>Ga0172380_10000119_pt1 | contig 166013 bp, 146 predicted proteins | sample Leawe162metaG_FD_119747 | JGI IMG/M metagenome (GOLD analysis project Ga0172380, IMG submission 119747) | Leachate microbial communities from a municipal landfill in Southern Ontario, Canada - Leachate well 162 metaG | ecosystem: Engineered > Solid waste > Landfill > Unclassified | place...
ATCGGCAATGGCCCTGGTGATGGCCTGTCTGATCCACCAGGTGGCATAGGTGCTGAATTTGTAGCCTCTCCGGTACTCGAATTTTTCCACGGCCTTCATCAGGCCGATATTGCCTTCCTGGATAAGATCGAGCAGCTGCAATCCACGATTGGCATACTTTTTCGCCACACTGACCACGAGGCGCAGATTGGCCTGCACCAGGGCATTTTTTGCTTCCCGGCTTACTTTTTCCCCGGCGGTGACCTCGGCCAGCAGAGCGGTCAGGGATTCAGGGTCGATGCCATGGGTCTTAACGCAGCCCTGCAGAAAGAGGGCATACTTGCGTTTGTCTTCTTTGATCTTGGCGGGCGGGGCAATTTTGGCTTCTTGTTTGCGCAGCCGGTTGATGATCGCGGAAAGATGCATGGCGCAGAGGCGGTCGTACTCGAAAAGCTTGGCGATCGCCTTGGTGTTACGCTTGATCCTGATCCTGATTTTCTGGGCTTCCCCCTTGGTTATGGCAGGAGCAAGCAGGTCGAAACGGAAGGCCGAGAGCTCCTCACTGAGCCGGTGCGCTTCGCTGATCTGCCAGAGGAAGCGCTCTTTTTTTTCTGCCTCGACCTGCGGGCCTGCCTCATCCAGGCCGCGGAGAATATCGGCGATGGTCTTTTGCCCGGCGAGCATCCTGGCCGCAATTTCACGCAGGTATGCAATGGCCAGGGGCGTGGTCAGGATGGTGTCCTGGATAAACCTTTCCCCGTCTTCAATCTTCTTGGCGATTTCGGTTTCCGCCGCGGAAGAAAGCAGGCAGACGGAGCCCATTTCCTGGAGATACGCCTTGATCGGATCCAGCTGGCTGCCGGCAAGATCGCGGCTCTTGCTGATCAGGCCTCCGCCGGAATCGTCATCATCCAGGTCCACCGAGGGCAGGCGTTCCTCAAGATCATCCTCGCTGTCCTGCTCCAGGTCAAAAAGGACGGTTAAAGTGCTTGGCCGTTCACTCGACCAGCTGTTTTCTTCTTCCTCTTCGTTTTCCAGCAAAATATCCTCGGCCAGCAGGACACTGACCATTTCCCCGGCTGCGGGTATCCTTGGTTGTCTGGAGCCTTCAGCGTGTCTTGCCATGGTCATTTACCCCTTGAGTTTATTCCTCATTTTTTACTATATGAATAGCAGCGAGGTTTATTAAATAGGGGATACACCTTATTTTAGGAAAGGCGCGAGTTGGAAGGGGGGCTATGGGGCCTTGGTCCCGGGGGGCCGGAGTTAATGCAATGGCCTGGCCGGGAGACTTGATAACATGAAAAGGCCAGCTGATAGCTGCGGTATGGAACAGGGAGAGTACATGACCAGCAAAAAGCGTATTGTTATCGCCGAGGACCATACCATCCTGAGGGAAGGACTGCGGGCAATCCTGGATGACTACCCGGAATTCGAGGTGACAGGGGAGGCAGCCGACGGGCTTGAGGCCATTCGCCTGTGCGCGAATCTGGCCCCGGATTTGTTGTTGCTTGATTTTTCCATGCCCAGGATGAACGGGGTCGATGCCATTGCCGATATCAAGAAACAGTCCCCCGGGACCAGGATATTGATGCTTACTGTTCACGATTCGGTGGAATATCTGAGCATCGCCTTCAGGGCCGGAGCCGATGGCTATGCCTTGAAGGATGCCAGGGAGGAGGAACTTTTACTAGCCATCCGCACAGTGCTGCGGGGAGAGAGATATATCCCGGCAGCCGTGGCCGGGGAGTATGCGGCTTTCGGCAATACGGCGGACGGCAGCAAAGAAGATGGGGAGGCGACCTCAGCCCTGACCAAAAGGGAAAAGGTGGTCCTCAAGATGGTGGCGGAAGGATATTCCAACAAAAAGATTGCCTCCCTTCTCTATATCAGCCCCAAGACCGTAGACAATCACCGTACCAACATCATGGGGAAGCTGGACCTCCATACCCCCCAGGCCCTGACTTTTTATGCCATCCACATCGGGCTGGTGGAGGTGGAAAGAGGGCAGGCCTCGCCCAGATAAGCCAAGCCGCCATAAGGAGCAGTCCCCAGCATTGCCGCTTCTGGAATTATCGGTTGAGCGCTATTTTTTTCAAAGTGAAGATTTTCCTGCTCTGTGCTATCCTTGCGCCTGAAATTGGGCACTAAGCCGTTTTTAAAAAATAACTGTAATTTCATGCCCGACATAAGGGGCCGTAACGAAACAGCCGGAGACGTAATGGCTATTTTCTGGCGGGTCCCAAATTATTTTGCCAAATTAAGGAGCTGCCCCAATGAGCGTTGAGCCCAACAAAATCATCTATTCCATGGTCCGGGTTGCCAAGTTTTATGAAAAGAAGCCGATTCTTAAGGACATCAGCCTTTCTTATTTCTACGGAGCCAAGATCGGAGTTTTGGGTGCCAACGGCTCGGGCAAGTCGTCGCTGCTGCGGATTCTGGCCGGGGTGGATAAGGAGTTCAACGGCGAGACCCACATTTCCCCGGGGTTGACCGTGGGCTACCTGGAGCAGGAGCCGCTTTTGGACGAGGGGAGAACCGTGCTGGACATCGTCCGTGAGGGGGCGCAGGAGGCGGTTGATCTGCTGGCCGAGTTTGAGGAGATCAACAACAAATTCGCCGAGCCCATGGATGATGAGGCGATGGACAAGCTCATCGCCCGGCAGGGGGTGGTGCAGGAGAAGCTCGATACCCTCGATGCCTGGGATCTCGACGCCCGGCTCGATATGGCCATGGACGCCCTGCGCTGCCCGCCGGGGGAGACGCCAGTAAATGTTCTCTCCGGCGGCGAGAAACGGCGGGTGGCCCTGTGCCGGCTGCTTTTGAAAAAACCCGATATCCTGCTGCTCGATGAGCCCACCAACCATCTGGACGCCGAAACCGTCTCCTGGCTGGAGCAGCATCTCCAGCGCTACGAAGGCACGGTCATCGCCGTGACCCATGACCGCTACTTTCTCGACAACGTGGCCGGCTGGATTCTGGAGCTGGACCGGGGTCAGGGCATCCCCTGGAAGGGTAACTACTCCTCGTGGCTGGAGCAGAAGGAAAAGCGGCTGGCCAACGAGGAAAAGGAAGAGAGCAAGAGGCGCAAGACCCTGCAGCACGAGCTGGAGTGGATCCGCATGAGCCCCAAGGGCAGACACGCCAAGTCCAAGGCCAGAATCCAGGCCTATGAAGAGCTGCTGGGCAAGGAGGCGGAAAAGCGCACCAAGGATCTGGAGATCTACATCCCGCCCGGACCGCGGCTGGGAAAGATCGTCATCGAGACCGAGGCGATCAGCAAATCCTTCGGCGACCGGTTGCTTTTTGAGAACTTGACCTTCTCCCTGCCACCGGGCGGCATTGTCGGGGTGATCGGCCCCAACGGCGCGGGTAAGACCACCCTGTTCAAAATGATCACCGGCCAGGATCAGCCCGATTCCGGCACCATCCGTCTGGGCGAGGCGGTCAAGCTCGCCTATGTGGATCAGTCCCGCGACGTGCTGGACCCGGAACAGACGATCTGGCAGGCCATTTCCGAAGGCCAGGAAACCATCACCATGGGCGACCGCGAGGTGAACTCCCGGGCCTATGTGGGCAGGTTCAACTTCTCCGGCACCGACCAGCAGAAAAAGGTGGGGTTGCTTTCCGGCGGCCAGCGCAACCGGGTCCATCTCGCCAGGATGCTGAAAGAAGGGGCCAATGTCCTCCTGCTCGACGAGCCCACCAACGATCTCGATGTCAGCGCCCTGCGGGCTCTTGAAGAGGCGCTGGAGAACTTCGGCGGCTGCGCGGTGGTCATCAGCCATGACCGCTGGTTCCTGGACCGGCTCGCTACCCACATGCTGGCCTTTGAGGGGGATTCCCAGGTGGTCTGGTTCGACGGCAACTACTCCGAATACGAGGCCGACCGCAAGGCCCGCCTGGGCGATGCCGCTAATCAGCCGCATCGGATCAAGTACCGCCATCTGACCAGGGTGTGAGCTGTAAGCGATCACATGGCACCACATCTTGCGGCGATCGGTCCGGCTCACGTACAAAAGTACGCATCGCCGTCCCGCTTATAGCTGAGCTTGGCAGCTTGCCTGCCTAGCGAAACTTATACCCTTTGGGTGCGCCGCAACCTGCGGCACCCTGTGACCGCTTATTGACCCCCAAGGCATACCCTGTGATTTGTTACGCTGGGCTTAGTCCGCGGAAAATTTTACGGCGGCATGGACGACGGCGGATCGCCGCCGTAACCCTGACCTTTGGAGAGGCCGTTAATGGGCGAGATATCTTCTGTTGGGGACAGGCAAGAAAGTTCTTTCCGGCACCGCTCTTTCGTCGTCATTTCCTGGATAGCGACCGTCGCTTTGCTTTTGATGGCCGGGCATCATTTTCAGGCTGCCCGCCGACTGTCCGCCGGCCTTGACGCGGCTTTTGCCGCAGCTTTGCTGGGTAATCTGTTCCTGTTCAAAAGGCACCACCGCTTGCGACCGGCTATCCAGGTAGGCCTGGGTCTGGGGGCGGCGAATATAATCGGCCTTTCTGCCCTGGAATCGGAGTTGCATAATGGCGGCCATCTCTGGTTCTTCGTCTTGCCTCTGGCCTCGATTTATCTGTTGGGGAAAAAAGAGGGGTCATTCTGGACGGTTTTCTATTTTCTGGTCCTTTTCCTGGTCAGCACCGGCAATCAGCCACAGCTTGACACCTACAGAATCAGCTTCTTCCTCGCCTATTCAGTGGTGGCCGGTTTTGCTTATACTTATGAGCTGCTGCGGGAAGAGGCGGAAACAGGATTTACCGCGGCAAACGCCAAACTTGCCGGGATTTCCCGCACCCTGTCCCGCTATCTTTCCCCACAGATTCGCGCGGGGATACTCTCCGGGCTGAGCACCGCCAGAGTCGAGACCCAGCGCAAACAACTCACCTTCTTTTTTGCCGACATCGTCAATTTTACCTCGACCACCGAGCATATCGAGCCGGAGGCCATGACTGCTCTGCTCAACAACTATTTTGAGGAGATGGCAAAGATCATCATGAAGCATGGCGGCACCGTTGACAAGTACATCGGCGATGCCATCGTCGCCTTCTTTGGCGATCCCGAAAGCAAGGGGATGCGGGAAGATGCGCTGGCCGCGGTTCGGATGGCCATCGAGATGCGGCAACGGATGGGCGAACTCCGGGAACATTGGCTGCATCATGGGCTCACCGAGCCTTTCCATATCCGGATGGGCCTTGCCAGCGGCTTTGCCACGGTGGGAAATTTCGGGACCGAAGAGCATCTGCACTATACCGCCATCGGCACCCAGGTAAACCTGGCCGCCAGACTCGAGACCCTGGCGCAGGCCGATCAGATCCTGATTTCAGAAGCCACCTACCGGCTGGTCGAGGGAGAGATCTTCTGCCGGCATGCGGGCGAGTTTACCGTCAAAGGGATATCCTATCCGGTAAACGCTTACCAGGTTGTTGACTCGCTGGAAAAAGTCGAGGAAAGCAACATGCCGATCCGGCACCGGGAGGAAGGTTTTCTTCTTGAACTCGACCCGGCATTATTGAGTGATGACGCCCGGAAACAAGCGAGCCGCATTTTGCGGGAGAGTCTTGCGAGGCTGCATTGATTTCTTTTTGGGGAAACCTAAGACGTTGTTCTGGTGGGTGCTTCTGACTACTTGAAATTTTCAGTCAGCTCCGGGCAACGGAAAATCGCGGCGGGCTTGCCGGCGGGCAGCGCTGATAGATGCTGAAGGTGTAAGGCTCCGCCCCTTCTATCCGTTCTGCCGAGAGCTTGCGGAATTGCCTGGAGTCGAACTCGGGGAAAAAGACATCTCCCTTCACCTCCCGGTCAAGTACGGTGAGATAGATGGCTTGGGCCAGCTCCAGCCCCTGCCGATAAATCTCGCCGCCCCCGGCAAGGAAGATCGTTTCCGTCTCCGCGCAGAGGGCGATGGCCGCGGCCAGGCTTGGAACCACCAGGCAGCCTGTGGCCCGATATTTGGGGTTGCGGCTGACGATTATGGTTTTCCGACCGGGCAGGGGGTGGCCGATGGACTCGAAGGTTTTGCGGCCCATGATCAGGGTGTGGCCCATGGTCGTGGCCTTGAAGCGTTGCAGTTCGTCGGGGATGTGCCAGGGGATGGCATTGTCCCTGCCGATCACCCGGTTTTTGGCCATGGCACCGATGAGGATGATTTTCATCGGCAGGCCCCGGCCACGGAGTTACGCCTCCCCTGCTTTAACCGCCTCAAGCGCTTCCCAGCGATCATAGGTTTTTTTCAGCTCCTGCTCAAGTTCCGCCAGCCGTTTCCGGGTCCGGGGGATGGCGGAGCCGTCCTGCTGGTAGAGGGCCGGATCACCCAGTTGCCAGTGCAGCTCTTCTTTTTCTTTTTCCATCTCTTCAAGCCGCCTGGGCAACGCCTCAAGCTCCCGCTCTTCCTTGTAGGAGAGCTTTCGGTGCGCCGCCTTTGGGGCCGGTTCTTTTTTGCTGCTTTTTTCGGGCTTGGCCGCCGGTGGTGGGGCCTGGGGTTGGGGCCGCTGCAGGAGCCAGTCGTCGTAGCCGCCTGCGTACTCCTCGATCAGGCCGTTGCCGGAAAAAACCAGGGTCGAGGTGACGACATTGTTCAAAAAAGCCCGGTCATGGCTGACCAGCAGCAGGGTGCCCTCGTAATTCAGGAGCAGCTCTTCCAGCAGCTCCAGGGTTTCCACATCGAGATCATTGGTGGGCTCGTCCATTACCAGCACGTTGAAGGGCTGGGTGAACAGCTTGGCCAGAAGGAGCCGGTTTTTTTCCCCGCCGGAGAGGACGCGCACCGGAGAACGGGTCCGGTCCGGGGCAAAGAGGAAATCCTGCAGGTAGCCGATGATGTGGCGGGGCTGCCCGCCCACCAGCACCGTGTCCCCGCCGTCGGTCACATTGTCGGCCACGGTCTTTTCCGGGTCGAGCTGATCCCGGTTCTGGTCGAAATAGCAGGATTCGATGCGGGTCCCCAGGCTAATGGTGCCTTCAGCGGGTGCAAGCTGGCCGAGGATAAGCTTGAGCAGGGTGGACTTGCCCACTCCGTTGGGGCCGATGATCCCCACCTTGTCCCCGCGCATGATGGTGTTGGAGAGATTCTTGATGATCGGCACGTGGTCGTAATAAAACGAGACATTCTTGAGCGAGGCCACCAGCTTGCCGGAGCGTTCGGCGTCCTGCATCTGGATGCGGGCCCTGCCGCTCTGGCTCCGGCGTTCGGAGCGTTCCCGGCGCAGGTCGAGCAGGGCCCGGACCCTTCCTTCGTTGCGGGTGCGGCGGGCCTTGATCCCCTGGCGGATCCAGGTCTCTTCCTGGGCCAGTTTTTTGTCGAACTTATGGCTCTGGCTTGCTTCGGCTTCCAGGGCGTCCTGCTTGCGCTGAAGGTAGGTGGCAAAGTTGCCGGGCCAGCTGGTGAGCCTGCCGCGGTCAAGCTCCACGATCCGGGTGGCGATTTTCTGGAGCAGCATCCGGTCATGGGTGACAAAGAGCAGGGTGGCGGAAAAGCTTATGAGAAACTCCTCCAGCCAGTTGATGGCCTCGATGTCCAGATGGTTGGTGGGTTCGTCGAGCAGCAGCAGGTCGGGCTCGCTGACCAGGGCTCGGGCCAGCAGCACCCGCCGTTTGAGCCCACCGGAAAGGGTGGTGAACTCCTGATCCGTAGGGAGCTGGAGGCGGGAAAGGACCGTGTCCACCCGCTGCTGGGCCTGCCAGCCGTCCGCGGCATCCAGGGCATGCTGGGCCTCGGCCAGTTCGGCCAGAACCGCTTCGGAGTGGTCGGTTTCGAGCAGATGGCTCACCGCATGGTAGCGGGCCAGCTGAGCGAACATCTCGCCCAACCCCCCGGCCACCACCTCGTAGACGGTGCCGGTCAGGCCGACCGGCACTTCCTGGGTGAGCCGGGCCACGCGCAGCCCTTTTTGCCGGGTAATCTCGCCCCGGTCCGGTTCAAGCTCCCCGGCCAGGATCTTCATCAGCGAGGATTTGCCTTCGCCGTTGCGGCCCACCAGACAGAGCCGTTCGCCTGGTTCGATCTGCAGGTCGATGCCGTTTAAGAGAGGCAGGCCTCCGAAGCTTAAGCCGACATCCTTTAAAGTAATAGTGGCCATGATCGATCAGGACGAGGTTTTGGATCTCGGCGGGCGCGGAGGCGGTCTTCTCCCGCCGGGGCGGGGTCTGCTGCCGCTGGGACGTCCGTGGGGCGCCGAAGACACCTCTCTTTTGGGCGCAGGCCGGGAAGGGGGCGGGGTGGACAGCCACTCCGGGTCGGGCTGGATGCAAGGCAGCTTGGCCCCGATGAACTCCTCGATATCGGGGAGCTGGAAGGAATCGGACTCGTCGGCAAAGCTCACCGAGGTGCCCAGGGCGCCGGCCCGGCCGGTGCGGCCGATGCGGTGCACATAATCCTCCGGGTCATGGGGCAGGGTGTAGTTGATGACATGGCTCACCCCGTCCACATGGATCCCCCGGCCGGCTACGTCAGTGGCCACCAGGACCCGCAGCTTGCCGGCCCGGAAGTTTTCCAGGGTCTTGGTGCGGGTATGCTGGGGGATGTCGCCGGAGAGGATGGCGCACTGGATGTCGTAACGGGCCAGTTTTTCGGAGAGATGGCGGGTTTCGTCCTTGCGGTTGCAGAAGATCATCACCCGCTCCAGGTTCTGGCGGATGATAATGTTGTAGAGCAGGGCGAATTTTTCCCGGCTACTGACCAGGTAGACCAGCTGATCCACGGTATCGGTCACCACCTGTTCCGGCTCGATCTCCACCGTTACCGGGTCCTTGGTCCACTGCGAGGCGAGACTGATGACCTGCGGGGTCAGGGTGGCGGAAAAAAGCAGGGTCTGGCGTTTGTCCTTGTTGGGCGTGAAATGGACGATCTGGCGGACATCCGGGATAAAGCCCATGTCCAGCATGCGGTCCGCCTCGTCAATCACCAGAATCTCCACCTGATCGAGGTGGATGTACTGCTGGCGCTTGAAATCGAGCAACCGGCCCGGGGTGGCCACGATAATGTCGACCTGCTGGTCAGTGACCTGGCGCTGCTGTTTCTGGTAGTCCATGCCGCCCAAAATCGCCACCGTGGTGAGGTTGCAATACTGGGTAAGCTCGCGGGCATCCGCAACAATCTGCAGGACCAGTTCGCGGGTCGGCGCCAAAATCAGGGCCCGGGGTGAACCGTGCCGCCGTTTGCCAGGGGGAGCGGTGCGCAGCAAGCGGGTGAAGATGGTGGCCAGAAAGGCGGCTGTTTTGCCGGTGCCGGTCTGGGCCTTGCCGGTGGCATCCTTGCCGGCCAGGGTGTGGGGCAGGATCTGGGCCTGGATGGGGGTACAATAGGAGAAGCCCAGGTCGGCGACGGCATGCATGATCTCGTTGGGCAGGTCAAGGTCGTGAAAACGGGTTTTGCCCTCGAGCTTGGGAACCAGAAACTGGGAGGCGTCCCAGGGCGGAGTGGGGTCGGTCGCGGGAAGTGCGGCTTGCTGGCGGAGATTTTCCGGGATATGGGGAGGCTTGGCCTCTTTTTTTCTGCCCCGTCGCGGGGAGGTCCGTTGCGTCTCCTGAGGGAGGGGCTGCCCTTGCTGGGCGACGGGAAGATCGTGGGGTTTTCCCCGACCGGTGATAATTTTTCTCAGTTTGTCACGGAAGCGATTGATGATTTTTCTTACCAAAGTATCCTCTCAGTGAAAATGACGCATTATGCTGGAGTTGCGGATAGTTGCCCAGGAGAAATGGCATATTTGGGGGAGAAGGCAAAAGACTTTTCCGCAGGAAACCTTCGAGAAAATATGCCGGTCCAGACCGTTTACGAAGCTTTTTCGGGCAGGAGCAGGATGAACGGTCATGGAAAAAAGCGGGCAGGCGAACAAGTTGGCTGAGTGGCTCGCCGTGGGTTTCATGAGAAAAGATGGTGGGCCGTCGCGGGATCGAACCGCGGACCTAGTGATTAAGAGTCACTTGCTCTACCAATTGAGCTAACGGCCCGTCTCTTTATGTCGTGGCAACGATATACACCTTCCATTTTGCCTTGTCAACCAGGATGAAGTCGCAAAAAGGGAAAAAATGCCACGGGCCCGTGAGCCAAAATCAAAGTGGTTGTGAATCGGCAACCGTTGAAAGCGCGCGTTTTGCGCTTGCCATAACCAGGCTGCGGCAATTTATCCGTGATTTTTCAAGGTCGGGGCAGACAGTTTTTTTGCCTGTCACTAAGCCCGGCAGGTGCAAAAAAGGAGGGTTTCAGGTATAGTGGCTGGAATACATTCAGGATGGTTTTGTTTTTCGGCTGAATTTTATCCCGCCGGGGACCGGAGTGTGGCAGAGTAACGGGAAAGGAGAACATCAATGAGCAGGGTATTGATAATCGGAGCCGGAGGGGTCGGCAGCGTGGTGGTTCACAAATGTGCGCAGGTACCGGAGGTTTTTTCCGAGATCTGCCTTGCCAGCCGGACCCTTAACCGGTGCGAAAATATACGGAAATCCGTCAAGGAACGGACCGGCCGCGACATCGAGATCGCCCGGGTCGATGCCGACAATGTTGCCGAGACCGTGGCCCTGATCCGGCGTTTTAACCCAAAGCTGGTGATCAACGTGGCCCTGCCCTACCAGGATCTGCACCTCATGGATGCCTGTCTGGAAACCGGGGTCGATTATCTGGATACCGCCAACTACGAGCCGCCGGATAAGGCGAAATTTTGCTACAAATGGCAGTGGGACTACCAGGAACGCTTCAAGGCAAAAGGGCTCATGGCTTTGTTGGGCAGCGGCTTTGATCCTGGAGTCACCAATGTGTTTTGCGCCCATGCGGCCAAGCACCATTTCGATGAGATCCATTATGTGGACATCCTCGACGCCAACGCCGGCGACCACGGCCACCCCTTTGCCACCAATTTCAATCCCGAGATCAATATCCGCGAGGTCACGGCCAGGGGGAAGTTCTGGGAGAACGGTGGGTGGATCGAGACCGAACCGCTCTCGGTTAAGCAGAGCTACGATTTTCCGGTAATCGGCCCTAAGAACGCTTATCTCATGTACCACGAGGAGCTGGAATCACTGGCGAAAAACCTCAGGGGGCTCAAACGCATCCGTTTCTGGATGACTTTTTCCGACAACTATCTCAAACATCTTGAGGTATTGCAGAATGTGGGCATGACCTCAATCGAGCCGGTGCTGTTCGAGGGGCGCGAGATTATTCCTCTGCAGTTCTTGAAGGCGCTGCTGCCCGACCCCGCCTCCCTGGGCTCGCGGACCAAGGGGAAAACCTGCATCGGCTGCGAGATCGAGGGGGTCAAGAACGGCAGGCCCCGGAAGCTGTTCATCTATAATGTCTGCGATCACGAGGAGTGTTACCGCGAGGTGGGTTCCCAGGCCATCTCCTACACCACCGGGGTGCCGGCCATGATCGGGGCGATGATGATGCTCACCGGCAAATGGCGGGGCGCCGGGGTTTTCAACATGGAGGAGCTGGACCCCGATCCCTTCATGGAGAAGCTCAATGTCCACGGGTTGCCGTGGCTGGAAAAGGTTATGGCCTGAAGGTCTGGAGCCGATGAGCCACAAGATAATCAATATCGGCTGTGACCTGAGCCGGGTGCCCACCCCCAGCTACGTTTGCGACCGGGCCAGTCTGGCTCGCAACCTGGCCGTCCTCGATCTGGTCCAGCAGCGCACCGGCTGCCGGATCCTTCTGGCCCTCAAGGGCTTTGCCATGTTCAGTCTGTTTGGCCAGATCCGCGAGGTTTTGCACGGCGCTTCGGCCAGCTCCCTGGCGGAAGCGCGCTTGGCGGCGGAGGAGTTCGGCCGGGAGGTGCATGTCTATGCCCCGGCTTACTCAGACGAGGAGTTCAGCGAGATCCTCGCCTGTGCCGACCATCTGGTCTTCAACTCCTTCCAGCAGTGGCTTCATTTCAAGGATCGGGTGGCGGGGGGGAGCAAAAAAGTTTCCTGCGGCATCCGGGTCAACCCGCAGTACTCCGAGGTGGAGGTGGATCTTTACAACCCCTGCGGCCGCTTCTCGCGCCTGGGTGTGGTCCGTGACCAATTTCGGCCCGAGTTGCTGGACGGCATCGAGGGGCTCCATTTTCATGCCCTATGTGAACAGGATGCCGATGCCCTGGAACACACGGTTGCCGCCTTTGAGGAGAAATTCGGCGAGTTTCTTTGCGGAATGCGCTGGGTAAATTTCGGGGGCGGCCATCACATCACCAGGGAGGGCTACGACCTCGACCGCCTCTGTGCCACCATCCGCCGGATTCAGGAGAAGTACGGGGTACAGGTCTATCTGGAACCGGGGGAGGCCATCGGTCTCAACATAGGGGTACTGGTGACCCGGGTGATGGATATCGTGGAAAACGAGATAAGCATCGCCATCCTCGACACCTCGGCCACGGCCCACATGCCCGATGTTCTGGAGATGCCCTATAGGCCGGTACTCTTCGGCGCGGGCGAGGCCGGGGAGTTTGCCCACACCTACCGGCTGGGCGGTCTCTCCTGCCTGGCCGGCGACGTGCTCGGCGACTACTCCTTTCCCGCGCCGCTTGCCATCGGGCAGCGGCTGGTGTTCGGCGACATGGCCCATTACACCATGGTAAAGACCACCACCTTCAACGGGGTGCGGCTGCCCAGCATTGTGGTCTGCGATTCGCGCACCGGCGAGAGCGACGTGGTGCGCTCCTTTGGCTATGAGGATTATCGCTCCAGATTGTCCTGAATTATGTTTTTGCCATGCAGCAATAAAAAAAGGCCGGACGCCACAGCGTTCCGGCCTTTTTTTATTGCTGCATGGCAGGCAGATTAGCGGTCCGCCATCCCGTAACCGGATTCGCCGTGGAGGGATTTGTCCAACCCCTCGATTTCCTCCTGCTGGTCGATCCTGAAGCCCACGGTTTTTTCCACCAGCAGGCAGATCAGGAGGGTTACGCAAGCGGCCAGGGCAATGGTCGCTCCCATGCCGAGAAGCTGCACCTGTAACTGATCAATAGCGGTCCAAGTCCGTCCGGCTGCGGCGGAGGCCTTTGTCAACCAGGAGTCGCGGATGAAAAAGGAGAGCATGATTACGCCGAGGCCGCTGCCTACGCCGTGAATGCCGAAGCAATCCAGGGAGTCATCGTAGCCGAGGCGCATCTTCATGGTCAGGGCGAAATAGCAGAGCAGCGAGGAGGCTGCCCCGAGGGTAAGGGCACCGATGGGCTGCACCACTCCGGCGGCCGGGGTGATCACCACCAGACCGGCGAGAATCCCGGAGACAAAGCCGAGGGAGGTAGCCTTGCGGAAGGCAATGGCCTCGATAATCAGCCAGGTCAGCGCTCCGCTTGCGGCCGAGATCTGGGTCATCGTAAGGGCCCGGGCGGTTTCCAGACCGCTCTGCAGGGTGGAGCCGGCATTGAAGCCGTACCAGCCGACCCAGAGAAGGCCTGCGCCCATCATGGTCATAACCAGATTATTTGGGTGCATGGCGGTTTTTGGATATCCCAGCCGTGGGCCAAGGAACAGAGCGGCGACCAGGGCGCTAACGCCAGCGGAAACGTGGATCACCAGGCCGCCGGCCAGATCGATAACCCCGCTTGCTCCGGCATTGAACAGCCAGCCGTCCGGAGCCCAGACCCAGTGGCACAGGGGGCTGTAAACAAAGAGGAACCAGAGGATGATAAAGAGGATGTAGCCACGGAAATAGACCCGTTCGGCAATGGCCCCGCTGATCAGGGCCGGGGTGATTATGGCGAATTTGCCCTGGAACATGGCCAGAACATACTCGGGTACCCCGTTGGTGATGGTGTCGTCGATCCCGCCCAAAAGAAAGTAATCCGGGTTCCAGCCGATGAGGCCGCCGAGAATGTTTTTGCCGAAGGTGAGGCTGTAGCCGCAGACCACCCAGAGTACCCCAATCACCGCCATGCAGACAAAGCTGTGCATCATGGTGCCCAGGACATTTTTGGTGCGGACCAGGCCGCCGTAAAACATGGCCAAGCCGGGAACCATCAGCAAGACCAGGGCCGTGGAGATCAGCATCCAGGCGGTGGTGCCGCTGTCTACGCATTGGCTGTCTGCAGCAATGGCAAGTCCGGGGAGGAGAGAAAGGCCAAGGGTTGTGCGAAAAATGGCGAGAAAGCGGTGGTACATGGGATCTCCTTCGTGTTCCGGTTTGATGTAGGTAGTAAACCCATGAATAAAATGCGAAAATCATGCCACGGTTGTTCGGTTTATATTTATGTTGAATTTACGTTGTTTTTGCTATTTTGCCCTATTTGGCAAGCCTGGGCATGTGGACAAATATGTAAAAAGTATGTTGCTTTCTCACATATTTGTATCATCATTTTTGTAAGTATTCAGGCGGACGGCCGGATGGCCGTCGTCAGAGAAATGGCGGCTTTTGGACTGGTATTTTTTCGGTATTGACCAGGAGAAGAAAACATGTGATTCTCCGGTGGTGATCTGCATGTGGCAACCGGGGAAGTTCCGGAGAAATGTCCGGGAATTTTACAGGAAAAAGAGGGCGGGAATGCGCAGGTTCGTGGTGAAATTCAAGGTCGGAGGGCCTGAACTCTGGCGTACTTCTGTGATTGAAAAGACGACGGTTGAGGCGTGTAATGTGGCCATGGCTATGTACGAGTTTCATCGAAAACACAAGCAAGCCAGTGAGAAGATGATTGTCACCGAGGTGTATGAAGAGGGGTAGGCGGGGATTCTTTAAATTTCATATACAGGTGGACAAAAAAGAGGGACGGCTGAATGCCGTCCCTCTTTTTTTGTTTATTCATGGAACTTTTTATGCAAAACAGCACTCTTATATTTAGTAATGATAACTGTTGGGCTTCTAGCGCGAAGTGGCGGGGAAATCATCCAGATCGTGAACAGTGGCTCTGCGGTTGCGAAATGAAAGTGCAAATGGCAATGCGACTGATATTAAGAGTCGCAATGCCGGTCTTAATGCTTGTTCTGCTGGGATGATGCCCCGTTTTGTCCTGCCAACAAAATATCCGAGGCTGAAGGAGGTTAGGCTCGGGGCGGTAAAAAAGACAGACAAATGGTTTGATGTTTAAAAGAAACAAAAAATATTTTCTGAGAAAAATCGAGGAAATGTTATGCGAAAAATTCTATTTATAACGGCTGCCTTCACGTTGCTGGCCGGGGGCGCCGCCCATGCGGCAGTCGACGCGGCAACGGAGCTGGACACAACTTGCCTGAACTGCCATGGTGACAACAGAGACAAGGTCAGCCTCAGCAACAACCAATGGACCAAGCATAATGGCGGCAGAGTGACTGCTGACGTGTACGCCGCTGTTAATCTTTTCTTACTCGCTCCACCGCCGCCACCGCCGCCACCACCACCCACCAGTGAAATTCTCTGGCGAAATCAGGTCACGGGCGCAAATATGATCTGGCACATGGAGGGGGAAAATTATGTTAGCTCTAGCCCGATTGATTCCGTATCCGATTTAAACTGGAAAATTGTGGGAAGGGCTGATTTTAATGGGGATGGCCACTCCGACATTCTCTGGCGGAATACTGCCACTGGCGTAAACAGGGTCTGGTATATGAATTTAAATACCAAATTAGGGTTTGAAGTAATTGGCGGAGCCACGGACCCCGCATGGACGGTTGTTGGGACAGGGGACTTCAATGACGATGGAGAACCTGATATTCTCTGGAGAAATACCTCCACCGGTACAAATATAGTCTGGTATATGTCTTATGTAGCCGGTTTAACCAAAATAGGACATGCAACAATCGGAGGAGTAGCAGACCAGAATTGGACAATTGTGGGAACAGGTGATTTCAATAATGACGGAAAACTTGATATCCTCTGGCGAAATACAGCCAATGGCATGATCGTGACTTGGTATATGAATGGCGTAACCTATCTTGGCTCGGGCCGGGTTGGAGTTGTAGCTGATCAGGACTGGAAAATTGCAGGTGTCCGAGACGTTGACGGCGATGCCAGCCCTGATATCCTTTGGCGTAACCGCGTAACAGGTGCAAACCTGGTCTGGCGTATGAGTGGAGTGACAAGGAGTGGGAATGCCGCGCTCCGCTCCGCTCCACCTCAGTGGACTATTGGAAATTAACGGCACCTGTATGATAAGTCATCTTTTTCAGGAACAGTCGTGGATTATGCAATGTGCCGTTCCACGTCCTCCGCAACCTATGATCTCTGCGACGATTGCCACGGCAGCAAGTGGCAATCGATCTACGGAAGATCAATAAGAAGTACATCGAAAGGGTTATTATAATTATTTCAATACAAATAAACTCTAAGCAGTACCGTAGTTAAGTAGAAAAAGGAGGGTTCCGCTTGGGGGTATGAAAAGGTGTGTGGTTCACCTGCGTTCTGCGGAATGGGGCCTTTTATCTTGTCTGGAATAAGGTGGGCAAGACGATGAACGGTTGTTTGGAATACTTTTAAATACAAAAAAGCCCCGGCTCTTCAGTCGGGGCTTTTTTGTGGGTTGCAGTGGCGGCAACCTAGAAAGGCCGCATCACCCATATGCCGCAGGGGCAGGTATCGCAACAGAAGCCGCAGGCGATGCACTTGTCCGGGTCCACGTTATAGCGGTAGGCCTTGCCTTCCAGTTTTTCTCTGGAGATGGCCTGGGTCGGACAGATGGTTTCGCAGAGGTGACAGTCGCGGCAGGTGCCGCAACTCATGCAGCGCTCCGCTTCCGCCGCTTCAGAGGAGCCGGGGCAAGGCTCCGGGGTGTAATGGGCCGCAGTCAAGCTGGCCTGGGGGATGAGTTGCAGGCTGAAATCTTTCCATTCCTCGCCCTTGAATCCGGCCAGAATGGCTTCCGCGGTTTTCTTGCCTGCGCCCAGGGCGTTGGTGGCCAAGCCGGGCCGTTCCACATCTCCCACTGCCGAGATCTTGGGGTCGCTGGTCCGGCCGGCAGCGTCACACTTGATCCATGCCGCGCCGCCCACGGTAATAACCTCGACGGTGTCGGGCAGGAACTTCAGGGCAGGAACATCGCCGATGGAGATGATCACGGTCTGGGCAGGAATCAGTTGGCCCGCTGCGTCGATGAGCCCTTCGGCGGTAACCTCCTTGGTCTGCACCGGCCAGCGGAAGGTGGCGCCCAGGGCCTCGGCCGCCGCTTTTTCCTTGCCGAAGGCCAGAGGCTTCTGGATATCCACCAGAGTAACCTCCTGGGCTCCCAACCGGTAAGCCTCGCAGGCCACATCGCAGCCCACGTTGCCCGCGCCGATGATCACCACCTGCTTGCCGACCTTGGGCGGTTTGGCGCTTTTGGCGCTTTTCAGGAAATCCAGTGCCGGGATAACCCGCTCATGGCCTGGGAAGGGAATAATTCGCGGCTGATGGGTGCCGACGGCTACAATGACATGATCGTATAGTTTCTTCAGTTCGGCGAATTTTTCCTTGGTCATGCTCACGCCGAAGGTGGCCTTGATATTGGGCATGGAAAGGAAGCGCTGGATCTCCGCGTCCCAGATCGCCTTGGGCAGCCGCTCCCAGGGAATGACCTGGGCCAGTTTGCCGCCGAGCTGCTGGTCGCGCTCGAAGATGTGCGCCTCGACCCCTGCCTTGGCCAGCTGCCAGGCAGCGTTCATCCCGGCCGGGCCGCCGCCGATGATGGCGACCCTCTTGCCCAGGGGTTTGACAGGCTTGGGAGGTTTGGCGTCGCGAGCCGCGCGGCCCAGCATCTGCACGTCGATCTTCTCGTCTACCAGCTGCCGGGAACAGTTCTGCATGCAGAGGTTTGGACAGACATGGCCGCAGACCGAGGCAGGCAGAGGGGTGTAGTCAAGCAGCATCTTGTAGGCCTCATCACCCTTGCCTTCGCGGAACAACCGCAGCCGGTCGATGGTGGGGATGTGTACCGGGCAGTAATAGGCGCAGGGGGCAGCCTTGTCGCGGTTGGCCCAAAAAGGCTGCCGCCGCCGGAGATCCCCGGTCTCGATCATGCCGATGACACTGCGATCAAGTCCCGGAGCCAGATCACGGATAGGGTCGCCGCCGCCAAAGCCCGGGTTCCAGATCTTTTGCTTGAATTCGGCCATGGGCATGGGGCCGGAAAACATCAAAGCCCGATCCTGCGGGGGGATAGCCATCAGCATCATCCATTCCTTGCGAACGGAGAGCTTCTTGAGCAGGCGGGTGCGGCCGATTTTTTTTAGGTAGCCGGGTATCCGTTCCATGAGCCATTGCCACTGGGCATCGTCGGGCAGCACCGCCTTGACGCTCTTGGTGTCGTAAGAGCCGTCATTCTTGCCCCGGTAGAAGAGCCAGCCGCCGACCATGCCGACGCAGGGGCGGTAGCCGAGGACGTTTTTGGGATTTTTGGGTTCGATGCCGCAGATCACCCCGATACCGCCGCAGTTAAACTCCGCAAAGGTGTCGCCTACCGAGCCAAGCACCCACAGCTCCGGGCGCTGGTGTTCGGGATTCCACTTGGTCATGGTCAGGCCGCGGGCCCCGATGGAGCCGCCGATATAAACCTTGCCTTCGGCCATGGCGTTGCAGACCCCGTTGGTGGCGTCTCCCTTGACGGTGATCTCTGCGCCGATATTGAGGTAGCCCACGTCATCAGAGGCAGGCCCGTGGCAGACAATGGTGGTGCCGGGCATGCCCATGCAGCCCAACCGCTGGCCGCAGGGGCCGCTGATCTCGATCTCCACCTTTTTGCCCGCGTTCTTCAACCGGCCGCCCACATTGTGCTGGCCATAGGTTTCCAGTTTCAGTCGGGTGGATTTGGCAAAAGCCTTCTGGACCAGCTCCTCGAAATTCTTGGAGCTGATCCGCTGGCCATTGGCATCAAGCCCTTTTACGACAATTGCTTTACTCACAGCTTGCTCCTTCCTTAACAGACGTATCTGATATTTAAACGTTCGGCCACATCCTTGTCATCGATGCCCAGGGCGTCGGACATGCCGATGGGCAGGCTCTGGGAGCGGCCCAGGGGCGCCATGATCTTCTTCGTCTCGGTGCGGATGGACATGAAGGCGTCCACCACCCGTTGGGCGACCTGATCCGGGTCGAGACGGCGGTAAATCTTGGGATTCTGGCTGGTGATGCCCTTGGGGCAAATGCCGAGGTTGCAGACGTTGCAGCGGTTGGACTCCGTGCCGAGGCAGCCGGCTGCGGTCTGCATCATGTATTTGCCCATGTGTACGCCGGAGGCGCCGAGCATGATGAGGGCCATGCCGTTTTGGGTGACGTTGCCGTTCTTGCCCACTCCGCCTGCGGCAAAGATGGGAATTTCATTTTGTTTACCCTGGGCGCAGAGGTCGAGGTAGCACTCACGAACATTGGCGGCAATGGGATGGCCGGTGGCGTCCATGCTGATGTTGTAAGCCGCGCCGGTGCCGCCGTCGATGCCGTCGATCAGCAAGGCGCCGGCATAGGGGTTGCGCACCAGGTTGTTCAAGACCGACTTGGCCGAGGTAGAGCCGGAGATTTTGGGATAGACCGGCACCCGGAAGTTCCAGGCCATGGACATGGTCTGGATCATTTTCATCACCGATTCTTCAATGGAGTAGAGGGTCTGATGCACCGGTGGCGAGGGGAGATCCACGCCTTCGGGCACCCCGCGCAGACGGGCGATGATCTTGCTGACCTTGAACCACATCAGCAGACCGCCGTCGCCGGGCTTGGCGCCCTGGCCGTACTTGATCTCGATGGCCGCCGGATCGCACTGCATCTCGGGAATGGCCCGGATGATCTCGTCCCAGCCGAAGTAGCCGGACGCGATCTGGAGGATGATGTATTTGAGAAAGGGGCTGCGCAGAACCCAGGGCGGGCAGCCGCCTTCGCCGGTGGCCATGACCACGGGAATGCCAAGCACCTCGTTGCAATAGGCTACTCCCTGCAATAGGCCAAGCCACATATTGGGAGAAAGCGCGCCAAAGGACATGGAGCCGATGACAAAGGGGAAGATCTCCCGCACCGGCGGAATCCATTCCCCGGCCAGCTTGCGCCGGACATATTCCTCCGGCGGTAGCACCCGGCCGAGCAGGGTGTTTAAGGAAAATTCGTGGCGGCCTGCGTCGAGGGCCGGGTCGGTGAGCATGGAGATCCGGTCGAAGATGATCCGGTCCAACAGGCTTGCGCCCGACAAGTTGCGGCGGCCGCCGCGCTTGGCCGGTTCGCCCTGCTGGTTGTTGACGAAACGGAAGCGGTCGCGGCCGGGATTTTGCACCGGCTGGATCGCCTCGTTGGGGCAGACCATGGCGCAGGTGCCGCAGCCGATGCAGCGCTTGCCGATTTCGGTGGACTGGCGGATGCCGACAAAGGTTTTGTACGAGCTGCCCCGTTCCGCAGCGGAAAGCACCAGTTGAGGCATGCGCTTGCGCATGTACTTCAGATTCAGGGTGCCCACCGGACAAACCGCAGCGCACCGGCCGCACAGGGTACAGCGTTCTTCGCGGTGGTCAATGATCCAGGGCAGATCGTTGGGGGTCAGGCTGCTTGGGGTATTGACAATTGATCGAACTGAGACCATATCTGCAACTCCTGTCTGTCTGGAGGAATAATAACGGTGTGTTCCCGCATGGGCTGAAAATCCTTGCTCCGATCCCGGTCGGGGATCATGGCGTCAATGCCGCACATCTCGGAGGCAATGGCCCACTCGCCGGGTTTGCCGCCCACCGTGGCGGGGCGCATCTTCTTGGCATCCATGACCAGCATGGAGGTTTCGTCTGGCAAGGTGCCGATAACCGCGTTGGGGCCGTCGATGATCAGGCGGCGGCAGGCGTCCCGCAAACCGCGGAGAAAATCGCCCTGAGGGTGTTTGGCCAGCTCTTCGTTCTTGAGCGGGGTGATTACATGCTTGTAGGTCTCCAAGGGAAGCTTGAGCTGCTTGGTCACATAGTGGAGGATATGGGCGAAGACCTCGGAATCGGACTGGTAGCCGATGTAGCCGGGAAAGGCCCGACCGGTGAGCCAGTCTTTGATGGGAATAAAAGCGGTGTTTTCGCCGTTGGTCATGGTGGCGATTCCCTGGATGAAGAAGGGGTGGCAGGCATAGAGGTTGATGCCGTAGTTGGTGTTCTGGCGGCCTTGGGCCATGCAGATCCGGCTGGTGATCCGGCCGGAATCGAGGCCGAGAGCGAGGCCGATGTCAAGGGGCCAGCCCACTTCCTTGATCATGACCACGTCGGGCCACAGGGAAAAGGCGGTAAGGTCGTTGCCGTTGGCCTCGCCGTCGGCGCGCAAGGCAAGGCGGGTCAGCATCAGCTCATGTTCCACCTGGTCGGCGGCAAGCTTGCTCCAAGCGGCAGGCTTCTTGTACACCCTGAGGATGTACTTGTGCCGGTCCTGGGCCTCGATCATCGCTTTATTGACGTCATACTCGTGATCGTACTTGAGGGTGAATCCACCCTTATCCATAATATGGTCGAGACGGGCAAGCGCCTCTTCGCTGTGGGCGATGCCCGAGAGGATCGGATCCTCGGCGTTGTATTTGTAGTCCGCAAACGTCAGTCCCCGCAGCAGCAGGCCGAGGCCGCTGCCGTCATACCCTTCCTGCATGGCTTCCATGGCCTGCAGGACCGAGAAGGGAGAGAAAGGCTCACTTGCGGTTTTCATGGCTAACCGACACATGTGTCACTCCTTTGCATAATATAATGATGGCTTCATAATAAGCGAAGCACCGCCAGCGTTCCTGCGCTTATTGAGAAAAATATACGCCTGAGAATCAGGGTTAAAACTAATGATTATAGCGAGAAATTTCAACCATACAAGGCGAATTTAGCGACTCACTGCATTACACCACAATAAATGGATTGTCAAGGGGGGAAACGGGGGGCAGAAAGAGGCAGTGTTCCAGCAAGGATCTGACTCGGGCGGGGTATCGCCAACAAAGAATTATGGCGCAGCCTTGAGGGTTTTTCCTTATTTTGCGAGCGCATCATTAAATCAGCAGTGGCGCAGATGCCAGGGAGAGGCTTAGGACGTGCTGGTACACATGAGCCAAGCTGATGACAACTCAGACGCGGTGCTGCTGAACGGTTACGGCTTACTTCAGGATCGCTTTTAGGTCATTAACCAAGGTCTGCTGGTCGACATAGCCTTCGTAACGCTTGACTATGTTGCCCTCCCGGTTAACCAGGAACGAGGTGGGAATTCCGATGATGCCTCCGAAGGTCGAAGGGGTTTCCGAATCGCTCAGCAGAACAGGATAGTTGATCTCCATTTTTTTGGCGAATTTGTCGACCAAGCCTGGTCCTCCCTGGTCGGTGGAAATGCCGATCACGGTGAAACCTTTTGGTCCGTATTCTTTCTGGAGCTGGATTAGCGAGGGAATTTCCTTGCGGCAGGGAGGGCACCAGGTGGCGAAAAAATTGATGATCATCGCCTGGCCCTGGTAGGCGCTGGCCTTGACCATAGCCCCATCTTTCACCGAAGGAAGGGTGAAGTTCGGCATCTTGGTGGCGGCCTGGGCCGCACCGGTCATCAGGGAGAAGAGGGCAATGGCGATGGTGAGCAGACGGGCTTTCGCCGCCATGGATTTCATGATTTGCATGGGTTTCTCCTGGATGAAGGGGATGCCGTCGGCACGGTCTGTAATCGTTTACCGAAATAGCGTTATATCTACCCTCTTTTCCCGGGAAACAAAAGGGGAAATATCGTAAGCGATCACAGGGTGCCGCATCTTGCGACGATCGGCCCGGCTCACGTACTGATGTACGCATCGCCAACCCGCTTATAGCTGAGCTGGGCAGCTTGTCTGCCCTAGCGAAACTTATACCCGCAGGTGAGTTCCGTGGTTTCCCCTGTTTTGTGGTCCACCCCGTGATCGGTTACTAAATATCGACCGGCGGCTCTTCGGATTCAGGAGGACATCTCCCCCTGGCGGAGAAGCTCCCCGCGGGTGGAGATCACCACTTCCCCGACGGGAATGCTCTGGCCGGAGCGGACAAGGGCCTGGGAAACAATATGGCGCATGTTGCCGCAGCAAGGCACCTCCATGATGGCCATGGTGATGCTTTTGATCCCTGACGAGGCAAAGATTTCCGTTAACTTTTGGATGGCGCTTTCCATCTCGTCGAATTTCGGGCAGCCCAGCATGACCACCTTGCCGCTCAGGAGCCCGCGGTGAAAGTCCGGATAGGCCACGGGCACGCAGTCGGCCGCGATCAGAAGGTCGGCGCCTTTGAGAAAGGGCGCGGTGGGCGGCACCAGGCGGATCTGCACCGGCCAGTGGCTCAGGGCGGAACCGCCGGCGGCGCCGAGCGAAATCGGGGCATTGGCCGACTGGCAGGGGGTGGCCGGGGCAAAGGTCTGCAATCTGGCCGAAGGGCAGCCGCCAACGGGCGGGGTCAGGTGTTTTTTTACCTCGCCCCTGTTTTTGAGCAGCTCTTCCACTGCCTCTTCGTCAAAATCGTCCGCCTCCCGCTCGATGATGCGCAGGGCGCCGGTGGGGCATTCACCCAGGCAGGCCCCCAGGCCGTCGCAATATTTTTCCGCCAGCATCCGGGCCTTGCCGTCCACGAGCTGCAGGGCGCCTTCCGCGCAGGAAATAATGCACTGGCCGCAGCCGTTGCAGAGGTTTTCGTCTATCTCGATGATCTTTCGCATTATCTTCATGGCGTGGTCTCCGTTAGCACCTAAGCAGCACCTTGGCGGCCTGGGCGGCTCCTGCCCTGGTAAGGAAGGAGCGGTCGATAATCTTTTGCAGATGCTCCGCAGGGGAGGGGGTATCTTTCTGGTTTTCTTCCAGGTTGGTAATCAGGTCCGCATCGTAAAGGACCTTGAAGTTCATGGTCTCTTCCGGTCTCGGCAGGTGATGATGGCCGATGATGTCGCAAACCTCGTCGATGAGCTGCTGCGGGGCGCCGAGGGAGGTGAGAATCTCCCGGGCTACCGGTGGCCCCTCGATATGCTGGTATTTTGGCGACGAACTGTGGTACTTGCGTTCCGCTTCCTTGATGCCGATGTCGTGGAGATAGGCGGTGATCTCAACGACCGCCGGGTTGCACGCCTCCCTGGCGGCTATCTCTCCGGCATGACGGGCCACCCGACCGGCATGGCCGATGCGGCGGAAGTCATCGCCAAAATAGCGTTTCATCTCCACAGCCACCCGTTCCTTGAGTACTTCCTGCTTCTTGGCCAGCAGCTCAGGAGGCAGCGAGCCCAGGCACTGCTCGGCATAGGGGCAGTAGGAAGCGCAGCCGAAGTCGTTGTGGGGGTTGAGCATTCTCGTGCCGCACTTGCCGCATTTGCGGCTGGAGTCGTCCTTGAAAAATTCGACATTGGTGCCGCATTTCGGGCAGTTTGCCTCGAATACGGCATTGGCGTCCCAGTAGCGGCTGTCCTGTCCCGGGCATTGCATAATCGTTGTTCCTTTTGTAAGCCAAGCTTTCAGCGATCAGCCCGGACTGAAGACCGATCGCTGAAAGTTGAGTAACTATCCAGCTCAAGGCCGGAAACGAACAAAAACAAACCAAACGTAACTGTTCAGCAGTGCCCCAGGTTGCTGTGCACCCAGAGGGTATAAGTTTCGCTAGGGCAGACAAGCTGCCCAGCTCAGCTATAAGCGGGACGGCGAAGCGTACACCAGGTACGTGAGCCGGCCCGATCGCCGCAAGATGGGGTGCTGCTGGATAGTTACTATCCGAGAATGGCTTGCAGATCCTCGGCCGGGGTGGTTACCGGCTTGATGGCGAAGTTTTCCACCAGCACATTCAGCACGTTGGGGGTGATGAAGGCGGGCAGGGTGGGTCCGAGACGGATGTCCTTGATCCCCAGGCTCAGCAGGGTCAGGAGAATGACCACCGCCTTCTGCTCGTACCAGGAGAGGACCAGGGAGAGCGGCAGGTCATTGACCCCGCACTCGAAGGCCCCGGCCAGGGCTACGGCAATCTGGATGGCCGAGTAGGCATCGTTGCACTGGCCCACGTCGAGCAAACGCGGAATGCCGCCGATGTCGCCCAGTTTTTTGTCAAAAAAGCGGAACTTGCCGCAGGCCAGGGTCAGCACCATGCAGTCTGCCGGGATCTGTTCCACCAGTTCGGTGTAGTAGTTGCGGCCCGGTTTGGCGCCGTCGCAACCGCCCACCAGGAAGAAGTGGCGGATGGCCTTGGCTTTTACCGCCTCGATGACCTTGTCGGCCACCCCCAGGACGGTGTTTCTGGCAAAGCCGACAAGGACGGTGCCGTTGTCCACGGTATCAGTGAAGCCGGGCAGGGCCAGAGCCCGGTTGATGACCGGACTGAAATCCTTGTCCGCGCCGATATGGGCCACATCGGGCCAGCCGACCAGGCCGGTGGTGAAGACGTTGTCCTTGTACGAATCTTTCGGCTTCTGGATGCAGTTGGTGGTAAAGAGGATGGCCCCCGGAAACTCGGGCATCTCCTTCTGCTGGTTCTGCCAGGCCGTGCCGAAGTGGCCGTAAAAATGGCTGTGCTTTTTCAACTCCGGATAGCCGTGGCAGGGCAGCATCTCGCCATGGGTGTAGATGTTGATCCCCTTGCCCTTGCTCTGCTCAAGCAGCATGTCCAGATCCTTGAGATCATGGCCGGTGACCAGGATGCACTTGCCGGGGATATGGCCCAGCGGCACCGGGGTGGGGACCGGATGGCCGTAAGTGCCGGTGTTGCCTGCATCGAGCAGTTCCATGGCCCGGAGGTTTACCTGGCCGCACTTCAGGGCAAGGCCTACCAGCTGGTCAAGGCCGAGATCTTTGCGGGTCAGCTCAGCCATGGCCTCATGGATGTAGGCATAAACCGTCTCGTCTTCCTGGCCGAGGATGGCGGCGTGGTCGGCGTAGGCAGCAAGGCCGCGCAGGCCGTACATGGTGATCTGCTTCAAGGATTGCAGGTCCGGGTTGGCGTCCAGGGTATTGATGAAGTTAAGGGCGCATCCCTGTGCTTCCAGTCCGGTCAGGGTATCAGCCGGGGTAAAGGTGGCTGCCGGAGCTGAGGACTCGATCTTGCCGCCCGCGGCCAGAACTTTTTTCATTAAGGATTCGCGGAGCTCGACGGCCTTGCGGATCAGGGGCTCAAAGCGGCTCGGGTCAAAATCCACATTGGTGAGGCAGGAAAAAATCGCCTCGCAGGTGAAGCGGTCAATGGCGTGGTCGATAACCCCGACCTTGCGGCCGGCCGCAGCCACGATGCTCAGGCCCTGGACAGCATGGGTCAGCAGGTCTTCGAGGCCAGACACTTCTTCGTTTTTTCCGCAGACACCCATGACGGTGCAGGCAGTCCCCTTGGCGGTTTGTTCACATTGATTGCAAAACATGTCGATTCTCCTTGGTTGTGGGTAAAGGTTGCTGAAATCGTGACAAGCCGCGATTTCAACGGCGATTTTTCTTTGAAACTCGATGAATTTGTGCCGCTGATCCGGGCCTGTTTTCTTTTTTGCGAGTTTCAGCAGGCTTGAGCTGACCCGTTTTGGCCCGCTTGTTGAGGTGACTATACGGACAATTATCTTCCCCGGCGTTGACTTAAATCAAGAAGAAAGATAATTTTTGTCCGGCTTGCTTTTTTCTGCCGCAGGGCGCGGCGATCAGCCGGAAGACGAGAAGTGAAGGTGGGAAACAAAAATAAGATAACTAGCCGGCAGCACCGCATCTGCGATGTTATCAGCCTGCTCATGGGCACCAGCACACGTCGCAGGCTTATGTCTGGCAGCTGCGGCACTGCTGGATAGTTACAAAATAAGCATGAAAAATGTCGCCTTGCAGTATAGAGTTACCGGCGCATCAGGCATCTTTTCCCATTCTTCATAATCTGGCAGGGGCGTATGGAATATCTTTTGACTATCGGCTCGTATCTCGTCGGCTCAATCCCCTTCGGCCTGATCCTGGGGAGGGTGGCGGGCATTGACGTGCGCGCCGCGGGCAGCGGCAACATCGGCGCTACCAATGTTGCCCGCCTGGTCGGGAAAAAGCTCGGGGGGCTTACCCTGGTTTTAGATGCGCTCAAGGGTATCCTGCCGATGCTGGCGGCGGCCTGGCTACTGGAGGATGGTAGCCGGCGGGAACTCTGGGTGGCGCTTTGCGGCGGCGCGGCCTTTTTGGGCCACCTCTATCCGTTGTACCTGGGATTTCGGGGCGGCAAGGGGGTGGCAACAGCGCTGGGCATCTTTCTCTATCTCGCACCACTGGCTGCGGGTATCGATCTGCTGATCTTTGCCGGGGTGGTCTATAACTGGGGTTATGTGTCCTTGGGTTCGCTTACTTCCGTTTTGGTGATGCCTGGGCTGGTCTGGCTGCTGACCGGTTCGCTGAGCAACTCAGTGCTTGCTTTCGCCATCGGGGTGTTGATCTGGGTCAAGCACCGGGACAACATCGTGCGGCTGATGCAACACAAGGAAAAGAGCTGGAGAAAAGAGCCCCCTGGCCAGGACATGCATGGCCAGCGATGAGGGAAAGTTCTTCAGGATTCTTTGCCCTCGCATTTTTATGATGCAGCTCTTTCTACTCCATAAATTTCTTGTCGGTGGTGATCTTGGCCCGGCTTTGCAGATACGCGAGCCAAGCTTCCATGACTTGGATCTGTTTTTCCTTGGTTAACATGTCCAGGAGCGCATCTTTCTGGCTGGCAAAGGTTTCTTCGCTTGCTGGTTTTTCTGCCTTGAAATGGAGCACATAGAAAACGCCTTTGTCTTCGCCAATCTCTTTGGCATAGGGTGAGGCGGCGCTGAGTTTCAGGCCTTGCGCGGTAACTGAGGCGGGCAAGCCGCTGTTCTCCTGCTGGCTTCTCGTGAAAAAGGAGGTTTCCAGAACGTGGTTCTTGGTTTTTTCCGCCGTAGCGACAAGAGAGCCTTCCTTTTTTGCTTGAGCCAGCAGGGCCGAGGCCGCCGCCTTGGCTCGTGAACGGGCCTGATCGTCCAGGAAATCCTTTTCCACCCTGGCGCGAACCTCGGCCAACGCCGGAACCATGGGTTCCTTCACCTCGTCAACATAGATAATGGCATAGCCGCCTTTGATCTCAAGCAGTGAACTGAGCTCGCCCTTTTTCAGGGTGAAGATGGTTTTGAGCAGGGCAGGCTGTCCTGCCAGCGCCTGGGGTGGGCTGGCCTGGGTAAAGTAATCGGTGGTCTGTACCGGCGTGGCTGCGCCAGCCGCAAACTTATCCAGACTGCCGGCCTGGATAATCCCCTCGTAGGCTTGGTTTGCCAGCTGGAAAGTAAGGTCCTTGCCGCGCTGGGCCTTGAGCTCGCTGCTGATCTGTTCCCGCGCCTGGGCAAGGGTGGTCACCTTTGCCGGCTTGATTTTCTCAAGCTTGATTAGGTGGAGGCCGAATTGGGTTTCCACGATGCCGCTGACCTCTCCTTCCTTGAGGGCAAAGGCAGCCTCGGCAAAGGACGGGACCACCTGTTCTTTGCTGAAGAAACCCAGGTCGCCGCCGTTTTTCCCGGTCGAATCATCGGAATACTCCCTGGCCAGTTGGGCAAAATCCTTGCCAGCCTTGGACTGCGCCAGGATGGTCTCCATCTTTTTTCGCCTGGCAGCTTGCAGTTCGGCACTGTCCTTGGCGTCTGCCCGAAGCAGGATATGCCGGGCCTGGCGTTGTTCGGGGGTGGAAAACCGGTCCTGGTTCATTTTGTAGTACTGTTCGATCTCCTTGTCGCTCAACTCGGTGGTGGCCAAGGCCTGCTCATTAAGAAAGGAGATGTATCTGAGCTTTACCTTAGGTTCGCTAAGGTAGGCTTGCTTGCGGCTGGTAAAGAAAGGATTCAGCGCCTCATCGGCCACCGGTTCTTTACTCCGGAAGTCATCCGTGGCAAAAGCGATATATTCGAGCTTGAGCTGATCATTATCAAAAGCAAAACGGTCTTTGATCTCGCTGTTTGAGACTCGGGCGAACCTGTTCAGATGGGTAAGAATCTTGTCTTGCAGAAGTTCATTGCGGATATTGTTCTCAAAATCAGTAGTGGTCATCCGTGAGGAGGCCAGCATATCTTTGTAGCGGTCGAGCTTGAAAATCCCTTCTTCCCGGAAGGCGTCCATGCCCTGGATAACCTTGCGCACCTCGTCGCTGGCCACCAGCAGGCCGGCTTTCTTGGCGCCTTGCTGCATGACCAGCTTCTGGATCATCTGGTTCAGGACTTGCTGTTTCAGCTTCAGGGTCTCTAGGAGTTCCGGGGTCAAGGTGGTGCCGAGCTGTTCCTGGTAACGGCTGATAGTCTGATTATAGTTTTGCTGGTACTGCTGCGCGGAAATGTTCTGGTCATTGACCGTGGCAATGGCATCGGGCCCGCCTTTCTGGCTTTTCCCAACCCCCCAGAAAACAAAGACCAGGACGATGATCAAGATGGTGGCCTGGATATAGATCGATTGGGCCTTGCGGCGTATGAAGTCTAGCATGTGTCACCCGTGTAAAAATGAAAAGGCTGTTTTATTTGAAATTCAGGGCGTTATCCTAATTTTTTTCCGCAGGGCCGTCAACCGAATTTCACCAGAGAATGGCATGGGGCTTCGTCCCTTTGCTCCGAGCAGTTACCTTAAACCTTGGCCAGGTTTTCCCCCACCACCGTGTTCACCACCAGGGGGACATCAAGGCGCAGGACCCCTTCCATGGCTTCCTTGACCACGGCTCCGGTCGCCTCGATTTCCGCGACCGGGACCTCAAAAACCAGTTCGTCATGGATCTGGAGCAGAAGCTTGGCGCCAAGTCCCTGCTCGCTGAGGCGTCGGGTGGCGGCAATGGTGGCCAGCTTGATGATGTCGGCGGCCGTGCCCTGGATGGGGGTGTTGATCGCAGTGCGCTCGGCGAATTCGCGGCTGACCTTGTTGCTGCTGTTAATGTCGGGCAGCAGTCGGCGCCGGTTAAGAAGGGTGGTGACAAAGCCGTCCCGTCTGGCCTTCTCGACAATTTCCTCCATGAAACGCTTCACCCCGGCATAGTGGGCGAAGTAGCGCTCGATGAAGGTGGCGGCCTCCTTGCGGCTCAGGTTGAGCTGGGCGGCAAGGCCAAAGGCGCTTATTCCGTAGATGATTCCGAAGTTGATGGTCTTGGCCACCCGCCGCATCTCCGGAGAGATAAAAGCCGGATTGATCCGAAAGATCTCGGCGGCGGTCTGGCTGTGGACGTCCTGGCCGGCGCGGAAGGCAGCCAGCAGAGCCGGATCCTGGGCATAATGAGCCATGACCCGCAGGTCGATCTGCGAGTAATCCGCCGATAAAAAGAGCTGGCCCGGCGCGGCCACGAAAGCGGCGCGGATCTTTTGCCCTTCTGGGGTGCGGATCGGAATATTCTGCAGATTCGGGTTGCTGCTGCTCAACCGGCCGGTGGCGGTGACCGTTTGGTTGAAGGAGGTGTGGACCCGGCCGGTTCTGGGGTGAATGAGATCCGGCAGTTTGTCCACATAGGTGTTTTTGAGCTTGCTTAAGTTCCGGTGGGCCATGATCGCCGCGGGCAGATCGTGCTGTCTGGCCAACCCTTCCAGCACCTTGACATCGGTGGAATAGCCGGTCTTGGTTTTGCGGCCCTGGGCCAGCCCCAGTTTGCTAAAGAGGATCTCCCCGAGCTGGCGGGTAGAGTTGATGTTGAATTCCTCCCCGGCCAGACCATAGATGGTCTTTTCCAGTTCCGCCAGCTGCTGGCCGAAATCCTCGGACAACCGGTGCAGCATGGTCCGATCCACGGTGATCCCGGTCCGTTCCATTTGTGCCAGGATGGGAACCAGCTGCATTTCCAGGTCGGAGAAAAGCTCCCAGAGGCCGAACTCTTCCAGTTTGGGCCTGCACCGTTGCCAGAACAAAAAAGTACCCGCCACATCTTCGCAGGAATAATCCTTGGCCGCTTCCGGAGCCACATAGGCAAAGCAGTCTGGCCGCTTGTCTCCGCCGGTGACCTCGCAGAAGCTGGTCAAGCGTTTGTCGAGCATTTCCAGGCACAGATCGTCGAGCTTCTGGGAGCGGCGGCAGGGATCCAGGAGATAGGAGGCGATCATCGTGTCCCACAGGGGGCCGGAGAGGTGGAAGGACTGGCCCTCCAAGATGGCCAGATCGAATTTGAGATTGTGGCCGAGCTTGGGAAGGTTTGGATCGGAAAAAAGCGGGGCCAGATTTTTTTTCACCAGCGCCAGGTCCAGCTGGCCGGCCAGCGGGGTTCCGTCCTGGTTCCGGTGGCCGATGGGCAGGTAGTAGGCATTTTCGGCGGTGGTGCAGAGCGAGAGGCCGACCAGCTCCGCCACCAGCGGGTCAAGAGAGGTGGTTTCCGTGTCCAGCACCAAAAAGGGGGCATCGGCCAGTTGGCGGCAAACCTCTTGAAGCCTGCTTTCGGTGGTGACCAGATGAAACCCCGTGGTCTCAAAAGCAACTCCGGTAGAGGTTTGGGCCTTCAGCAACCGGCTGAAATCGAGAACGGCGTAGAGCTGTTGGAGTTTTTCCTCGTCTGCTTCAGGAATCGCGTATTCTTGCAGCTCCGGAGTGGCAAGATCTTCTTTCAGGGCGATGAGTCGACGGGAGAGAAAAGCGTTCTCTCGGTTGGCCAGCAGCTTCTCCTTAAGTTTTGCCTGGGAGACCGTCTCGATATTCTCATAGATCCCCTCCAGCGAACCATATTGATTGATGAGCTTTTCCGCGGTTTTCGGGCCGATGCCCGCCACTCCCGGCACGTTGTCCGAGCTGTCGCCCATCAGGGCAAAAAAATCAAGGAGCCGGTCCGGCGGGATATTGTATTTTTTCATTACTGCGGCCGGGTCCATGAACACATCGCGCATGGGGTCCCAGATGGTGATGTGTTCTGAAACCAGCTGTAAAAGATCCTTGTCTCCGGAGACCAGAATTACCGGGTGGTCCTGGGCCGCAAATTTTCTGGCCGCGGAGGCGAGCAGATCGTCGGCTTCGTAGCCCAGGCGCTCCAGGCAGACGAAGTTGTGGGCCGCGACGATCTCCTTGATGTAGGGGATCTGGCAGGCAAGGTCGTCGGGCATGGAAGGGCGGTTTGCCTTGTAGGGCTGGTACATTGCATGACGAAAGTTCGGGCCGCGCACATCAAAAGCGACGCCGATAAATTTTGGCGCCTTTTCCCGGAGAACCCGGAGGAGGATATTGGTGAACCCGTACACCGCATGGGTGGGCAGGCCGTTTTTGTTGGTAAGGGGGGCGATGGCGTGGTAGGCCCGGTAGATGTAGGCGCTGGCGTCGATGAGGTAAACAGGTTCCGGCTGGCTCATGGGGCATGATACTACCAGCCGGGTGGCAGTTTGGCAATGCGCAACATGCGGGCCGGAAGCGTGCTTTGTCGAGGGAAGCGGGGGCTGGAGTCGGGGGGAGATGCTTGGTTCCCGGATGAGTCAGGGTTTTTTCGCGGAAAGCTTTTTAATTTTAAGTTTGTAATCAAAAGGCCGATATGATAATTACAAAGGTGTAGGTTCACTGGGGGCAAGGGTCTCCCCAAGAGCCTCAATATCCATGCACGGCTGTAAATGATCTGCAGAGAAGCAAGGATCTGGTCATGAAACTAACAGGCATTTTCCCTCCGATCACAACAGAGAAGGTTCAGGTCAAGAAATCTGAAGGCTCTGCCCCGTCCAAGGCAGGTAGCACGGGCCTGTCCGCGGATCGCGTGGTCCTGTCTGCCAGCTCCCAGGACGTACAGAAGGCCCGGGCTATTCTTGAGCAGACCCCGGAAGTTCGTGCTGACAGGGTGTTGGCCCTCAAGGAAGAAATTGCCCGCGGCGAATATCAGATTGATCCTTACCAGCTTGCCGATAAAATGATAGGCAGTCTGCTCTCTGAGACCTTGGTGGAGTAACGCTCCGCCGCTTTTCCTCTTGCTTCGGCGTCTTTTCTCGCCATGGAGCCTTTTGCCATAAGGCTCTCTTGACCCCGGCTTCCGCCGGGGTATCGGTTTTCCCCCCCCCCGATTTTTGTCACATGCCGCATACATTATTTTGCAGGATCCATGGTAAAAACGGGCCAGCAGGCATCGTAGCGCGTGGGATCCTGTAACACCTGTTTGGCCAGGCGTTTATCGGCGTTGATCGCCACCGGACCCATCAGATTGGCGGTCATCCCTTCGGGGTTTTCTCTGGGGATGGTCAGGATGAGCAGGATTTCCAGGGGTTGTTCCGGGGAGGCTTGCAATTCCTCGCGGGGCAGGCCGGATATTTCCGGCTGGTATTGCGGAATCAGAATGGATGCCTGCATGGCCACGAAGGCGAGCTTTGGGTCGTCCAGGGACTGAAGCCAGAGAAACGGCGAGTCTTCGCCGTGAGGTTTGACGAAGAACCGTTTTGCCTTGGGGAAGCCCAGAAAAGGGGAGGTCATGGTGATGATCTTTTTCTGGTTTACTGACAGTTGGCCAAAACGGCTGGTGGATACCGTAATTTCCCCCTGTTTTCCAGGGCAGGTTTTTGTGGCCATGGCTTGTATCATCGTTTTCTCCCTCGTGACTGAAAAGCACTGTGATTGAGAGTTGTTGTTTTCATAAGGGGACATTCTTATCTGCCTCCTTGGGGCAGCGGTTTACTTCGTGCCTTGTGCTCGTCAAAAGAAGAGGCAAGGGAAGAAAGATCCGCTGGGGCCGCCGCTGCCGCCCGGGTGTTTTCTTCCAAGATGCGGAGGTAGATTTCCTCGCGGTGAACCATGACCTCGGCCGGGGCTTCGATCCCGATCTTCACCTGCCCGCTTTTTATCTCAAGAACCCGGATCTTTATGCCTTCGCCGATGGCAATGGCTTCTCCTGGCTTTCTGGCAAGTATCAGCACGGTGTCGCCCTCCCTGGCTTGATTGATGATGTAATACGCTCTTCCCTGAACGTATTTTCCCTTTTTTACAAAGAATAAACAATCTCTACTTCAGAAAATCAACCAGGCTCAACTGCATGGTCTTGGCGGCGGCCGACAATGCCGCCTGGTAGGCTGTTTCCTTTCCTTTTAGTTCCAGCAGGGATTGCACAATATCGGTATCTTCCTTTTCTGAAAGATTTTCCCGGGTGGACAACTCAAGGTTTGAATAAATCTGCTGCTGGATAATAATTCTGTTGGCCCTGGCGCCAAAGTCGGAGATCTGAGTACTCATACTTTCCATTACCGTTTCTAAACCAGCAATGGACTTGTCAATGCCCTGGATCTGCATCTGTTCTTTGGTGATGCCGGACATGTCCAGAAAGTTGCTGGTGTCTTCGTAGGAAAAGGAGTAACGCTCTGTATCGCTGGTTTCCAGTTTCAGTGTGCCATCGGTGTTCCAGGAGGCAGTCATCCCCGGGATGCCGTTTATTTTTGCGGCAATGTCGGCAGGGCTGTCCGTGGCAATATCTACCCCTATAGCCATGCCGAAATCCTTGGGAGGAGAACAGGAATGGTCGGTCACCGTTATGGAGATGGCGCCGTTGCTGAATGATTTGAATTGCTGCTCGAGACCGGTGTTGCCGCTGTCAAGTTTGGCGGTTATGTCAGTGGCTTTGTAAACGCCGGTGACGGTACTGAATTTCTGCCCGAGCAGAGCCTCTTCAAACTGCTTGAGCGTCGAGAAAATTCCGGTGTCCATAATGGCGGATTTCCCGTTTTTGCCTACTTCCAGAGCGCTTTCCTTGCCGACCTTGACTGCCAGGTCATGATCGGGATCACCGGCATAGCGGACGGAGCCCTCTTTCTCCTGGATGGAGATCACCTGCAGCAACCCATCATCGGCAAGATCCTGGTTTTCGCCGGTAATGGCCGCGCCTCCAGCGAGACCAAGAGCTTCCAGCCCTGATTCATAGATGTTTGGCAGTGTACCTGTGGGCGTTGTTTCCACGAAAAACTGCTGCTTCGAGGCCAGTTGGATTGTCCCGAAATAGACGGCGCTTGCCGGGGTATCTGTTGCCGCGCCGTTCAGGCGGGTAATATTTTCCCCATTGGCTGAGGTCTGGATCTGCAGGTTACGACCGTCCCTGGCAGTCAGGGTGATAATGCCGTTGCTGTCCCTGGTGGCGATAATGCCGGTGCTGCCGGTTTTGGCGTTGATCGCATTGATGATAGTGTTGTCCGTATCCTGGGCAATGACCGTGGAGGGATCGGCATTGGTTGCCGAACTGCCGTCAAAGATGTCGATTCCGTTGATGAGCAGATCGCCCGAGAGCAAGGTGCCTGCGATGGTCGAGCCGATGGCGGTCCGGTGGACCTGGGTGATGTCGGCGCTGACGCCGGTGGTGTCAACCAGATCGTTTATCGCCTTGGCCTTGGCTGCGGCCGAGGCATCTGCGTAAATGGTGGAGAGGCCATCATCGGCTGTGGCCGCGATGGCGGTGCCGTTGATGGTCAGATCTCCGATGGCCAGGGCTGAACCATAGCGCAGTGTCCCGTCACCAGCCACATCGGCAAAGCCGATTGTGCCGCCGGCAAGGCCGAGATTAGCAAGGATGGTGTCATCGGCATTGTTGGGGCTGGTGAGGGTAAAGGACATGGCCGAAGAAAGCGATATCTCGCCGGTATTGTTGTCGATGTCAGCGGCTTCGCTGAAGTTTGCGAAGCCGAGATCGGCATCGCCGGGTGAGCCTGGGTCGTTTATCGCAACCGTAATTGCGGATTCATCCCCTTTCTGCATATTGCGGAAGACAATGGCGTTCAGTGTCCCGCCGTTGCTTGCTCCGTCGCCGACAACCGCATCGACGCCGGTCAAGTCTTTTGCCGCATTGACGGCGTTGGCAATGAGAGTTGCCACTCCGGTCTGGTCGGTACCGTCGGGGATTGACACGGTGATATTGACTCCGTTCAGGTCGAAGTCGAAATTCGTGTCCGACCCATCGAGAGTGTCCGCCGCGACAGCCGCCCCTCCATACAGGGTAGTCAGGTTGACGCTTACTGCCGGGTCGGTTGCCTCAATGACTGTTTTTGCATTTAAGGCTTTTTCCATGAACAGGCCGTTCGTGGTAGCCCCGGTCGTGATGTTTGCTCCCGTCGCCGTGCCGTTGATGGCCAGGTCGCCCGCCGCTATGGTGGTGTTGTTCACGGTGGAAGTCAAAAACTGGTTGGTAGCGGCAATACTGTTGCCGTTGATCCGGTAGCCGTCCACCAGGTCGGCTAGAAACGGCGCCGGTTCGGCCTCAGTGTAACCGGTGGTCCGGTAACCGCCGAATACGAATTTGCCGTTCACTTCGCTGTTGGCCAGAAAAATAGCCTGTTCCCAAAGATGACGGACTTCTACCGCGGCGCTGGCCCGATTTCCCGGAGTGACCGAGGCATTGACCTGTTGAATGGCCAGGGTTTTTGCCCTGAGGGCCAGATCTTTCATCTGGGACAGAGAGGTTTCCGCGGCGGAGATGATCTTGTTGCCGAAACTAAGATTATCCTTGTACGAGGCGATCTGGGTAAGGTTGCTCCTGAGCCCTAGAGCGGTCACTAGATTGACCGGATTGTCGGAGATCGTTGACAGCTGCTTGCCCGAGGAAATCTGGTTGTTGATCCGGTTCATGTCCGTGGTGATCCTGTTGAGATTCGCCAGGATATTGTAATGGACAGACTGCATGGTTATTCGCATGGCTTTTTCTCCTATCGCACCGCGTCAAGCAGATCCTGCAACATTTCGTCAGACATGGTGATCAGCCGGGCTGCGGCGGTGTAAGCGTGCTGGTATTTGATCAGGTTCGCCATTTCTTCGTCCAGGGATACGCCGGAGACCGAATCGCGGATTTCGCGCAACTGGGTGTTGACCAGCACGGTGGAATCGAAGGAATGGCTGATGGTGCGCGTGGTGTTGGCAACCTGGCCGACCAGGGTATTGTAAAAACCGTCCAAGGTATTTTTGGCGCCACCGGCGTAGGTTATATACTCATCGTGCTGGATATCGGTGATCTTGAGGGAATTGCTGTTGTCCCCGCGAAATATTTGCCCCTGCTGGCCAAGGGTGGCTGCGGCAAGATTGTTGAAATCATTCTCAACCACATTGTTCAAGCCGATGCTTGCCGCGTTGTTGCCGGTAAAAAAGGTATTGAGTCCGGCAACCTGAAGAAAATTGGAGGTGTCGTTGGCAAAAGCGAACTGGTGGTTGGAGTCCGGGGTGAGGCGCAGGCTGTTTTCGTAGTTTGAGGCCGTAAGCCAGCCGCCGCTGTTGGTGGCCGCGGCGATCGATTTGTTGATGATGTCGGCAACGTCGTTCAGGCTGTAAGCGCGTTCCAGGGAAATGGTGACGGGCTGGGGCAGGGACAGGGTTCCATCGTTGCTGTAGATCCAGATATCGAAGCTGCCGGAGGTGTCTAGTTCGTCAAAATAGTCGTACCCCGGAAGCAGAGAACCCTGATGGGCGATTTCCGGGCCGTATTCAATGGTGCCATCGCCGGCTTTCGTGTCGGTTGGTACTGCATCCAGGCCAAGCTGAGCAAGAATGTAGTCATTTTCTCCGGCATTGAGGGTGAAGGAGTGTGTGGCAAACAGAGTGATCTGGCCGGTGTTGTGGCCGGCATCGGCGGTGTAGGTATTGCCGGTGACACTGTCGAGCCCGAGGTTAGAGACGGTGGCAAGCACATTGGTGAAGGAGCCGTTCAGGTTGTCCACGGTGATCGAGGAGTTGTCTCCCTCGTTCTGATTGTAAAAGACAAGGGAGTTGGTTGCGCCGCCATTGGCGCCGTCGCCGACCATTGCCTTGATGGTCACCGGATTGGTGGTGGTGGCGAGACTGTTGTAGGCGGAGAGATCATTGGTCACTTCGGTCGCCAGATTTGCGGCAAAGTTGGCGTTGCTGCCTACATCGCCGGCCACCACCGTGTAGTCGATAGTGACGCCGTTTAAGGTAAAGCTGATGGTGTCGCCGGCAGTCAGGTTGGTGGCGTTCACCGCCGACCCCGCCACCAGGGTGGTCAAGCGGGCGGTTACTTCGGCATCCGCCGCGTTGATGGCGGTCACGGCATTATAAGCCTTGCTCATGGCCAGGCCGTTCTGATCGACGCCGCCGCTGATCTCCCCGATCTCTCGGTTGTTGATGATGATGCTGCCCGCCAGGATGGTGGTGGTATCGGCACCCGCGTCCACGGTAGAGGTGAGGCGGGCGACATTTTTCGCCTGCTCCGCGCCGGTCAGGGTATCGCCGAACAGGGTGAGGCCGACCCCCTGGGAGTGCTGCTGGTTTATTTCGCGAATCATGGAGTTGGCGAAGGCGTCCAGCCGGCCAAGGAAATTGTTTGGATCCCCTTCGATCAGATTGCCGCGTACCTCGAGCCAGCCCCCGATCTTGCCGCCCAGTTCAGCCCCTCCGCCGATGGGTCGGCGTGTTTCGGCGCCATCTTCGTTTTGGTTTATCCAGATAAGTTCATTGTTTTCCCAATCCACCTGCCGGGCCTGGTTGCTTTCCACCAGGGAGTGGCCGTCGGCCATGAGAACGGTGTAGGCGCCGTTTTTATCCTCGAAAAAAGAGACGTCAAGCAGCTGGGAAAGATTCTGGATCAGGGTATCTCTTTCATCGCGCAGGTCGTTTGCCTGGCCCGCCGCGGATTCCGTCCCGGAAATCTCTACGTTGAGGCCGGCAATCCGGCTGACTATGGAGTTGACGTCTCCGATGGCCGTGTCAAGGTTGACCCCGATATCGAATTTTACCTGGGCTATTTCGGTACTCATAGTGTGCAGCTGATCGATAATCAGATTGGCCGACTGAAGCACCTCCTGTCTGGGCGCGGATATTTCCGGGTTGTCGGCCAGCTCCTGCCAGCTGTCCCAGAACTTGTTCGTCAGGTCGTTGATGGCAAGGCCAGGCGCTTCATTGAATACGGTTTCCACCAGCCGCATGGCTTCCTGTTGCGATTCCAGACTGCCCAGGCTTGATTCCTGGTTGGCCAGCCGTTGCACCATGAACTGGTCATAGTTCCGCAGGATGGCCGATGCCTTCACGCCGCCGCCCAGCAGGCCGGCGCTGATGGGTGCGGCATTGTTGGTTTCCAGTTGCAGCGATTGTCTGGTGTAGCCGGGGGTGTCAACATTGGCGATATTGTGCGACGCTACCTGAATTGAAAGCTGGTGAGTGAGGAGCGCCTCTTTGGCAATGCTCAGCACATGGGAGATCCCGGCCATGACCTAGATCTCCCTGTTGATCAAGGATGGCTGGTTCAGCGAGGATTTTTTGCTGCGACCGGTGAGCCCGTACATGGGACGGTCCGCTATCCCGCTGGTTATCAGGGAAATGGCATCCGCCAGGTATGTTTTTACATCCGCGGCAAAATGTTTGTTGATCTGGTTACGGGTAAGGATCTCTTCCCGCAGCCCGGTAAGCTTCTTGCGATATTGGTCTAGCTTCCCGCCTTCCTCATCATTGAGCAGAGGGATCAAGGCGGCAAGTCTTGTCGTTTTGCCGCCTGCTTCCGAGCAGAACTCCCCGGCCATCTCGGCGATCAGGGAATCCAGGGCCTGGATGCGGCTCAGTCTGTTCTCTTTTTTGCTGCTCAGGCTGAGGAGGGCCTGCATGTCCATGGCCACCAAGGCTTTTTGCTCTTCCTGCAAAGTGGCGAGCATATCCTGAGAAAGAATGACTTCCTGCTCCAGGGCCTCGAAAAATCTGGCGGGCAAAGAGTTTTGTCCTGTAGTCTTTATCTGTTGCATGGCCTATTTCTCCTTACTCTGCGGAACAAGGGCTTGCGACAATTGCCGGTAGAGCATGTCACCAAAGCCCATACTATTAGTGCTGCCCGCCATTTTCTGGGCGATCTGGTCGTCGTGGATGGATTGAAACATTTCCTCGCCATAGCCGCCGTCCATCAGGCCGCTTTTGGGAATGCTCTGGCGGGCCAGGGTCAGGATCTGCTTGAGCATCAGGGCTTCAAATCCGGCGCAGGCCTCGCGGAGTTTCTTCTGCTTCAGCGTATCGGCAGAATTGGTGGTTCCCTTGAGTCCGGCGGTTGCTTCGCTGATAATATCCATCTTTCACCCAGAGGGTATAAGTTTCGTTTGTACCCTAAAGGGCATAAAATCCGACAAGCTGCTCAACTCAGCTTTAAATAATTTCCAGTTCCGCCTGCAGGGCGCCCGCCGCCTTGATGGCTTGGAAAATGGCGATTAGTTCACGGGGAGCTACGCCCACCGAATTTAAGGCTCGAACCACCTCGCCCAGAGAGACCCCCGGCGGCAGAGTCACTACCTTCTGGCCGATTTTGACGGGGTTCGCCGGGTCGTTGGCTGGAGCGCCTGGCTGGGGCAAAGGAGTGACCCGCAGGCTCAGGTTTCCGTGGGAAAGAGCCAGCTGGCTGATGGTGACATTGTCGCCCATGACCACGGTGCCGGTCCGTTCATTCAGGACCACCTTGGCCCGCCGCTCCGGGTTGATCTCGATGTTTTCCAGGGCCGCCAGCAGGGCAACCTCCTGGGCGCGGTATTTTGGCGGGACAGTGACCTCTACCGAGGCGCCGTCCCGGGCGGTGGCGTAAGCGCCGCCCAGAAAGGTGTCAATGGCGGTTTTCATCAGGGAGATCGTGGTGAAATCCGGCGCGGCAAGGCTGATGGTGATGCTCTCCTTGTTGGCAAAGCTCATCGGCACTTCCCGTTCCACCGAGGCGCCGTTAGTGATCCGGGCTACGGTCAGGTGATTTTTCTGCTGCGCCGCGGGCCGGTCATCCGGGCCGCCCCCGGTGCTGATGGGGCCTTGGGCCATGGCATAGATGTTGTTGTCCAGACCTTTAAGTGGGGTGGCCAGCAGGGTGCCGCCTTGAAGGGAAGTGGCGTCGCCCACCGAAGAAATGGTCACATCCAGGTTTTGTCCAGCCTTGAAAAAGGGCGGCAGGGTGGCGGTTACCATTACGGAGGCGATATTTTTTACCCTGGTGCTTTCCGGATCTACCTTGACTCCGAGATTGTTGAGCATATTGCTGAGCCCCTGGCCGGTAAAGGCGGCCTTGTTGCCGTCGCCGGTGCCGTTTAACCCGACCACGATGCCGTAACCCACGAGCTGGTTGTTCCGCACCCCTTTCACCGCGGCCAGGTCTTTCAGCCGGGCGGCCTGGGCAAATCCGGCCTGCCAGAGAATCCCGAGCAGCATGGCGCCGGCCAAGAGTAGCGCGGTGCGCCGCATGCTCTGGCCGTGGTTTTCCAGGGTTGCCGTATTGTTAACTGCGCCAGGGGTCTTCTGCATCGAGCTGTCCTCGAAAAGTGTTTTTTTGCGTCCGTAATTTGTAACATAAGCAAGCAGTGTGCCACGGGAGAGGCATGGGCTGTAATGTGCTATTTCTAAAGGAAATAATCTTTTTTTCATGAGTTCACCATGGAGAGAAGGGAATATTTTGCCTAGCATGGGCTCTCGTTTCCTGAGATTCTAAAATGGCCAGACGCTGTCCATGGCGCGGGCCAGCCAGCCCGGCTGCTGCTTGTCGCCGAGAGCCCCCTGGCCGCTGTATTCTATGCGGGCGTCGGCAACATGGGTCGAGAGGACCGAGTTGTCCTGGGCGACATCCTGCGGTCGGATGATGCCGGAGAGGATGATATGCTGGGTTTCATTGTTTACCTTTACCTCCTGGTAGCCGCGGATGTTCAGGTTGCCGTCGGTGGTGATGTCGATGACCCTGGCGGAGATGGTTGCGGTGACGTTGCTTTTCCGATCAGTTTTTGCCTTGCCCTCAAAATCATTGGTCAGCTTGGCTTGCAGCTCGGTGAGCGAGGGGGAAAAGCGGCTGTTTTTGTCCGCCAGCCAGGTTTCCAGACCAAACAGGTTGGAAACGCCGCCGCTGACTGTTGATTCTCGTTCCGTCTTGGTGTTTGCCTCCTTGTTGGCCTTGGAGGTTTCCACGATACGGACCAGGACGATATCGCCGACCTTTTTAGCCCGGCTGTCCGCATAGAGGTCAAGGCTGTTGCCGGCGGCGTAGATTGTTCCCTCCTGCTGAACTTGTGCCGCCCGGGGCGGCGCAGGCAGAGTGTAGCGTTCCGGCAGTTGCTGGGCCTGTTGGCCTGCTGCCCCGACGCAACCGGAAAGCCCGGCGAGCATAAGGATGACGATGGAGCTCTGGTGTGTTGCGCGCATAATTTTCTCCTTGAATAAACGGGGACTCTGCCTCAAAATTCAGCCTCCACGACGCCGGCCTCCAGAACCCGGGCCTTGATCTCGCGGCGGCTGGTGAGGTTCTTGACCCGGACTATTTCCCCTTTCGCCCCCGAATTCCTGGCTTCGCCGGGGGCGGTTATCTGGATGGCCTGCGACTTTGCCATGATGGTCACCCGCTCGCCCCGGTTTATCAGGGGGGGGGCGTCAAGGGCCTTGGCATAGAGGACGGCCCCAGCCGGCAGCGAAAGTTTGAGCTTTTGCCCGACTGCCTGTTGCGGATACTGGATGAGTCCTCCAGGCAGGAGAGTAATGTTTTGCCGCTTTGCGATGATGTCCTCGTTGGTGATGATCTCGTTTCGGTTCAGCCGTTTTGTCGTGCTGATTACCGTGCCGAAAAGCTGGAGGTCGCCGCTCATTTTCACCTGACCCTGCTCCTGGCCATCTTTCAGGATGGCGGCGCTGACATTTTTTTTGCCGGGCCGGGAGTCCTTCGGCTGCTGGGTTATCCGGCAGTCAAAGGCGCCAGCCGGCAAAGCCATGCTCAGGGGGTGGACGCTGAAATTGGCGATCCGGACGTCTTCCCTGGGCCAGGGGGAATCCTTGAGTACCACCTCGGTGAAGATTTTTTCCAGCGCGGCAAAGGCCGGGGGGGCAATCCTCTCCGCCGCTTGCCCGGGAAAAGGCCAGGCAAAGCAGAACAGCAAGGCAATCATGTACAGGCGCAGCGCCATCTTAGTCATATTTCTAACGAACCAGGGTGTTGGCTACTTCCAGCAGCTTGTCCGCAGTCTGGACCGACTTGGAGTTCACCTCGTAGGCCCGCTGGGTGATGATCATATTGACCAGTTCTTCGGTGACATCCACGTTGGAGACCTCTGTGAAGTGCTGCAAAATGGTGCCGAGCCCGTCATTGCCAGGGTTGGCTTCGGTGGGTGCGCCGGAGGCCGGAGTCTCCTGGAAAAGGTTGGCGCCGGTACTGCGCAGGCCGCCGGGATTGATAAAGCTGTGCAAGGTGATCTGGACCGTGGCGAGTACCTGTTGCTGGGCATCCTTGGCGGTGAGCAGCCCATTGTTGTTGATGCCGAGAGTGATTGTCCCCTGGGGCACGGTGAATTCAGGTTGCAGCCGGTCCCCGTTCTGGGTGACCACATTGCCGTCGGCATCAAGGCTGAAGGAGCCGGCCCGGGTAAAGTAGTCCTGACCGTCGCGAACCACCTTGAAAAAGCCGTTGCCCTCAATGGCCCAGTCCAGATCGTTGCCAGTTTCGGTAAGACTGCCCTGGGTGAAGATTTTCTGTACCGAGGTGGGGCGGACACCGAGGCCGACCTGGATGCCGGAAGGCACCCTGCCGCCATCGGCGGTTTCCGTGCCCATGGCCCTGATTTCCTGATAGAAGAGATCCTCAAACTGGGCCCGGCTTTTTTTGAAACCGGCGGTGTTGACGTTGGCCAGGTTGTTGGCGATGGTGTCCAACTGCAACTGCTGGCCGTTCATGCCAGTGCGTCCAGTGAATAATGAGCGGATCATGCTGGTCCCCTTTTGTTGAATGTTTAATGGCCGTTACGGAATACGAATCCTTGCGTCATTGTTGCGGCTGTCGGCTATCAGGCCAGGCTGCCGACCCTGCGCACGGCCAGATCGTCCAGGTCGTCCACAGCCCGGATCATTTTCTGCTGCCCTTCATAGGCGCGATACAGATCGATCATCTCCGTCATTTCCGTGACGGTGTTGACGTTTGACTTTTCCAGATGCCCTTGCATAAGCTGGAAATTCTGGGAGGTCTCTTCCGCCGCTCCCTCTTCAAGGCGAAAAAGGTTTTCGCCTGTTTTCTTCAGGGCTTGCGGGTCAACACTGACTATCGCCAGACGGCCTGACTGGGTGCCATCGACAGTCAGGCTTCCATCGCGGGCCACATCGATTTTGTTGCCGGTGATGGTGATGGGGCCGCTTTCGCCGAGCACCGGATAGCCATTGGCCGTGATCAGCAAACCTTCACTATTGCGCTGAAAGTTCCCTGCCCTGGTATAGCGGACGCCGGCCGGGGTCTGGACCCGGAAAAAACCTTCCCCGGAAATGGCCATATCCAGGGGAGCGTCAGTTTGTTGAACAACGCCCTGCTGGTGAACGGTGTTGATGCGCAACCCCTTGCCGACCCTCTGGCGAGAGCGGCTTACCTGATAAAGCATCTCGTCAAAGGTGACGGTTTCCTTCTTGAACCCAGGCGTATCAACATTTGCCAGGTTGTTTGTCACCTGGTTGAGCCGTTGTTCCTGACTGAGCAGGGTTTCAACGCTTTCCAGTAATCCGAGTCTGTTGTGGATGAACATGGCATACCTCTCGTGTGTGGTGCTGCTTGTTAATGCAAGAGGCGTGCCGAACTAGATAAGTGGCTGGACGAAGGCGGGGATGTCATGATAAATTTAGTGAATACAGAAAGATACGTAATTTGCTGCGAGGAGATTTGCTGAAGGGGCAACTGTCAAGAAAATGAATGCTTTTGCGAAGGGGGCGGTATATTTTGCCTAGCAGCGAAAGGGCGGGCCGTTGCCCCAAGCGTAATGATATTTTTTATGGCGGCGTCATCTTGCTGTTGGCCCGGTAGATAAAAGCGAGGATTTCCGCCACCACCAGATAGGTGTCCTGGGGGATATCCGCATTCAGGTCCAGCTTGGCCAGAATCTCTACCAAATCGGCATCTTCCTGAATGGGGATGCCATACTCCCTGGCGAGGGCGATGATTTTTTCCGCCAGCTCGCCCGCGCCCTTGGCAACCACCTTGGGCGCGGGATCCCGGCTTTTGTCGTAGCGAAGGGCAACAGCCTTTTTTTTTGCGGGGGTATCTGGCATTATGGGCACCAGGTTAATGGTTGGGGCAGGGCCTGGTCAAGGGATCTTTGGTTGCAAGCCGTTGCCGCCGGCCGGCTGACCCGGCTCCTGATTATAACCGACAACAAGCGGAGCGGATGAAAAAAATGGAGTTTGGACAAACCCTCCAGCCGGGAAGGCTGGTTTTACGGTATAAAAGGTTTCTCGCCGACGTGGCCATGGACGATGGCCGGATGCTCACCGTGCATTGCCCGAATTCCGGCAGCATGTCGGGCTGCAAGGAGCCCGGCAGCCCGGTGTTCGTCTCCCTGGCGGACAACCCCAAGCGCAAGTACGCCCACACCCTGGAGATGGTGCGGGTCGGCGCAACCTGGGTGGGGATCAACACCGCCCGCACCAACAACCTGGTCGCCGAGGCCATCCGCGCCGGGGTGGTGGCGGAGCTGGCCGGGATCGAGACGATCCGGCCCGAGATCAAGGTTTCCGATAAAAGCCGCCTTGATTTTCTCCTCACCCGCAGGGCGGAGAAAATCTATCTGGAGGTGAAAAATTGCAGTCTGGCCCTGGACCGGGCGGCCATGTTTCCCGACGCCGTTACCGTGCGGGGGGCGAAGCATCTGGGCGAGTTGCTGGCCCTGCGCCGCACAGGCTGCCGTGCCGTGGTGTTTTTCTGCGTTCAGCGTGAGGATGTGGATTATTTTTCCCCGGCGGCGCATATTGATCCTGGCTACGCTCAGACCTTGCGGGAGGTGGCGGCCCAGGGGGTGGAGGTGCTGGCCTATGGGGCGGCTTTGAGTGCGGAGGCGATTAGCATTGTTCGGCCGTTGCCGGTGCGGCTGGATTTGTGAGCAGATTTTAGGCCCAAAAATGATTGGGTTCTGAATTTCAGCTATGGGTTTTACAGGCATGGCTTTCGGCAATAGTGGGTTTGTTCATTTCTTTGCTGGACTTTATGCCCTTCAGGGTACAAAGAAACGAACCAAAGAAAGGGCACCCCGCCACTTGTCCCGCCGGAGGCGGGGATGCCCGGCGCTCCTCAAGGCTGCCGGGGCTTTGCAAACTCGGCTGTGCCTCAAACAGTGCAAAGCCCTTTTTCGGCAGCCTCTCCGGTGCTCGGTGGCGTGACCATGGGGGAAAGGCCCGAAGCGGCTAGCGCCGCTGCAAGGGGGGGGGACTTTATTCAGAAAATGCTGGCGCGGCTTTTCTCAGCTTGCTTCGCGGCAACCCTTGCAATAGAGTGGAAACAGGAAAAACGACCGCAAGGTGCGGTCAGGGGAGATTTATCATGCAGGAAAAAGCAAAAGCGGTGGTGCTTTTGAGCGGCGGCCTTGATTCGGCCACGGTTCTGGCCATGGCCATGGCCGAGGGCTATGAGTGCTGCTGCCTCAGTTTTGCCTACGGCCAGCGCCAGCAGGTGGAGCTGGAGCGGGCCAAGGCCAATGTCGCCCGGAGGGGGATCAAAAAGCATCTCATTCTCCGTCTCGATCTCGACGCCATCGGCGGTTCGGCCCTGACCACCGATACCGCCGTGCCCAAGGGGCGCAGCCAGGCGGAAATGAATGGTTCCATCCCGATCACCTATGTGCCGGGCCGCAACACCATCTTCCTCTCCTATGCCATGGCCTGGGCCGAGGTGCTGGGCGCAGGCGATGTTTTTCTCGGGGTCAATGTCATGGATTACAGCGGCTATCCCGATTGTCGGCCGGAATTTCTCGAAGCCTTTGAGAGGATGGCTAATCTGGCCACCAGGACCGGGGTGGAAGGAGAAACCAGCTTTCGGGTCCATGCCCCGCTTCTCAAGCTGACCAAGAAGGAGATCATCGAAAAGGGGTTCGATCTCGGGGTGGATTACGGCCTGACCCACAGCTGCTATGATCCGGACCAAAAGGGGAGGGCCTGCGGGGCCTGCGACAGCTGCCTGTTGCGGCTCAAGGGCTTTGCCGAGGCCGGGCGGGTTGATCCGGTGGAGTATCAGTAATAATGCATAATGAAGAGGGTAAAATGAAGAATGCATTGGGCGGCCTGTTCATGGTCGGCCTGCCAGGGACGGAGCTGGATGATTCCACCCGGTACCTTATCGAGACGTGCGGGATCAATAACTTCATCCTGTTCAAGAGAAACGCCGAGAATCCGGCCCAGATCCGCGTCCTCTGCCGCGGGCTGGTCGAGGCCTGCGGCGGCGCCGGGCTGGAGGCGCCGCTGATCTCCATCGATCAAGAGGGCGGCACCGTGGCCCGGCTCAAGAGGCCCCATTTCACCGAGTTTCCAGATGCCAGGGCGCTGGCGGAAAGCGGCCGGGCCGAGGAGCTGCTGACCGGCTATGCCCGCACTTGCGCGCACGAACTGCTGGCGGTGGGGGTCAACATGAACATGGCCCCGGTGCTGGATGTGAGCCCGGCGGGCTTGGGGTTGTTCATGGAGCAGCGCTCCCTTGGAGGGGAGCCTGAGCAGGTGGCCAGGCTGGGCACCCTGGTGATCAAGACCATGCAGGAAAACGGCCTGGCCGCTTGCGCCAAGCATTTTCCGGGCCTGGGCGGCGCAACCCTGGACCCCCACAAGGTGTTGCCCGTGGTGGACCGCTCGCTGGCAGAGCTGCGTACTTGCGATCTGGTGCCGTTTGCCGCGGCGATCCGGGCGGAAGTAGCCGGGGTGATGACCTCGCACACCGTCTACCCGCAGCTTGATCCAGCTCTCCCCGCCACCCTGTCGCCGTGTATTCTGGGCGGATTGCTCCGCAACGAGTTGGGTTTTGAGGGCATGATCGTCACCGACGACTTGGAGATGGGCGCCATCGAAAATGAAGGAACCGTGGCGGATGCTGCCCTAGTTGCCTTCAAGGCCGGAGCGGATTTGCTGCTGATCTGCCATGAACATGCGAAGATTGTGGCGGCCTATGAGGTGCTGAGCAGGGCGGTGGGCGGGGAGATTACCGAGGAGCGGGTGCGGAGGTCGCTGGCGCGGATTGGCGCGGTGCGGAGGCGGTTTGTCGGGGACTGAAGGGACGGGATTTTTGCGTATATTTCCGGTTATCATGATTTTTAGCATGATAACCGGATCCGTAGAATAACTTGTTATGTCAGATCGCATAAATCCGACATACATGAAATATTGTTCTACACAACAAAAATACTCAAGCAGATTAACTTCTTAGTAAGGCCAACAGATAAAAACCAGACAGAGCCGCGTGTCTGGCACAAGTTTGGGGAAGATACCACTTCCCCATTGCGGCCCGGTAAGCCGCTAAAGGTGCGGACCTGGAGGGCGTGAGAAATTTCAAAACGCAGTACGCCACTGCGATACCAAGCGGCGCGAAATTTCAAGCTACCCAAGAGACAACCCAAGCCGCCGCTCAAGGCTATTCGCGGTAAACCAAGAGCTAGTCCCTGGCACGGGACGATAAACAAACCCAATGCTAACGCCTTGGGCGCGCCTGAGGCTTGATAAAAGGGCAATAAAATGCTGACTATCAAGACCTCAAAAATCGAAGTCACCATACATATATCCGCCATACTGAGAAGCATCACTTTCTTGATATTGGTGGCCATGCACTGGTGAACAAGATTTTACCGAGTGGGGGGAAGAAATTCCCCTTGCTCGGATTTTTTGAAATCCATCGGACTGATAATCTTCCGCCCGCTGGAAACCTCATATAAACCGTTTTTCTTCTGGATAATATTGGAGCGTTTCTTCATAACGACCTCACCCACAACCAATCGTTTCACCGGGCAAGCCGGTGAACTCAGCGTTAACCATCATGGATAATGAAACTATGCCGCAGTCGAAGTACAAGCAGAATTTCCCTAGTGATAAGGGCGCCAAGGCACTTGAGCTTGCGCTAGATTTGCGGAAATTCGAGATTGAGTTGTACTGGAAGCGGGCAACGTATTTCTGGGCATTTACGGGCGCAGCCTTTGCTGGCTATTTGACCGTGTTGACTGGAAAGGAAATCAAGAATCGCCCCGAAGCCCTGCTACTCGTTTCTTGTCTAGGTTTGGTCTTTTCGTTCGCATGGTATTTCGTCAACCGCGCAAGCAAGTTCTGGCAAGCAAATTGGGAGGCCCACGTTGACCTTCTTGAAGACGACAAAATGGGACCTATCTACAAAACGGTCTTGAATGAAAAGTTTTCCTTCTTTGAGATTGACGCTCCATATCCGTTCTCAGTGAGCAAGATCAACCAGCTCATCAGCTTCTTCGTCTTCTTAGTCTTTGCGGGGCTAGTGGCAAACACCCTCTATGACCACTACACATTCGCGAAGAACTGGGAGGCATTTCCATCCGCCTGCGTCGGCATTACCGTACTGGCGCTTATTCTTCTCTTCCTATGCGGACGCACCGGCAACGAGGACAAGTCAGTCGTGCTACATCAGCGAAAAGCAAGCGTCAGCGAGTACGATGGCTAACATTGCGGTTGTGATGGGCGCGCAGTCGGCAAGCCGGCTGCGCGCCCATCACCTTGAAGGTTAGCAGGAGAAGAAATGGCATTCACGCTTAAAAATTTCAGTACCGATTGAGGTTAGAGCAGGTCTTGGCCTCGGTGTGTGCTGGATATGGCATCGAGCCGGGAGTGCTTGCCGAACCGGGGAAAAGGCAACCGGCAGCTATAGGCAGGGCAATGGCCGCATATTTTGTTCTGGAGGAGGAAAAACTCACCTTGACGGAGTTGGGTGATTATGTGCATCGGGATATCGCCGCCTTAAGCCGGGCAGCCGAAAGGCTCCGTGTGCGCGTAAAATCTGACCCTGGCTTGGCGATAAGGATAGCTGAAGTTCGTCAACGTCTTGAACAAAGATCAAGCCCCCTTCTGTGACTAACATGTTGCGGCAACCGGCACCTCTACCCGGCGTGGCTGAGTTCATCATTAGAAAGGAGGAAGATATGTCCTGGACCTCAGAGTTTAATCCGGAGCTTGGCATTATCGAAACGATCTTCTCCGTGGAAATGACGGGCGTTGAGGTGAGGGAAGTTACATCTTTCCTCATCTCTCTGGGAAGAAAGACAGGGACAACGAAATTCCTCGTTGATGCATCAGAGATAATTCTGGTCGCATCGATTTTTGATCTTTACAGCCTTCCCGCCGGCCAATACGTAGATGAAGGAGCTGATAGAAGTAGTTGCGTGGCCTTGGTTATTCCCAGGGATGAAAAGGCAATAGAAGCCTTTAGGTTCTATGAAACTGCGTGCCGGAACCGTTGTTGGAATGTGAGGCTTTTCCAGGAGCGGCAAAGCGCGGTTAATTGGCTGCTCGGCAAAACGGGCTCGAGCAAGCCTGATGCAGGTGACGGCTGATTGGTGTGTCTGATCCATGGCGTCGAGCCTGCAGGAAAAGTTGCCAGAGACCATTATGCTGGTCTCGTAAAAAGGGAAAAAGGTCACAGGTTCAAGACACAAAATCAAATGGGTACGCAGCGGCAACCGTTGTAATCGCGGCTTTTTGCGATTTCAACAATTCTAACGATAATTTTGCTGATGTTGTTTATAGAACAGGTGAAGTGATGGATATTCCCCCTTTCCTGCAAGATCTTTCCCGCCAGCCGATCATGCAGCGGCTCATGGTGGTCGCGGTTTATGCCATGCTGGCCAAGGCGGTGGACCTCTTCGTCAACCGCATTCTCAAGCGGCTGGCTACGACCTATACCACCAGCGATGTCGATGACAAGGCCATCGACATCCTTCACACCCCCATTGTTTTCAGTGTCTTCTTTTTCGGGGTTCTCCATGCCGTGACCATGCCGCCTGGCCTCGCCCAGCCTTGGGAGAGGTTTGTGCCCGCAGCGGCGCAGAGTATTGTCCTGATCGTCTGGACCTTTGCCGCGCTGCGTCTTTTCATGATGCTGGGCGAGCATTATCTGGAATCCATTTCCCATCGCGGCAAGATCGGGGCCGATCTTTTTTTACTGCTGAAAAACGTGGTCCGGGTGATCATCGTCGTTTCTGCCCTGGTCTGGCTCCTTTCCATCTGGAACGTCAATCTTGCCCCCATCTTCGCCTCCGCCGGGATCGCCGGGATTGCCGTGGCCCTGGCGGCCAAAGACAGTCTGGCCAATTTTTTCGGCGGGATCAGCATCTTTGCCGATAAAACCTTCAAGGTGGGCGACTACGTTATCGTCGACAACGATCAGCGGGGTGAGGTGGTGGAGATCGGCGTCCGTTCCACCCGGATAAAAACCAGGGATGATGTCCTGATCACCATTCCCAACTCCATCCTGGCCAACAGCAAGATCATCAACGAAAGCGCGCCGGTCCCCCGCTTCCGGATCAGGGTGCCGGTGGGGGTCGCCTACGGCAGCGATCTCGAGCAGGTCGAGGCGGTGCTTCTTGCGGTGGCTGCCGATAACCCCGCCGTGGCCAAGGACCCAGAGGCCAGGGTGCGACTGCGTTCCTTCGGCTCCTCATCCCTTGATTTCGAGCTGCTCTGCTGGGTCGAGGACCCGCGGCTCAAGGGGTTGGAAATTCATAACCTTCTCAAGGGCATCTGCCGAGCCTTTGCCGCAAACTCCATTACAATCCCTTTTCCGCAGCAGGATGTGCATATCAGGAAACTGCCGGAGCGAAGTGATAAATAAGGGGGATGCGTAAGCCGGATTACCACGATGGCGCGGGGCCTTTTTTCTTGCCGCAGGCATGAAGAGAAGCTGTTTTTTGCCTAGCATCCATGGTAGAATGTAAGCGAAAGCTCTCCAATCGGTCGCTCCTTAGGGGCGACAATTTAATCACTTGTGATGGAGGAAATGCATGGAATTACAAGTTGAAGGACGGAATCTGGAAATTCGTAAGGCTTGGCAGGAAAAAATTGATGAGGAGAAGGGGCGTCTTGATCGTCACCACCCAGGGCTTGTTCATCATCTGCGCATCGCCATTGAGGAGACCGCGGGGCATAAGGCGGGCGGCCATGAGGTTCGCATGGTGGCTTCCATCCCCAATGACACCGTGGTTGTGAAGAGAAAGGGGGAAGCGGTGCGGCCCCTGCTGGTTGAGGCCTTTGACACCCTTGGCCTTCAGTTGAAGGAGGTGCAGCGCAAGCGGCGGCAGAACGGCAAGGAGCCGGAGGCTGCCGCTACCGGCCCGGCCATGGGCACCATCAAGAGCCTGTTCCCCTATGAATCTTACGGCTTTCTTATGACCCCGGACGGCCAGGAGGTGTATTTTCACGAGAACGCCCTCAAGGATGTGGTTTTGGCCCAGCTGGCCGAAGGCGACGAGGTCCGTTTCGGCGAGGGCGAAGGGGATAAGGGGCCGACCGCGGCCTGGGTAAAGCTGGTTAAATAAGAGCAGCGTAAATCAAACGCGAAGTCGCAGAGACGCAAAGGAATCGAAGAAGGAGCTCTTTTTTCGCATTTTTTGCGTCTTTGCGTTAGATACTTAAACTGGGAGTGAAAGACAGACCGATGACCGTGTTGCAGCAGGTTGAGCTTGGCTCGGAATACCTGCAGGAAAAAGAAGAAGTAATCTGCCAAAGGATTGCCGCCCGCAAGAAAGAGCTGGGCGGCAATCTTTTAATTTTGGGACACCACTACCAGCAGGAGGCGACCTTTCAGTTTGCCGACCTGACCGGGGATTCCCTCAAACTTGCCCGCAATGCTGCCGAGGCCAGGGATCGCAAGTATATCGTCTTCTGCGGCGTGCATTTCATGGCCGAATCAGCCGACATCCTTACCGCCCCGGACCAGGTGGTGATCCTCCCCGATCTGCGGGCCGGCTGCCCCATGGCCGACATGGCCACCAGCGAAGAGGTGGTCTGGGCCTGGGAGGAGCTGGCCAAGGTGAGCACCGGCCGGGTTGTTCCCGTGACCTACGTGAATTCCTCGGCTCTGCTCAAGGGTTTTGTCGGCAGGAATGGCGGCTCGGTCTGCACCTCATCCAACGCCGAGCGGGTGCTGACCTGGGCTTTGTCCCAGGGCGACAAGGTTTTCTTTTTTCCGGACGAGCATCTGGGCCGCAATTCCGCCAGCGCTCTGGGTATCCCGGACGACGAGGTGGTCCTCTGGCGGCGCGGCAACCCGTTGGGCGGCAACACCCAGGCCCAGCTGGAGAAGGCAAAAGTCATTCTCTGGGACGGCTACTGCACGGTACACATGCAGTTCACCGCCGCCCATGTCGCCGCTTGGCGGGCGCGCGACCCCGAGGTGCGAATCATCGTTCATCCGGAGTGCCGACATGAGGTGGTGAGCCGGGCCGACCAGTACGGCTCCACCGAGGCGATCATCACCGCGGTGCGCGACTCTCCGCCGGGCAGCAAGTGGGCCATCGGCACCGAGATCAATCTGGTGAACCGGCTCAAGCGGCTGTATCCGGACAAGGAGATCCATTCGCTCTCACCTTTTCAGTGCCTCTGCTCCACCATGTACCGGATCAAGCCCGCCTATCTGCTGTGGGTGCTGGACAACCTGGCCCAGGGGAGGGTGGTTAACCGGATCACCGTGGAGCCCGCGGTGGCGGCCGAGGCCAAACTTTCTCTCGATCGAATGCTGCGGATCTGACCCCATGCAAAACATCTACTTCGACAACAACGCCTCCACCCCTCTAGCCCCGGCGGTGCGGGAGGCCATGGCCCCCTATCTGGCCGAATGCTTCGGCAATCCGGCCAGCTCCCACAGTTTCGGCGAGGCTGCCCGGCGGGGTCTGGCGCTGGCCCGGGAGCAGGTGGCCGGGCTGCTCGGCTGCCATCCGGCCCGGCTGGTCCTGAACAGCGGCGGCACCGAAGGCAACAACACCGCCATCCTGAGCGCGGTTTGGGCCAATCCCGCGAAAAAGCACCTTGTCTCCTCGCAGGTCGAGCACAGCTCGGTGCTGGCGCCGCTGGAGTTTCTTGCCACCCAGGGCTATGAAGTGGAGCTGCTGGGGGTGGATGAAAACGGCGCTCTTGATCTGGAGGCGCTCAAAAGGGCGATCCGGCCGGACACCGCCCTGGTTTCCCTGATGGGAGCGAACAATGAAACCGGGGTGATCTGGCCGGTTGGCGAGATCGTTGGTATCTGCCGGGAGCGGGGGGTATTGTTCCACTGCGACGCCATCCAGCTGGCCGGGAAGGCACCCCTGGCGGTGGAAGCGCTGGAGGTGGATTATCTCACCATCGCCGGCCATAAGCTGCATGGGCCCAAAGGGGCAGGAGCGCTCTATGTCCGCCGTACCGCGCCCTACACCCCGCTGATCATGGGTTCCGGCCAGGAAAGTGGCAGGCGGGCCGGCACCGAGAACGTCCCCGGCCTGGTTGGCCTGGGTCAGGCCTGTGTGTTGGCCCAGGCTGTGGACGAGGCGGCGCATCAGCGGCTGGCTGTCTTGCGGGATCATTTGGAGGCAGGGATCATCGCCGCGATCCCCGAGGTGCGGATCAATGGCGCGATTTCATCCAGACTGGTCAATACCACTAATGTCAGTTTTCGACATGCGGCCTCGGCAGGACTTATTCAGGATCTTGACGCGGGCGGTATCGCCGTTTCCGCCCATGCCGCCTGCGAGAGCGGCGATCTCGACCCCTCGCACGTGCTGCGGGCCATGCGGGTGGAGGAATCGTTCCTGCACGGTACCCTGCGGATCAGTCTCAGCCGTTATAATACCGAGGCAGAGGTTGCGGCCCTCTTGGCCCTGTTGCCGCAGGCGGTGGCGAGGTCCAGACAGGGTTTCGCTCTGTAACGCAGCTCCCGGAAAACAAAAAAGGAAGCGGAATATGTGCGGAATTGTCGGTTATGTGGGCCAGCGTCATGTTCTGCCCATTCTTCTCGAAGGACTTAAGCGTCTGGAGTACCGGGGCTATGATTCGGCCGGGGTGGTGTATGTGCACGGCGGTAAGTTGCAGAAGCACCGGGCCGCGGGCAAGCTCGGCCGGCTCGAAGAGCTGCTCGAAACGGTGTGCGACCGCGACAGTCACATTGGCCTGGGCCATACCCGCTGGGCTACGCACGGCGCGCCTTCCGAGCTCAATGCCCATCCCCATTGCGATTGCAGCGGCGATCTGGTGGTGGTCCATAACGGGATCATCGAAAATTATCATGCCCTCCGGGAAGAGTTGAAGGGACGGGGGCATGTCTTCTGCTCGGAAACCGACACCGAGGTGCTGGCCCACCTCATCGAGGAACAGCTTGTCGCCTCCGGCGATCTGGTCAAGGCGGTGCGGCAGGCCCTGAAAAAGGTCGAAGGCTCCTACGCCATCGGAGTATTGTGGGCCGGCCAGCCGGATCGGCTGGTGGCGGTGAGGCAGCAGAGCCCTCTGGTTCTTGGGCTTGCCGAGGGGGGAGGCTGCCTGCTCGCTTCGGATATCCCGGCCCTGCTCCCTTATACCAAGCAGGTGGTTTTTCTGGAGGATGGGGAGCTGGCCGTCCTCAAGCAGGGGGAGTGGCAGGTCATGGGCCTGGCCAATGGCCGGAAGAAGGCCAAGAAGATCAAAACTATCGAGTGGAACGCGGCCATGGCCGAGAAGGCGGGGTACCGCCATTTCATGCTCAAAGAGATCTTCGAGCAGCCCCAGGCAATTCTCAACACCTTCCGGGGACGGCTCGATCCTGGGACCGGCAGGGTGCAGCTGCCGGAGATAGGCTTGAGCGCGGTGGAGCTCAAAAAGATCAGCCGCATCTCCCTGGTGGCCTGCGGCACCTCCTGGCATGCGGCCCTGGTGGCCAAATACTGGCTGGAAAAATGGGTGGGTATCCCGGTAGAGGTGGATATCGCCTCGGAATTTCGTTACCGCCGGCTGCTGCTGGACGAAACCGTGATGGTGGTGCCCATCTCCCAGTCCGGGGAAACCGCCGACACCCTGGCGGGCTTGCGGCTGGCCAAGAAGCTGGGGGCCAAGGTCATCGCCATCTGCAATGTGCTGGGCAGCACCATCACCCGGGAGGCGCACGGCACGATCTACACCCACGCCGGGCCGGAGATCGGGGTGGCTTCGACTAAAGCCTTCACTTGCCAGCTCACCGCCCTGCTGCTGCTCACCCTTTTCTTGGGCGAGATTCGCAAGACTATTGCCCCCAAGGTGCGCAAGGATATCGGCCAGGCCATCCTCGATCTGCCCGGCCTCATGGAGCAGGAGCTGCCCCGGTTACAGGAGGAAACAGCCCGCATCGCCGCCACCTTTGCCCACAGCCGGGATTTCCTCTATCTGGGCAGGGGGAGCAATTACCCCATCGCCATGGAGGGGGCTTTGAAGCTCAAGGAGATATCGTACATCCACGCCGAAGGCTATGCGGCAGGCGAACTCAAGCACGGCCCCATCGCTCTCATCGACCGGGATATGCCGGTCCTGGCCCTGGCCCCCAGAGACAGCGTCTATGAAAAGCTTATTTCCAACGTGGAAGAGGTCAAAGCCAGAAGCGGCAGGATCATCCTCGTTGCCAATGCAGGCGACAGAAACTGCAAACGCATCGCCGAGCAGGTGATCACCGTGCCGGTCTGCCACGAGGAGTTGACCCCGATCCTCTTTGTTCTGCCCCTGCAGCTGCTGGCCTATGAGATTGCCGTTCTTCGCGGCTGTGATGTGGATCAGCCCCGCAATCTGGCCAAGAGCGTTACGGTGGAATAAGAACTTGCCGGTAAACAACTTTTCAGGACCCGCACCGCTGCTGCATCCCCCGATCATTTTTCTGCCCGGCTGGGGCTTTTCCGGTCAGGTACTCGATTTGGCGGAACAGCGCTACCCCTGGGCCAGTCCGGCGGCGCTGCTGGACCCGGCCACCGCTCCAGCGGAGATTCTGACTTTTCTGACAGAACACCAGCTTGCTGCCGTACAGCTGGTCGGCTGGTCCATGGGCGCTTATCTGGCTTATGATTTTGCCTGTGCTTTTCCGGAAAAAGTGACGAGTCTGACCCTGCTCGGTATGCGGGGTTCCTGGCCACCTGCGGAAATCGGTGCCATCCGCCTGGCTCTGGCAACCGAGCCCGAGACATTTTTGCAGGATTTTTACCGGAAAAGCCTGCTGGGCTATAAAAAAGAGTCCAGGCGGTTTGTGGCTGGCCAGCAGGAGGCGCTGCCGGCATCTCTGGATCTGGAGATTCTTGGCCGGGGTCTCGATTATCTGGGACAATGGCGCCTGCCGGAACGCGGGCCGCAATGCCCGGTCTTTTGCTGGCATGGGCGGCGGGATATCATCGCGCCGGTGACGGAGCAGGCCGTGATCCCCGGAGCCAGGGTCACCATTATCGAGCATGGCGGGCATGCCCTTTTTCTCGACCGGGAGTTTGCCGCAAGTGACTGAACTCGGCAAGCAAAGAATCCGGCACCGTTTTTCCCGTGCCGCCGCCACCTATGACGCCCATGCCGAGGTGCAGAATAGTCTGGCGCTCCGTCTGCTCCAAGAGCTTCCCGAGAGCAGCGGCGTGGCACATATTCTGGAGATCGGCTGCGGCACCGGGTATTTCACCGCGCTGCTTGCCGGACGATACCCGGAGGCCCGGATCATTGCCCTTGATTTCGCCGAAGGCATGGCGCACCTGGCCGGAAAACGGCTGGCCGGCAGGGGCGAGGTCTCCATCCTCTGTGAAGACGGGGAACGGTTCCTGGCCGCCTGCCCCACTACCTTTGATCTGATTTGCGCCAACTCCACCCTGCAATGGTTTGATGACCTCGGTGCGGCCCTGGCGCGGATTGGCTGCCTGCTCTCCGGGCAAGGGTGTTTTGCCGGGGCTTTGTTCGGCCCCCGGACCTTCACCGAGCTGGCCCAGGGGTTGAGCGAGGTCTTTGGCCAGGAGGTGCGCTTGCCGCCCCACGGCTTTCCCTCAGGGGAGGATCTGGCGGCCCTGCTGGCCGCGATCTTTCCCCGTTTTGCCGTGCAGGAAGAAACCAGGGTCAAAAAATACGAATCACTTCTTGCCTTGCTGGATCATATCCGCAAGACCGGCACCGGCGGGGGCCGGTTGCCGGGCGCCTTGACCAGGGGGAGGTTGTGGCAGCTTGATGCCTGGTTTCAGGCAACCCACGGCGGGTATCCCGCTACCTATCAGGCCTTTGTCGTCAGGGGTGAGAAATGAGCGCGATTTTTGTCGCCGGCACGGACACCAATGTGGGCAAGACCCATATCTGCGGATTGCTGCTGGATTTTTTTTGCAAAAAGGAAATCAAGGCCGGGTATCAGAAATGGGTGGCGACCGGGCCGGAATTTCCGCCCGCTGATTTGGCGGCCTGCCTGCGCATGGCGCAATTGCCCCTGCTCCCTGAGCTGGTCGGCAGCCAAGTGGTCTATCATTTCCCCCTGCCCGCCTCCCCCCACCTCGCCGCCGAACGAGCGGGGACGGTTATCGACCCGGCGCTGATCCGTACCCGGTACCAGGAGGGGCTGGCCAGCCATGAGCTGCTTATTGTCGAGGGGGTCGGCGGCTTGTTGGTGCCGCTTGGCCGGAAGCTGCTGCTTGTCGATCTGCTGCGGCAGCTCAAGATTCCCACCCTGCTGGTGGCAAGAAGCGGCCTTGGCACCATCAATCACACTCTGCTCAGCCTGGAGGCCATGCGGCATCGGGATATCCCGGTGCTGGGGGTGGTGTTTTCCGATGCCGAGCCGGAGAAAGATGGGGTGCTGGTTGAGGACAATATGCGGACCATCGCCGAAATGGGACAGGTGCTGGTTTTCGGCCGTCTGCAGCGCTGCCCTGATCCTGCCGATGCCTGCGCTGATTTTGCCCCGATCGGCCTGGCGATTGCTCAGGCCCTGGGGCGGTGATTGCCGGAGGGCAGCTTATTTTTGGCAGCAACCCTGGCCGGGACGGTTTTCTGGCACCCCGAGTTTTTTGAGGATGGTGGCCAGCGGGCAGAATTTGCTGAAGCCGTACTGGAGAAGGTTGGCTCCGACAAAGGCGGTGAAGAAATACCAGTAGGGGTGCAGCCAGGTTCCCAGAGCCAGGCTGAGCAGGATGAAAGCGCCGGCAAGAACATGAACCCAGTCAGTGACGATCATGGTGAAATTTCCTTGGTGGTGTGGCGGGGATCAGTCATCCTCGCAGAAAAGTTCCCGCATGGTTTTGATCAGCTCGGTCACCCTTCCTTCCGAAATCCGGTTGTAGATGAAATTCGCATCTTTGCGGTAGGTGATGATTCCCTGGTTGCGGAGGATGGATAGATGCTGGGAAACATTGGCATTGGTGGTATGGACTTCTTTGTGGATATCGCCCACGGTCAGCTCTTGGTCCTGCAACAGGCAGAGGATCTTCAGGCGGATGGGGTGCGACATGGTTTTGAGGAGTCTGGCGATATCATCGATATGGTTGTCCTGCATGGAGTCGTTTCCTTGCCTGAGGTTAAGCTGTGAATTTAGGCGGGATCTTCCGGTCTGTAAATAGAAAAATTAGCCCTTCTTGTTTTCCCTCTTCAATGGATCAGGCGAGAGACTCCGACCATCTCGGTGCTGGTGCGCAACCGGGTCTGATATCGGCGCAGTGCCTCCACCGTGGCCGGATAGGGGTGGCCGATAGCCACGGCCTGGCCATGCTCCCCGGCCAGCTGAATTAAAAGGTCAAGTTGGATAATGATCTTGTCAGGCGTCTGGTCGTTATCCAGAAAAACAGTGCGGCGTCCGGTTTTTATTCCCATTGTCCGGGCAAGATCATAGGCTACGCTCCGGGAGGCAGTTACGCTGTCCAGGAAAAAAAGGTTGCGCTCCCGCACCAGGGGAAGCAGGGTCAGCATGGCCTGGGGGGTGGCGGTAAAGCGGGAACCCATGTGATTGCTGACCCCGATGGCCTTGGGGACCTCCCGCAGGTCTTCCCGGAAGAGGGCGGCCATGGTTTCCTGGTTCATGGTCGTGGTCAGGGCGCCGGGGCCGGGATCCCATTTCGGGTCCACGGGTTCAAGGGGCAGGTGCAGGAGGATGTCGCGTCCCCTGGCCTGGGCCTCCTGTTGCAGTTCAGCGGAGAAAGGGGTGAAGGGCAGGAAGGCGAAGGAGAGGGGAAGGTCGAGGGCGATCAGGGCCTTGCCGGTGTTCTGCCGATAGCCCATATCGTCGATGACGATGGCGATAAGGGGCCTGTCCGAAGGCTGGGTTTTCTCCGGCTTTTTGGGTTGACTTGCGATAGTTGGCGCCGGATGGGGCAGGGCGGGCTCCTCATAGAGCGGGGCCTGCCGGCCTGGCAGGGGTTTGCCCTCCTGCGGCAAGGGCTTCCCCTTGCTTTGCTCGCTCAGTTGGGGCGGCGCGGGTTTCGGGGACGTGCCGGGATAGAGCAACATGAAATAGACGCCGGCGGCCAAAGTAGCGGCTACAAAAAGAAAGAGGCAGAAGAGGCCAATACGGCGGCCCCATTTTTTTTTTGCCTTTTTTGGGGCGGGTTTTTTAGAGGAAAACTTGGCCATGCCTATTTGTTCCGGCTCAGGACATAATGAGCCAGCCCGGTCAGGGACTCTTTGCACCCAGAGGGTATAAGTTTCGTTTGGGCAGGCAAGCTGCCCAACTCAGCTTTATCCGGGGTCTCGGCGAAGATGGCCAGCCCGGCCAGGGCTTCGCCGAGCAGCGCTTCGGCCTGCGCCCTGGCCAGGGAAAAGCCCTGGTATTTTTCTACCAGCGCATGGACCAGCGTCAGTTCTCGGTTGCGCTCCTGCGGGGTTGCCTTGAGCAGCCCGGTCAGCACCTCGTGGTCCCTGGCATCGGCCCGTGCCATGGTCTTGATCAGGGGCAGGGTCATCTTGCCCTCCTGGAAATCGTTACCCAACGCCTTGCCGGTTTTCGCCGGGTCTCCCAGATAATCCAGCAGGTCATCCACGATCTGAAAGGCCAGCCCCAGGTTGGTTCCGTAGGTGCGCAGGGCGAGCCGCTGTTCGGCTGTCCCCTGGTTGTGGGCAATCCCCGCCTCGCAGGCTGCGGCAATGAGAGCGGCGGTTTTGCCCCGCAGAACCGAAAAATAGTTTTCCTCGGAGAGCAGGATCTCGCGAGCGTTGCGCATCTGCAAGAATTCCGACTCGACCATCGCCGCGGTAGCGCGGCCGATCAGGGCCATGGCCGCCGGGCCGCCCACCTCGCTGGCCAGGGCCATGGCATGGGCATGGAGATAATCCCCGGCCAGAATGACCGGCTCCATCCCCCAGATGGTGTTGGCGGTTTCCGCGCCGCGCCGGAGGATGGCATGGTCGATGACATCGTCGTGCAGCAGGCTGGCCGCGTGGAGATACTCAAAGGCGATAGCCAGCCGCACCGTGTCGGCGGGCGGAGTCCCGACCAGGCCTGCGGCCAGCAGGGTCAGCAGGGGACGGATGCGTTTGCCGCCCTGGAAGATGGCATGGTGGATGATCTCCGCCAGCAGCGGGCTTTCGATGATCGCCAGATCCTCTTTCATCACCGCATCAATCCCGGCCCCTTTTTCTTTAAGGTCCGCAAGCAGCTCAATGTTGTTCATGGCGTTTCCTCCGTAGTAACTATCCAGCAGCACCCCATCTTGCGGCGATCGGGCCGGTTTACGTACCCGGTGTACGCTTCGCCGTCCCGCTTACCGCAACCTGGGGCACTGCTGAATAGTTACGGTTTGCTGGTTTGAGTCATTTCCGGCCTTGAGCTGGCTAGTTACCCTCCGTAAAGAAATTCCGCACTGCGGTAATCTCGCGGCAGATCGGGCTTGGGGGCAGACTTTTCAGGAAAAGTTTGCCGTACTGCTTGCTGAAGAGGCGGACATCGCAGATCGCCAGAACCCCCCGGTCGGTGGCGCTGCGCATCAACCGGCCCACCCCCTGGCGCAGGGTCAGGATGGCGCGGGGGATCTGGAAATCGTAAAAGGGGTTGCCGCCTTCGCTTTTGATCCGCTCCATGCGGGCCATAATAACAGGGTCCGAGGGGACTTCAAACGGAAGTTTATCGATGATCACGCAGCTCAGCGATTCGCCCACCACATCCACTCCTTCCCAGAAGCTGGCCACCGCCAGGAGGACCGAATGGGTCTGCTCCCGGAACTGCTCCAGCAGCCTGGCCTTGGGCGCCTCCCCTTGGACCAGCAAGGGAAAAGGCAGTCGGCCGAGAAGAAACTCGTGGGCTCCGCGCATGGCGTTGAGGCTGGTGAAGAGCAGCAGGCTCCGGCCATTGGCGGCCATGATCAGCTCCTGCATCAGCTGCTGGCTGGCGTCCGGGAACTCGCGGGCGGCTGGTTCGGGAAACCCCTTGCCCGGCACAAAGAGCAGGGTGCGCCTTTCGTAAGCAAAGGGGGTGGCCAGGGTCAGGGTCGGGGTATCTTCAGGCAGGCCGAGGCGGCGGGAAAAGTAGGTGAAATTGTTGTCGGTGGTCAGGGTGGCCGAGGTGAAGATTACGTTTCTGGTCTGGTCGTAGAGAAAGTCCTGCAGCTCGTCGGCAATGTCGATGGGCGAGGCGGAGAGGGCCACGGTTTTTTCCCGCCGCTCGTACCAGTAAACCGAGGAGGGATCCCGTGCCTCGGTGATGGCGGTGAAGGCGGCCAGCAGCTCCTCCACCCGCCGCTGCATGCCCAGCCAACTTTCTCCTCCCGTGGCCGCCTTGGCCAGTTGATTGGATACCCCCTTGATCTGGTCGGCCATGCGCTGTCGCTCTTCTTCCCAGCCTGGGAAGCGCTCGATGAACTGGAGCAGGGAAAATCGGCCCCGCTCACGGGGGAAGAGCTCGGCAAAAAGATCGATCTGCTTGGCCAGCGCCCTGGCGGTCTGCACCACCCCTTCTCTGGCGCGGCCCACCAGATCGGCCTGGGCCGCGGTCTCCAGATCTTTCACCAGATCGATCACCTGATAATGGCTGAAGGAGATGCCGAAGTAGCGGGTCGCCACCCCTTCCAGATGATGGGCCTCGTCGAAGATTACCGATTCGTAGCGGGGCAGAACCTCGGCATGCCCGAAACGGCGCAGGGCCAGGTCGGAAAAGAAGAGGTGATGGTTGACCACCAGCAGCTGGGCCTGGCCAGCTTTTTTGCGCAACCGGGTGATAAAGCAGGTGGTGGCGTCCGGGCAGTTGCCGCCCAGGCACTGGCTGGCCGAGGCGGTGATTGCCTGCCAGAGGGGGGCATTGTCCGCCAGCCAGGCCAGCTCGCTCCGGTCGCCGCTTTCGGTTTCCTCAAGCCAGTCGGCGACCTTTTGGCTGTCGCGGTCGTCGGCCAGGAGATGGCGCTGGGGTGAGGCGAGGAATTGCTGCCAGCGGTAAAGGCAGAGGTAGTTCTGTCTGCCCTTGATGCAGAGGGCGTTGAGCCTGGGGGCCAGATGTTTTTTGATGAAAGGGATTTCCTTGGTGAGAATCTGGTCCTGCAGGTTCAGGGTGTTGGTGGAAACCACCACCTTCTGGCCGCTGAGAATAGCCGGCACCAGATAGGCCAGGGTCTTGCCGGTGCCGGTGCCTGCCTCGACAGCCAGCATTGATCCCTGACCGGGCCGCTCCTCTTCCGTCGGCTCCAGGGTGGCGGCGATGGCTTCGGCCATGCGTAGCTGGCCGGGGCGGGATTCGTAGCCGGGCAGTTTCCGGGCCAGGATGCCGTCTTGGGCAAAAATGTCGGCCATGGCCTCGGGCAGGGAAGTGGACATCGGACTCTGCTTATCTTGCAAATTCAAGGAAATTTCTCTCCTGTTGACAAGGGGGAAAGCATTCTGCTAGCCTGATCAAGACGAAAGGATGATGCATCCGGGCTCGGCCCGGATTGCGGTCGCGACCTAATCGTGCTGCACTGGCAAAAAGGGGAAAGATCACCGGTTCATAACCCAGGTAAGCGGGCCGGTGAGCAAGATGTGGCGCCCTGTAACCGCTTACATTGTGACATCTATACCATAAGGAGGGGAAATGAACGAAATTAAAAAGATTCTGGTGCCCGTGGATTTCTCGGAGAATTCGCAGAAGATCCTCCGCACGGCCGCGGATTATGCCGCCAAATTCAAGGCGGAGCTGGCGGTTGTTTTCGTGGTGCAGAGCTTTGACGATTATTCCGGTTTTTTCGTGCCCCACATGCCCATCGTCCAGCTTGAGGAAGAGATGGTCAGAAGCGCCAGGGAAAAAATGAAGAGCTTTGTTGCGGAAACCCTGGACGATTCAGTGCCGCATGGCACGGCGATTTTGAGCGGTGACGTGGTCGAGGAGGTCAATCGTTATGCCGGCGAGCAGAAGGCCGACCTGATCATCATGGGCACCCATGGCTACAAGGGGCTGGACAAGATTCTTTTTGGCAGCGTGGCTGAGAAGATTGTCAAGACCGCGCCCTGCCCGGTGCTGACCATCAATCCTTACCGGTAATGGTGGCTGGTCAGTTGAAAACCGCGAGAAGCCCAGTGGTTGTCGTGGTGCCGGGGTGCATTTCTCCCTCCAGGCCGGCAAAAAGATCAACAAGCGAGGTTCCCTCGCAGGCGTAAAAGCGCATCACCTTTTTGGCCGGGCAGCTTTGCAGAAAAGGCAGAGCCGCCCGGTTCAAGTCGTTTCCTGCCCCTTGCAGCTCGGCCAACAACTCGGCGGAGATTGTCCCGCTTGCGGCAACGGCCATCAATAACCGCTTGAAATGCTCCCTGGAAGCACCGGTTGCAGTCAAGAATTTTTCAGTCAGGTCGATCCGGGCCGGCAGGGCGAGGCTGAGCAGCTGCCTGGGGGGGCGGCCGATTAGCGCTTCGTAAGCCTCGGCGAGCAAGTCGTGGAGTTCTTGGTGGGTTGTAACCAGCAGGGGAAACGCCGCGGCCTTTGCATCCCGGAGGAAGAGGCGGCCCCAGGCCCTGGCCAGCCGGTTAATGTTGATCGTCGGCCCGCCCCGCCCTGCGGTTGCGGCAAGCTCCTGCAGAGCCTGATTTTCTTCCTCGTCCTCCTCTCCTTCTTCTGCCTCTTCGCCGTGGATGGCGGCAAAAAGCTCGGCTTCCTTGCCCGAGACGGCCATGAACCCCTGGGCTATTTCCTGCTCCTCTTCCCGAAACATCTCGGCCAGCTTCAGGAGAAGCATGGCTTGCCAGAGTATTTCGTTCTCTGATTTTTGCGGCGGGGAGATTTTTTTGCCGGAGCGCAGGCGGGAGGCCAGTGCTCCGGACGAGGCTTCATCCCGGTCGCCGTATTCGGCGGAAAGAGAGGCCAGAAGCCCGCCATGGAACTCAGCCTCGTGGCCTTTGAGTTCCCGAATCAGGGACTGAAACCTGGCCTGATCTTTTTCGGAAAGGCGCACCGGGGTGTAGCCAGGTCCAGGTTCCTGCTGGTCACCCTTGTCCGGCAAGATATAAAAAAAGAGCGAGTCGCAGAGAAGGCGGAAAGGTAGCAACTCAGCTGGATCGGGACTGGTTTCCGGACAAAAAAGAGCGGTGAGCGATTGTGTCATTTTTATTTCCTGTTACAATGGGCCGAAATTCTCCCCAGGCAGGGGATTATTCGAGAAAAATTTAAAACAGGCTGCATATGCAAAAAATACGGGAGCAGATTTCCCTGGCTATCCTGGTTGTCGTCTATCTGCTGGCCAGTGTCCGGTACTTTCCCGGGCGGGCCATGCAGACAATGGTGGAAACCCTGATCCATATGCTGTCCGTGGCCCCGCTCAACCTGGGCGCCACCCTGGTGATCGTCGCGGTATTACAGCGGCTGGTCAAGGAACGGCTGCCGTTTGCCAGATCGTTGCGTCTCTTTCTGGTGGTGGCCATTTGTCTGGAATTTATTTTAGGCCTTGCCCATTTTTTTGAGTTGAACGGGGCAGTTTAGCGGTTACCGGATCAGCGAGTTGTTGGGGTGGTAGCCGGAAGGGGCAGTGGTATTGGGCAGGACAATGGATTTTTTACCAAGCACCGTGCCGGGGCTGGTCACCGCATTGCAGCCGGTCTGGACCCGGTCTCCCAGGATTGCCCCGAATTTGCGCAGGCCGGAACTGATGGGGCCGGTCGGGGTTTTCACCAGTACTTCCCCGCCGGTGAAGCGCAGGTTGGCCAGCTTGGTGCCTGCTCCCAGATTCACCTCGTTGCCCAGGATGCTGTCGCCAAGATAGGCGAAATGGCCGGCCTTGGCATCGTCGAAGAAGATGGCATTCTTGACCTCGGTGACATGGCCGACCACGCAACGGGCTCCCACCAGGCAGTGGCCGCGGAGATAGGCGCCCTGCCGGACCTCGCTCTGGTCGCCGATGATCACCGGCCCCTTGATAAAGGCCCCTGATTCAACCAGCACCCCCTTGCCGATACTGAGCGGCCCACCGGCCAGCACCACCCCGGCCATGAGTACGCTGGCCCCTTCGAGAATGGTGCCCTCGCGAAAAATCCTGAGGTTGCCCTTGGTGGCATCGCCGAATTCGATGCTGAGATCTCCGGCCACGGTCAGCATCCCCTCGTGGAGGATCAGCGTGGAAGGAAGCGGGCCGGGGTTTCTCGGCCAGGCGATCCGCGGCCAGGGATAATCCGCCAGATAGGTCTTCAGCCGGGTAAGCGCCTGCCAGGGGTATTCCTCTGCCGCAAAAAGAGAGGCGTGGGCATAGCGACTCAGATCAAAAAAAGAAGCGTTTATAAGGTTCATCGGGATCGGTTGCCGGTTGTTTTTTGTTGGCCGTCATGGCATGATTATGTTAACGGCATTTCATGCCCCTTGCGGGTAATCCTGCCGGTTGCAGGGGTACTATGGTGCAAAACCGCGATTTCTTCAAGCATATTTCCGGCCTGGCCTGGGCCTGCTGATATCGGCTTGACTTCACGGAGAGGGGTGCTTATGTTGCCAGACTCAATCCATTATTTTCCCCGGCGCCTTTTTCCCGGCAAGGGTGCTTTGCCGTTAACATATAACCTGGAGGCATGTTGTGGATATTAATGATTCCATGACCTCAGAGCTGAACGATTTTCATGATTCCGAAGGGCAGGAGATCCCTGGAGAATTGCCGCTCATGGCGGTGCGTGATGTGGTTATCTTCAATTATATGATCATTCCCCTTTTTGTCGGGCGGCCTGCTTCGGTGGGCGCGGTCAACGATGCCATGGCCAAGGACAAGCTCCTCATGCTCGTTACCCAGAAGGATGCCTCTCTGGACGAGCCCCAGTCCGAGGATATGTACGAGGTGGGCATGGTCTGCATGATCATGCGCACCCTCAAGTTGCCGGACGGCCGCCTCAAGGTGCTGGTTCAGGCCCTGCGCAAGGCGCGGGTTACCTCTTTTGTTCAGGAAGAGCCCCACCATATTGCCAGGATCGAGCTGATCGAGGATGAAGAGCTGGAGGAGGTCTCGGTGGAGATGGAGGCCTTGATGCGCAATGTCCGCGAGCAGACGGAAAAGATCCTCTCGCTCAAGGGCATCATGTCTTCCGATCTCATGGTTATCTTAAACAACGTGGAGGAGCCGGGCAGGCTCGCCGATCTGGTGGTCTCGAATCTCCAGTTGCGGGTTTCCGAATCCCAGGCGGTATTGGAAACCTTTGACCCGGCTCTGCGTCTGAAAAAGGTGGCCGAGTACCTGCAAAAAGAGCTGGAAGTCTCCACCATGCAGGCCAAGATTCAGTCCGAGGCCAAGGAGGAGATGAGCCGCACCCAGCGGGAGTATTACCTGCGCGAACAGTTGCAGGCCCTGAAAAAAGAGCTGGGCGATATCGACGACCGCTCCCAGGAGATGGAGGAGCTACGGGAAAAACTGGCCAAATGCCGGATGCCGCCCGAGGTCAAGAAGGAGGCGGGCAAGCAGCTGAAAAGGCTGGAAACCATGCATCCCGACGCCTCGGAAGCCTCTATCGTCCGCACCTATATCGACTGGATTCTCGATCTGCCCTGGCGCAAGGGGACCAAGGACCGGATTGATCTCAAGGTCGCCAAGGCGGTGCTGGACGAGGATCATTACGGCCTGGACAAGGTCAAGGAGCGCATCCTCGAATACCTGGCCGTGCGCTCGCTCAACAAAACAACCAAGGGGCCGATCCTCTGTTTTGTCGGCCCTCCCGGGGTGGGCAAAACCTCGCTCGGTCAGTCCATCGCCCGGGCCATGGGCCGCAAGTTTCACCGCCTTTCCCTGGGCGGCATGCATGATGAGGCCGAGATCCGCGGCCATCGCCGCACCTATATCGGCGCCATGCCAGGAAGGATCATCCAGGGGTTGAAAACCGCCGGGGCCAACAATCCGGTCTTCATGTTCGACGAGATCGACAAGGTCGGCGCCGACTACCGGGGCGACCCATCCTCCGCTCTGCTGGAGGTGCTGGACCCGGCCCAGAACACTGATTTCACCGACCATTACCTCAATATGCCCTTTGATCTTTCCAAGGTCATGTTCATCACCACCGCCAACATGGTGGACACCATTCCGGCCCCGCTTTATGACCGGATGGAGGTGATCCGTCTGGCCGGCTACACCCTGGAGGAGAAGATCGAGATTGCCCGCCGCTATCTGGTGCCCCGCCAGCTTGCGGAAAACGGCATCACCGCCAAGCAGGTCCAGTTCGACGATGTGGTGCTGGCCAAGATTATCAGCAATTACACCAGGGAAGCGGGGGTGCGGAATCTGGAACGGGAGATCGGCGCCGTCTGCCGGAAGAACGCCCGGAGGGTCGCGGAAGGCAGCAAGGGGCCTTTCCCGCTTACCGACCGGACCCTGAGCAAGTATCTTGGCCCGCCCAAGTACACGCCCGAGTCGGAGACCGAGATCATCGACCAGCCGGGCATGGCCACCGGCCTTGCCTGGACCGAGGTGGGGGGGGAGATCCTCTATATCGAGATTTCCATCTTGAAGGGCCGCGGCAACCTGACCATGACCGGTCAGCTGGGCGAGGTGATGAAAGAATCGGCCCAGGCAGCCTTAAGCTTCTGCCGCTCCCGGATCAAGAAGCTCAAGCTGGCCGATAATTACTTCGAAGAGATCGACATCCATGTGCATGTGCCGGCCGGCGCCATCCCCAAGGACGGGCCGTCCGCCGGGGTGACCATCGCCACGGCCATGTATTCGGCGCTCTGCCGGAAAAAGGTGCGCCAGGACGTGGCCATGACCGGGGAGATCACCCTGCGCGGCCGGGTGCTGCCCATCGGCGGCCTTAAGGAGAAGGCCCTGGCCGCCTTGCGGGCCGGGATCACCACGGTGATCATCCCGGAGCAGAACAAGAAGGATCTGGTGGATATCCCCGAGGCTCTGCGCAAGCAGATCAAGTTTGTCCCGGTGAAGAACATGGACCGGATTCTTTCCCTGGTGTTTACGGAGTAACTGCCGAGGTTGTTTAGACGGTTGTCTTGCTCTCATAGAGAGGTGCGGACAGTCTTGCAAGACGATAGACTATTCACCTGACAGGGAACATGTTTTTGGCTCAGAAAAGAAGAGTCCGGAAAAAAGGCCGGGGGCTGGCAGGCGCCACCCGGCACCTGGCCATCTGGCTGTCCGCCCTTGTTTTTCTGGGGCTGGCTGGTTTCGGGCTCTGGCTATGGTCTTATGGGGTAACCCCGGCGAGCATCGCCGGAGCCAATCTGCATGTGCTGATTCCTCCCAAAACAAGTCTGGCCGGGATAGAAAGGATTCTTGCTGAAAACGGGGTGATCCCGCCGGGGCGCGGCTTTTATTGTCTCGCCAGAATTTCCGGGCTCAGCAAACGATTGCAGGCCGGAGAATATCTCTTTACTCCCGGGCAGACCCCGCTGCAAATCCTCCGGACCATGGCGCACGGTTCCACTGTGCGCTGGTCGGTTACCATTCCTGAAGGCGCCAACATCTATCAGCTTGCCGAGATCCTGGCCCAAGGCGGCTGGGGGGAGCGGAAGCTTTTTCTCAAACTGGTGCGTGATCCGGAGATTCTTGCCCTGCATGGGGTGCGGGCGAAAAGTCTGGAGGGCTATCTGTTCCCTGATACCTATCAGTTGATGCGCGGTCAGGATCCGAGAGAGATCATCGCGCTGATGGTTGACCGGGGCAGGCAGGTGCGCCGGGAACTGGGCGATTTAAGCAACACCCCCCAGGGTCTTTCCCCCCACGAGGTGCTTACCCTGGCCTCCATTGTGGAAAAGGAAACCGGCGTCCCTGAAGAGCGTCCCCTGATCGCCAGGGTTTTTTTAACCCGTCTGCGCCTTGGCATGCGGCTGCAAACCGATCCCACCGTGATCTACGGCCTTACCGATTTTGACGGCAATCTCACCCGGAAAAATCTGGAAACGCCTACCCCGTACAATACCTATCTAAACAACGGTCTGCCCCCAGGACCCATCGCCAATCCGGGCCGCGCTGCTATTGCCGCAGTGCTGTATCCCGCCTCTGATTCCTATCTCTATTTCGTTTCCAAAAATGACGGCACCCATTATTTTTCCCGCGATCTGGCCGAGCACAACCGGGCGGTGGCCAAATATCAGAAAAAGAGAGGAGGCTGATCGCCTCTGTTGCCCGGGTCGTTTTTTCGTGATGCTGGCCGCGCTTTAAGCGATCAGGCAAAGTGGCTGAAACTGTTTGACAATGCGGCAACGCTTGGTAAGCTACTCATAGATAGTGTCCCAGAGCCCGCATAAATGAACAGCTTGAGCAAACTACTTAGCCGGGGCAGGGCGCGATAGATAGGTTCTCTCTTTTAGGGGTCGGCTGCTCCTTTTATCCGCCTGGTACTGCTCACCGCCTCATTCTGCTCGACGGCTGGGGGCTTGTCGTCACCGCCCGGGGCATAAGAGTCTATTCCGCAGACACGCGCCAATAAGGCTGGGCTCTCTTTCTCCAGCAACCTATGGACGCCAGTATGACAAAATCAACTGGCTGGGGGCATTGTTTGCTCGCCACTCTTTTCTCCCTCTGTCAATCAAGGAACTTGAGGCTGGAGGATCAGGCGCATGAATATAGGTGGGGGCGATGGATATTGGTTTTTTTGAGCTGCTGACCCCGGTTACCTACTGGCTGTTGATCGCCATGTGGTCTTTTATCCTGTACTTCTATGCCAGGCGGCTGCGGGCGGATTGGCACCAAGGCAGTCTCATGCTGCTCTTGTTCACTATTCTCACCATCGATGCGTTCCGAACCCTTTTTGAGAGTCTGTATTTCGGCGCCTGGTACACGGCGCGAGTCGGATTGCTGCCGATGGCCATCCACGATTATCTCGTCCAGCCCCAGATGGTGATCATCCCCAAGTTGCTGAATGTTTTTGCCGCGGGACTGATTATTACCATTCTGTTTCGCTTCTGGCTCCCCAGGGAAGGCGAGGAAATATCGAGCCTTGAGACGTCGGTGCGGAGGCGGACCCTGGAGCTTTCGGAAACCGTCGAGAAACTCGAGTCGGAGGTGCGGCATCGCAAGCAAATGGAAGAGGCGATCACCGCCCGCGAGCTGGAGTTTCGGACCCTGGCCGAAAACCAGCCGGACAACATCGCCCGCTACGACTCCGCCGGCCGCCTGCGCTACATGAACCCGAGCCTGGTCGCCTTTTTGGGCCGCCCCCCCGAAGAACTCCTCGGCAAAACGCCGATGGAGGCCTATCCCGGCGGCGAAATGAAGGAGTATCAGGAAAGGCTCGATCAGGTGCTCGCCGACGGCAGGGAGGCGACCCTTGACGTGAACCTGCCGGACACCGGCGAGGGACCGGCCTACCACAACATCCGCTTTGTCGCCGAACGCGATGAAAGCGGCGCCGTCACCGGAGCGCTGGCGATGTGCCGCGACCTCTCGCCGTGGCGGCGGGCCATGGACGAGGTGCAAAAACGGGAAGCCTATATCCGCCGCCTGATCGACGCCTCGCCCCTGGCCGAGGCCGTGGCGTCCGGGCCGGAGCAAAAGGTTCTCCTCATAAACCGGAAATTCACCGAACTTTTCGGCTACACCATCGATGAGATGCCCGATGTCGCCCACTGGTGGCCGCTTGCCTACCCCGACCTGGAGTACCGGCGGAAAATTGCCGGGGAGTGGGCGGAGCGGGTGGACAGAGCTATCGCTACCCGCGGCGAGATCCAGCCGATGGTGGCACTCGTCACCTGCAAGGACGGCACCCGCCGCCACATCGAGTTCCGCTTCTCCTCGATCGGCGACCAGCACCTCGTCATCTTTGTCGATCTTACTGAACGGATACGGATGGAAGAAGCCCTGGTCGCCCGCGAGCTGGAGTTCCGGACCTTGGCCGAAAACTTACCGGACAACATCGCCCGCTACGACACTGCCTGCCGCATAACCTACTTCAACCCGAATCTGCTGGCCACCATGGGGGTGACCGCGGAGGAGGTCATCGGCAAAACCCCGATGGAACGCAACCCGGATGGCGCGTTCAATGTGTACCAGGAGAAGATCGAACAGGTTCTGCGAAGCGGCGAAGAGGTGAACTGTGATCTGGTTCTGCCGGATAGCCGCAAGGGTGAGCGTTTCCACAACATCCGTTTTGTCGCCGAACGCGATCAAAACGGGGCCATCACCGGGGTTTTGAGCATCGGTCGGGACATCACCGAGCGCAAACGGGCCGATGAGGAGCGCACCGCCAATCTCCGCTTTTTCGAGAGGATGGACAGGATTAACCAGGCCATCCAGAGCGCCGCCGATCTCGAAGGGATGATGGGCAACGTTCTCGACGCGGTGCTCGCGATCTTCGATTGCGACCGGGCCTATCTGATGTATCCCTGCGATCCCGGCGCAAAATTCTGGACAAGTCCCATGGAGCGGACCAGGCCTGAGTATCCCGGCGTCCTGGCGTTGGGGGTCGAAATGCCCATGGACCAGGAAGTGGCGGACGGGTTGCGAATGCTGCTCAACGCCGGTGCGCCCGTGAGATTCGGCCCCGGCAATCCGAATCATCTGCCTCACGCGGTGGCCAAACGGTTCGGGATTCAAGGCCTCATGGCCATGGCCCTCCATCCCAAGGTCGGCACCCCCTGGCAGTTCGGCATTCACCAGTGTTCCCGGAGCCGGATCTGGACCAGCGAGGAAGAACGGCTCTTCCAGGAGATCGGCCGCCGCCTGGGGGATGCCCTCTCCACCCTGCTGGTGGACCGTGATCTGCGGCAGAGCGAAAGACGCTTCATCACCCTGGTCAATCAGGCCGCCGACGCCTTTTTCGTTCATGACATGGAAGGGCATTTTCTGGATGTCAACCGAACGGCCTGCGAAAGTCTCGGCTACACCAGGGAAGAGCTGCTCGCCATGAACGTGGCCGAAGTGGACGCGGAGTTTGTCAGCCATGCACATGTCAAGAATTTTTGGAGCAAGCTGACCCCTGACCATCCGGTAACTCTGGAGGGGATGCATAAACGAAAAAATGGCACAACCTTTCCGGTCGAGGTCCGCCTTTGCCTGTCGCAGCTCGATGACCGCTGGGTCACTCTTGCCCTGGCTCGCGACATTACGGAGCGGAAAGCGGCGGGAGAGGCATTGAGCCGGATGAACGAAGTGCTTGAAAGGCGCGTCCAAGAGCGCACCGCGGAGTTGGAGAAAAAAAACGAGGAGCTGGAGCGGATGAACCAGCTTTTTGTCGGCCGGGAACTCAGGATGGTTGAGTTGAAGAAACGGCTCAAAAAACTGGAGACGAATGCGGCATGAGCGCCAAGCCAAGCGGTACTGATTCCTGGTCAGAACACAGAGCCGACGCCCAACCCCGGCCCGGGAAGCGTTCAAGACGAGGTTCCGTCCGGCAATGGTATCCTCTTCTCATCTTTTGGCTTCTCCTCGCCGTTTCTCCCGCCACCGCGGCTCAGGACGGGGCGAAGCTCCTGTTTCTGGGCAACAAAAACATCGCCCCGGTGGTCTACCTGGAGAATGGCCGGCCGGTGGGGGTGGCGGTCGATCTCGTCCTGGCGCTGGCGCCCCATCTGCCGCGGCCAGTCGAGATCCAGGCCATGGATTGGCAGGAGGCGCAGGCCCTGGTCGCCAAGGGAGAGGCCGATGCCCTGATCCAGATCAACGCGACCGCGGAGCGAAAAAAGACCTTCGCCTTCTCCGATCCGCTCCTCGAATCGCAGTTCTCCATTTTCACCGCCGCCAATCGGGTCGGCATCTCGGGGCTCTCCAGTCTCGGCGGCCTCACGGTCGGGGTCGAGGCCGGGGGCCTACCGCAGCTGGTGCTGGGGAACAATCCGCGGGTCCGGTTGACGATCATCCCCAATTTCCTCGCTGGCTTCCGCCAGATTGAGAGCGGCGCCATCGACGCGGTGGTCGTCGATTACCGGGTTGGCTCTTACGTCCTGGCGGAGAACAAAATCCGGGGCATCAAGGCGACCGGTGAGCCCATCGCCGTCTCAACCTCCGCCTTTGCCGTCAGGAAGGGGAACACTGAACTGCTTACCGCCATCAACGAGGCCCTGCGCATCATCAAAGCCGATGGCACCTATCAGAAGGTGCTGGACAAGTGGCACCCCAGCGAGGGGATCTTTAAGACCAGGCGCCAGATCTCGCACCAGATGTTCGCCTCCATCACCCTCTTCCTGACTGTCCTGCTCCTCATCGCCGTCCTCTGGCTCGTTACCTTGAAGCGGGAGCTGGCTGCCAAAAAGGCGGCGCGGCTCAAGCTGCAAGAGCAGTACGCCACCCTGGCCGGCATCATCGACAGCGTCGATGCCCCCATCTTCTCCGTGGACTCGCGTTATCTGTACACCAGTTTCAACCGCCAATACGCCCGGACCATGCAAACGCTCTACGGGGTCGAGATCGCTTTGGGCCAGAGCCTGCTGGCATACATGACCGTGGCGGAGGACCGGGAGACGGCCCGGCGCCATCTCGACCGAGCCCTGGCCGGCGAACAGTTCACCGAAGAGGCCTATTCGGGGGAAGAAGCCCGTAGCCGGCACTATTTTCAGGTGTCCCACAACCCCATCCGGGCGGAGGGTGGAGCCATCATCGGCGTGGCGGTCCTCGTTCAGGACATGACCAGCCGCAAGCGGTCGGAAGAGAGGGTAGCGGTCGGCGAGGCCCGCTTCCGCGCCCTGTTCGAGGACTCCCCCATCTCCCTGTGGGAGGAGGACTTCGCCGAGGTCAAACGCCGGGTCGAGGCGTTGCGCGCTGCGGGTATTACCGACTTTGGCGCCTATTTCACGGCTCACCCCGAGGAGGTCGCCCTATGTGCCGAGACGGTCAGGATCAGCGCCGTCAACCAGGCCACCCTTACCCTGTTCAAGGCCGACGACCAGGAGCATCTGCTGACCGGGCTTGCCGACATCTTCTGCGACGAATCCCTCGCCATCTTCCGGGAGGAGTTGATTACCCTCGCCACCGGCGGGATGCGGTTTCACAGTGAGGCGGTGCAAAAGACCCTGATCGGCGAGGCCATCGATACCGCCGTCCACCTCACCGTGGCGCCGGGATACGAAGAGAGCTGGGAGAAGGTGCTGGTCTCGGTCATCGACCTGAGCGAGAACAAACGGGCCGAAGAGGTGCGTCTGAAAAACCTCCGCTTCCTGGAAGAGCTGGACCGGATCAACCGAGCCATCCAGGGGACGAACGACCTGGAGCAGATGATGGGTGCGGTGCTGGACGAGGTACTCTCGATCTTCCAGTGCGACCGGGCCTATCTCCTCCACCCCTGCGACCCCGAGGCGGCCTCCTGGCGCGTCCCCATGGAGCGCACCCGGCCGGAGTACCCGGGGGTGTTTGCCCTGGGGCAAGAGATGCCCATGGAGGAGGAGATCGTGGCCCACCTTCGTCTGCTTCTGGCCGCCGAGGGGCCGGTGCAGTTAGGTCCCGCTACCGGCACGCCGTTCCGTTCCGGGCTGGCGACACAATTCGGCGTTCAGGGTTTCATGGCCATGGCCCTCCATCCCAAGGTGGGCGGGCCGTGGCTGTTCGGCATCCATCAATGCTCCCGCGCCCGGCGGTGGAGCCCGGAAGAGGAACGGCTCTTCCGGGAGATCGGTCAGCGGCTCACGGATGGCTTGACGATCTTCCTGACCCTCCGCGACCTGCGTGCGAGCGAGGGCAAACTTACCGAGGCCCAGGCCATGGGGCACTTCGGCTACTGGGACCGTGACCTGGTGGCCGGCCGCATTTCCCTCTCCGACGAGGCCTGCCGCATCTTCGGTCTGCCGCCGCGAGGCCAGGATCTCACCCTCGACGAGTGGCACGAGCAGTGGCTCACCCTCATCCATCCAGAGGACCGACCGGCCACCGCCCGGGCCGTGGCCGCCGCCTTGGAGGGTGGCCCCCCCTACAACGTGGAATACCGCGTGTTGCGGCCTGGGGACGAAGTGCGTTTTGTCCACAGTTTCGCCGAGGTGACGCGGGATGCTTCGGGCCAGCCCATCCGGATGTTTGGCACCATGCAGGACATCAGCGAGAAGAAGCGGGTGGAGGAAGCGTTGCGTCGGCTCAACGACGAACTGGAAGAGCGGGTCCGGGAACGGACCGCGGAGCTTGAGGCCAAGAACCTGGAGCTGGCGCGGATGAACCAGCTTTTTGTCGGCCGGGAACTCAGGATGATCGAGCTGAAGGGCCGCATAGCGGAACTTCAGTCCCAGGCTGGACAGGGAGGAAAAATCGATGCAGCAAGGCAGTGATGGGTGGGGAGTGAATGGGAAGAAACAGGGGGGGGCGCGGCGCTCCCGGGCGTTGGCGCTAGCGGTTTTCCTCCTGGCGATGGCTATCGCCGTAGTCGTCATCTGGCGCTCGGAGCAAGCCCGGGTGCAGACGGAGCGGACGCGCGTAGACAGCCTGGCGGGCGACCAGGCGCACGCCCTCCAGACCGGGATCGAGCGGGCCCTTTCCGCCGCCTATGCCCTGGCGGCCATGGTGCGTCAGGGTGCAGGCACGGTTGCCGATTTCGAAACCACCGCCAGCGAGATGCTGCCTCTCTATCCGGGCGCCGCCTCGTTGCAGCTGGCGCCAAATGGTGTGGTTAGCCAGATCGTGCCGCTGCAGGGCAACGAAAAGGCCATCGGCCATGACCTTTTCAAAGACCCGGCCCGGAGCAAGGAGGCGATCAAAACCAGGGACAGCGGCAAAATGACCCTGGCCGGGCCGTTCAAGCTGGTGCAGGGCGGCATAGGCGCTCTTGGCAGAATGCCGGTCTATCTCGGCAATGGCAAACAGTTCTGGGGCTTTGTCAACGTCCTTATCCGCTTTCCGGAGGTGCTCGACCCGGTAAGGCTGACTGAGCTTGAGCGGCGCGGCTTCAGCTATGCCCTTTGGCGGATCCATCCCGATACCGGCGAGCGTCAGGTTATCGCCGCCTCCACGGGCGCCGCGCCCCGCGATCCTGTTGATCACTCGCTTGAGCTGCCGAACGGCATCTGGACGTTGAGTGTGGCCCCGCAACGCGGCTGGGAGGCTGTGGCTGGGACCGGCCTGGCCTGGGAGTACGGGCTGGCGCTTTTGCTCAGCCTGTTTGCCGCCGGTTTTACACTCGTTGTGGCGGGCCGGCGCGATGAAATAAGGCGGCTCGCGGAGCGGTTGGCAGACGACCTGCGGGTGAGCGAGTCCGGGCTGAATACGGTCTTCTCGCAGTCGATCGACGGCTGCTTCTTCATGATGCTGGACGAGCCGGTGGTTTGGAGGGACGGGGCCGACAAGGACCGGGCGCTGGAGTACGTCTTTCAGCACCAGAGGATCAGCCGGATTAACGACGCCATGCTGGCGCAATATGGGGCCAAGCGGGAAGAGATGCTCGGCCTGACGCCGGCCAATCTCTTTGCCCATGACCTAGAACACGGCAAGGCGCTCTGGCGGCAGTTTTTCGACGCCGGGAAACTGCGGCTTGAAAGCGACGAGCGCAAGCTGGACGGCACGCCGATTTGGATCGAGGGCGAGTACATAGCCCTATACGACGCCCAGGGCCGGATTACGGGGCATTTCGGTTTCCAGCGCGACATCACGGCGCGCAAGCAGGCGGAGGCCGAGTTGTGCCGGAACCAGGAGCAGGCGTTGCGGCGCGAGGCCCTGTTGAACGAATCCCAGCGCCTCGGGCAGATCGGCAACTGGGATCTGGATGCCGCGACCGGAGCCATCTGGTGGTCGGACGAGTATTGCCGCCTCTTCGGCTACGAACCGGGGCAATCCTGCCCAAGCCAGGAGGATCATCTTAAGGCCTACATGCCGGAAAGCGCAGCCCAGCTCGCTACAGCCATGCAACGGGCCATGGCGACAGGAGAGCCTTACCAACTGGAGCTGGAGCTTTCCCAGCCGACTGCCATGGCCCGTTGGATCATGGCCCGGGGCGAGGCGAAACGAAATGCGAGCGGCATAATCCAGGGGCTGCGCGGCACGGCCCAGAACATTACGGAGAGCAAGGGCCTGCTCCAGGAGCGGCTGGCCCATCTCCGGTTTCTGGAGGCCTTGGACCAGATCAACCGGATCATCCTGGTTTCGAGCGATCTGGAACAGACGTTGAACGCGCTACTCGACCTGGTGCTGACGTTTTTTGCCTGCGACCGGGCTTTTCTCGTCTTTCCATGCGACCCGGAGGCCGCCGCCTGGAGCGTGCCGTTGGAACGGACCCGGCCGGAGTACCCTGGGGCCAGCATCTTAGGGGGCATGATTCCCATGGATGCGGGGATCGCCGGGAAGTTCCGGCTCATGTTGACGGCGAGTGGGCCGGTGCAATTCGGCCCTGACCCCGGACATCCGCTGCCCGAGGCGATGGCGCAGCGTTACGGAATTCACTCCATGATGGCCATGGTAATCTATCCCAGATCCGGCCAGCCTTGGGAATTCGGCATCCAACAGTGTTCGGCGCAACGGCTCTGGAGCGCGGAGGAGGTGTGGCTTTTCGACGCGATCGGCAGACGGCTCGGCGATGCCCTGACTTCGCTCCAGGCCTATCGCGCTCTCGCCGAAAGCGAAACCCGCTACCGCCGGATCGTGGATACCTCTCTGGAGGGGATCCTGATGCTCGACCCGGATGGAGTGACCACCTTTGTCAACGGCCGGATGGCGGAAATGCTCGGTTCCCCGGTTGAGGCCATGACCGGCAAGCCTTTCGCCGACTTTCTGGACGAGGAGGACCGGCCCGCCCACCAGCAGCGGATGTCGAACCGCCGCCAGGGCAAGTCGGAGCATTATGAGTGCCGGTTCCGCCACCGGAAGGGGCACACGGTCTGGGCTCTTGCCGCCGCCGTGCCGCTTTTCGACGGAGAACACTCTTTCCAGGGATCCTTTGGGATGTTCACCGACATCAGCGACCGGAAAAAAACCGAGGATGAACTCCGGAAGCTCAACGAGGAACTCGAACAGACTGTCGCCAACCGCACCGAGGAACTGCAAAACAAAACCCGGCAGGTTCTCGGCAGCCGCCAGGCGCTGATGAACCTGGTGGAAGACTTGAATGAAAAGACCAAAGAGCTGGAGGAGGCCAAGCTGGCGGCCGAGTATGCCAACCGCGCCAAGAGCGTTTTTCTCGCCAACATGAGTCATGAACTCAGAACCCCCTTGAACGCCATCCTGGGCTTTGCTCAACTGCTGGCGCGAAGCCCGGATATCGAGGGAGAGTACCGGGAAAATCTCGGGATCATTGTTCGCAGTGGCGAGCACCTTCTCGGGCTGATCAACGAGGTGCTAGACATCGCCAAAATCGAGGCAGGCCAGACTCCGCTCCAGGTTGGCGCCTTTGACCTGCATCGCCTCACCGCTGAGATCGGCGAGATGTTTGCGGCCCGGGCGCAATCGGGGGGGCTCTCGTTCGCCAAGAAAATCGCCCCGGATCTGCCCCGGTACGCGAAGGGCGACGCCGGCAAGATCCGGCAAGTGCTCATCAACCTCCTCGGCAATGCCATCAAGTTCACCAAGGCGGGCGGCATCCGTCTGACCGCAGCGTCCCATCCGGATGAGAGCCCAGCCGGAGAGGGCGCGTCCGACCGCTTTCTCCTGCACTGTGAGGTGGAGGACAGCGGGATCGGCATCGCCGAGGCGCAAATCGAACGGATCTTCACCCCCTTTGTCCAGCTGGAGACCGGCCAGGACCAGGCAGCGGGGACCGGGCTCGGACTCTCCATTTGCAAACGCTACGTTGATCTCATGGGCGGGACCATAGGGGCCAGGAGTACCACGGGCATCAGCTCGACCTTTTTTTTCGACATCCCCCTGACCGAGACCGGAGAGGTGGCGGGAGATGAGGGTAGGCCGTCGCGGAGAGTAACGGGGATCGCACCGGGCCAGAAGCCCTGGCGCATCCTGATCGTTGAGGATCGTCAGGAGAGCCGCCTGCTCCTGCGGCGTCTCCTGGAGGGGGTAGGATTCACCGTGCTGGAGGCGGCAAACGGCGCCGAAGCGGTCGAGTTGTTCCTGACGGAGCTGCCGGACTTTGTCTGGATGGATATCCGGATGCCGGTGATGGACGGCTATGAGGCTACCCGCCGGATCAAGGCGACCGAAGCGGGTGGCCGCACCCCGGTGGTGGCGCTCACCGCGAGCGCCTTCGAGGAACAGCGGGGAGGGATTATCGCCTCGGGTTGTGATGACTTTGTCTGCAAACCCTTCCGGGAGGAGGAAATCTGGGCCATGCTGGGAAAGCACCTGGGGGTGCGCTTTCTTTACGAAGAGGAACTGCTTGCGGCCGGCCTCGCCGCACCGCCGCCGCCGGCCGTCCTGGATCTCCTGGACCGAGGGCTTCTGGCCGGTCTTGCCCAAGCCGCTCTCGCCTGCGACCGGGAGGCCTGCCTCGCCATGATCGGCAAGCTCGCGGCCGCCGACTCTCCGGCCGTCCAAGCACTGCGTCAATGCGTCATGCAGCATAAGTTTGACAAATTGCATGGCTTACTGGAAAATTATCTGAACCCTTAGCACTGAACGGTGGCTTTCTGCCATATTTTGGTGCATTGTTGAAAGTAAGGATACAGGCTGCCTGCCCCCCCAAAAAAGAGCCATTCCATGGAAGAGCACAAACAACACTTGGGAACCATCCTGGCGATCGACGATGTGCCGGAGAACCTTGATCTGCTGGCTACGCTCCTCACCCGTGCCGGCTACGCGGTCCGGACCACCACCAGCGGCGCCTTTGCCTTGCAGGCCGCGCACGCAACCCCACCCGACCTGATCCTGCTGGATGTCAGAATGCCGGACATGGACGGGTTTGCGGTGTGCCGGCAGCTCAAGAAAGACCTGGCCCTCAGCGCCATTCCGGTGATCTTTATCAGTGCCCTGCACGATATCGAAGATAAGGTGAAGGCCTTCGAGGCGGGGGGGGTCGATTATCTTACCAAGCCCTTCCATGAGGCGGAGGTTCTGGCCCGGGTCAAAACCCATCATAGCCTCTTTCGCATGCAGACCCGGCTTGAGGAACTGGTCGCCGAACGCAGCGCCGACCTGATCGCCAGAACCCGGGCGCTGGAAGCGGAGATAGGGGAACGGGAAAAGGTGGAGGCCGAACTGCGCGAGGCCGCATTTCGCTACCGGACCGTGGCGGACTTCACCTATGCCTGGGAGTACTGGGAGAGCCCGGATGGTTCGTTCCGCTACATCTCCCCTTCCTGCGCCCGTGTTTCCGGATATCCGGCCGAGGCCTTTACCGCGGACCCCGGCCTGCTCTCCCGGATCGTTGCGGAAGAGGATCGCCCGAGCTGGGAGGCGCACCGACGGGAGGCAACCTGCGGTGGGTGCCCCCACAAGCTGGAATTTCGGATCCGGGCCGCCGACGGCACCCTCCGTTGGCTCGATCACACCTGTCAGCCGGTGACCGATGCGGAAGGCGGCTTCCTGGGCTTCCGTGGCTCCAACCGTGATATTTCGGAAAACAAGGAACTGGAAAAGGCGTTGCGGCAGGCCCAGAAGATGGAGGCCATCGGCATTCTGGCCGGCGGCATCGCCCACGATTTTAACAACATCCTCACCCCGATCCTGATGCGCGCCGAGATGGCCCTTTTGGCGGTGCCGGCCGGCGGCGAGCTGGACCACGATATTCACCAGATCATCCAGGCGGCGGAGCGGGCCAGAAATCTGGTCAGCCAGATCCTCGATTACAGCCGCCAGGGCCGGCACGAACCAGTAACTACCCGGCTGGGGCCGATCGTCAAGGAAGGGGTCAAGTTCCTCCGCGCCGCTACTCCGGCAAACATCGAGCTTACGGTGCGGATTGCGACCGAAGACGATGCGGTCCTGGCCGACCCCACCCAGATGCTCCAGGTGCTGATGAATCTGGTGGTCAATGCGGTGCATGCCATGGAGGGAAGCAGCGGCTCCGTCACGGTCAGCCTCGACGACGCCGAACCTGAACCGGGCCAGGCCCTGGACGAAGGCAAGGAGTGGCTGCGGCTTGAAGTCCGGGACAGCGGTAGGGGAATTGCCCCAGAACTTCTGGACCGGATCTTCGAACCATATTTCACTACCAAGGTCAAGGGCGATGGCACCGGCATGGGTCTGGCGGTGGTCCACGGCATCGTGGTCAACCACCACGGCACAATCAGGGTGCAAAGCGAGCCGGGGAAAGGCGCTATCTTCACCGTCCTGCTGCCGAAATGTCGGACATCATCAGGACTGTCAGCAGTTGTTGCCGATCTGCCGCTGGAGGGCAGGGGCGAGCATCTCCTGTTGGTGGACGACGAAACGGCGATCATCGACTCGGCCAGGAGAATCCTCGAACAGTTCGGCTACAAGGTCACCGCCCTTACTGACAGCGCCGAGGCGTTAGCCGCTTTTACCGTGGCACCCGAGGCCTTTGACCTTGTCCTCACCGATCAGACCATGCCGAAAATGACCGGTAAGGCCCTCGCCGCCGAACTGCTGCGGGTCCGACCGAACCTGCCGGTGGTCCTCTGCACCGGCTTCAGTGAGGAAATCGACCAGGAAAAAGCCGAGGAGATGGGGATCGCCGCCTTCATCTTCAAGCCCTTTTCTCTCAACCAACTGACCAGCACCATCCGGCGGGTGCTGGATGAAGCAACCGGCAAGCGGGAGCACTGATGGCAAAGATCCACATCATCGACGACGACCCGATGATCTGTGACACCCTGGCGGATTTTGTCCGCCGGCAGGGCCATACGGCGGATCATTCCCTGAATCTGAGCGAAGGCCTTGCGGCCATCACCGACGGCGATTACGCCCTGGCGCTGCTCGACGTCAACCTGCCCGACGGCAATGGCCTGGCGGCAATTCCGGCCATCCGCCGGTTGGCTAATGCCCCGGTGATCATCATCATCACCGGCGAGGGCGGTCCCGAGGGAGCAAAACTCGCCATGCGGGCCGGGGCCTGGGATTATGTGGAAAAACCGCTCTCCCTGGCGCGCTTCCGCCTTTCCCTGAACCGGGCTCTCCAGTTCCATGAGGAAAAGAGCAGCCGACGGCAGCCGGTAATGCTGCGCCGCAGCGCGATCATCGGCGGCAGCCAGGCCATCGGCCAGTGTCTCGAGCAGGTGGCTGACGCGGCCCATGGCGATGCGGCCGTCCTCATTACCGGCGAGACCGGCACCGGCAAGGAACTCATTGCAAGGGCGATCCACGACAACAGCGAGCGGGCCGCCGGACCTTTTGTCGCGGTGGACTGCGCCTCGCTGCCGCCCTCCCTGGTGGAAAGCGTTCTCTTCGGCCATGAAAAGGGCGCCTTCACCGGCGCGGACCGGCCCAGCGAGGGGCTGGTCCGTCAGGCCCATCTGGGCACCCTCTTCCTTGATGAGGTGGGCGAGCTGCCGCTTGCCCTCCAGAAAAAACTGCTGCGGGTCTTGCAGGAGCAGCGCTTCCGGCCGGTGGGCGGGCTGAGCGAGCAGGAGAGCCGGTTCCGGCTGGTGGCCGCCACCAACCGTGACCTCGATGAAATGGTCCGGCAGGGACATTTTCGCAATGATCTGCTTTTCCGCCTCCGGGTGGTGACCATTCACCTGCCCCCCTTGCGGGAGCGGCGCGAGGATATCGAGGCACTGGTCCATGCCCGGCTGAGCGCCCTGTGCAAGTGCCAGCGGATTCCGTGCAAGGGGGTGTGCCCCAGTTTCCTGGAAACCCTCCAGCACTACGACTGGCCCGGCAATATCCGGGAGCTGCACAACGTCATCGATGCCGCTTTTGCCGCCGTCCGCCTGGTGCCTACCCTCTATGCTGTTCATCTGCCGGTCGAAATCCGTCTGGCAGCCAGACAGCTTGACTCCGGCCCGGAAGCAGAGTCGTCCCCCGAAGCGGTGCAACCGAGCTGCCCCTGTCGGGCGGCCTGTCCCCTGCCGTCCGTTTCCTTTCGCGACCCGGCCGTTGCCCCCGATCTGCAAAAGGTTCGCGAAGGTGCGTTACACATGGCGGAGCGCCACTATATCACCGAACTGATTCGGCAGACCGGCAAGGACGTCGGCCGGGCCACCGCGGCCTCCGGCCTTTCTCGCGCCCAGTACTACCGGCTGTTGAGCAAGCACCGGCCGGTGGTTTAAACTCCTGGTCAAGCCGCTACCGGCAAGGCGCACTGCCGCGCCTCTGCGCTGAATACCGGCTGAAACCGGTTCACGATTAGCGCCGCTCAGGAGATGACCCGCAATGGGTGACGGAGTTGCAGCCGCCGCAACAGCTCTCCCTCCTTTCTCGCCGTAAACCATACTTCCCTGTCCGCTACAAATGCAGAATAACACCTTGATTTCATGATGGTTTGATATTTTAGCCTCAGTGTTTGCTCTCCGTCGTCCGCCCCGGCACAGCTATTGCTTCTCCCTCTTTCCAGTCAATCAGAACCAGCGGAGAAACCAATGGCCAAACCACGCACCAAACTTGCCGAACCGGACCGCTTTGTTCCCCTGCAAGCAGCCGGAGAGGGGTTCCGCAGTCTGGTAGAGAACTCGCCGGACATCATCGTGCGCTACGACCGGGAGGCCCGTTTCGTCTACGTCAACCCCCGCTTCGAGAAGGCGATCGGCGCTTCCCTGGCCGCGGTCCAGGGGAAGCGCCCCAGCGAGGTCTCCGGCCTGTCGGATGCAGCAATGTTTGAAGAGCTGGTCCGTCGGGTGATGGCAAGCGGCAAGGGAGAAAAGCAGGAAAGCTGGATGCGGCTCGCCGACGGCAATCGGGCCTGGATGTCGATCCTGATCGTGCCGGAATGCGACGCGGCGGGGCAGGTCAGCTCCGTACAGATGGTGAGTCGCGACTGCACCGAACGCAAGGAAATGGCCCAACAACTGGAACTGTTTGAGGCCGCGATCCACCAGACCCGCGACGGCATCTTTCTGATCAACGAGCAAACCCTCCGCTTCGTCTTCGTCAACGACGCCGCCTGCCGCTCCCTGGGATACAGCCGGGAAGAGCTGCTTTGCATGACCCCGCTGGACATCGACCCCGATGTCAGCCAGGAACAGTGCCATGCGATGATCCGGCGAAGCAGCCGGGGGGAGGATGTCGTTCTTGAAACCAGGCACCGGAGCAAGGGCGGCCTGATCTATCCGGTGGAGATTCGCGCCTCCAGTATCGAAATGGACGGCACCACCTACGCGCTGTCCTTTGCCCGCAATATCAGCGAGCGCAGGCAACTGGAGGAGCAACTGGTCCAGGCCCGGAAGATGGAGGCGATCGGACTGCTGGCCGGTGGCATAGCCCACGATTTTAACAACATCCTCACCCCGGTCCTGATGCACAGCGAGATGGCCCTGGTTGGTCTCACCCCGGACAGCGAGATTGCGCAGGATCTGGAGCAGATCCGGCTCGCGGCCCGGCGCGGCGCCGAGCTGGTCCGCCAGATCCTCGCCTTCAGCCGGCAGGGCCGCTGCGAGCCCGTGCCCCTTCGGCTGGGCGCCATCATCAGGGAGGGGAGCAAGCTGCTCCGTTCCGCCATCCCGAGTTTGATCCGTCTGGACTGCTCCATTGAAACCCTGGAAGACTCGGTGTTGGCCGACCCGACCCAGATGCTCCAGATCCTGATGAACCTGGTGATCAACGCGGTTCACGCCATGCCGGAGAACGGCGGCGTCATCCGCGTGTGTCTGGACGACGGGTACGTGCAAGCATATCAATCACAGGCCGGCTTTCTGCGCTTGACCGTGCTCGACAACGGTCTTGGGATTGACGCCGAACACCTGCCGCAGATCTTCGACCCGTATTTTACCACCAAGCGCAAGGGAGAAGGAACCGGCATGGGGCTGGCGGTGGTGCGCGGCATCGTCGAGCGGCATGGCGGCACGATCCGGGTGGAAAGCCGACCCGGTCAGGGAACAGCCTTCACCATCCTGATTCCGAGAACCGGCGCGCCGTCCGCCGCCTTTGCGCCGCTTGCCTGCCGGGAGGCAAGCGGCGACGAACGGATTCTTCTGGTTGATGACGAGCAGGCAATCGTCAAGACGGCAAGCGCGATTCTTACCGGTTACGGCTATCTGGTGTCGTGCTTCACCAGCAGCCGCGAGACCCTGGCCGCCTTTCTGGCCGCGCCCTCTGATTTCGACCTGCTGATCACCGACCAGACCATGCCGGAACTGACCGGGATCAACCTTTGCCGGGAAATATGGCGGGTGCGTCCCGACTTGCCGGTGATCCTCTGCAGCGGCTTCAGCGAGACCGTAAATGAAGAGAGTGCCGCGGCAATGGGGATCGGCGCCTTCCTGTCGAAGCCGTATTCCATGGCCGAGATCAGCGAAGCCGTTCGCCGGGTGCTGGACGGAAACACGGCAGGCAAGCCGGCAGCAGTTACGGCTGGTGAAACAATTTGTCTCAGCGAGCGAAACAAACAGCCTGCCCCCTCCCTCACAAATCCATCCCAGGGGAAGCCATAAATAAATAAGTTGTCGTCCCACGGTGCCTTTCCGCAAATGAATCGATTCTTCCCAACATTCGCAGGCAGTTGGCACAGTGGTTGCAGAAATCGCTTAGCGACCAATTTTGTGCCTCCATGGGGAGTGGTAGCCGGAGTTTGTCGGTCTCCCCCGCGATCTCCGGTCGCCCTCCCTGTGGTGCAGAAAGGCCGGTGCTCCGGCATGGACTCCGGTCCATTTTTATATTTTACCTCTGAGGAGAAAACCCCATGAACCTGTTGTCCCGCTTGACCGTACGGAGCAAACTGGCCGCCAGCTTTACCGTGATGATCGTTCTCGTGCTGCTGCTCGGCGGCGCCGGTTACCTGGCTGTCACTCATCTCGAAACCATGATGCATGATCTGTCCAGCACTGATGTCCCCAGCCTTGAAACTCTGCTCAATGCCAACCGGTACCTTCAGAAGGCCATGGTGGCCGAGCGTTCGATGGCTGCCACCGATCCGGCAAGTGCGGACTTCAAAAAGCTGGCGGCCGATTACGAGGAAAATCTCAAATTGGCTGACGAGCACTGGCGGGAGTACACCCCCCTCGCCCATGAGCAGGCGCAGAAAAATCTGGTCGGCGAATACGAAAAGACCCAGGCGGAGTGGCTGGCGTTGTCCCGCCAGGCAGTGGACGCCATGGCGGCCGGTACCGCCGAAGGCCGTCAAAAGGCCATCGCTCTCAGCTTTGGGGAGGGTGAAAAAAAATTCGCGAAGATGTCGGAGTGTATCGATTCCCTGGTGGAAATAACCAGTAAGGATACCAGTGAAGACATGCGCGATGCGCAAAAAATCTCAGGAGATGTCCGGATTGCCATCCTGATCGCCATTGCCGTGGGGGTCTTTGCCGGGTTTGCCTTGATAGTGGTGATCGGCCGGAGCGTAGCCTTGCCGCTCGAACGGTTGATCGCCTCACTGACCGATGCCTGCGGGCAGACGACCTCTGCCTCCACCCAGGTCTCTTCCGCAAGCCAGGAACTTGCCGAAGGGAGCGCCGAGCAGGCTGCCTCGCTTGAGGAGACCTCGGCCTCGCTGGAGGAGATTTCGGCGATGACCAAGCAGAACGCCGAGAACGCCGGGTCCGCCGATTCCCTGATGCGGGAAGCGGCGGCGGTGGTCAAGCGGGCCGGAGCTTCGATGGCCGAACTGACCGGCTCGATGGAAGAAATCAACGCCGCCAGCACCGAAACCCAGAAGATCGTCAAAACCATCGACGAAATTGCTTTCCAGACCAACCCTCTCGCCTTGAATGCGGCGGTGGAGGCGGCCCGGGCCGGCGAGGCCGGGGCAGGCTTTGCGGTGGTGGCCGACGAGGTGCGCAACCTGGCGATGCGAGCGGCCGAGGCGGCCAAAAATACCGCCAACCTCATCGAGGGCACGGTGCTGAAGGTGCGGGACGGAGCGGCCCTGGTCAGCCGCACCAACGCCGCCTTCACCGAAGTGGATCAAAGCACCGGCAAGGCGGCCGCCCTGATCGGCGAGATTGCCGCAGCCTCCGGAGAACAGGCACAGGGGATCGGGCAACTCAACACCGCGATCACCGAGATGGATAGCGTGGTCCAGCGCACTGCGGCTAACGCCGAGGAATCGGCGGCCGCCGCCGAGGAGCTTTCCGCGATGGCGGCGCGGATGTGGCAGCATGTGGGTGAGCTACGAACCATGGTCAGCGGCGGCGAACAGTCCGAGGAGCCGGACGGAGCCGGCATGCGGATCGAATCGGTAAAGAAAATCCGCCCGGCCCTTTCCGCAGCGAAAGACAAAACTGTGCGGGCCCTTCAGAGCCATTCCTCTTTTGCGCCGCAAAAGATCTCCCAGGCAAGTGCCGGGTCGGTGATTCCTTTAACGAATGAGGATTTTCAGGATTTTTAATATCGGGGCGAGGAATCATCCGGGCTCAACAATGCCGGAACTGACTATCCCGGATTCGCGGTGATTACCTGGAAATTTCAGCAGTAACGTGGCAATTCTTCGCGGTAAATTCCATTATGGAGGCGAGAACCATGTCCGGAGATACTTCTTCCCAAGGCCAGGGATACGGCAATACATCCGAGTATCTCGTTTTCTCTTCCGCTGAACATAAATTCGCTTTGCAGCAGGAGGTTTTGGTTTCGATCATTGATATGCCCAACCACACCCTGATTCCGAATATGCCCTCTCATATGCGGGGTTGCATCGACTATATGGGCAAGGCCGTGCCGGCGTACGATATCCGGAAAAAAAATGGCTATGCCACCCTGAGAGAAGAGATCGATACCTTGATCGATTCTCTTGCCCAGCGCAAACAAGACCACCTTGCCTGGCTGGAAAAGCTAAAGGATCAGGTTGAGCATGGTCTGGAAATTACCGTGCAGACCGACCCGCATAAATGCGCCTTTGGTCTATGGTATGACACCTGCAAGTTTCACAGCTTTAACCTGACGGACTACATGGCGCTCTTCGATGCCCCGCACAAAAGGATTCATTCCCTGGCCATTGAGGTGAGCATCCTCATCCAGGCCGGGAAACCTGAAGCCGCAAAAGAGGTCATCCATCATGCGGAAAACAATGAGCTGCAAAGCCTGATCGCCCTGTTTGACGGCGCGGCCAGGAAGATAAAGCAATTCACCTACGAATACGCTGTTATTTTTGAAAGAGCCGATGATCAGAGTGTTGCTATTCTTGCCGACAATATTGAGTATTTCGGCCTACTTGACGAGGTTATCTCACCCCTGCCAATTGCTTTTTCCCAACAGCACGGCAATTTCATCGACGCCTTGGGTCGGAGGAGCAAGGGCGATGAAACGGAAGAGATTCTCATCCTGAACATTGATAAATTCCTGCTGGATGACCCGGGTTAGCAGGGCAAAGATGCAGCATCAGGTATTTTGGGATGATTGAAGGTGATCAATTGGAAAAATTGATCATATCAACGCAAGGAGGAGCACATGCTACAGGACATTAAAATCGGCACGAAGTTGATCGGCAGTTTTTTGATGGTCGCGGCAATCGCGGCAGCCATCGGCATATTCGGCAATCTCAGGATGCATGAGATCGATGATGCCGACACCTTTCTCTATGAGAAGAAGACGGTGCCGCTTGGTCTTCTGATTGGTATTGCCCAGGGCTTCGAGCGCTCTGCCGCCAACGTCGGCTATATGGTCTACGGAAGAAATGCCGATCACCTCAAGAGCGTGGACGAGGCGATAGCCGAAGCTGATGAAGACATCAAGGAATACAAAAAAACCCTGGTCGATGCCGAGGACGAAAAGCTATACGGCGAGTTACTGACCGATTGGGTTGCCTGGAGCAAATTTGCCGATCAGGAAAAAGAGCTCCTCCAGGCCGGGAAATTTGATGCGGCCGCCGCGCTCCAGGCCGGAGAGGGCGGGAAGATCCGCAAAGAGGTCAGGGCGATGATTCAAGCCCTTGACGATATGAGCATGAAGGACGCCAAGCAGACCTCCGATGGCAACACCATCAAGGCCAACGCCGCTTCCCGGATAATTTACATCATTATCGCCGTGGGCGTGCTGACCGCCATCGGTCTCGGCCTCTTCATCTCCAGGCTGATCTCCAAGCCGGTCATTGAGATGATGGAGGTTGCCAGGAAGATGGCGCTTGGCGACATGAACGTGGCCATCACCGCCTCGGGCAAGGACGAGATCGGACAGCTTGCCGTCTCCATGCAGTCGCTGCTCAAAGCCAACGGTGATATCTCCCAGCTCGCCAAGGAACTTGCCAATGGCAATCTCAACGTGGAGGTGCGGGAGCGCTCTGAGCAGGATGAACTCATGCGTTCCTTAAAATCCATGGTTACGAGGCTGCGAGAGGTCATTGCCGATGTGCGGGGGGCCGCCGATCAGGTGACCGCCGGCAGCCATGAGTTGAGCGCCAGCTCCCAGCAGGTTTCCCAGGGGGCCAGCGAACAGGCCGCGGCAGTGGAAGAGATTTCTTCTTCCATGGAGGAGTTGGCCAGCACCGTGGCCCAGACCGCCGACAATGCCCGGCAGACCTCTACCATTGCCAGCAAGACCGCGAGGGATGCCGGGGCCGGCGGCAAGGCGGTGACTGAAACCGTTGCCGCCATGGAGCATATCGCGGAAAAAATTGAACTTATCGAGGAGATTTCCAGACAGACCAACCTGCTGGCCTTGAACGCCGCCATCGAGGCGGCCCGGGCCGGCGAGCATGGCAAAGGCTTTGCCGTTGTCGCCTCGGAGGTGCGCAAGCTTGCCGAACGCAGCCAAATATCGGCCCAGGAGATCAAGTCAGTGGCTAATACCAGCGTGGCCACTGCTACCAATGCCGGAAGACTGATCAACGATATCCTGCCCCAGATACAGAAAACCGCTGAACTGGTGCAGGAGATCGATGCGGCCAGCAACGAGCAGGCCAGAGGGATCGAGGAGAACGCCAAGGCCATCGAGCAGTTTGATGCGGTCATTCAATCCAACAGCGCGGCGGCCGAGGAAATGGCCTCCACCAGTGAAGAACTTACCGCGCAAGCCTCCCATATGCTGGAAACCATCGCCTTTTTCAAACTGGATGAGGCAGGGGGCCATAGGCGCCAGGCCAATAAGCCCGTTGCCGGGGGGCAAAGATCAGCGAGAGCGCCGTTGGCCTTGCCTTCGGCAAAGAAAGCGAAGCCGGCGCATGCGTGGAATGGCGTCGAACAGAGCTCATCATCATGGGCTGACGGGGCGAACATTGTCTTGGACGACCAGAATGATTTTGAACGCTTTTAACCGAGCTGTTTCTTCCGAGATACGGTTGGCCGGGTGCAGGCAAGGGATAGGTGAGTCGTATGGCTTCCATCAGTGCGTACCGGGCAGTGACTCCTTGGTAAAATACGCGGCTGCTTTTTTTTTAATATCACGCTCCATCCGGACCACAGCCTCTTTGTCTTGGCCAATTCAATCTCTACCACAGTCAGTGGGGTCGATTCTTGCCGATATTGCCGAGCTTACCCGTCTTGGCTGCTCGCACCCAGGTCTAGAGAGTGCTTTTCGGCAATTAGAGCCGCTGGGCCGCTTCTCCGGCAGAGAGACCGCCCTCAAGCACCAATCGGGGCACCCTCTGCCTGGAACTCCTTTGTGTGCCGGCCGCCAGGACGGTTTTTATCAACAGCCTGCCTGATACAGAAAATGGGATACGCATGAAAGACCGCGAAATGCTGACCGCAGGCATGGCCGAGGGTACCGATTTTACCGCCCTCATCGAAAATATCCAGGATCCTATCTACCGCTACGATCGCCATTGCCGACGGACCTATGTCAATCCTGCAGTGGAGCGGCTTAGCGGCCGGTCGGCCTCGGAACTGATAGCAAAGACCCCGATTGAGATCCGGCTGGTTCCGGAAGATCATGCCTGGCGGGCAATGGCCAGCATCCAACAGGTTTTTGCCACCGGGGCGAGCGACGTTCTGGAGCTGCCCTTTCTTCTGCCGGATGGATCGACGCGTTGGTACCAGCACCTCCATCTGCCTGAGTTCGCTTCTACCGGCGAGGTGCAAACCGTGCTGTCCATAGGTCGGGACGTCACCGAACAGGTGCGGCTGGAAAAGACCCTGGCCGCCCGCGAGCGCGAGTTCCGTACCCTGGCCGAAAACACCCCGGATGTGATCGTCCGTTACGACAAGGATCTGCGCCGGATCTATGTGAACCCGGCCTGGGCGATGGCCAATGGCATTCCGGTGGGAGATGTCCTGGGCAAAACACCGAGCGAAAAAGCTGTGCGGGTAGCGGCCGTCGCCGCCGACTATGAGGCGAAACTGCGCTGGGTGCTTGAAACCGGGCAGCGTCTCACCTTCGAAATCGCCTGGACCAACGAGGCGGACAAAACCGTGCTGTTCGAGATGCAGGCGGTGGCTGAGTTTGACGAACAGGGCATCCCCAGCGGTGTTCTTACCGTGGCCAGGGATATCAGCGAACACCGGGAGGTGCAGCGAAAGCTTGCCCGGCGCGAACAGGACTTCCGCACCCTGGCCGAGAACTCACCGGACACCATCAGCCGTTACAACCACGAATGTATCCGGACCTACGCCAACCAAACCTTTGCCCGGCTTGCCGGCGTACACCCTAAGGAAATCATCGGCAAAAGGCCCAGCGATTACAACCCTGGCCCGGCGGCCCTGGCCTACGAGGCAAAAATCCGGCAGGTGTTTGTGAGCGGCGAAGACTGCGAATGGGAATACCGCTGGCACGATTGCAAGGGCTCCATGATCATCAGCCATATCCGGATAGTGCCCGAGCGCGACGAGACTGGCAGGATCGTGAGTGTTCTTGCAGTAGGCCGCGACATCAGCCATCTTCGGCAAATCCAGTCGGAACTCGAGTACATGGTCCGGCACGATCCCCTCACCGGCCTGCCCAACCGGCTCCATGCCAGAGAGCGAACCGAACAGGCCATCGCCGCGGCCAGACGCAACAGCAAAAAGGTGGCCCTCCTCTTTGTCGACCTCGACAACTTCAAGACGATCAACGATTCCCTCGGCCACCCGGTTGGCGACGCGGTGCTCCAGGCGGTGGCCGAGCGTCTGCGTAGCAGCATGCGGGAGAGCGATACGATCGGCCGACAGAGCGGCGATGAATTTCTGGTCTGTATCAGCGAAGCGGCCGATGTCGAAGCGGTTGCCTCGGTGGTCGGCAAGATCAGGGATGCCTTCGAGCTGCCGCTTGCGGTTGGCAACCGGCAGCTCTTTGCCTCAATGTCCATCGGCATTTCCCTCTTTCCGGACGACGGCGATGATTTCGACACCCTGCTCAAGCTGGCTGATACCGCGATGTATGACGCCAAAAACGCCGGGCGCAACACCCACAGCTTTTTCAATAACCGGATGAACCAGGCCACCATCGAACAGCTTCGAATGCACAACGACCTGAAAAAATCGCTGGCCAACGAAGAGTTCCAACTTCACTATCAACCGCAGATCGAGATGGGCAGCGGCCAAATCATCGGGGCCGAGGCCCTGCTCCGCTGGTCTCATCCCGAACTGGGAGCGGTGCCGCCTGGCATCTTCGTGCCGATTGCCGAGGCAAACGGTCTGATCGTGCCGATCGGCGAATGGGTGATCCATGAGGCGTGCCGACAGGCGGCCGATTGGCAACTTCGCACCAACCGGCCTTTCCCGGTGGCGGTCAATATCTCGTCTATTCAGTTTCGGCGAAGCGACCTGGAAAAAACCGTGCTTGCCGCCCTTGAGCAGTCCGGACTGCCGCCTGAGCTTCTGGAGCTGGAACTGACCGAGTCGATCATGATCCATGATGTTGAGCACACCCTGGCGGTGGTCAATCGTCTCAAAGCCAGGGGAGTCTCCATCTCGATAGACGATTTTGGCACCGGCTATTCGAGCCTGGCCTACCTCAAGCGTTTTGACGCCGACCGGCTCAAGATAGACCGTTCTTTTGTCAGGGATCTGCGCAGTGACCCCGACGATGCCGCCATTGTTCGGGCGGTTGTGGAGATGGCCAAAAGCCTGGGGCTTGCCACCATCGCCGAGGGGGTGGAGGATCGCCAGACCATGGAGCATCTGGACGAGCTGGGGTGCAATGCCGTCCAGGGCTATTATTTTTCGGCACCCTTGCCGGCCAACGAGTTTGAAGAATTTTGTCGGCAGCTGACGGAACGCGGGCCAAAGCCGCTGCCTTGGCTCAAGGAAACGCCCGGCGAAAGTCCGGCTCATTTTGTCGGGGAAATTAGTTCTGACAAAGGGGAAGGGGAAAATTGTTCGTGATCACACGGGTTTTCCGGCTGCGTCCTGTGGCAGAAGGGCATCACTTCGGAGGGCAGAAAAGAAGCAGTTGATTATGGCTTCTGGAAATTGTTGCCGCATCCATCTGCCGGCCAACGGGAAAATCTTGCCCCTTTTTTCTTGGGGGAGACGAGACGTTGTCCGGACAGATGGTGGTTAATCGGTGAAAAATTACGTGCTATTGGGGTGATCCTCTCTTTCCCCTGCCTGACTGTCCTGGTTGGTTGCCGTGGCATGATGTTTGCTTTGTTATCCCGCAAATCCAACCAGGAGGCAGTGAATGATCAAGATCGCGGTGGTGGTATTGAGTACGGTGTTGTTTTTGCAGGCGGAGCATGCCCTCTTTGGGGAGGCCGATCCGCTTTCCCTTCTGGAAGGGGTGGCTCTGGTACTGCTCGGGCCACTTTTTTCCGTGATGCTGGCCCATCCTCACGACGCTCTGCGTCGGCTCTGGCGGGAGATCCTTGCCCTGCGCCACCACCAGGCCGGGCGCCAGGAGGGAGAACTGCTTGAGCAGATACGCCGGCTGGCCATGGTGTGGCAGGAATCCGGCCACAAGGAGCTGGAGGAGGCTGGCAAAAAGATCGCCAATCCCTTTCTGCGCAAAGGGGTGGACATGGTGATTGATGGCTATGCCCCGGAGGACATCCAGCGTATTCTGGAGAAGAATTATGCCTTCTACCTGTCCAGGAAGGAGGCCTTGGCCGAAATCCTGAGCAGTCTTACCAAGCTGCCGCAGTCCTTCGGTTTTATCGGCACGGTGGTCGGCCTGATCAATGTGTTGGGGAATCTCAACGATAAGGCCAGCATAGGTCCCGGCGTGTCGGTGGCCCTCTTTTCCACTCTGTACGGCCTGCTGTTTGCCAATTTTCTCTTCATGCCGCTCTACAGGAAATATGCGGAAAGGGTCCGGGAGGAGGTCAACTCCTTTCCCCTCATCACCGAAGGGGTGTTGGGCCTGGCGAACCGGGAGTCTTCCCGCCATCTCCACTACAAGCTCGAATCGTGCCTGGTATCCGGCGAGGTGGCAGAGGCTCAGGCCCCTGAGCCTGAGTCGCAGCCCCGGTCAAAACGCCCTCTGATCGCGCCGGGATCGTTTTCCCTGGTTCGGGTTTTTTCCTTCCTGAATTAAGCGGAGGTCAGGATGAAAGCATACGCGGACAGGTTTCCCTTCAAGGAAAAGAATGACGATGGCAGCTTCTGGGGCATAATCGATGTGCTGACCCTGATGCTGGTCTTCTTCATCGTCTTGTATGCTCAGCAGAGTCCGGAGGCCGTGCCGGTTGTCAAGAGTCCAACCGTCGACACAACGGTGGCCGCGCCTCCGGAGGCCGGGTCTCCGAAGATTTCTCAGATTGCGGAGCGTCATCTGGATGGTCTGCTCGGCAACGGTTTCTATATCACCTCCTCCGGTCAGAGTCTGACCCTGGTTTTGGAGGAGCAGCTTTCGTTCAACAGCGGTCAGGCCATGTTAGCCTCAGACGCCGTGGCAATCCTTGATCGGGTAGTAGGCCTGATACAGGAGGAAAACGACTACGACGTGGTGATCTCAGGCCACACCGACAATGTCCCTATCAATAATGAATTTTTCCGTTCCAACTGGCATCTCTCCGCAGCCCGCGCAGTGGCGGTGGCGGAATACTTTCTTGGGCGTGGTGTTGCCCCGCACCGGTTAACGACTCAGGGATTCGCGGAATACCGCCCTCTTTTTTCCATCGATACGCCGCAGAATCGAGAGAAAAACAGACGAGTTGAAATAACCCTTTCCAAAAAGAGCATTCTGTAGCCAATTGGCCATGTTTTGCGTTCGCCGGCAAAGCAGCCTCAGTGCTGCTCAACGATTACAGGACATGCACAGCCGCGGCTGAAATTATTCCTTGAGAAAATCGATTTTACTCTCGGTGGGCGGCATGGTCGGATCCGGGATGATGTTGATCTCGACCTGATGCTCCTGTTCCAGCTCGATCAGATCGGCTCTCTTCTTGTTCAGGATGTACTGGGCCACCTCCATGGGCAGACGACAAACCACCCGCTTGATTTCCTTTCTGGCTACGCCGGTCTGGAGATGTCTGAAATGCACCAGAGCCTGGGTTTCCACGGAACGGACCAGGCCGCGCCCCTGACAGTGGGGGCAGATGCGGTAACTGCCCACCGCGACGGGGGCGGCCATCTTCTGCCGGGAGATCTGCATGAGGCCGAACTTGGAGATCTTGGAGAAATCCACCTTGGCCTTGTCGCGCTTCATGCAGTCGCGCACCTTTTTTTCCACCTCGCGGATGTGCTTGGAGTCGCGCATGTCGATGAAGTCGACGACGATGAGACCACCCAGATCGCGAAGCCTCAGCTGGCGGGACAATTCCTCTGCCGCCTCCATGTTGGCAAGAAAGATGGCATCTTCAAAACTCTTGTCCTTGCCGGTGCGGCCGGAATTGACATCGATGGCGACCAGAGCCTCGGTGGGATTGATGACAATGGAGCCGCCGGAGGGCAGAGGTACGTTGGGCTGGTAAATCTGCTCGATCTGCTTTTCTACATGATATTGATGGAACAGAGGCTGGCTTCCCTTGTGCAACTTGGCGATGGTCGTTTTCCGCTGGGCGGCGGGCAGCAGTTCAAGGAAATTGTTGACCTGGGCCAGAGCCTCGTCGGCGTCCACCAGGATCTCGGCGATTTCGGAGGTGAAATGGTCGCGCAGGAAGCGGGAGACGATGTTCTGCTCTTTGTGCAGCAGGGCAGGGGCCTTCTCGGTCTGCCCCCTTTTTTTGATTTCCTTCCAGAGATTGAGCAGGTAGCGGACATCCTGGGCCAGCGCGGTTTTGGTGATTTCCTGGCTGGCGGTGCGGACGATGTAGCCGATGCCCTCGGGGATGTTGACGCTCTTGATCATTTCCCGCAGCTTGTTGCGTTCTTCCTCGGATTCGATTTTTCTCGAGATCCCGGCGCTGTCGCTGCCGGGCATCAGCACCAGATACCGGCCCGGCAGGGAAAGATAGGTGGTGAGGGTCGCGCCCTTGTTGCCGGTTGCTTCCTTGACCACCTCAACCAGCACCTCCTGCCCTTTGCTCAAGACTTTCTGGATGGGCAAATCCTTCCAGTGGGTGTCTACCGCCGTTTCGGTGGCGTAATATTCCGGGTGGATGTCGCCGAAGGGCAGAAAGCCGTTTTTTTCCGAGCCGTAATCGACAAAGGCTGCCTGCAGACTGGCCTCCACGGCGGTGACCTTCCCTTTGTAGATATTGCCCTTGGTCTGCGCCTGGCTTACGGTTTCTACGTAAAAGGACTCCACCCTGCCGCCTTCCAGAAGGACCAGACGACATTCTTCCGGCTCATCGGTGTTGATCAGCAGTTTCAGCGAGGCATCGCCCTTGGCAACCGGTCTGCTTTCGTCGGCCTTAGGCGCTTCCTTGGTGAGCTCCGGGGCTTTCCGGGGCGGTCGCTGGCGCGGCGGCCTGGCTGGAGTGGCGCTTTTCGGTTTCTCCGCTGCAACTTTAGCAACCTGAACCTGGACGGGCTCCCCTTCCTCGGAGTCTGCTTCAGTTTGCGGGCTTTCCGGTTTGGGGCCTCTCGATCGTCTCCGGGGCGGCCGTTTGCGGCGGCGGGGTTTGCCGTTTGCGGGTGAGGCGGCTTCGTCTTCCGGCCGAGGGGATCCGCCGGAATCCGGAGCGGCCTCTGTCCGGCCCGAAGCCGGGGCTGCCGGGCTGGAGGACGGGCTTTCTTCATCCCCAGGTTTACCAGGTTTTTTTAACCATTTGCTCACCCGGGAGAGGATGGAGCGCTCTTCCCCGCTGTTTTCAGTGACCTGGCCTTTTGGCCGTTTATCTGCTGGTTTGGTAGTATCGTTTGTCATGGTGGGTCGTCTCTATGATGCGGCCGCTGGCGGCCAGTTGTTGTAACATGATCTGCGTGGCGCCGGGGTCCAGATTTAGGGCTTCGCTGACATCCGTGGCAGTGCAGGGTCTTCTTTTCAGCAGGTCGATAATTTCGTCTTCGGAAAGATTGCGGAATTTTTCCCGCTCCCGGGTAGTAAAATCAACCAGGATCTCCACCTCGCCTGGAAGCTGGCGGGCAACATCTTCCAGTTCCGCCCGGGTCATGGGCCTGGCAAAACTTTCCAGAGGCGGCCGGGCCACGGTGTTGAGCTGCACCTTGTCCGGCCTGATTTTCTTCACCGCCTCAACCAGGGCGGCGATGTCTTCCGGGCTGTCGTTGATCTTACTTGCCAGAAGGATTTCCAGCCAGAATTTTCCGGAAAATTCCTGGCGAAAGGCGACCAGTCCTTCGATCAGCTCGGCCAGAGGCGAGCAGGCAGTCGGCCGGTTGATGCGGCGGTAGCTTTCCTCCCTGGCCGAATCCAGGGAAGGGATGACGATATCCGCGGCCAGCAGGTCATGGCGCACTTCCGGAAGAAAGAGCAGGGCGCCGTTGGTCAGGACCACCACCGGCTTGTCGGACTTTTCCTTGAGATAGCGGATTACCTGGCCGATGCCGCTGTGCAGGGTGGGCTCCCCGCTGGCGGTGATGGTGAAAACATCAAGGTGGGCCATGAGTTCCCGGTCGGCCAGGACGGCGTCGATCTCCGCCAGCAGCTCGGCAAGCGGGATATACTCCCGGCGGGTACAGGTGTGGGTGGTGGTGGCGCCGATCTCGCAATAGATGCAGTTGAAATTGCATATCTTGGCGGGGACGAGATCAATGCCTTGGGAAATTCCCAGCCGGCGGGAATTGACCGGGCCGAATAGATGTTTCATGGAGTTTTACTGGTCCGCGGCGAAACGGCTGAAGATATGGGTCTGTGCGTCAAGGGTCGCAGGAGTATTTCCCTCCGCTGGCAGGGATTTTTTCTTGACTGGCAAAGTATAACAATCCGCTGCTCTTGGCAAGGCAAATTTGTCGGCCGGCAATATGGATGATCTCATAAAAAGGGAAAAAGGTCACAGGCCCGAGATACAAAATCAAATGGTTACGCAGCGACAACCGTTGTAATCGAGGCTTTTTGCGATTTCAACAATCTGGATGCACCAGCTAACGCTAAGCGAGGGCGGAAAAGGGATGACAAAGATTACAAGGCCGCAACGACTCAGCCTTGTTGATTTCAAAAAAATATACCATCGTTGGGGCCTGTCGGGTATGATTACCCCTTTTGCGATGCTTGCGGCAAAGGGCCTCAAGCTCCTGCCGGGTTTGGAAAATGAGGTTGAGTAATGAAGATTGTCTGTAACGGCGAAGCGCTTGAGATCGCCCCCGGTACCAGAGTGGCGGATTATCTCAGCCGGCTCGGCCTGGAGGCCTCTTCGCTGGTGGTTGAATGTGACGGCAGGATTTTGAGCCGGGAAGAATACGAGAGCCATGCCTTGCAGGATGGCTCGGTCCTCGAATTGATACGGTTTGTGGGGGGCGGTTGAGATGTTGACCATTGCGGGGAGAAAATTTCGCTCGCGGCTTTTCGGCGGCACCGGGAAGTTTTCCTCTCCGGAGGTCATGCAGGAGGCCCTTGCCGCCTCGGGTTGCGAGATGGTTACCGTGGCGCTGCGCCGCGTCGATCTCAATAATCCGGCCGATGATATCATGCGGCTGTTGGACCGGGACCGCTACCTCTTTCTGCCCAACACCTCCGGGGCGCGGGACGCCGGCGAGGCGATCCGTCTGGCCCGGCTGGCCAGGGCTTCCGGCGGCGGGGAATGGCTCAAGCTTGAGGTGACTCCCGATCCGAGAACCCTTCTGCCTGATCCCATTGAAACCCTGAAAGCCACTGAGGTGCTGGTCAAGGAAGGCTTCAAGGTACTGCCCTACATCAACGCCGATCCGATTCTCGCCCTGCGCCTTCAGGATGCGGGGGCGGTTGCCGTCATGCCTCTGGGCTCGCCCATCGGCACCAACCAGGGGGTGCTGACCCGCTTCCAGATCGAGATCATCATTGCCCAGGCCCGGGTGCCGGTTATCGTGGATGCCGGGCTCGGTGCGCCGTCGCACGTGGCTGAGGCCATGGAGATGGGGGCCGATGCGGTGCTGGTCAACACGGCCATTGCCGTGGCCGGAGACCCGGTGCGGATGGCGCGCGCCTTTGCCCTGGCAGTGGAAGCGGGCCGAATCGCTTACGAAGCAGGCCTTGGCGCGGTAAGCAAGGACGCCGCCCCCTCCTCGCCCGAGGATGGGCTGGGTTTTTTGCGCTAAGCCATGTTTGCTATCCCTGAATTTTCCGCCTTGCAGGAGTCGATCAGCCGCGCCACCGAGGCCGAGGTGCTGCGCGCCCTGCCCGCTGAACATCCTGGCCTGGCAGGGCTTGCCGCCCTGTTGTCGCCCGCGGCGGAGCCGCATCTTGCGGCCTTGGCCAGACGCTCCGCGGCCATCACCAGTCAGCGTTTCGGCCGGACCATGCAGATGTATGCGCCGGTCTATCTTTCCAGCTTCTGCGCCAATCGCTGCGCTTATTGCGGCTTTTCGGCGGACAACACCATTGAGCGAAGGGTGTTGTCCATGGCTGAGGCGGAAAGTGAGGCCATGATCCTGCGCCAACGGGGCTTCAGCCATCTGCTCCTCGTTTCCGGCGAGGCGCCGGCCAAGGTCGGGGTGGATTATCTCGAAGAGGTGGCCCTGCGGCTGCGCGACCGGTTTGCCGCTTTGTCCATCGAGGTGCAGCCTCTGGCCACCGGGGAGTATGCGAGACTTTTTTCGGCCGGTATTACCTCCGTGGCCGTGTATCAGGAGACCTATGACCGGGAGGTGTACAAAAAGGTGCATCTGGCCGGGCGCAAGGCGGATTTCGACTATCGGCTGGAGACTCCGGCTCGGGCTGCGGCCGCCGGGATGCGCGAGGTCGGGATCGGCGCTCTGCTCGGCCTGGCGGACTGGCGGGCGGAAGGCTTGGCCCTGGGTCTCCATCTCGCCTGGCTAAGAAAAAATTACTGGCGCACCGGGCTTACCGTATCCTTTCCGCGCCTGCGTCCGGCGCAAGGGGAGTTCAAGCCGTTGCGGCCGGTGAGCGAGAGAAACCTCAGCCAGATGATCTTTGCTCTGCGGATTTTCGACCCTGATGTCGGCCTCTACCTCTCGACCAGAGAGGAGGCCCGGTACCGCGACGGCATGATCGGCCTGGGCCCGACCCGCTATTCGGCGGGCTCTTGCACCGCGCCGGGCGGATACGGCCTTGCCGACGCGGGCGGGGAGCAGTTCGAGGTCGGCGACAGCCGGAGCCTCGCCGAGGTGAGCGCCGCCATCCAGGCCAAAGGATTTGACCCGGTCCGCAAGGATTGGGATGCTGTTTTTCAAATGTAACTATCCAGCAGCACCGCATCTGCGTTGTTATCAGCCTGCTCATGGGCACCAGCACACTTCGCAGGCTTCTGCCTAGCAGCTACGGCACTGCTGAATAGTTACGGTTTGGGTTGTTTTTGTTCGTTTTCGGCCTTGAGCTGGATAGTTACTTTCAAATAAAGGAAGACGGGCAGCAGGCTGCCTGAACGATACGTGCAATTATTAAGGAGGGGTGAATCCAATGGCAGATCTGAAAAAGATGTACACCACCATTCTTGGTGACCACTTTCCCATGGAGATGAAGATCACCTTTGGTGAGCAGGAGCTGGTCTACCGGAAGAAGACCTGGAAGATCGTGGCCGAGGACGGGAGCGTTGATGAGCGCGGCGTCCGCTACGGCGAAAACCCCGATCAGGAAGCGGCCCTCTACGAGCTGACCAACGGCAATCTGGTGCTGGGCGACTGCCGGTTCATCGAGCCCGGCAAGGGGCTGGTCAGCGGGATCAGGGTGGAGGACATGCTTCAGGTGGGCAAGCATCCCGGCAAGATCAACCTCACCGACATCGACAACGGTCTAAACATCATCAAGTATCTCATGGACCGCCCGGCCGCGGTGATTCTTAAGCACAACAACCCCTGCGGCGCCGCCTGCGGCGAGTCTCTGGCCCGCGCCTACGACCGGGCCAACCGGGCCGACCGCATCGCCGCTTTCGGCGGAGCGGTGATTCTCAACCGGCCCTGCGACAAGGAAACCGCCGAGCTTTTGAGCCGGAACTATCTGGAAGTGGTCTGCGCCCCGGAGTTCGAGGCGGGCAGCCTGGAGATTCTCGCGGCCCGGAAAAATCTGCGGGTGGTGCGGATCAGCCGGATCGACCGGCTTGCCGACTACGAAAAATACCGCTATGTCGATTTCAAGAGCCTGATCGACGGCGGGCTCATCGTCCAGCAGTCGGCGGTGAACTCCATCCGTTCCGCCGCCGATCTTAAGCCGGCGGTCTGCACCTCAAAAGGCCAGGAGTACAAGGTGGAGCGTGAGCCCAGCCAGCGGGAGATCGACGACATGCTCTTCGGCTGGGCCGTGGAGCACGGGGTGACCTCCAACTCGGTCATCTATGTGAAGGACGGCTGTACGGTAGGCATCGGCACCGGCGAGCAGGATCGGGTCGGGGTGGCCGACATCGCGGTGTACAAGGCTTATACCAAGTACGCCGACATGCTCTGCTTCGACACCTTCGGCCTGCCCTACGCGGACCTGGCGCTGGAAATCGAGCAGGGCAAGCGGCAGAAGGAGGATCAGGAGCGGATTGACGCCCAGACCAAGGCGGACAAGGCCGGGCTGCCCGGCTCGGTGATGATCTCCGACGCCTTTTTCCCGTACCGCGACGGGGCCGACGTCGGCATCCGCCAGGGAGTTTCCGCTATTCTCCAGGCGGGCGGCTCCATGCGCGATTTCGAGACGATCCAGGCCTGCAACGAGGCCAGGCCGCAGGTGGCCATGAAGTTCACGGGACAAAGGTCTTTCAAGCATTAGACCCCGCAGGATATGTCATAAAAAGCCCGGCCTGAAAAGGCCGGGCTTTTTTATGTGATCTTCCCGAACAAGGGTTAGAACTCAGTAAATAGCAGTAAGTCAAGCCTGCCCCTATTTTTTCATTCGTAGACGTTGCTGTTGGCAACCTTCCCCTTGACTGCACCCCCGCAAAAATTCTACACTAATCGCATCGATCAACGAAAAGGAGAAGGCAACAATGCAGGCGACCATCTCAAGTAAATATCAGGTAGTCATCCCCAAGCCGGTCAGAGAGCATCTGCTTCTCAAACCGCAACAGAAGCTCACAATCCTGGAAAAGGACAGGATGATCATCCTCGTGCCCCAGGTCTCTCTCGATGAGTTGCGCGGCATCGCCGCCGGCGTAGCAACCGATGGCTTCCGGGGGAAAAAGGACCGCTTCTGATGGTCATCGTCGATTCCTGCGGCTGGCTGGAGTGGTTCACCGACGGCGCGCTGGCCGACAGCTACAAAAAGTATCTCGCGGACTCGGACAACCTCCTGGTGCCAGCCATCGTCTTCTCCGAGGTCTATAAGGTTCTCAAGCGGGGGGCTGGGGAAGAAAAGGCGCTACTCGCCGCCGGGTACATGCGAAGCTCCCGGCTGATTCCGTTTGACGATACGCTTGCGCTCGCTGCCGCGGATATCGCTCTGCAAAAAAACCTCGCCATGGCTGATGCCATCATTGTGGCGGTATCCCAAGCGCATAATTGCCGGATCATCTCTTCGGATGCCGACCTGAAAGGTCTCGACAATGTGGACTATATCCAGAAGGCATAAAGCTCCACCAAAGGGCCAAGGGTGTTGTGTGCGGACGCCCAGGACAATCAAAAGAAAATAGCATTGCCCTGATAATGCAAGATATGAACGGTGCGACATGATGGGCAATTTTAATCATTCATTTAAAACAGAAAGTTCAAGGATCATATTCCCCTCCATACTTAGTATTATGCTCTTTATGGTTGCTATATTCGGAGTTGCCCTACCTGTTTTCGAAAGTAATCTCCTAGAACAAAAAAAGATGCTGATCGCCGCTGAAACCCAAACAGCGTTGAGTATTTTGCAATATTATGAACAGCAAGCGAATTTCGGTACATTTTCAGTCAAAATGGCTCAAAACTTGGCAATAAACCAAATAAGGCAACTTCGTTTCGGTGCTGAGGGAAAAGATTATTTCTGGATTAACGACATGCAAGCAAATATGGTAATGCATCCATATCGGCCTGATTTAGAGGGACAAAATTTGTCAAATTTTTCAGATCCAAAAGGGAAACTGCTTTTTAAAGAATTTGTCGATGTAGCCAAGAAGGACGGTGCTGGCTATGTGCAATATTATTGGCAATGGAAAGATAACCAGAAACATATTGTTCCGAAAATTTCTTACGTGAAGTTATTCAAACCTTGGAAATGGATTATTGGAACAGGAGTTTACATCGAGGATCTCCGTGATGAAATTGCAAAATTGACAGAAAAGTTAATTTTTATTTCTGTTGGGATCTTGGCAATCATCCTTCTTTTGTCAGTTTATATAATACGAAATAGTTTAAACGAAATAAACAAACGTATGGCTGCCGAGAAGGATCTCAATAGCTACAAGGATGGCTTAGAAGACCTTGTTGAAAAAAGAACAGCCGAACTAAAGGAGGCCATGTCTCAGGTCAAAATATTAAGTGGATTTCTACCGATATGTGCGTCCTGCAAAAAAATACGAGACGATAAAGGATATTGGAATCAAATTGAATCATATATTCGAGACCATTCTGAAGCAGAATTTAGTCATAGTATTTGCCCTGATTGCGCTGAGAAGCTATACCCAGACTTATATGGAAAGAAAAGAAATAATCTGACGGCAACTTCAAAGTGTACCACCTGTGCTAAGAGCAGGACATAACAGGATTTCTGGAAAATTAGGGACATCCCCCAAATTAGCAGTCTGGTGATTGGCTACGCTACTGCCCGTCCGGAAACGGCCCTTGGTGCGATGTGACCATGGCACCTGCTGGGGGCCGCCTTAAAACAGGGGATAGATGAACGGGGCAAGGGCTGACCCCTGAGTCAACATAATAAGGCCGCAAAGCATAACCATAATGAGCACGATGGGAAGAAGCCAGAATTTCTTTCGCTCCCGCATAAAAGCCCATAATTCACTAAAAAAATCCAACACAAGCTCCTCCCCGCAGTTAAAGTTTACCTTTTGCCCTCCATCAAAACAGGTTGCGCATGTGTGATGACGGATCCCGTTTGACGGAATTTACCCGATAACTCGGGAGATCACCAGAAAAGCGGCGCCGAAGCGGATCCTTGCCAAGAAGCCGCATAATCAAGCCCATCGGAGTAATGACCAGATAATAAAGCAGACCCAGAATGACCCGTGTGTTGATCCATCCCAAAGCATGGCCGACAGCCATCCATCCCCGATAAATCCGGGTCAAGCTGCGGGGGAAAAAGCCTCCGAGAAGAATTAATATTACCCCAATGGCCAAAGCCCAGAACCGGGATAAATCGGTTCGGGCAATCAGGGGCCACAGCCCGATGGCCGAAAACACTCCTCCCACAATACATCCGAATTGCCGCAACTCTTTCCTGGCAATGACTTTTTGAACCATAAAAGGTCTCCAATCAATCCAGCACAAACTCCTTGCGCCAGTCCCCGCCATCCTGCAGAGGCGGTTGTCTGTCTTTAAACAGAACACAGTTCTCGAGCACCAGCACGTCCATTTCTGTCCTCATGAAACACCGGTAGGCATCCTCTGGTGAAGAGACGATCGGCTCCCCCCGCACATTGAATGAGGTGTTGACCAGAACAGCGCAGCCGGTCTTCGCTGCAAAGGTCTCAAGCAAGGCGTGATACCGGGGATTCGTCTCCTTGTGCACCGTTTGAATCCGGGCGGAATAATCCAGGTGAGTAACCGCCGGGATGTCTGAGCGGGGAACATGAAGCAACTCGATACCCTGGCCATTCTTCATTTCCGTGCTGAGCGGCAGCCGGTGTTTTTCCTGGATGGCGGCAACAAGCAGCATATAGGGGCTGTCCATATTCAACTCAAAATATTCCGACACCTTCTCGCGAAGAACCGAAGGGGCAAAGGGCCTGAACGATTCCCGATACTTTATTTTTAAATTCATCAACGACTGCATCTCTGCACTGCGAGGGTCACCGAGAATGCTGCGATTCCCTAGTGATCTGGGCCCGAATTCCATGCGCCCCTGCAGCCAGCCAACCACCTTGCCGGCAACGAGTTCGTCGGCAACGCAATCGAGCAGGGCATTTTCGGCAAGTCGCTCATAGGGAGCCGCCAGGTTTTGCAGAAGCGATTCAATCTCTTCGTTGGTATAAGCCGGGCCGAGATAGCTCCCTTGCATGGAATCGCCGCAACCGCTTACCTTTCTCGGCTGAGCGTCATATTGATACCAAGCTGCAAGCGCGGCACCGACCGCTCCCCCCGCATCACCGGAAGCCGGTTGAATCCAGAGGTTCTTGAACACGCCGTCTCGAACTATCCGGCCATTGCCGACACAGTTAAGGGCTACCCCGCCCGCCAGACAAAGAGAATCAAGGCCGGTTTCCCGACGGACAGTCCGGCACAGGCGAAGAATGATTTCCTCGGTAACATCCTGGATTGATCTGGCCAGATCCATCTCCCTCTGGGTGAGGGCGCTTTCCGGTCTGCGTGGCGGACCGCCGAAGAGGTCAGCAAATTTGCGCCCGGTCATGGTCAATCCCTGGCAGTAATTGAAATACTCCATGTTTAAACGGAAGGTGCCGTCAGGTTTGAGGTCCAGGAGATGCTCGTAAATTTTCTTGACGTATACCGGTTTTCCATAGGGAGCCAAGCCCATCACCTTGTATTCGCCGGAGTTCACCCGGAAACCGGTGTAATAGGTAAAAGCGGAATAGAGCAGCCCCAAGGAATGGGGAAAGGGGATTTCCCACAAGGGCGTCAGGGTGTTCCCCTGACCCAGCCAAACGGAGGTGGTCGCCCATTCTCCGACGCCATCCAGGCAGAGGATAGCCGCTTGCTCAAAAGGCGAGGGGTAAAATGCCGAAGCGGCGTGGGCTTGATGATGTTCGGTAAACAGGAAAAGCGGCAACTTTTCGGCTGATGCCCCGGGAACTGCCGCAAGGAATTCCTTGCGCAGCAAGGTGCGGAGAAAAAGCTTTTCTTTCATCCAAACCGGCATGGCAGTGATGAACGATCGCAGGCCAATGGGCGCGAAGGCCAGATAGGTTTCAATGATGCGCTCAAACTTTACCAGGGACTTATCGTAAAAAACGATATACTTCAGGTCCGCCAGACTGAGGCCGCCGGCTTCGGCAAGGCAGTAGTTAACGGCATGGGCAGGGAAGCCGCTATGATGCTTGATCCGGGTAAATCGTTCTTCTTGTGCCGCAGCAATGATCTCGCCATCCTGGATCAGGCAGGCCGCGCTGTCATGATAAAATGCCGAGATGCCGAGGATATAAGTATGGGACATTTTACCGTTTTATGAAAACTTGAAGGAGATCGCTCGGAAACAAATCTACCAATGAAATACAGTTCTTCAGGGTAACTGTTCTAGTTTACGCCCAATGCCGCAGCAAGTTCCTTGCCAAGCATGGTTCCGTAAACAGAGTGTCCAGAGGGTTCAAGGTGAACATTATCGTGAAACCAGTTTCGGCGGAGGCTCTTCGCTGGCTCGAAAGCCCGTAATTTTGGCAGTAAATATTTGGCAGTTATCCCGTATTTTTCAAGGGCCAGGCGGACACGCTCATCTGCCGGCTCGCCATTAACGACCTGATTTCTGGTTGGCAGAATGAAGATGAAATGGCGGATATGTTTTTCCTTGTAGTAATTTTCAAGTTGTTGCAATCTCGACGATGCCCGGTTGACAATTTTATCAAGGTGATCATCGTCTTCATGCACGGAGGCAATAGCCCCATCGTAGCGTAATTCATTAACCCGCCAGACAAAGTGCATCAGCAGATCCTGCAAGGCAGATCCAGGCCGTTCATACCAAAAGGGCACGGACCAGGCACTCCTCTTGCCCCGGTAAAAATCTTCCTCAATAAGACAAGTAACCACGATTTCTGCGGGGGTGAATCCGTAGCTCTTTACAAGGCCTAAGATGTTCCCGATGCCCCACCCATTGACCCCACCATTGCCAATCTGCCATCCGGGAAGACTTTTACCTGCAACCGAACTGAAAAGCTGCTCATCAGACACATACTGACCTCCATAGGTAACAGAATCACCCAGAAAAAGAATTTTTCCGGAAGAATTGTTATCCCATTTGCCAGCCGCTCTCAACCCGAGATTATTGGTCGTCACTCGACTGCCGTACAAAAATCCCATTCCACCCTTGGGCTCGATAATTTGGTTTGGCTTGGGCCGATAGCCGTAAAGTGGACTCAACTCATACAATACCGGATTGCCAAGCCCGCTGAAGGTTTTAAGAAACAGCTCCAGAGACAAAAAACCGAGAAGCAAGGCTAGCAGCAACACCGCGGAAATAGTTGCCATCGGGTGTCTGGCAAATCTATTCTTATCGCCGATTTTGTCTGGTTGTGCTGGAAAATCGTTTTTTTTCATTTGCCCTCTCGGTCGAAGAGCGTCCGCGTTCCCATCTGACCTCTAAAATTTTGTGCTGTCTTCCAACCAGCTCAAGGAACATCCCATGCTCCCCGGTTGACTGTCAACCTGAAAATGGCGGCAGGGGAAAGAATGGCATGTTCCCAGGGCGGTGTTTACTTGTTGAATTCACTTCGAATAGTCATCAAAATCAAAAATAGTATAGCGGGCATCCTGATGAAGGCTTATTCCGGCTTGACGAACAATCCCCCTGAGGGCTAGGCTGAGGGGAGCATGCACATAAATAAAAGGTGACCGCTACAATAAGGTTGTGAGGGCCAAGGCAGATGGAACAGAATGAGAGCGTTTTACCAGGCAGTCAGCAAAGCTGCTGAGGCCCCCAAATATCTCCTCGGGCAGGAGTGGCCATAGCCGGGCAAGCCTTTGTGGTTGGCGCGCTGGAAACGCCGGTGGGCACGGTGCCGCAGGTTGCTACCGTGCTTGCCGGGCGGGATCGCTGGGGCACGCTTCTGGTGCGTTCGGGTTTTGGCCGCATGCGCTATACGGTTGAGCCGGGGTTGTACGGAGTCGGCTCCCCCAATGATGATTCGCCTGTGCTCGTCACGGCCAATTACAAATTGAGCTTCGACCATCTGCGTGCTGCCCTGGGTGGGCTGGATGCCTGGATTCTGGCTCTGGACACCAACGGAATCAATGTCTGGTGCGCGGCGGGCAAGGGAACCTTCGGCACTGCTACGCTCTGTGCCCAGGTGGCGGCGAGCAGGCTGGCCCAGCTGGTCCGGCATCGCAGGCTGATTGTGCCCCAGCTCGGTGCGCCGGGCATCGCGGCGCATGCAGTTAAGCAGCAAAGCGGTTTTGCCGTGGTGTACGGGCCGGTCATGGCCCGTGATCTTTCGGAGTTTTTCGCCCGTGGCATGCAGGCGACCCCGGCCATGCGACGCAAGACTTTTTTGCTGCCGGAACGGGCCGTCCTGGTTCCGGTGGAACTTGTCATCGCCGGCAAATGGGTGCTGCCCCTTATTGTGGTTATGGGTGGGGTGAGCGGCCTTTTTGGCCCGGCGTCATTCTGGGAGAATGTGCGGGAGCATGGCGGTTGGACAGTGGCCGGGCTGGCGAGCGGCCTCCTGGCCGGGACGGGGCTTACCCCCCTGTTGCTGCCGGTTTTGCCTGGCAGAGCCTTTTCCCTGAAGGGGGGAGTGGCCGGCCTCCTGGCCGCCCTGATATTCCTGGCCCCCCTTTTCTTATGGTCAGAGGGGGAGGGAAGCCCCCTTGCCGCTTTGGCCTGGCTGCTGATCATCCCGGCGATTTCTTCCTTTTTTGGCATGGAATTTACCGGCGCTTCAACCTACACCTCGCTTTCCGGGGTGAAGAAGGAGATGCGGATTGCCGTGCCGCTGCAGGCCGCAGCGGTAACAGTCGGGTTGTTTTTGCTGGTCTGGGCGAGGAGGCTGTAATGAAGGGAAGGCTGCTATATCTCAAGGGAGTTGCCACCCTGCGGCTTGAGCAGGAGGCCTGCATCGGTTGCGGCATGTGCCTGACCGTTTGTCCGCAGGAGGTTTTTGCCCTGACGCACGGCAAGGTGCGGATTAGCGAACATGACGCCTGCATGGAGTGCGGGGCCTGCATGCTGAACTGTCCGTTCGGGGCGCTTTGGGTGCAAAGCGGGGTGGGCTGCGCCCAGGCAGTCTTCAATACCATGCTGGGGCGCAGCAGCGAAGCTTGCTGCTCACTGGAGGGAAAATCGGGGTCCGGTTCCTGCTGCTAAGCCGTATAAACAAAATAACTCCGCCATTCACAATCGCCAAACGGCATAAAGCTGAGTTGAGCAGCTTGCCGGATTTTATGCCCTTTAGGGTGCAAACGAAACTTATACCCTTTGGGTGAAAGGAGCCGTAAAGGATTGAGCCAAACTTGGCAGGTTATTTAGTGACGGCTCCTAAGTTTGCTTAGCCGCGGACAAGCGTTTACTGCATCCGGGGCGGGTATACCTGAGGCGGAGCTTGAGAGGAAGGGGACTGAGGCGGGGGGACGGCCTTGGGCGGGGCCGCCTGAGCCGGGGCCTGAGCCGGGGTCTGAGCCGGAGTCTTAGGCGGGGTAGCCTGAGACTGGGCGGGAGGCGTGGATTTTTTGTCCGGGTAGAGGCGCAGGCTTATTCTCCGGTTGCGGGGGTCATAAGGGTTTTCCTTGATGATCGGCTCGGTGGCCGCATAACCGGATACCCTGAGCAGGCGGCTGGGCGGGATGCCGTTTCTTTCCAGCTCGAGCCGGGCGGCTGAAGCCCTGGCCGTGGAAAGCTCCCAGTTGCCGAACTCTTTTTTTGCATAGGTGATTGCGTCGGTATGGCCTTCGATTTCAATGCGGTTTGAGGTGTTCTTGATGTTGTCGCAAAGCACCTTGAGGATCTTCTGGCCGCTGGCGGTCAGGGCTGTGCTGGCCAGGGGGAACATGGGATTGCCCTCCTTGTCCATGATGTCCACCTTGACTCCCCCCTGGAAGACTTCAATGCGCACCTGATCCTTGAGGTCGGCAAGCTGTTGTTCTACTTCCTGCTGCAGCTGCTCTTTGAAGTGTTCCAGGCTGGCGGAGCTGGCCTCGCCTTCGGAATCTGAGGAGACCGGAGAGGTGGTGATGGTGACCGCTGTTTCCGGCACGGCCTGATCCTTGGAGATCATCTCCGTTTTGCCCCCGGCGCCGCCCTCGCCAAAGATGCTGTACTCCTGGAAATAATGAGCGAGTTTTTCCTTTTGCGGCTTGGTGGTCATGTTGACCAGCCACATCAGGAGGAAAAAAGCCATCATCCCGGTCATGAAGTCGGCAAAGGCCACCTTCCAGCTGCCCCCATGGTGGCCGCCGCCCTGAACCTTTTTGACCTTCTTGATGATTATGCTTTTGTCTTCCATTTCTTGATGGCCTCCTCAACCTCGGCAAAGGAGGGGCGGTCGTCTCCGGGGATGGCTCGGCGGCCTGCCTCTACGGCGAACTGGACCATGAAGCTGGTGGAATAGGCGGCAAGCAGGGAGGTCTTGATTACCCGGAGATAGGCTTCCCGTTCCTGGGCGTGATGTTCCAGCTTGGTCGCCATGGGGCCGACAAATCCGTAACAGGCAAGCACGCCGAAGAAGGTGCCGACCAGGGCTGCGCCGATATGGTGGCCCAGAACCTCGGCCGATTCGTTGATAAAGCCCATGGTGATAACAATACCCAGTACCGCCGCGACAATACCCAGGCCAGGCAGGGCGTCGCCCATCCGGGAGATACTGTGGGCGGGCAGCATCCGTTCATGCTGGTTGGCTTCCAGGTCGATCTCCATGAGATTGTCAAGCTCGTAGGCCGGGTAATTGGCGCTGAGCATGGTGCGGATCGTATCGCAGATGAACTCGGCCACCTCGCGGTCCTTCATGATGTTGTTGTATTTCTGAAACAGCGGGCTTTTCTCCGGGTTTTCGATGTCAGACTCAATGGCGACCAACCCTTCCTTCTTGATTTTGAAGAAGACGGCGTTCATAAGCAGCAACAGCTCCAGGAAAAGGGGCTTGTTCAGGTGGGAATCGGCAAAGATGCCGCCGAGGTGTCCGACAATGACCTTCAGCGCTTTGCCCGGCGAGGAAATGATCAGGGCGCCGATGGCGGCGCCAAAGATGATGATTACCTCGGCCGGCTGGAAAAGGATGTGAAAATTGCCTTTTCCCATGGAGTAGCCGGCGATGACTGAGCCGAGAACCAGTACGATGCCGATGATTGCGAACATATTGTTATCCGTTTTTTATGGAAGGTGTATTTTGTTTTGATCCTGCTGCCGGCGCAGAGTTTCCCCCGCCGAGGCAGGGGGAAACTCAGGTCTTCAGCAAACGCTGCCCGATGAGCTGCTCTTTTTGTTTTTTGAGGGCATAGTTGGAGATGGCGTCCTGAATGGCCGCATTTGTCGGGGTGAAATGGACCGCCACCTGACAGCCGCCTTCCGGAAGCGGGGTTGCCCGCACGACCGACCCGCCGACCACGACCCAGCATGGTTGGTCCATGGAGAGGAGCAGGTGAATTTCGACGAAATCCCCGTCGGTAAAGTTATCATTGGAGGTGAGTTTGATGCCGCCGGCGCTCAGGCTTACTTCCCCGACCCTTGGTTCTTCCTGCTGTCTGGCAATATGATGAAAATCAAGGATGCTCTCCAGCTTGGTGTTGATCTGAAGAAGCAACTGGCTCAAGGAGGGGCGAAAGTCTTTTTCCTCATTGTAGGGCGGAAGCTTGCAGAACTCGAAGAGGAGATTGAGCTTGGCGTTGGCATCAAGCAGCATCAGGGCAAAGGAGGGGTCGATTTCATGGGAAAAAGCCCTCAGCCCGGCCCCGATCCTGGCGGAGTCGGAAATGGCAACGGGAATGATTCTCGGCACGGGCAGGGCGTTGCTGTCAATTTTCCGCACCGAGGCAGCCAAAAGATCGTCAATCCGGAAATTTTCCCGGCGATTCTGCTCGTTGGTCTCGGTGGCGTTGTCAGTCGGCATGGACATTAATCCTCTTTAAAATACGGCCTATCATACCCTGTCAGGGGAAATTTGGAATTATTTTTTGCGTTTGGGACGCCGTTTTTTGTCTGAAAGCCTGAGTGGCCCGGCTAATGCACCGAACAGGAGATGCAAGGGTCGTAAGCACGCACCAGCATCTCGGCCAGCAGTTCGATCTCCCGGTCTTTTCTCCCGTTTTTGGCATAATTGCCGGCCAGGGCCTCGATGTCGTGCAGGATGTTGGCGTGATTCTGGCTGGTGGGGATGACGCAATCCGCCTTGGTGATCCGGCCGTCTTTGTCGAATTTATAGTAATGGTAGAGGATACCCCGGGGAACCTCCACCGCCCCGACCCCAGCCCCTTTTTTTGTCTGCACCGGCTGGCGCGGTTCCTGCCACGGGCTGCCCAGCAGGGTGTCGATGAGCCTTACGGAATCGAGGGTTACCTGAACGCATTCCACCAGCTGGGCTACGTTGCTCATATAAGGGTTGTGGCTTACCGGGGCAAGACCCAGGGATTTTGAGATCTCCCGGGCGGTGGGATGGAGCAGGGCGAAGTTGTTGTTCAGCCGGGCCAGGGCGCCAACGGCAAAGGAGGGGCGGGACAATTTGCTCAGTTTGGAGGTGAAGCCTTTCGTGCAATATTCATTGGTCATGGCCAGGTATTGCTCCTCTTTTTTCACTACCCCGTCACTGGAAACCAGATCGCCGCCGATAAAGGGATAGTCAGTGTCTCCTTTGAGGGAGACGAATTCAGTTTCCCGGCTGAAATCAGGGATAACAAAGGTTTTAAACAGCTCCGCCGAGGCGAGCAGGTCGGGCACCGAGGCCAGCAGCCGCTGGCGGATCTCTTCCAGCTGCTTCTTTTCCGGGAGCATGGTGAAGCCGCCCACCACGGTCCGGGTCGGGTGCAGGCGCCTGCCGCCGATAAGGTCGCAGGCCTCGTTGGCCAGCTGCTTGAGGCGCAGGGCCCGCTGCACCACCTCCGGATGAGTCTTGGCCAGGGGCAGCACGCTGCCCGCGCCGAGGAAATCCGGGGCCGCGAGAAAATAGAGGTGCAGGATATGGCTTTGCAGTGTTTCCATGTGCTTGAGCAGGAGCCGCAGGTTTGCGGTCTGGGGCGTGGGGGTGATGCCGAAGGCGTTTTCCACCGCCCTGATGCTGGCCAGGGTGTGGCCGATTGAACAGATCCCGCATATCCGCCCGCAGATATAGGGCGCGTTTTCCCAGTGCTTGCCCACCAGCATGGCCTCGAAGAAGCGGGGTGTTTCCACCACCTCCCATTGTGCTTTTTTGACCACTCCGTTTTTGATGCTGATGCGGATGTTGCCGTGCCCCTCCACCCTGGTCAGGTGATGGATGTCGACCTCGCAGGAGAGCTTCATGATTGTTTCCTCATGGCCGGTTTTTTTTTGCATCCAGAGGGTATAAGTTTCGTTTGCGCAGGCAAGCTGCTCAACTCAGCTATATTTTTAGGGCGGAGGGTGTCGGCAAAGGAGGCAAAGCCTCCGAAACATTCCAGCCGGTCGAGGATGGCCTCGCGGTCAAAGCCATAGGTGTGCATGATTTCCTCCAACTGTTTCAGATTGGCTGCTTCCGCCGGGCCCCGGCAACCCCAGCAGCCTCTGCGGTTGCTGGTACACCAGGCATCGCAGCCGGCCCGGGTGACCGGGCCGAGGCAGAGTTCGCCGAGTTCGAACAGGCAGATATTCTCGTTGGCCTTGCACTCCATGCACACCGGGTATTCCGGATGGCGTACCGTCTTGCCCACCACCAGATCGGTGACGATCCTCTCGACCTCCTCCTTTTTGATGGGGCAGCCGTAGATCTCGAGGTCCACCTGAACGAAATCCGCCAGGGGATGCACCTCCATGCTCTCGATGGGAAAATCGCCGTACACCTCTTTTTTCACCCAGTCCGGATCGCGGAAGCGGTTCTTCAGCTGATTGACCCCGCCGAAACAGGCGCAGGAGCCGAGAGCGACCAGGATTTTGGCGTTTTTGCGGATCTCGGTGAGGCGGGCTATTTCATCCTGGCGGCTGACGCTGCCCTCGACAAAGGCGATGTCGTAGTTGTCTCCGCGTTCGCTCATCCCTTCGCGGAAGTTGACGATCTCCACCAGGTTGAGAAAATCAAGCAGGGTGGCCTCGTTGTTGAGCAGCTGCAGCTGGCAGCCTTCGCAGGAGGTAAGCTCAAAGATGCCGACCTTGGGCCGAGTCAAGGAAACGCCGAGATAGGATAGTTGTTCGCTCATCTCAGATCGCCTCCTTGAGGTTCAGCACCGACCAGTAGTCAAAGACCGGGCCGTCCAGGCAGGTGTAGGTCGAGCCGATGTTGCAGCGGCAGCATTTGCCCCGGCCGCAGTGCATGCGGCGTTCCAGGGAAACGAACATCTTCTCCATGGGCAGTCCGGCCTCGGTCAGCATTTTGCAGACGAAATGGAACATGACCGGAGGCCCGCAGATGATGGCATAGGTGTTCTCCCGCAGGCTTGCCGTTTGCTTGAGCCGTTCCTGCAATAGTTCGGTGATCAGGCCGGTGCACCCCTGCCAGTTTGCATCCCCTTGATCCACGGTGATGCCGAGGTTGATGTCGAAGCGGCGCCATTCTTCGTACTGGTAGGTGAAAAGCAGTTCCGCCGGACTCTTGGCTCCGTACATGATGTCCACCCGGCCGTATTTGCTCCGGTTTTCCAGCACCGCCAAAAGGGGGGAGCGCAGGGGGACGATGCCCAACCCGCCGCCGATGAGCAGGATGTCCTGGCCCTGCATCTTTTCCAGGGGAAAAGAGGTGCCGAAGGGGCCGCTGATGCCCACCCTGGCGCCCCGCTCGACGCGGGCGAGAAAATTGGTGAGATTGCCCACCGCCCGAATGCACAGCTCAAGGTCGCCGCGCCGTACCGGGGAAGAGGAGATGGAGAAAGGCGCTTCGCCGATGCCTGGCAGCTCGAGCATGACAAACTGGCCGGGCCGGAAGGAAAAACGGTTGCGTTGGTCAGGGTCGATGATCTGGATCTGGTAGAGCTTTTCCATCGCGGTGAGCGGGTAGATGCCGGTGATTTCGGCGGGCAGGGTATACTCAAAGCCGGCCGGGTCTTCCCGGCGGGGTGAGCCTGGCTCCAGGGCAAGAATATCGATCAAAGGGAGTTTGTTCTGCATTGTTTACTCCTTGCCCATAATCGGGCATTGCTGGACGACGCGCTACATGTTGCCGCGGACGCTGGCGATGACTTCCGGCGGGGTGATATCGGCGAGGCAGGCTGCCCCGCAACGGCCGCAGCCGACGCAGAGTGGCTCTTCAAAGGCCTCCACGAAGCCGCGGTGCTTGTGATAGTAGCGGTATTTCAGACGGGTGGCGCTTGCCGGGCGAAAATTGTGGCCGCCGGCCACCTTGGCAAAGTCGATGAGGTTGCAGGAGTGCAGGGATCTTGTCTTGCCGGCGTGTTTTAGATTGAGATCGATCTGCTCCTCAACGCCATAGCAGTAACAGGTGGGGCAGACATTGGCGCAGGTTCCGCAGGAAAGGCATTTTTCGCCCCAGTAATCCCAGGCTTTTGCAGCAAATTCAAGGTCGAGGATCTTGGTGAGATCAGAGGTGTCCACCGTTGCGGTGTAGCGTTTGCTTTTTTCGTTGGTGATCTGCTTGTAAAGAGTATGATCCTTGGCGCTCGGCTCCTGGCAGCTGATCTGGCTCAGCAGGTCAAAGGCGGTGGCGGAAAGGATCTCGGCAAAATATTTGCCTCCCAGATCGGTGAGAAACAGGTCAAAGCCGTGGTTGGCGGAGTCGGTGCCCATGGAGCGGCAGAAACATTGGGGTTCCGGGGTACAGCTGAGGCCGAGGATGAAGAGGTTTTTTCGTTTGCCCAGGTAATATGGATTTGGGTAGGTGCTTTTCGCCAGGACCAGATCGAGCTTGTTCAGAGCATTGATGTCGCAGGCATGCATGCCGAAGAAGACCAGGGGATGGTGGCCATTGAGAGCAACATGTTTTTCCCAGCCGTCAGGGTTTAAGGCAAAGGTGGACAAGGTTTCCTGGTAGGGAAGGACGAAGCGTTTGGGTGAATGCACCGTCTGGGTGTAGTCGAGGGCGAGTTCGCTGAAATCGGAGATCACCTCGAAATCGTAGATGGGCTTGCCGTTTCGGTCGTTGCCTCTGGCGACGGGACCGACCATGATGTTGACCGCCAGCAGTTCATGGAGGCGGGCAAGCTCATTTTTTTTGAAAACTTTGAAGATCATGACAGTCATCCTCGGCAGAGTGGAAACGGCGGAGTCGTCGGCATTCCCTGCCGTCTGCGGCACATTGTCGGCGAGTAACCGTTTCCGGCGGTGAAATTAAGAGCGGTCCATGCTTATGGATATAACGAGCGGCCTGCGGCTGTCAAGCAAATGTCTGGGGGCTGTAAAACTATCCAACTCGATGCCGGGAATGACCCAAGCCACCTTATCGCGCCACGACAAAAGCTCCGGGGAATCCGGCTTCGGTCATGGTCTGCTCTACCTTTTTGGCTGCGGTCAGGGTTGCGCCGCCCTTTATCTGGACGCGGTAGAAAATCTGGTCGCCCCGATCATAGAGAACGGCCTCGGCCTCCCGCCCCTCTCTGGTCATTCTCTCTTTCAGCCGGTCGGCATTCTCCCGGACGGTGAAGGCGCCGATCTGGACATAAAAATCACCCTTCTGGAAATCCTCGTGGGGCAGGAAGCGGGCCGCGGTCTTGTTGTCGGCAAGCTGGATGGTTTCCGCCTCGCCCAGGGCGGTGATCCGGACATGACCGGTTCCTTCCTTGATGATGCCCAGATCTCTGGCTACATTGTAGGAAAGGTCGATGATCCTGGTGCCCACAAAGGGGCCGCGGTCATTTATCCGTACCGTGGTGGTGCGACCGTTGCCGAGGTTTTCCACCAGGAGCCGGGTGTTCATGGGCAGGGTTTTATGGGCTGCGGTCCAGTCGTACATGTTGTAGATTTCACCGTTGGAGGTCTTGCGCCCGTGGAAAGGATTACCATACCAGGAGGCCGTGCCGGTTTCACTGTAGCCTTCGGCCGAGGGGAGCGGATAGTAGCTCTTGCCTTCAATCTGGTAGGGCTTCTGGGTGGCGGGGATGCGACCCGTCTTGGCGGCCGGTCTTGGGGGGGCGGGCTTTGCCGGCGGGGAGCCGGTGGGCAGCTTGGTCGTGCAGCCGAAAAAGGCGGTGGCACCCAGGAACAACAGGGCGGGGAGAAAAAATTTTCGGGCAGATTTGGGGCAACTCATGGTTTCGTCTCAACAGGCAGGTTGGGCTTGAGCCGTTCGCCAAAGAACGCCCCGGCCTTGCCCACGGTGTGCGGGGTATAGGGGAGATAGCGTTTTTGTCTGGGCGCCACCTCCAGATTGTCGAAGATAACCTTTTTGTCGGGGCTGACCATGGACAGATGCAGGTCCAGGATGGCCGGAAGATCTGGAGTCTGCCGTCCTGGCCAACTCCGATCAGGGGGCTTTCCCAGCGGCGCAGCTCATAGCCCTTGAGCCACAGGCTTTGCCTCGGCGCGCCGGTGATCTTGTCCCGCAGGAATGGCCCATGGTCGGCGGGGTTATCCAGCTGCACCTCCACCTCGCCACTGCCCTGCACGGCTAGCCTGGACCAGGCCCCCGCCTCTGGATTTTCGGTACGGAGCAGATGGGTGCCTTGGTCGTTAAAGCTCCACTGACTGTGGCACACAGTGCAATGGGCCTTTTTTTCGTACTGCCGGTGGGCCGGATGGAGGGGTTCGGGCACCACGAGCTTCTTGCCGCCCAGCCGGGTGGTGAGCACCAGCCGGTCCGCCTCAACCCGCAGGTTATCAAGGGGCATGGGCATCCCTTTGCGCCAGCCGTGACAGGCAAGACAGGTAATTCCCTTATCCTTTTTCGACGATCCACGGTGGCCGCCCATGAGTTCCGCCCCGCTGTGGCAATCGATGCAGGCCAGACCTTTCTGTTGGTGGATATCCGGGGCCAGCTGGTGGAACTCCACCCCGTAGGACCGGTTCTCGCTGCCATCGGCCCGGTAGGGGGTGCGGTATTCCAGATTGAAGTCGTGCTCGAAGCGGCCATAATAGTCACCCCCCACGAAGTTGCCGTAATGGCAATGCAGGCACTGGCTGTCCGCCGGCGATCTGACAAAGGCGTGGCTGCTCATTTTGCCTTTGCCGTAAGCGAGATGACAGGCGGCGCAGCCGGTACCGCGTACCGTTTCCGGATAATCGTCGCCGGAGTTGTACACATGGCAGCGCAGACAGCGGCGGCGCAGCAGGTCATCGGCCAGGTCAAGAGGAGAGGCGATTGTCGCCTGGATCGGGATTTCGGTAAGCGAGGCAAGGGGGGCTTGGGCGCCAAAGGCGGCGCGGACGGCGTTGACCTCGTTTTTCGCGGTGAAATGGAGGGAAGCGGCGGCCTCGGCCACCTGTCGGGCATGGCAGGTGCCGCAGGATTTTTGCATCTGGTCCGGATGGGCGGGGTGGCTGACGAGCCCGGCGTGGGCCTGCTCCCGCGTTGCCCCCTCGGGGTTTCCCTCGTGGCAAGCGGTGCAGGCCAAAGCGTGCTGGGCGTCGAGCCGTATCTCCTGGTGGCAGCCCTGGCAGCCGGGCTGGCGGGCCGGAGCTTCCTGAACCGCCGGTTTTTCCGGGGTCTTGTCCTGCCGGCAGCCGGGAAGGGCCAAGGCAAGCAGGCAGAGAAGCGGCAGGATGGCGCGGGTGTATTTTTTGCGGCGAAAAGGCATGGGGGGGCGTGTGTCCTCGGGGTTGATGAAGATTTTCAATATACTACAATTGCAGCAATGGCAACAAGCCGCAGTTGCAAGGGAAAAAACCGCCGGGGAGTTTTTAGGTCAAATACACATCAAAACGGCTGTTTTTGCCGCTGCTGGTGAAGTTTGCTTCCGGACCGGGCAGGGGCGGGGCCAAGCGCGGCCTTTTCACCACCACCCGGCGGGTTGCCACAGCAAGAGCGGCGCGCAGCAGGGCGTCGCTGTCTTTGTCATCGCCGACCAGCAACCGGATAAGCCGCATCTCTTTCTTGACCAGGGCGCTTTTGCCGCGGTGCGGATACATGGGGTCAAGGTACACCACCTCGGGCCTATCCCCCTGCCAGGTGCGGAGGATCTCCAGGCTTTCCCCCACTCTGAGACGGAGGCGGGCCATGATTCCGGCTAGGGCCGGCTCCTCGCCTGCCCGCGCCATGCCGTCCGCCAGCAGGGCCGCCACCACGGCGGAGCGTTCCACCATCTGGACGGTGCAGCCCAGGCTGGCCAGGATGAAGCTGTCCCGGCCCAGGCCCGCGGTAAGGTCGAGCACGCTGGGAGTTGCCCCGCCCTTGAGCCCCACTGCCCGGGCAATGGCCTCCTTGCGGCTGGTGGTTTGCCTGCGCCGGTACTCGATGGACCCGCCGCGGAAATCGACGAACAGCGGCCCTTCCGCGCCCTTGGTGGTCTGGCGCAGCTCCAGCCGCGTCGGGGTCAGGGTCAGCAGCAGCGGATACTGCGTATCCTGGGGGTGGGTGACAGGCAGGCCAAGGCGACCGGCCAACTCCTGCGCTGGTGCGGCAAGCATTTCGCTGCTGAAGCAGATCGCGATGCCTGTGGGCGACAAAGCGGAAATCATCGCCTGGTCGGGGCCGGTACGGAATTTTTTAGCAGTGCATCATTTTTATGAGATGGTATATTCATAGCGTTTTTTGCGCCGCGCTCCCCATGCGTGTTGAATCCGGACACCACATACCGCACAGAGAAGATAATGGATACCCAGCATAAAGCACAAGCCAAAGTTGTGGCCATCATCCCGGCCCGCTACCATTCCAACCGCTTCGAGGGCAAGCCTTTGGCCCTGATCGCCGGTAAGCCCATGATCCAGCATGTCTACGAACGGGCCCGCGCCGTGGCCCTGCTTTCCCGGGTGGCGGTGGCCACCGATGACGAGCGGATCGCCGAGTGCGTGCGCTCTTTCGGCGGTGAAGTGGTGATGACCCGCTCCGACCACGTTTCCGGTACCGACCGGCTGGCCGAGGCGGCCACGCTCATGGGGATCGGGGAGCAGGACGTGGTGGTGAACATTCAGGGCGATCAGCCGCTCTTCGAGGCGGAGGTGGTTTCCCAGGTGGCCACGCCGCTCCTCGAAGATCCGGCCCTGCCCATGTCTACCCTGATCTACAAGATCGTGCGCCAGGAGGAGATCAGCGATCCCAACCACGTCAAGACCGTGTTCGACCGGCACAACAACGCCCTCTATTTTTCCCGCGCCTCCATCCCCTTCCAGCGCAACCCCGAGGAGCCTCAGGCGCCCACCTACTACAAGCACCTGGGCTTTTACGCCTACCGCAAGGGGTTTTTGCTCACCTTTGTCGGCCTGCCCGAGGGGGAGTGGGAGCGGTTTGAAAAGCTGGAACAGCTGCGGGCTCTGGAGTTCGGCTACCGCATCCGGGTAGTGCTTACCGCCCATGACTCCATCGAGGTGGATACGCGCAAGGATCTGGAGCGGGTCGAGGAGTTGCTAAAGAAAGACGGTAAATAACAAGATCACCCTGCTTTTAACCATATAAAAATTTGAGGGAAAAAGAGATGAGAAGAAACAAGATCACCATCATCGGCGCGGGCAATGTCGGCGCCACCGCCGCCCATTGGGCCGCCAGTCGCGGCCTGGGAGATATCCTTTTGCTGGACGTGGTGGAGGGGGTGCCCCAGGGCAAGGCCCTGGATCTGCGGCAAGCAGGGCCGGTGGACGGCTTTAATAACCGGATCACCGGCTCCAACGATTTCGCCGATCTGGCCGGTTCCGACGTGGTAATCATCACCGCCGGGCTGGCCCGCAAACCGGGGATGAGCCGCGACGACCTGCTGGCCAAGAACGTGGCCATCGTCAAATCCTGCGCCGAGCAGGTGGCCAAATATGCTCCGGACTGCGTCCTGATCGTGGTCACCAACCCCATCGACGCCATGGTCTACACGGCCTTCAAGGTCACAGGCTTCCCAAGGGAGCGGGTGATCGGCATGGCCGGGGTTCTCGATTCCGCCCGCTACCGCACTTTCCTGGCCGAGGCCCTGGGCGTGGCGCCTCGCGATGTCAACGCCCTGGTCATGGGCATCCACGGCGACAACATGCTGCCGCTGATCAGGCTGGCCAATGTGGCCGGGGTGCCGGTCACCGACCTCTTGTCCGCCGAGGAGCTGGCCGCCATCGTCCACAGCACCCAGCACGGCGGGGCGGAGATCGTCAACCATCTCAAGACCGGCAGCGCTTTTTATACCCCAGGTCTCGCCGCAGTGGAGATGGCCGAAGCGGTGCTAACCGACAGCAAGCGGGTCTTGCCCTGCGCGGCCTATGTGGAGGGGGAGTTCGGCTTTTCCGGCTGCTTTTTAGGGGTGCCGGTGGTGCTGGGCGACAAAGGGGTGGAGCGGATTATCCAATTCAAGCTCACCGCCGAGGAGCAGGCGGCCATGGCCGACTCCGAGGCGGCGGTGCGCAAGCAGATGGCGGCCACCGGCCTGTAATCGGCAGGTAAATTAAAGGGAGAACATTCTTGCCTGAAACCCTGTCCGTCAACGAGCTGATTTCCCGTCTGGGCGAGGCGCGCTTCGGCCTGCTCGATTTGCTGCCCGAGGGTGATCTGGCCGAAAAGCTCATCGGCTTGGCGCTTTCCGGGGTGCCGCCCGCGCCGCAAGGCATGACCACGGAGCTGGCTTACCTGAACCAGGCCTTAAACGGGGTGGAAACCAGGGAAGTCCGGGTGGTGGTTTTCGGGGGCGGCACCGGGCTTTCCAATCTCATCGGCGGGGACAGCCGTAATCCTAGTTGGCCCGGCGATCCCTTTCAGGGCCTTAAAGAGGTTTTCCCGCAAACCAGGGCGGTGGTTTGCATCACCGACGACGGCGGCTCCAGCGGCGAACTGCTCAAGGATCTGCCCCTCATCGCCCTGGGAGATATCCGTCATGTCCTCCTTTCTTCCCTCCGGCAGGAGAAGCTGCAAGCGCAGTACGATTTGGACCACCGGGAGGCGTTGCTGGTCTGCCGGGAGCTTCATCGCCTGTTCAATCACCGCTTTGAGACCCCGCCTTCCTCGCCGCATGGTCTGCTGGCTGAGGCCGAGGTAAATCTCGCCGCGTTGCCCGAGGGGATGGGCCATGGGCTGGCCACGCTGGTCGAGGCGCTTTTTACCGAGCCCCGGTTGCGGCCCCAGCTCGACCGCCCCCATTGTCTTGGCAACCTCCTGCTCGCCGCCGCCATTTTGCTTGCCAAGGAGGAACTGGCCGGGATCTCTCTGCTGGCCGAGCTCATCGGCGCCAATTCCGAGGCGGTCTTTCCCTGCACCACCACCCCGGCTCGGCTTAAGGTCCTGTACGGCAACGGGGTGCTGGTGAGCGGGGAATTTAAATCCGGCCAGGCCCGGCGCGGCTATCCGGTGGACCGGGTTTTCGTGGAGTTTGCCGCCGAGCCCCAGGCGCCGCCCCAGGTGCTGGCCGCCATTGCCGAGGCGGATATCCTCCTCTTCGCTCCGGGCAGCCTGTTTACCAGCATCGTGCCGATCCTGCAAGTGCCGGGCATCGCCCAGGCGATCCGCGATAACCGCGGGGCGCTCAAGATGCTGGTCGCCAATCTCTGGGCCCAGGCCGGGGAAACAGATATGGCCCATGGCAACGGAAATGGCGAGGCCCAGGGCGACCATCGCCAGCGTTTTCATGTCTCCGATCTGCTTGCCGCCTATCACCGCAATATCCCCGGCGGGGTGGAGGATCTTTTTACCCAGATCCTGGTTCTCGGCCTGCGCGATATTCCCGGGTCCATTCTCCAGCGCTATGCCCTGGAAAACAAGGTGCCTATCTATCTTGACCGGGACGAGGTCAAGGCCATGGGTTTTTCCCCGGTCGAGGCCCGGCTCTTTTCCCAGGACGATATCGAGCAGCGCGGGGTGATCCAGCATGATCCCGCTTCCCTGGCCGCGGCGGTGCGGGTCATGTGGGCGATCCGCGCTTCCCTAAGCGGAGTAGTGAAGTACCAGTTCGGCGGTCCGGGCGGTGGGGAGGCGGTACTTCTCGACCCCCTGGGGCAGACGGCCAGCCAGCGGTTTGCCGCTTTTCGCGAGCGGCTGCGCACCCTGGCCATTGCCGAAGAACTGCAGCCGGCGCTGGCCGGGATCTTCTGGCGGCACGGGGATATTCCCCTTGTCCATCTGGACAGGGTAGCCGGGGTTGTCCTGCTTAATCGGGAGGAGTGGGCCCGGGCTCAGGAATGGGACACCATCCTCTCCTTCTATGATCCCGCGGATCGGATGATCAAGATCCGGGAGGATATTTTTGCAAAGCCGGACCAGTTCGAGGTGGGCTTGCTGATTGCCCTGGGCCAGTCCCTGCTGGGCAATTACGCCGGGGAAAAAAGGAGATTGCCCGTGGAGCGCGACGGCGAAGCCCTGGGCTATGAGTTCCGGCTGATTTTGCGGCCGGAGGCGGAGCGGTGCTGTTTTTTCAGCCCGGCGGAGTTGACCCGGTTTCTGGGGCTGGTCCGGATGCGGCAGGCGGCAGGCGACCCCCGCCTCTATACCCGGCTGGTGAACGGCGATGAAGGCTTTACCCCGCCCGGCCTGCTTTTCGGCCTCACCTATGCCTGGTACCTGGATAACCGCCATGTCGGGCATGTCGAGTACAAGATGTCCATCAGCCGCATGACCGCCTGCGGCCTGATCCCGGAGCAGAAGAGGGTTGCCGGGCGCCGGCAGGCGATGATTGATTTTTTCCGTACCGTGGTTTTTCGCTACACGCAACCGCAGTTGCAGCCTTCAGTCGATCATGGGGCCGGGCTGAACCAGGGGTAAAGGATCGATTAGTCGGATGCCGAGGTTGCTCCACAGGGTTGGCCAACTGAGCTCCGTTGGCGACATGCCCGGCGCCAGCCAGGCAAGGGAGAGGTGGAGATGATCCGGCGGGGCCGACGGTCCCCGCGCCTTTCCGCATAAAACCTCGGCCAGGGGCGCTTCTGCCGAAACCATCTCCCCGCATTCGACCAGGGGGTGGACATGTCCATAGAGGGAGAGAAGCCGCCAGCCATGCCCATCCATTACGGGATGTCGCACCACCACGGTACTGCCCAGGAAATCCTCGAACACCGCCATCACCTCCCCAGCCCAGAGCGGCGGGACCAGGGCCTGCTTCGGCAGCTCTTGCCGCTGGCCCGTCCGGTCCGCAAGATACAGCAGATCCACCCCTTCGTGCGGGCTTTGCCGGAGGGTATCCTGCCACCACGCCTGGGTATCCGCAAAGCGCATGCCGGGGAGAAAGAGCCAGGTGGTGCCTTTATCGGCAAGGTGATTCAGTTGCAGGAGGTTTTTGAAAAACGGAGAGTCTGGGATCATTGCTGTTATGGCGAGAAGGGGAGAAAGCAAGGCCGTCCAGTGTTTCCTGTGTGGCCTTGCGCGGTAAGCGTTATTGCCTGTTATTCGTGTCCGTGCGCCGCCAGTATCTTTGCCATCTCTTCCGCGGTGGTTGGCACTTTAAGCAGCCAGTAATTCCTTGGGTTTTACGCGTTTCTCAATCTCTTCACCTACTGCTGCTCGCGCCACCTTTACATCGTAGCTGCTTTGCAGGCTCATCCAAAAATCTGGTGTGCTGCCGAAGAATTGGGCGAGGCGCAGGGCGGTATCAGCAGTGATGCTTCGCTTCTCATTGAGAATCGCAGTTATTCGGTTGGTGGGCACGTCCAGTGCCTTGGCAAAGGCATTAGCGGACAGGTTGAGTTCTTCCAGTTCACCTTTGAGAATTTCGCCGGGATGAATTGCGCGCATTTGGTTAGCCATGTTTATTCTCCTTTAGTGGTAATCAACAATTTCCACGTTGTAAGCATCCGCATCTTTCCATTCGAAGCATACGCGCCATTGCATATTGACGCGGATACTACATTGCCCGGCACGGTCAGCGCTCAATGCTTCGAAGCGGTTGCTCGGCAAAGCCATCAGATCGTTAGTGTTTTTTGCATTGTCCAGAATTTCGAGCCTTTTCTCTGCCTGAGCTTGGCCGGATTCGAATTTCCTGACGTGCTTTCCTTGGTAGAGGGCCTCCGTATCCTTGCAGCGGAAAGATTTAATCATGATTGAATGTAGTGTGTTTTATGTTGTACGTCAAGCGTAAAGGTAGCCTTCTCAAATAGAAAGGCAAGACTATCCCGCCGGATGCCCATTTTTAACTTGACCACATCATGACATTTTCTTACTATTTCATGAAAGTGACTGCGTGGATGATGACAAGGAGGGAATTATGGCGAATCTGCAAGTGAAAGGAATCGATGACGGCCTGTACGAACAATTAAAAAGACTGGCAACGACTGAAAACAGATCGGTGAGCCAGGAGATAATCTTTCTGGTCAAAGCGCATCTGTCTTCACAGAAGGTGTTTAGTTCCACGCCGTCCCCAGCCGAGGTGCTTCTGCAACTGTCCGGCTCATGGGAAGACCCCAGGCAGGCCGATGAGATCGTCGCCGAAATCAAAAATGGTCGCAAAAACAGCCAACGACTTGTCGGAGGACTGTAATGTTTCTTCTCGACACCGACACGGTAATCTATGCCCTGAAAGGACATGCCGGGGTAGGGGAAAATCTCCGCGCTCATTTGCATGACCCTATGTATCTCAGCACCATCACCATGATGGAACTCTACTATGGTGCCTACAAGTCCCAAAATATCGAGGCTAATCTTGCCAAGCTCAAAACCATAGAAGGTTCATTTACCCTTTTGCCCCCCGGCCCGGAAACGGTTGAAACATTTGGGAGAATCAAGGCAAACCTGGAGGTTCAAGGATTGCGGCTTGCCGACTTGGACCTGATCATCGCCGCCAGTGCGCTTACCCGTAATCTCACGCTGGTGACAAATAATCAGAGACATTTCGGCAGAATAAGGGGATTGAAGTTGGCAAACTGGGCCTGATCCTCCCATCAAAGAAGGCTTAGGATGGGGGCCTTGCTTGCCGACAAATGATAGAAAGTCAAACCAGACCCCAGCCATCCTCTAGGATTTTTATTTTGACTTCTAACTTCCTGTCACATAGTATCGCATTAGAATAATTGGTGTCCTTGAGCAGGTCATTGGGGTCAGGCTTGACTTACTGCTATTCCCCTGTGTGAGGTGATCATGGCCCATAAATTTCCCATCCATTTTCCCGCCACTCGTTGAGCTTAACGGCAGGAGGTTGCGGAAAAATGCGAATCAGGAAGTGTTCAAAACTCATAGCGGGTCTGGAAATAGACGTTGTCGTTGCGGTCGAGCTGGCCGAACTGAGTCCAGGGCTCGCCGCTGCCAAAGAAATTGGCTCCCAGCGCCAGCCAAAGCTGGTCGGTTAAATTGTATTTGACCTCGGGGTTGATCAGGTAATCGGCGCTGGAAAGTCCGCGAAAGGCGAAAAGGGAGAGCTTTACGGTCTGATGCCGGAGGAGCTGGGTCAGGCGGATGCTGACCAGATCGTGCAACCTTTTTTCTGTGGGCATTCCAGAGGGCAGGGTGGCGGTGTAGTCTCCATAGTCCAGCATCCTTTCCCCGTAATACTGGAGGCCGACGGTGAAATCCTCCCAGAACTGGCGCTGATAGCCGAGGAGAAACCGGGCCTGGCTGTTGGGGATCAGGGGATCGTTGCCAGCCCTGTCATCCCGCGAATCGTAGTAGCCGCCCTCCAGGCTTACCACCCCGCCCAGACCGCTGCCCTGCAGGCTGGCGCCGTAAACGGCAAGCCTCGGATACCAGAGGGTCAGCCGGGTGGGAGCTGCCGGATCGTCCGGCTGCATGGCGGGCTGCCGAAAAAAACCCCGGTAGCCGTAGAGCGAGAGGTCAAAGCTGGCGAGGTCGCGGTAGGCGCGCACTGCCACCTCGGTATTCTCCAGGCTGGTGCCTGGCTCGACGGTTTGCCGGTTGCTTACCCCCGGCAGCGGGTCAAACAGCCAGAAGCGCGTGGCCGCGGGGAAATGGTTGGCGGTAAAGCGCGGGATGGCGATGACCTCGAAGGAGGCAATCTCGGGATAGAACCCGATTTTTGCCCCGTCCACCCCTTTTTTCAGGTATTCGAGGGGGTGGCCGGCAAAAAAGGCCTCATAATCCTTGGGAAAAACATCGTTGATGAACACCAGGTCTCCAACCCCCCAGGTGACCATCTGCCTGCCGAGCTTAAGATCCCAGGTAGCGGCAGTGTAGGCAAGGGTTCCTTCCCGCAGCTCCAGCACCTCCTGGTCTTCCAGGTGATCCCAGCCCAGGTCGCTCTTGACAAAGAGGCGCAGCGGCCCCTGGTCGGTCTCAAGTTTAAGCTGAAGCCGCTCCTCGGCCAGCTTGGCATCCCGGCCATCGGGGTTCGCCGAAGCCGTGTTCAGGCTGTAGTTTCCCTGGATAAAGCCGTGCAGGGTTATTTCGCCCCTGGCCGGGTGCGCCGGGAGCAGCAGCATTATCAGCCCCAGGAGTCCAGTGAGACTTATCGTTCTTATCCAAGTCGGGCCGACCCCTGGCATGGCTACTCGACCCACTTTTTGGAAGGCTGCCGGAGAAACCGCTCCGAAAAGAGGCTGGCATCGAGGCCGATATTGTAATCCTGACTGCGATAGGAGACTTCGGTCCGGTGGCCGCTTGCGAGATTTTTCATCGTCCGTCTGGTGATGGTGGCAAAGCCCTTGACCACTTGCACCTCGTCGGCGGTGAAGAGCCGGATAATTTTGCCGGCCCGGTCATAGTACTCTTCCTGCATGGGCAGCCAGGTCGCCTTGTCGATCCAGGAGAGCTTGTGACTGTAATTGGCGCTGCCAGCCTTCGGGGTGCTTTTGACCACGAAACACCCCTTGCCGTTCAGGGTCTCTTCTTTGGTCAGCTCGTGCGTATCATCCGCCAGATCCCGGCCCGAGACATCCTCGTAGGTGAAGTCCGAGCCGACAAAACTCGCCTGTTTGTCCTGCATGGCGATCCGCCGTACCATGTTGATGGCCGGCACGAAGAGCCAGCGGTCGTCGTCCTTGGCCGGATCCTTGAAGACCATGAAGGTCATGTCCTTCACCTCGGCGGGCTGGAAGAAGTACATGAAGTATTTCTGCTCGCCCCCGGCCGCGCCGGTGTTCAGGCGGAGCATGGTCAGCTCCCGCAGCCGTTCCTGGCCGCCGGGGCTGATCAGCCTCATCATGACCCTGGCCTTGAAGTCCTTGCCGGGATAAAAAAAGGCGGCTTGGGACTTCTGGACGATTTCCTCGGCCGAGGCGGCCAGAGCGCGGGTTGGCAGGCAGAAGGCCAGCAGGATAACCAGCAGGGCAAATCGTTTCATTTCATTCTCCTTTGGCAAAGCGGCCCTGCATCATGACTATGATGGCCGGCAGGCAGATGATGGTCATCAGGGCACTCAGGAACATCATGCTGACGATAAAGGCGCCCACGGTAATATAGGGGGTGAGGGGGGCGAAGAGCATCACCGAAAAGGCGGCGGCAAAGAGAAGGACATTGCGCATGATCCCCTTGCCGGGCCGGGCTGCGGTCCAGGCCAGGCTGTCGGCCAGGGTTTCCACCTCTTGCCTCTCCGCTCGGCGCAAACGGAAACGGCCCACAAAATGGATGGCGAAATCAACGGCCATGCCCAGCGACAGGCAGGAGAGTACCGAGATCGGCATGTCGAAATCCTTGCCCACAAAACCGATCACCCCGTAAAGAAGGAGGATGGTGAAAAGCAGGGGCACATAGCTCAGCAGCGCCCACTTGAGCGAACGGAAATTGATCGCCAGGATGATAAAGACCATGACCAGGGCCGCGAGAAAACCCTTCACCATGTCCATCAGCACCTCGTTGTTCCAGACCAGGTTGAAATAGGCGATGCCCGCCGGTTTGAGGGTCAGGGGCAGGGGATGGGCCTTCGCGTATTCCTCCATGGCCGCGATCACCTGGCGCATGGCCCGGGCGTCCCAGGTCTTGAGCTGCACCTGGATATTGGCCTGGCGGAAGGGATAGTCTACCACGTTGTTGAGGTCTGAGGGCTTGGCGGACATGGCAAAGAGAAAGAGGTACTGGCCGATCATCTCTTTTGTTTCGGGAATCGCGTCAAATTTGGGGTCGTTGTCGTGAAGGACCAGATTGATCCGCTTGACATAATCGACCACCGAAAAGGTCTTGCCCACCACCGGCAGGGTTTCAAGTCTGCGTTGTAACCCCTCGATGTAGCGCAGGGCCTCGGGATTTTTCATGAACTCGTCTTCTCCGGCCCCGACCACCACATAGGCAAGCGAAGTGCCGCCCAGGGCCTGATTCAACACCCGGTCCGCCTTTCTGATCTCGCTGCCCGGCTTGAACCATTCCACCATATTATTGTTTACATGAACCCGGCTCAGGCCGATCACCGAGAAGACGGTCAGTAGTGCCACAACCAGCAGGGTGGCCCGCGGCCGGCCGCCGCCGATCCGGCTCAGGCCCATCAGCAAGAGGGCGGCCTTGCCGGTGCCGGGATCTTCGTCGGCAGTGATCTGTTTCACCTTGTCCAGCCGGATAAAGGTAAGCAGGGCCGGGACCAGGGTAAAGCTCAAGAGGAGAAGAAGCATGGTGCCGAAGGCCACCCCGAAGCCGAAGACCTTGACCGGGATGATGTTGGCAAGCATCAGCGAGGCGAAACCCACGGCGGTGGTAATGTCGGTGTAAATGAGCGGCTTGCCCACGGCCCGCATGGTGTCGAGGATGGCCGCCCGCCTGTCCCCCTTTTCGCGGAAGCGAAAGTAAAACTCGTTGAAGATGTGGATGCTGTCGGTGGCGATGGCCATGAGAAAGACCGGGCTCATCGAACTCATGATATGGACCGGATAGCCCATGCCGATAATAAGCCCCATGCTGCAGATGATGATGATCATGGCCGGGGCCATGATGGCCATGGAGATAAACAGGCTGCGGAACATGAAAAAGGCCACGGCGAACATGATCATTCCGGCCACCGGCGCGAACATCCCCATGAGCTTGAACATCTCGGCCCCGAAGGTGTCCCGGGCCACCGGGTCACCGGCGATGGCGTAACGCTCTGCCCCGGCCTCAGCCCCGACGATCTCCCGCAGGCGGTCGGCGATCTTCTTGCCGTTGGCCCCCTTTTCCAGGGGGATGTAGATGGCGGTGGTTTTGCCGTCCGCGGAGATGAGCCGGTTTAAAAAGAGGGGGTTATCCGCCAGCTCCCGGCGCAGCCCGGCAAGCGCCGCCTCCTGTTTTGGGACCGCGCCCATCAGCGGCGCCACCTTGAGAGCGCCCTCCGCCACCGTCACATTGTCCACGGTGGTGAAGCTCGCCACATCGCGGGCCGCCACCCCGTCAATCTGCAAGATCGCTTCGCTGATCCGCGCCACCTTGGCTAGAGTTGCCGGATTGATCACCCCCTGATCGTGACTGATCCCGAGGACGAGCATGTCTTCGTACAGGCCGAAGGTCTTTTCCACCCCGTCGTTGCTTACCCGTACCGCGGAAGTGGCGGGGAGCATGTTCTTGGGGTTGGTGTCGGTGGTCATCTTCGGGAATTGGCTCAGGAAGAGCAGGGCCAGAAGCAGCGACAGCAGGAGCACGGTTTTCGGGTGATCTACCGACAGCGCCACCAGAGATTTTTTGCGCATTATTGCCTCCATTTTACGGCAATTGGCTCAGGCCGTGCTTCATTTTATAGAGAAAGTAGCGCTCAAAGGAGAGCTTGAGCCATTTGGCCCAGACTCCTTTTCTGGTATAGGATTCCTGGCGGGGCGGGAGAATCGGCCAGGCCTTCATCAGGGCCGCGGTGTTGCCCATGTCCATGAGGCAAATCACCGCCAGCTCCTCCGGGGTGGGGAGTGGCGCGCCATTAACTTCGGCGGCAATGGTGGCGGCGGCGACCTTGGCCATCTTCACCGTCATCGAGCCGGTCTTGGGAACCCCCACCGGTACCGGGGTCGGCTCGGGAGGGGCAATGGCCATGGCCACCCCGATGACGAAGATATTTTGGTGGCTGGTGTGGCGGTAATGGTGGTCAACCGGGACAAAACCCCGGGGGTTGCCCAGCGGCGCCACCGCCGCCACCCCTTTGAAGGGCGGGGCGAGCATGGCCAGCTTGAAGGGGATTTTTGCCCCCTCCTTGAGGCGGATCTCCCCCGGCGCCACCTCGTCGATGGCCTGGTTGGTGATCGCCTTGATCTCCCGCTTGGCAAACTCATCTTCCATGAACCGTTTGGAATTGCCCACCCCCCCTACTCCCATGTGGCCGAGGTAGGGCTCGGAGGTGAGATAAAGAAGCGGCACCTTGTGGCGCATCTTGCGCCGCCGCAATTCGGCATCCATTTCAAAGGCCAGCTCATAGGAGGGGCCGAAGCAGCTCACCATCTGGGCGGAGCCCACCACCACCGGGCCGGGATTTTCGAGGATCGCCTGCCAGTTTTTCCCGGTTTTAAGGGCATGATCAATGGTGAAGGTGCAGTCGGTGTAGCCCTGGTCCGGACCCAGGCCGGGGATCTCCTCAAAGACCAGCCTGGGGCCGGTGGAGACCACCAGATAGTCATAGGCAAGTTCGCCAACCGCGGTCCGTACCCGGCCGGGTTCCGGCTGCACCTCCAGGGCCGCGGCGTGGATAAACTTGATCCCCCGAGGCTCCAGGATATCGGCGACCGGCAGGGTGATGTCCGCGGGTCTGCGCCAACCCATGATCAGCCACGGCAGCGAGGGGAGAAAGATGAAGCGGTTTTCTTCGCTCACCACCGTCACCTCGGCCTTGCTGCCCAGCAGTCTTTTGAGCTCCAGGGCCGCGGTCAAGCCGCCGAATGAGCCGCCCAGCACGACGATTTTCACCATGCCTGTTTCCTCCTTAAAAGGTCAGAACCTTGTCTGCCTCGCGGATCAGTTCGTAGAGGTCATCCATCCAGGCGATTGGACAGGAGCTCGATCCCACCAGACCGTGGGACTTGAGGCAGCCGCCTCAGACATAAAAATCGCCGGTAAACTGTTCGACCTGTTCCTGAACGTTAAATTGCTCCGTAGTGGTTTCTTCGTAGCAAACCGCTTCGCCCAGCATGAAAACGCTCACCTCGTCGCCCTTTTTTACCGCCACGTTGGCCAACCGCATGGCATTGAAGATATTTTCGCTGTTCTTGGTGGAGATGACGATTGCCAGATTCATGAATCCCTCCCTTCCAGATGATGGCGAATGGCCGATGCAAGCGTTGCTTCGTCAATGTCCTTGCCTTCGACGATAACTTCGCCGCCCACCATGATCGCCGGGGCCTTGGGCAGACCGAGTTCGGCATAGGCCGCTGTCTGATACTCCTGGCGAGGTTTGGAGATAAGCTCAATCATATTGGGGAACAGCTCGCCCAACCTGGGCAGCATGGTCGTGAAATGGCTTCAGGTTTTGCCGCATGGTTCGTTGAGAAATACGCGGATTTTCGGCATCTCATTCCTCCTTAGTTGGTTTTTTGTAACTATCCAGCAGCACCGCATCTGCGTTGTTGCACCCAGAGGGTATAAGTTTCGTTTGAGCAGACAAGCTGCTCAACTCAGCTATATCAGCCTGCTCATGGGCACCAGCACACTTCGCAGGCTTCTGCCTAGCAGCTACGGCACTGCTGAATAGTTACGGTTAGGTGGTTTTTGTTCATTTCCGGCACTGAGCTGGATTAGTTACGGTTTTTTCAAGTTTATCTTGGCCAGCAGAAAATCGGCGCCACTCTTTGAAAGCCCCAAATCGGCAGCCAGGGCCGGGGCTTTGGCCCCCGGGTGTTTTTTCAGATACGCCATTGCTTCGTCTTCAAGTTCGTCCAGCCAATTTTCAAAAAACTCCAGGATGCCCGGATCGGCCACGGCCAAAAGCTGCTTGGATTGGGCTACCTTGTGAACCAGACTTTGACACATATGGGTTGGATCGACACCTTCGTCCATGCACTCGGCCAGTCAGAGATGCACCATGCTGGAGAGTTTGTCCCCGTCCGGATCATCGATCATTTCCGTGATAAATTTGATCCTGTCCTCTTCCGCAAGATGGGTCAGGATATTTTTCAGGGCCGGGGCCAGCGCGGAAAGCGCAACGGCTGGTTCCAGTCTGCCCAGAATTTCTTGCAGCTCCTTCATATAAGTCCTCCTTCCGGTTAAAAGGTTGTCCGGTTGGCAAGCAGATGGGCTGCCAATCCACCCAGATCGGCGGCAATTGCGGCAATGCGTGGATCGGCCAGCTCGTAATAGATAAAAGGGCCGCTTCGTTCAACGGTCACCAGGAGCGCCCGTTTAAGTTCCTTAAGATGATGAGAGGCCAGGGGTTGCGAGATACCAAGTTCCTCGACCACGGCGGAAACCGTTTTTTTCCCTTGCGCAAGCGACATGATGATCCGCACCCGATTTTCGTCAGCCAGCGCCCTGGCCAGAAAAACGATGGAGCCCGGAATGATCTCGTCCGGTGTTTCAGGTGTCTTGGTTGTCGTCAACTGCAGCCCCAACAGGAAAAGGTTAGCCTCTTCTTATATAAACGATTGTTTATATGTTGATATACTATAGGCAGTGGCCGCCCCATGTCAAGCGAAAAAATCAGGGCAGGGAAGGCGGCAAGTCAAGGGAATGGAGTTGCCCGGCAGAGCAGGGGCGGACCGGGCTGGTTGAGCGGGCGAGCGCCGGGGAGAAGCTCGTTTTCCGGCTTTCCGGCCAGGCCTCAAGGGTTGGCGGGCTCGAGGGTGCGGGGGCAGCGAAAGCGGAAGATGGTGCCTTGATCCGGAGAAGAGGTGAAGCTTACCTGGCCTTTCAGGTAGCGCTCGCCCAGCAGCTTGATGCTGTAGGTGCCCAGCCCCCGGCCCAACCCCTTGGTGGAGAAGGAACGTTGGAAAATCTGCCGCTGCACCTGCTCGGACATGCAACTTTGGTTGTGGACCCAGAACTCCAGGTCGTTGCCGTTTTGTTCGCAGCCGAGGCGGACTACCTCCTTGCCGGGGGAGGCCTCGATGGCATTCTTGGTCAGGTTGGTCAGGATGCGGTGCAGGAGCCGCAGGTCGGTGGAAAATTCCGTGGCCACGGTCTCGGCGGCAATTTCTACCCGGCTGGTTTGTTCGTTGTCGGCACTGTTGTAAAAGGCTGCTATCTCGGCAAGCAGGGGAAGGCTTTCGCAGGGGGCAGCCTGCGGGCACAGGTCGTTGTTTTCCGCCGCCGCCAGGTCGCGCTGCGCCTCGACCTCATCGGCAAGTCGATGCGCATAACGGTGGAGCACGTTTTTAAACTGCTTCTCTTTTCCTGGTCCCAGCTCTTTTTCGCAGAGAATCCGGCTTAAACCCACCATGCCAGTGGCAATGTTGGCCACATCGTGAAAGAAGATGCGTTCCAGGGCCCGCCGTCTTTTTTCATGGGAAATATCGGTGAGATAGAAGAGGTAGAGGCTGTCGTCGCCGCCGGGGAAGGGTGCGGTATGCACCCGGAAGTCAAAGGACTTGCCGCTGCTCTCCTGCCTGATCCGGCATTCATGGGTCGCACTGTTTTCCGGTTGATGCAGGATGAGAGCGGGAGTGCTCCTGGTCGCGCCGCAGGTGGAGCAGAAGCAGGTGGTGCCGCAGCCCATGGCGCTCTGCATGGCATGCTCGCAAGCGATGGCATCCCCCGGTTTTTTCCCCAGCACCTCGGCAAGGCTTGCGGCCCCGAGAAAACTGAGAAAGGCCTGATTGGCGAAGGCGATCTGCCTGCTCTGGTTGAGAACCAGAACAAAGCCGGGAAAGCTATCCAGAACGTCCAGCAGCTGGCGGTTGCTGCCGATGGCTTTGCTCTGGTTTTCGATTTCAACCTGAGGGCGGGGTGATTGCAGCAATGTTTCGGAAGGGCAGAGGTTGTCGGTCATGGTCGCAGGCAAGGTTTTTCGCTGGTTGGGGTTTGGCCGCCGAGAAATTCTGTCGGCGTGCTGAGTTTTGTCCGTTGGAAATCTTACGCCTGAAATATTATAGGCATTGGCTGTTTTGCAATAATAGCTTTTTTTTGTGATGCGTCCGGCAGAGGGGTTGTCAGTAGCCTTGCCCCTGTTGCAGGATGGCACCGAGATAGGCCGCATAGAGCAACAGAAGTAAGCCCCCCCGCCTTCGCTCAATAAAGCCGGTGCGCGTTGGGTAAGTAAACCCAAGGGCAATGTGGCCAACTACCAGCGCAGACAACACCCAAAGTCAAGGCAAGGTAATCGTTCATTGCAACCCGAGCTGAGTTAGGTAAGATATAGAAACGGGTATGCTTGGAACAGGGGATTCTTTCGGAGGATTGCGAGGATCATCCGAACGCGGTAATTATATTATATCGGGCGCCGTTTTCGCTTTTCAATCCCAATTCGAGCGAGCTCGATAATATTATTGATGGGCGTCTCAATACAGTCAGGAGCTGGACACAGATGAAAACTATCGGCATCCTTGGTGGGCTTGGGCCGGAATCAACCTCCGACTATTACCGGGAGATTATCTCGGCTTTTAACACCCGATATAGCGAACTTGCCTATCCGGAGATTATTATCTACAGCGCCAATATCAACGAATTCATGCGGCTGGTGAAGATGTCCGCCTGGGACAAGCTTATCGAGTGGCTGGTGGGAAAGATCCAATGCCTCCACAACGCCGGTGCGGAGTTTGCGGTTATCGCTTCCAACACCCCCCATATCGTTTTTGATGAAATACAGGCATTATCCCCCCTTCCCCTGTTGAGCATTGTGGAGCAAACAAGCAAAAAAGCACAACAAATGGGGTTGAAAAAACTTGGCCTCTTGGGAACCAAGCTCACTATGGAATCGGATTTTTATCGGAAGCCTTTTATGCAAAAAGGGATGTCTGTGGTTGTCCCTGCCGAGAACGAACAAACACTCATCCACCACAGATTGTTTTCAGAAATCGAACTGGGCATATTCAAGGATTCAACCCGGAGCGAGTTGCTTGAGATTGCCAAACGGATGGTGGCTCAGGACAAAATAGATGCCTTGATCTTGGGGTGTACCGAACTGCCCCTGATTCTAACCAAAAACGAATTCGGGATACCCTTTTTAAACACAACCGCGATCCACTGCGAAAGCATCATTGAATACTGCATCGCCGACTGACTGCTATTGGCAAAGGCAACGACCCCAAGCCTTTAGGTCACGGCGACGTTTGCATTGATCGCGGGGGAAGGGGAAAAGCTCGTTTTTGCCGTTCAAGCCCACGCTGGGCATAGAGCTGATCTCCAAGGGGCGGCAGGCGCGGTTCGTCATCAACAAGGAGAGGTTTGAGGCCAAGCTTGGGGTGAAGATAAGCCGATAGCAAAAAGGGGAGGACAGCAGATGCAGGCACGCGGACCACTCATGATCGAGCACCGGCTCATTGAACGGATGCTCGCCATCATTCAGGAAAGGCTGGTAGAGGTGGTGAAAACCAGGAAGATCGATTCCTCGTTTGTTGACACCGCCGTGGATTTTGTCCGGACCTATGCCGACCGCACCCACCACGGGAAAGAAGAGGATATCCTGTTCCGGGAGTTGAACAGGAAGGGGCTGTCAGAGGCAGACCGGCGGGTGATGAACGAACTCATTGCAGAGCACGCCTTTGGCCGGAGTACGACCAGGGAGCTGGTCGAGGCCAATACCCGCTATCGCCATGGCGACTCCGCTGCCCTGGAGGATATCGCCAGGGGTCTGCATACCCTGGCGGATTTCTACCCCAGGCACATCGCCAAAGAGGATAAGGTCTTCTTTCCTGCCGTCCGAGCGTATTTTTCCGAAGATGAGGATCAGGCAATGCTTGCCGAATTCTGGGAGTTCGACCGGAAAATGATCCACGAGAAGTACAAGTCCGTGGTCGATGGTCTGGCCGGGAAATAGTCCGGGCTGCCTGTTCAGCCCCGGCGGGCGACGCTTGCCTTGGCGGCCCGCGCCACGATTTTTTCGGCAAGGTTCTTGAACACCAGTTCGTGAAAGGGCAGGACCGCATACCAGTAAAGTCTGCCCCGCAACCCGCGCGGATGAAAATGGGCGGTCTGCACCAGCCGGTCGTTCTGGATGTCGAACTCAAGCCAGGCCTTTCCCGGCACCTTCATCTGGGCCACAAGCAGAACCCGTTTGTTTTCCTTGAGATCTGCCACCTTCCAGAAATCAATGGCATCCCCAACGCGCAGTTCTTTTTGCTGCCTTCGTCCGCGGTTCAGGCCATAGCCGCCGGTCAGCTTGTCTAAAAAACCCCTGATCTGCCAGAGGATGTTGTAGGTGCCCCAGCCATCGGCCCCGCCGATCTCTTTGATTGCCGCGTAAACCAGGGCCGGGTTCAGCCCGTGCAGGGGGATCTCGCGCTGGTCCCGCAGGATAGGGGTGCCGGGGTTATCCTGGTGCAGGATGTCGCAGAACGGCTTCGTGGAGCTGTCGCACCAGCGGCTGACGACCAAGTCCTGCTCCAGTTCGGCAATGGCTGCCTTAACCGCGCTTTCATAGCTTAAGGGCGTTATTTCTGGGAAATGGCGTTGGGCATGGTCGTTCTGGATGACGGTTTCCGAGCGGAGTCCCTCCACCAGGGCGGCTGCCATCCGGTAGGGGATGGGGGTAAAGAGGATCAGCCAGAAGGAGGAGAGGCGAGGGCTCAGTATCGGCACCGGCAGCAGCAACCGGCTCAGCCCCATGACCGTTGCGGCCCGAAGCATCATCTCCCGAAAGCTCATGGGTTCGCCGCCGATGTCCACCACCAGATTGCCTTGGATCTCTATGGCGATGGCCGCTTCCAGATAGGCGAGTACATCGGCCACCGCCACCGGCTGGGTTCGGGTTGTAACCCACTTCGGGGTTACCATAAGGGGCAGCTTCTGGATCAGGTTGTAGATGATCTCGAAACTGGCGCTGCCCGCGCCGATGATGATCCCGGCCCTAAACCAGATGGTTTGCAACCTTTCGGGGCAGGAGCTGAGGATTTCTCCGGTCTCGATACGGCTCAACAGATGACGGCTGGCACTTTCCTTTACCCCCAACCCTCCAAGATAGATAAGCCGTTTCACCCCGGCTTCAATGCAGGCGTCGCGGAAATTGACGGCGCTTTGTCGGTCGCGCTCTGCGAAATCCTGGCCCGAGCCCATGGAGTGGATGAGGTAGAAGGCGACCTCGATGCCGGAGAGAGCTGCCGCCAATGCCTCGGGGCTGAAGGTATCGCCCTCCACCACCTCAACGCTGGCGAGAACCTCTGCCCGCACCTTATGCCGGTTACGTACCAGCAGCCGGAGCGTCAGTTCCGGGTGTTTCAGTAGCCTCTCCTTCAGCCGCCGGCCGATGTAGCCGGTGGCGCCGGTAATCAAGACCGTGCAGGGGTTGGCCATGCGGTCATTTTCCTGTTGGTTGCTGGTTGTCTGCGATAGGGGAATCAGACCCCCCGCTTCAGCCCCGGCCAGAGCAGGGTGTGAAGCTGAAGCTGGAGCCGGGCCGGAAGCGCGTCGGCCAGGAGCCACTCGGCCAGCAGGGCGGGGGCAAGGCGGCCGATTACCGGGGAAAGAATCACCCTGGCCTTTTCGGCCAAGCGGTGTTGGGCCATCATACCCTTGGCCCAGTTGTAGTCCGGCCGGGAACTTACCACGAACTTGATCTCGTCGTGGGGCTCGAGCTGGTCGAGGTTGCCTAGCGCCATTTTTTCGGCCATGCCGCTGTCCGGACACTTGAGGTCGATGATCTTCACCACCTCCCGCGGCACCCGGGCAAGGCTGAGACTGCCGTTGGTTTCCAGCAGCACGGTGCGGCCCGCCGCGAGCAGGGCCGCCATGAGCGGGTAAACCTCCTCCTGCAACAGGGGCTCGCCGCCGGTGAGCTCGATGAGGGCGTTGGGGTAGCGCGCCGCCTCGCTGAGCAGGGTGGGGAGCGGGGTCGGGGTGGCAGGCTCCTCGTAGGTGTACCTGGCGTCGCAGTAGGAGCAGCGCAGGTTGCAACCGGAGAGACGGAAGAAAAGGCAGGGGTAGCCCGCAAAAGAAGACTCACCCTGGATGCTGTAAAAAATCTCGGAAAGCTGAAGGGTTGGCTCAGCCTTCACGGTAGGTCACGCAGCAGTTCTCCGTTTCGCAGACCGTGACGCTGTAAGGCCGGTAGCGTTCGGAAAGCAGCGACTCCCGCAGGCGGCTGAAGATGTAGGCGGCGATGTTTTCGGAAGATGGGTTTTTTTTCTGAAAGGCTGGCAGTTCGTTGAGATTCTGGTGGTCCAGCTCGTCCATGACCACCTGCACCGCCTTTTTCAGATTCTTGAAGTCGATCCCCATGCCCAGCGCGTCAAGCTCGGTGGCGCGGACCGTCACCTCCACCTGCCAGTTGTGGCCGTGCGGTCGTTCGCAGTTGCCGGGATAGTCGCGCAGATGGTGGCCCGAGGAAAAATGGGTGCGGGTGAAGATGTCGTACATTTAAACACCTCTTCGATAGGGGAAAAGTTAGTTTGGAAAAGAACGTGGACCGGGTACAATGTCCACTTGAAAGATGGCTGTTTTTTTACTATGTAATGGCTCAGTTTTTGGTAACTATCCTGCGCAAGGCCGGAAACGAACAAAAACCACCCAAACCGTAACTATCCAGCAGTGCCGGAGCTGCTAGGCAGAAGCCGGCGAAGTGTGCTGGCGCCCATGAGCAGGCTGATAACAACGCAGATGCGGTGTTGCTGGATAGTTACAGTTTTTGGAAACATATCTATTCCCCAAAGGGAAGTCAACCGCTTCATGTGCGCCGGGAAAAAATGCCGGCAAGGAGATAAAACCATGGCTTTGATCGCGCCCTTTCGCGCCCTACGATATAACCCGGCCAAGATCCAGCATCTGGAAGAGGTGGTCACCCCGCCCTATGACGTGATCGATCTTCAGGCCCAGGCCGCCCTTGCCGGGAAGAATCCTTACAACATGATCCATCTGGATCTGAGCAAGAATTTCAGCGCCGGGCAGTTGACCGAGGCGAGGTATCGCCAGGCAAGGGAAACTTTTGTCAAGTGGCAGGAGGAAGGGGTCCTGATCCGGGACAGCGAACCCGCGATCTACCTCTACCATACCGAATATTCCCTGCCCTCCGGCAGGCGGCTTACCCGCAAGGGCTTGCTCTGTCTGGTGCAACTGGCCGAGTTTGCCGAGGGCATCGTCAAGCCCCATGAGAAAACCTTCTCCGGCGTCACCTCCGACCGGCTCAGCCTGCTGGACACCTGCCACGCCCAGTTCAGCCCGATCTTTTCCCTCTACCCCGATGCTCAGGGGCAGGTCATGACCCTGCTGGAATCCGGCCGCTCTGCGGAGCCGCTCGCTGTTGCCACGGATCACGACGGCTGCACCCATACCATCTGGGCGGTAATCGAGCCGACGATCCTGGCCCGGGTCCGAGCCCTGTTTACGGAAAAATCCCTCTATATTGCCGATGGTCACCATCGTTACACCACCGCCCTCCAGTTTCGCGCCCTGATGCGGGAGCGGCTGGGCGAGGTGGTTGCCGACAGCCCTTACAACCACACGATGATGTATCTCTGCGGCATGGAAGACCCAGGTCTCTCCGTGCTTCCCACCCACCGGCTGGTGCGGATGCCTGAGGCGGTAACTTTGGCCGGGCTGATGGCCACACTGGCGCAGAGCTTTATCGTGGAGGAGATCACCGGCGGCTCCCGTGAGTTTCTGGTGGTCGAAGTTTTGGCCCGCATGGCGGAAAACTCTCGGGCGGCCACGATGTTCGGGGTGTACCATCCCCAGGAGGATCGCTGTCTGCTTCTCACCCTGCGGGACGGGGTGATCGACGAGGCGCTCGGCGCCAAGCAGCCCGAACCCCTGCGCGAGTTGGACGTGGTTATCCTTTCCGACCTCATCATCGAGCGGCTGTTGCAGCTTGATCATGATCGGTGTGTAAAGGAAAGCCTGGTGGACTATTACAGCGATCCGGATACCGCCCTTGATGTGGCGATCAAAGAGGGCGAAAGCCGCGCCGACCGAAGCCCCCTTCTTTTTCTGATGAACCCGACCCTGGTTTCCCAGGTGAAACGGGTGGCGGACGAGGGGCTGGTCATGCCGCACAAGTCCACCTATTTTTATCCGAAACTGCTCACCGGGTTGCTGCTCAATAAGATCGTGCCCGAAGAGAAAGTACCCTCCTGACTTGAAGCCGGATGGCCATTGGGAAGGAGTTCAGCGAAGAGAGCCTGTTTGGAGGCAAGCTGCGCTGCCTGCAGCCCCGGCAGGGCTACCGCTTTTCCGTGGATGCCGTTCTTCTGGCCCATTTCTTCACCCCGGAACCCGGGGCGCGCATCCTCGACCTTGGCGCCGGCTGCGGGGTTATCTCCCTGATTCTGGCCCACCGTTATCCAGCGGTCAGCCTTGCCGCCCTTGAGGTGCAGCCGCGCCTGGCCGAAATTATTCGCCGGAATGTGGCCCTCAATGCTCTTGCCGGCCGGGTTACGGTTGTCGAAGGCGACTGCCGCCGGATTGCCACCCTGCTGTCCCCGGGCTCCTTTGACCGGGTGGCGGCAAATCCCCCTTACCACCCGACCGGCCGCGGCCGCCATCATCCGGCCAGCGAACGGAGCAAAGCCCGGCACGAGATCCTCGGCGGAGTAAGCGAGATGGCTCAGGCTGCGGCCTTCGCCCTGAAGAGCGGCGGGAGGGCGGCCTTTGTTTACCCGGCTGCGCGGGCCGACACCCTGCTTGGTGCCTTGCGGGAGAACGGGCTGGCGTCGAAACGGCTGCGGCGGGTGCATCCCTGGCCGGGCGCGGTTCCAAGGCTGGTGCTGGTGGAGGCGATTAAGGATGGCGGAGAGGGGCTGGAGGTTTTGCCGCCGCTTTTTCTCCGGCAGGAGAAGGCTGGCGCGGACACGGCGGAGATGGCGGCTATGTATGCCGATTAAGTAGTCTCGGCTGGTCAGCAGAAGAGGACCAGACCCCAAACCAGCGCCACGTTGGTCAGGGCGAGAAACACCGCGGCCGAGCCCAGGTCCTTGGCGCGGCCGGAGAGGGGATGGATTTCGCCGCCGAAGCGGTCCACCACCGCTTCGATGGCGCTGTTGATAAGCTCGACGATCAGCACCAGGGAGAGCGAGCCGAGGAGCAGGGCTTTTTCGCTCCCGGTTTCGCCCAGCCAGAGGGCCAGGGGCGCCAGGATGAGGCAGAGGCCAAGCTCCTGCTGAAAGGCCTTTTCGTGCTTCAGGGCGGCGGCGAGTCCGGCCATGGACCAGGCGAAGGCGTTTCGCAGGCGGGTAAGGCCGGTGCCGCTTTTTTTGCCCATGCTATTCTCCTCCGAGGTTTTCTTGCTGTAAGCTGGCAAAACTGTCACAATATAGCAGGGATCTTGAAAAAGTCCATCCCTTGCCGATCCGGGGCTGCCGGACACTTAGAGAAGGAGGAGAGTAACTATCCAGCTCAAGGCCGGAAACGAACAAAAACAACCCAAACCGTAACTATCCAGCAGTGCCGTAGCTGCTAGGCAGAAGCCTGCGAAGTGTGTTGGTACCCAGGAGCAGGCTGATAACAACGCAGATGCGGTGCTGCTGGATAGTTACAGAGGAGAGAATCATGGCCAGACCAATAGTGGATCAGGAAACCTGCATCGGTTGCGGGGTGTGTGTGGAGTTGTGCCCGGCGGTTTTTGAATTGCGGGATGACAAGTCATGGGTGATCGGCCCGGACCAGTGCCACACCTGCGACTGCGAGGATGCCGCCGCTTCGTGCCCGGTAAGCGCCATCGAAATTCGGTAACGGTAAGCGATCACATGGCACCACATCTTGCGGCGATCTGTCCGGCTCACGTACTTGATGTACGCATCGCCGTCCCGCTTGCCGCAACCTGCGGCACCCTGTGACCGCTTTAGCTGAGTTGAGCAGCTTGTCTGCTCAAACGAAACTTATGCCCTCTTGGTGCGCCGCAACCTGCACCACTGCCGGGCCTACCTTTTCCGGGTTTTTTCCCATGCCCACGGACCTACTTGTCCAGAGCCTCCCGGATCTTTCGCAACAGCTCCGTGGGCGAAAGGGGCTTGGCTAGCAGGGGCACGGTGTCTCCCAGGCCGGCCTTCTCGCGGATCGTCTCTTGGGCATAGCCGCTCATGAAGATGGTTTTAATCCCGGCCGGATCTTGTTGATCGCGGCAAAGGCCTCCTGGCCGTTCATCTTCGGCATAATGATGTCGAAGAGCAGCAGCTGGACGGAGGCCTGATTCTCGGTGAATTTCCGCACCGCTTCCTCCCCGTCGCCCGCCTCGATCACGGTGTAGCCGAACTGGCTGAGTACGGTTCTGGTAAGATCCCGCAGTGCTTCATCATCCTCGGCCAGCAGGATGGTCTCCGTGCCCTGGGCCGGGGTTTCTTCTTCCGCCGGTTTTTTGTCCACCGGTGCCTCCGCGCTGACCAGCGGCAGATAAACCCGGAAGGTGGCGCCCCGGCCTGGTTCGCTGTATACGTTGATGTAGCCTTCGTGCTGCTTGATGATTCCGTAGGCCACCGCCAACCCCAGGCCGGTGCCCTTGCCCACTTCCTTGGTGGTAAAGAAAGGCTCGAAGATCCGGTGGCGGGTTTTCTCATCCATGCCGGAGCCACTGTCGGTGACAGTGAGCAGCGCATAGGGGCCGGGCTTGCCGAAACCATGGGCCGCGATGAAATCCCGGTGCAGGATGGTCCCTTCCGCGGTGATGCTGAAGGTGCCGCCTGCGGGCATGGCATCCCTGGCGTTGGTGGCGAAGTTCATCAGCACCTGTTCGAGTTGGTGGCTGTCGGCCAGCACGGTGAGCGGCTGGTCCGGGAGCTGGATTTTGCAGGTGATGTCTTCGCCGATCACCCGCACAATGAATTTTTCCACGGTGCTGATGATTTCGCTCAGATTCACGGGCTTGCGCTCGCTGATCTGCTTGCGGCTGAACAGCAGGAGATCCTTGGTGAGATGGGCGGCCCGGTCGGCTCCCTCCAGAATGTGCTGGATGTTCAACCGCTGGGGGTCGTCCGGAGCCATGCCCATGAGAGTCAACTGGCCGTAGCCGATGATCGCGGTGAGGATGTTGTTGAAGTCGTGGGCCACGCCGCCGGCCAGGGTGCCGATGGATTCCATCTTCACGGCATGGCGCATTTGATTTTCCAGGTTGCGGTGCTCGCTGATATCAAGGCAGGAGCCGATATAGCCCGCAAAGGCGCCGGAGGCATCGTAGCGCGGCTGGCTTTGATTTAGGAGCCAGCGGTATTCGCCGTTTTGGTGTTGCAGGCGGTATTCGATGCTGAAGGGCTGCCGGGCCTCGAAGGCATCGTGGTAGGTTTGCAGAAAGCGGGGCAGATCATAGGGATGCACCCCGGCGGTCCAGCCATTGTCCACCGCCTCTTCATGGCTGAGGCCGGTAAAGTCCAGCCAGGGCTGGTTGAACCAGATGCGGCCTTTGTCGAGGCCGGACATCCAGATCAGGGCGGGCGAGGTGTTGGCAATGCTGGCAAAGAGCTGCTGCGACTCGCGCAGAGCCTCTTCGGCCTTGCGGCGGCTTTCTTCCTGTTCGGAAAACTCCAGGGCAAAGGCGATGTCGCGCGCCAGTTCATCAAGCAGTTTGACTTCGTTGGCATTGAAAAAATTGGGTTCTTCGGCATAGAAGCTGATGGCTCCACGGACCTCGCCAAAAACGAGCAGGGGGAAGGCCGCCAGGGAGCGGTAGCCGCAGGCAAGGGCTTCGGCCCGCCAGGGGGGCGGAAGTTCATTCTGCTCGATATCGTTTACCACGCTGTACCTTCCTCCCCGCACCGTCGAGCCGGTCGGTCCCTGCTCGGTAAGGAAATTGGCCGGGGTGGCGCAAAGCCTGGCAAGGTAGCCCTCCTCATTCCCGGCGCTGGCCGCCTGGCGGAAAGCCCCCGACTCCTTGTCCAGCAGGCAGATGCCGGCCATTCGAAAGCTGCCGTCTTCCACGGCAATGCGGCAGGCTTCCCGGAACAGCTCCCGCGGGTCGCGGATCCGGACGATGGCCTGATTGATGTTGCTCAATACCGCATAGACCCGGTTCAGTTTCTTGAGCGCTGCCGAGGCGTTAAGCCGTTCCCGGAAAAAAGCCACGCGCTGGCGCTGCCAGACAAAGGCCAGGATTGCCCCGAGCCCGAAGAGCAGGACCAGAACAAATCCGCCCGTGAGCCACATCTGGGTACGCAGCGGCGCATAGGCTTCCAGTGCGTCCATTTTGCTGACCAGAAACCAGGGCGAATCCGGGATGGCTCGTACATCGGTAATCACCGGCTTGCCGCGATAGTCATACCCCTTGAAAGCTCCGGTATGGCCCAACACCGCCTGGGTGGCTGGGAGACCGGTTTGGCTCAGCGGGAAGCGCAGGGACAGGGCGGTATTTTTTATAAATTTGAGCTGGTTTAAAAAGACAACTTCCCGGCCCTCCCGGCGGACCAGCAGGGTTTCTGCCGTCCGGCTGGGGATGGGCCAGCGCTGGATATAGGGGAAGAGATACATTGTCGGATCAATGCGCAGGGAGATCAGCCCCAGCGGTCGACCGCCGTTCTCGGGGTCGAGGATGGGCACCAGGATGGCAAGATAGATCCGGCCATTGTGGTCGTGGCGGTAAAAATCCTGGATGGTCTCCTGGCCTGAGCGGAGAATCTCCGGCAACTGTTGGGCGATAACCGCCGAAACCGGCTTTAAACCGGCCGGGATCGATTGGCGGGTTATCCCTTGGGTATCGAGCAGACGGATCTGGTCGTACTGGTCGTGCATCTGGATTTTTTTCAGCCATTCCTGAAGTTGCCGGGTGTTGCCCGTATCTTCAGGGTTTTTCAGCTGGCGCCGGACAAGAGCGGCAATGGAGGTGTTGCTGGACAGGAGCTTGGCATCCTCAAGCCGTTCCCGGCGATATTCCGTCAATTGTTTTACCTTCAGCTCGGCGATGGCCGAAAGTTGACGTGCTACATCCGCCCGGTGGTGATGTTCGAAGCTCCGGTAGGTGTAAAGGCCGACAACGATGATGCAGGTAGCCAGGGCGGAAAAGAGCAGACTTATCTTGAGTACGGTGCGCGGGGGTGATTCGGCTTGCAGGCGGGCCAGCCAGGCAGGGGAGAGGGCAAGGGCGAACAGGCCGATCCCCAGAAACTGAAAGGCCATGCTGGTCAGAGCCGCGGGCGGAATGTAGGCGCTGCCGTAGAGCAATGGCGCCCCATATGCATAGGCGATGGTGAAAACGAACCCGCTCCCGGCCAGAAGCCCGGCCAGCCAGCCCGCTACCCTGGCCGGTCGGGGCCGGTTTGCCGCCGAGGAGAGAAACGAGCAGGAAGCGAGCAGGAAGCAGAGGGCGGTGACCGGAGACATATGGCCGATGGGTATTTCTCCGGCGGGATGAATGATGGTCAGGGCGGTGTGTTCCGCCTCCAGGTATATAGCCTTGAGGGAGAGAATAAAGAGCAGCAGGGCGACTGCCGCCCCGGCCGAGACGATGATCCGGTTTGCCCAAGGTGCCCAGGGGTGCGGGGGAAGGGAGCGGAGGCAGAGCGCCACGGCGTAGAGGACAAATAATAGGGCGGTGCTCGGCGCCATCGGGATGGTGCCGGAGCCTAGGCTGGAGAGAAAAGGCGAACCGATAATCCAGCCGAAAAGAGTGATGACGCCAGCGCTGGCGATAAATCCTGCGCAGAGGCGAATCAGGGTTTTAAGGGGAATCGGCCCTTGGGCAACGGGCAGGTCTTTGGGCGCGAAGAGGCGATCAGCATTTCGGTTGCTGTGATCAGTACTCATTGGGTGGTTTCCGATCTTTCTTGGCTACCGAGACTTGTGTCCCTACTTCGGGTTGGGTCGACATTATGAGGGAATGCTGGGCCAGACGATATTTTTCCACCAGTTTTCTTTGCCCTTCCAGTATTGCAGTGTCTGGATCGCCCCGTTGATTACCGAGTGCATGGGGTCCGGTGCAATCCGTACCTCAAGGCCGGTGTGTGATGCGATCAGCCTGTCCATGCCTGGGATACAACTGCCGCCTCCGGTCAGACAGATGCCGGATTCCACGATCTCGCAGGAGATATGTTCCGGCAGCTTCCTGATCCCTGTCGCGATCATTGTGAAGATTTTTGCCAGTACTGGAGCCATGGCGTCGAGAATATCCCGGTTATGTACCGCGATGCTCACCTCCCGGCGGCGGATGATATCCATCCCCAGCACCGTGATATTCTGGTCGACAAAGCCATTATCCTGCTGTAACGCGACAAGTTGATGGGTCAATTGTTTCAGCTCCGCAGGGGCGGGGCAGACCTTGTGCCGGGAGATGATCGCGTTGCGCACTGCTTTCTGTAGATCGCTGCAGGCCGTGCGCGTCGCGGTGGCAAAGGCCAGCCGCCCGTCACGGATTACGGCCATGTCGGTAACGCCTTCACCGATATCGATGAGCATTTGGGCGGAGGGAAAGGTCACGTCGATACCCGCGCCGATGGCTGCGGCCCAGACTTCCGGGATAATGGCCACCTGGGCGGCGCCTGCGTCCCGAACTGCCCGGGAGAGCAGTTTTCGTTCAAGTTCGGAGGTGTCGGTGGGGGCGCAGGCTAGGGAAACCGGGTGCCGCAGGCCTGTGCGGGCTCTTTTGAGCAGGGGTTTGAGCAGGATGACGGCATTGTGAATATCAACAATCACCCCACCGCGTAACGGGGAAGAGGTGAACTGGGTATTGAGGTAGGAAAAGTAGTCATCCGGACCTTGAATTTCTTGATCCTGGCGGATGTGCTGGATAAGGGATGGTTCCTCGCTGAAATCTTCTCCTTGGCCGGAGTAAATCCTGGTATTGGCCGTGCCGAGATCAATGGCGATGCTGGGTTGGGCAAGTATTTGCCGGAAACATGAGAGCATGGCGTTGAGTCCTGGAATGGTTGCGGGAAGAGATCTTGCCTGTCAGCATACAAATTCTTTTGAAAAATGGCAATTTGTTGTTTTTGGGTCGAATCAGAAGACAGGCTGCGGACGGTCGTCCAGTACTTCATCCATCTCCGGCAGCTCGATGGTCACCTCCCGCAGGGCGTGGCTCTGGCAGGAAAGCCGCCAGCCCGCAGCGATCAGCGTTTCCCCAAGGCGGGCAATCTCAGCGGGACGCACCGGGCTCAGATGGGCCGCACCTTTAAGCACCCGGAACCGGCAGCGGCCGCAAGCGGCCTTGCCGCCGCAGAGCGTCTGCACGGGAATCCTCTGCATCAGGTAATTATTGAGCAGGCTGTAGGCCGGGTTGACCGCGATGGTGAGGGAGCGGTTGGCGATGAACACCTGGGGCTGGTTCGGCATGGCGGTTCTCCCGTAAAAAAGGCTTTCGGTGCGGTAACGGTCCAGTAGCACCGTGTCTGCCCGGTAGGGGCACGGCATGCCGTGCCCCTACTTCCTGATTAAAGGGCTGGCGCGGCGCGCAGGGTGAGGACCGCGATCTCGCCGGGGCAGTTGAAGCGCAGCAGCGCGCCGGAAGCCCCGACCCCCCGGCTGGTGAAGCCCTGCATCCCCTGGTATTGCCAGCGTCCTCTGGCGGTGAAACGGGGGGCGCGGCTGTTGGTGTAGATGGGTCTGCCCGATGCAAGGCAGATCTGGCCGCCGTGGGTATGGCCGCAGAGATACAAGGCCGCCTGGTGCCTGGCCCCCTCCTGGTATGCCTCGGGCGAGTGGGCGAGCAGGATGCTGAAGGCATCCGGCGGCACCGGCGCGAAGGCTCTGGCCGGATCGTGGGTCTTGTAATAGTTTGGATCGTCGAGGCCCACCAGCCAGAGGCTTTCGCCGTCTTGTTCGATCCGGGCCGCATCGTTGACCAGCATCAGCATCCCTGCCTCCTCGAAATCCGGAACCATTTCGATGCAGTCGTGGTTGCCCAGCACCCCGAAGATTCTGTGCTTTGCCCGGATGCGCGGCAGCAGGCGACGCAGCTCCCTGAGGCTTGGGGCGGTGGGGCCGTAGGTTTCCATGCGGATGTCGCCGCCGATCAGGCAGAGGTCGAATCTTCGACCTTCGATCCGGGCGAGAATGACATCGACCAGCCCCGGCAGGCCGTCGAGATGCAGATCGGTGAGTAGCAGGATGGTCAGGCCGTCAAAGGATTTGGGCAGGGTGGGGCAGACGATCTCGTGTTCGTTCAGCTCCAGTTTGAGGGCGTTGGCAACCCCTTGCTCGTAGTGGCCCAGAAGCCGGAAGACGGTGGACACCAGCCCCCGGTTGTAGAGCAGGTTGGAGAGATTGAGCCAGACATGCCAGCGGGCCAGGGGCTGGTGGCAGGAGCGCCATTCCCGCAGCCGCACGGTGGAGCGGACAATGCGGGAATAGTTTTCCATGGGAGGCCGGGAGAGGACGTATTTCCAGAAGCGGGCTCCGGCATGAGCTACAGGCATGAAGACGGCCAGAACCAGGGCATTTGACCAGAGATGGGCCTGCATCTGGCTGCCCAGATAGAGGGCGGGCAGCAGCGATTCGAAAATTTGGTCCAGTACGAAGACCGACTCGCCGCTGGCCATCCGCAGCCGCCGCTTGATGAAGCTGGAGAGCAGGTCGCCTGCTATGAGCAGGGCTGCGGCGCAAGCCGCCACCTGCCAGGAAACCCCGAGCAGCGGAAAGGCCAGGGTGGCGCCGGCAAAACATACCAGGATGCCCCGGATGGTTTTGTGGGGGCCGAAGAGCGGCAGCCCGTCGAACCAGGTTGCCCCGAAGTCGACCGGCCGGGCGAAGCGTTCGCCCATGATCAGGCTGGCCAGGGGCGGCAGCAGGTTGCCCCAGAAGAGAAAGAAAAGGATCTTGAGCGCGTCGGTCATTTTGGTTCAGCGCAGGGGCGGGTTGAAATAGCCGAAGCGCAGCCGGGGAAAGCGTTGCTTCAGCTGTTTTAGCCAGGAGCGGATGCCCATGGGCGTACCGGTTTCTTCAAATTCCAGGGATTCAAAATACCAGTCCGGGTCTATGTTAATATTGCGGAGTTGGAGAAAATCCGGTTGGTATTCCGCAATCAGTTCGCAAAGGGCGGCAAACTCCGCCGGGTCGTCGGTGAAGCCGGGCAGGATGAAATAGTTGAGCGAGACAAAGCGGCCATGCTGCTTCATGACCCGGATTGACTGCCTGACTGAATCCAGGCTGAACCCCTTGGGCCGGTAATAGCGCTGGTGGTAAACGTCTTGCGCGCTGTTCATGCTGACCCGCAGGCTGTCCAGCCCGGCATGGGCCAGGCAGTCAACACCCTTGGGCAGGGAGGCGTTGCTGTTGAGATTGATGGTGCCCTGATCGGTCTGTTTGCGGATCAGGAGGATGGCTGTCTCTATGGTGTCGGCCTGGAGCAGGGGTTCGCCCTCGCAACCCTGGCCGAAGCTTACTACCCCGCCTTTGACCGCCTTGAGGTGGGGTACGGCGATCTCGGCGATCTCCTTAGGCGTAGGGACAAAGGTGATCCGGTCCTGGGTGGAGGGGCAGCAGCCAGAGGGCTGAAGCGAGATGCAGCCCAGGCATTGGGCGTTGCACACCGGCGAGCAGGGCAGGGGTGCCTCGAATTGGCGGAGAAAATAATTGATCGCCGCCGGACAGCGGTAGGTGAGGCAGCACTTGCCCAGGTGCTGGATGAGCCGGTTGTGTTCGTATTGCCTGAGCCACTGCTCGGTGCGGCGGACGAGTTTTTCCGGCTGAAAGCGGTTCATCTCCTGGCGCTTGTCCGGGTCGCTGCGGAAAGCGCTGACCCAGAATTGGCCGTCGTGCCAGCCCACCGCAGTGTAGGCGAAAAGCGGCAGGTGCGGTAGCTCGGTTTTGGACTTTTCAAATCCGGCCCAGTGGATGGCGGTATGGGCCGGCGACATGAAGGCTGCCACCGCCTGGAGGCCACCGTCCGGATCCAGCGGGTTTTCCGCCACCAGAAGCGGCTCGCCGGTTTTCGGGTCGATGCCCACCGGCAACCGGCCCGGCAGGACGAAGATGTCGCTGCCTTCGGGCAGGGGGATAAGGTCTTCGAGGCTGGGCCGGGAAAAATGGCTGCCGCTGCGGCCCGCCATATCAAGATCGGGAAAATCCGTGATCTCGCCGGCAGCGTTGGCAAAGACCAGGCTGGGGGGTTTGTTTGGGTGCTTTGGGGCGCTGCTCATGGAGACTCTACCTGGCAGGGGGCAATATCCTTCGCGCCCTGCCGGATTGCCTCATCCATTTCGGCGATGGTTTTGGCCTTGCCGAGGTATGGCAGGCAGGCGGCAACCTGTTCGAGGGTTGTTTCGGGGAAAGGCTGTGTGATGTTAAGTAGAACGCCATTCTCCATGTCGATTACCTGTAATTTTTTGTCGGGGTGCCAGTCATGCGGCAACCGGAACGGTTCGGGGATAATGATTGCCTCTTGCGGAAGAAACTGATGGCTGGCATGGGGCATACGGAAGCAACATTAAATTGGTAAAGCTGAGTTGAGCAGCTCGTCTGCTTCAAACGAAACTTATGCCCTCTGAGTGTAAGATTGTAGTATGACAAAAGAGGTGTATTGTCAACACACGCGTTCTCTGTCCCCAGCAGCTTTTCTTGACAAGTTGCCCGCATGACGACTATGAAATGGTCACGATAGTCATCGTGACTTGGTAGTGATCTTTTTTCCACAGGAGTTGTATCATGCTTGCAAGTATCCGTTGCCAATGCCAAAAGCCATTTCCCCGAACTCATTGCCAAAAGTGTCCATGGTCATGAACGATTCGTCTTACCCGTGTTTTCGATGAGCGCCGGTTTTATCAACTAAAAAAAGCGGCGTAGGATTTTCGTGTCCACTATTGACGACCCAGCTCAAATGGTACTGCCAACTCATTTAAGGACTCTAATTTGACTTCTGCAAGCGCAACCGAGAAAACCGCTTTTGCCATCCTGATTATGATCAGCGCCTGTCATCTGCTCAATGACATGATGCAGACTCTGCTTTCCGCGATCTATCCGCTGCTTCAGAGCAGCTATGGCTTGAGCTTCGCCCAGATCGGCATTATCACCCTCACCTTTCAGGGCACCGCCTCGATCCTCCAGCCGATGATCGGTTTTTATATCGACCGGAACCCCAAGCCCTATTCCCTCGCCATGGGGATGGGCTTTACCCTGCTCGGGCTGGTGCTGTTTTCCCAGGCGGGAAGTTTTCCGGTGCTGCTGCTGGCGGCGGCCCTGGTGGGGACAGGCTCGTCGGTCTTCCATCCGGAATCATCACGGGTGGCACGGATGGCTTCGGGGGGACGACATGGTCTGGCGCAGTCCCTGTTTCAGGTGGGCGGCAACGCCGGCTCGGCGGTTGGGCCGCTGTTTGCCGCGCTGATCGTCCTGCGGCATGGCCAGACCAGTTTGGCCTGGTTTTCACTTGCGGCCCTGCTGGGCATCTATCTGCTGATCCGGGTCGGCCACTGGTACAAGGGGCGCGAGCGAAAACGCCTTGCGTCCCCGGCCACCGCAACGGCCCCTCAGGCGGCGCTGCCCCGCGGCAAGGTAGCTCTGAGTTTAGCAGTGCTGCTTGCCCTGATGTTCTCGAAATTCTTTTACATGGCCAGCATGTCCAGTTACTATATATTTTATCTGATCGAGCGCTTTCAGCTGCCGGTCCAAAGCGCCCAGCTCCATCTCTTTGTGTTCTTTGGTGCGGTGGCTGTCGGCACCGTAACCGGCGGGCCGATTGGCGACCGTTTTGGCCGCCGAATAGTGATCTGGGCCTCGATCCTTGGAGTGCTGCCCTTCACCCTGGCCCTCCCCTACGCCAATCTGTTCTGGACCGGGGTGCTCAGTGTGCCGATCGGGATGATTCTCGCCTCCGCCTTCCCGGCAATTGTGGTTTATGCCCAGGAACTTCTCCCGGCCAGGGTTGGCGCGGTGGCCGGGATGTCATTTGGCTTTGCCTTCGGCGTGGCGGGAATCGGCGCGGCGGTACTCGGTCATCTCGCCGACAGGACCAGCCTGGTCTACGTCTATCACCTGTGCTCGTTTCTGCCCGCGATCGGCCTGCTTGCCATTTTTCTGCCGCAGTTGGAAACGGAAGCCAGACGCCGGCTGCGGACGAACAAGGTCAGTTCTCTTTGATTTTCGAACACCGCGGTATTGCAAACGAGGGAAATTCACCATGGCCAGACTGCTATGTGTACCCGTTGCTGTTTTCCTGCTGGTTCTCTCTTTAGCGCAGCCGGGGAGCGGCGCGGAGTTGCCGGCCCTCTCCCTGAGCATGGGCGAGGCCATCAGCCAGGCGCTGCAAGCAAACTTCCATATCGAAGTGGCCGCCACCCGAATCAGTGAATCGCAAGGAGCGTATGACCGCAGACTCGCAAGCTTGTTGCCCCGTGTCCGCCTGGAAACACCCCTTGCCTACCAGACCCGCAACCTGAAAGCGCAAGGGATTAGCATGCCGAATCTCCCTTCTGTGGTTGGACCGTTCACCAGTTATGATTTCAGGGGCTACGCCGAACAGGCGCTTTTAGACCTGCAAAGCTGGCACAACCTCAGGGCCAGCGAGAAGACGCAGACGGTTCGCAGAAATGAGTATGAAGATGTCCGGAGTGCTGCGATCAGACAGGTCGCCGCACAGTATCTCTCCGCGCAATACGCCCAAGCACAGGTGGAGACGGCAGCGTCCAGAGTAAGAACCGCCGAGGTGCTCGAAAAGCTCGCCAGAGATCGACGGGAGGCAGGCACAGCCGATGGACTCGATCTGCTGCGGGCTCAGGTGCAACTCGCCAACGACCGGCAGAATCTTCTGGTCACCCAAAATGCGGTCCAGCAGTCGCTTTTGCTATTAGCACGGCTGCTGGGGATGGATCTGGGCACCCCGATTATCTTGACGGATAAACTCAATTTCCAGGCTTGTGACGCCCCGCGCATCGAACAGGCCGTCACTGCGGCCCTGAAAAGTAGAGCGGATTACCGAGCCCTGCTTGCGCAACGGGAGGTACTTGAAGAGCAGCTCAAGGCCAACCGTTCCCGCTACCTGCCGAAACTTGTCCTCAGCGGCAATTATGGCGACAGCGGCCAGGAACTTGGCGACATGGAGCCGTCCGGCGCAATCCAGGCGAATCTCATCTTCAATGTCTTCGACATGGACCGGCACGGTGAACGGCAGGAAATCGACAGTCTGCTGAAACGGGTCGATAACCAGATTGAGGATCAGCGGCGCGGCATTGAACAGGACATCCGGGAAGCCCTGCTAAACCTCGAATCGGCCGCGCAACAGGTCGAGGTCGCTCAAGGAGGGGTTGGCCTGGCCGAACGCGAACTGACCTTTGCCCGGGACCGTTTCAGGCATGGTGTCACCAACAACATCGAAGTCATCACCGCCCAGGATGCGCTGGCGCGGGCTCAGGACAACCGTTTGCATGCCCTGGCTCGACATGCTGACGCCAAGATCGCCCTGGCGAGAGCGCTGGGGGCAACCGAAAACGTGTATCGTCTGTTCCTGGGGATCTGAAGAGTCCGGGACGAACCATCCTTACGAAAGGTAGAGCAGCCATGAAAAAGAAATTAATCCCGGTCATACTCCTTATCGCAGCAGGAGCCGGCATTGCTTCCTATTATTCTTTGCATCGTTCACGAGGCGCGAACGCCAAAGAGTTCATGGAATTATCAGGGAACATTGAAGCCCATGAGAGTCTGGTCGGCTTCAAGATCCCGGGAAGAATTGTTGCACTGCCGGTGGAGGAAGGTCAGGAAGTTGCGGCCGGAAGCCTCCTGGCCCGGCTTGACCAGAGCGACTATCGCCAGCAGGTGGCCGTGGACGAGGCATTGGTCAATGCCCGTTCCGCCGAATTGAAGCTGGCCCAGGCCGGCAGCCGCAGCCAGGAGAAGAAAGCCGCCGAACAGCTGCTGCTTGACGCCAAGGCCGATTTTGACCTGAAAAAACTCGATCTCGAGCGCTATCAGGCCTTGTACGAAAAGGATGAAGTGGCCGCCCAGGTCAGGGATGCCGCGGCGACTGGCTTCAAACGCTCCCAGGCCATGTTTGAGCGGGCCAGGCAGAATTATGAGCTGATCCTTGCCGGCACCCGCAAGGAACAAATAGCGATCAACCAGGCCAACGTCCTTACTGCGCAACAGGCACTGGGGTTGTCCCGCATCAAACTTGGCTACACAGAACTCACGGCCCCGACTGCCGGGGTAGTGCTGGTCCGCCAGGCTGAGATCGGCGAAGTCATCTTGCCCGGAGCCCCGGTACTCAGCCTAGCCGACCTTAACAACCTCTGGTTGCGCGGCTACATCGCTGAAACCGACCTGGGCCGGGTCAAGCTGGGGCAAGCAGCTTCGGTAAGAATAGACACTTATCCGGGCCGAATCTTCAAAGGACGTCTTGCGTTCATCTCGGCAAAGGCGGAGTTTACCCCCAAGACGGTTGAGACTCACAAGGAGCGGGTGACCTTGGTCTATCGGGTCAAGATCGCTATCGATAACCCCGGACATGAACTCAAGCCCGGGATGCCGGCCGATGCGACGATTGCCCTGGAATCCGCTAAATAACCATGCCGGCAGCAAAAGATGTGATAGCGGTTCATGAACTGACCAAGTCGTTTGCCGGGATCGTGGCCGTCGACCGCCTCAGCTTTTCGGTACAGCAGGGTGAAATCTTCGGCCTGGTCGGGCCAGACGGCGCCGGCAAGACCACCACCATGCGCATGCTGGCGGGAGTGCTTGCCCCTGATCGTGGTACCGTCCTGGTTGCCGGGCACGACGTTATCAACGCCCCGGAAACGGCCAAGCACTGCATCAGCTACATGCCGCAACGTTTCGGGCTCTACGAAGAGTTGAGCGTTCAAGAAAACATCCGTTTCTATGCCGATCTGTTCGGAGTTAAGCGGGCTGAACGGGAACAGCGCTCATCCCAGCTGCTTGCCGCCGCCGGAATGAGCGAGTTCCCCGAGCGTTTGACCGGCAAACTGTCCGGAGGGATGAAGCAGAAACTGGGTCTGGTCTGCGCTCTGATTCATACCCCCGAAGTGATTTTGCTCGACGAGCCGACCAATGGCGTCGACCCCGTTTCGCGCCGCGATTTCTGGCGTATCCTGTACACCCTCCTTGACCAGGGGGTGACCATCCTTACGACCACCGCCTATCTTGACGAAGCTGACCGCTGCCACCGCATCGCCATGCTGCATGAGGGGCACCTGCTCTTTTGCGACACGCCGGCCAACCTGAAGCAGAATCTGCCGGGCACGGTCCTGTCGGTCATCTCCGCCAGGTCAAGGGAAATCCGTGCCCTGTTGCAAGGAAGCGACGGCATATCGAGCATGATGCTGGTCGGCGACGGTCTTCACCTGGTGGTGCATGATGCAGCCCGCTTGCTCCCTGAGCTGTCGGCGCGCATTGCCGCGGCCGGCCTGCCCCTTGAGCGGATCGAAGCGGTAGCCCCGTCCATCGAAGATCTGTTCATTGAAGCGGTACAGGGCACCGGCAAGGCTGGTGCCCCATGAGCCGCCCACCTCCTGCCGTGGTGGTCAAGGATCTGGCCAAGCGTTTCGGAGATTTTGTCGCGGTGGACACCATTAATCTGGAAGTCCGGCGAGGGGAAATTTTCGGATTCCTGGGGCCAAACGGCGCCGGGAAGTCCACGACCATCCGCATGCTCTGCGGCCTGCTGAAGCCAAGCTCAGGGCTCGTGCTGGTTTCCGGCATTGACGTTGCCCGTTCTCCCGAGCTGGTCCGGCAGAACATCGGCTACATGTCGCAGAAATTCTCGCTCTACAATGAACTGCGAGTTATTGAAAATATTCGCTTTTTTGCCGGGATGTACAGCGTCGCCGCGGCCGATCTCGACGAACGGATCGACTGGGCGCTTTCGATGGCCGGTTTGAAAGGGCGCGAAAACGCCCTTACCGGCACCCTGGCCGCCGGCTGGAAACAGCGGTTGGCGCTTGGCTGCGCGGTCCTGCATCGTCCGCCGATTGTCTTTCTCGACGAGCCGACCTCGGGGGTTGATCCGATTTCGCGGCGCCAGTTCTGGGAGTTGATCCACCAGATGGCGACCGAAGGCGTCACCGTCTTTGTGACCACCCACTACATGGACGAGGCCGAGTACTGCAACCGGCTGGTGATGATCTACCGGGGCAGGATCGTTGCCGCCGGCTCTCCGCTGGAGCTGAAGCTGAACAGCATGCAGGGCGAACTGCTGCTGGTCAAATGCGAACAGGTGGGTAGGGCCCTGGAACTGCTCCAGACCGCGCCCGGCGTCATGGATGCGGCGATCTTCGGCAATGCGATTCATCTGGTGGTGGTGCAGGCGGCCCCTGCTATAGAAGGCATCAGGGGGTATCTGTCAGATAAAGGGATTACCGTTTCCCGGCTGGCGCCGATCCGCCCCACCCTGGAGGATGTTTTTGTGTCGCTCATCAGCCACCACGGCGGACTTGGCGAAAAGGCGGTGGCGCCATGAACCGGCACCGCCTTTTCGCCATGATCCGCAAGGAAATTATCCAGATCAGGAGGGACGGCCGCAGCATCGGCATCGTTATCGCCATGCCTTTGATCATGATGCTGGCCTTCGGCTATGGAGTCAGTTTCGACATCAAGCATATCCCGACGACTTTCTTCGACCAGGAGAACAGCCAGCAGAGCCGGGATTTTCTGCAACGCTTCCAGTCCTCGGCATATTTCAACGTGGTGCATACCGTCGACAACTATCCGGCCTTGATCCATGACATCGATGCCGGCCGCTGCCAGATCGGCATCGTCGTTCCCGCCGATTTTTCGAAGAGGCTGAACTCCGGCGGCACTGTAGAAATCCAAGCCCTGGTGGACGGCACTGACAACAACAGCGCCACCTTGAGTATGAATTACAGTCAGGCAATTGTTCTGGCATATTCGCAGCAGCTTAAGCTGAAATGGCTCCAGCACCAAGGCGGAAAGCAAGGGCAGCCAGCAATCAGTGTCGAGGCCAGGACCTGGTTCAACGAAAATCTCGAAAGCATGGCAACCATTGTTCCCGGCGTGGTCGCCCTGGTCATGGCGGTTATCGGCACCTTTCTCACCTCCCTGACCATTGCCCGCGAATGGGAACGCGGCACCATGGAGCAGCTCATTTCAACCCCGGTGACCCCGCTCGAAATCCTGCTCGGCAAGCTCACCCCCTATATGGCGATTGGCCTGTTCGATACCTGCCTCTGCGCCGCGATGGGGGTCTGGTGGTTTGGCGTCCCCTTTCGGGGGCATGTTCTGGTCTTTCTTTTCAGTTCGACCCTGTTCATGACCGTGGTCCTCTCCATGGGCTACTTTTTCTCCGTGGTCGCCAAGACCCAACTCGCCGCCAGCCAGATCTCCTTGATAGCGACCTTCCTGCCGGCCTTTCTCCTGTCTGGGTTCATGTATCCGATCGACCAGATGCCGGCTGTCATCCAGGGGATCACCCATGTCGTCCCGGCCCGCTATTACATGGCGATCCTGCGGAATGTCTTTCTGAAAGGGACTCCCTTAACGGGGATGTGGGAGGATCTCCTGGGGCTCGGCCTTTTTGCCGTCCTGCTGGCTATTGTCGCAACACGGGCCTTTAAAAAGCGGCTTACCTGAGGGGAATGCGATTGTTTGCTCGAATGCGCCAGATGCTGATAAAGGAATTTCTGCAGGTCTTTCGGGACAAGCGAGCCCGTTTTTTTCTGATCGGCCCGCCGATCATCCAGATGCTGGTGTTCGGCTATGCGGCAACCCTGGAGATCAAGCATGTCCCCCTGGCTATTGTTGATTACGACAATACCCAAGTCAGCCGTGACTTTATTGCCCGCTTCGAGGGGAGCCGCTACTTCGATCTGCGCAAACGCCTGGCCGACAGAAGTCAGATCCAGCCCCTGATCGATAGTGGCGAGGTGACCATGGCCCTTCAGATCAACGCCGGTTTTGCCGGCAGCGTGCGCAAAGGGCAGACCGCCCAGGTGCAGGTCATTGTCGACAGTACCAATTCCAATACCACTCTGGTGGGCCTTGGTTATCTTAATGAGGTGGCAAGCTCCTTCGCCGGGGATTACCAGGTAAAATTGCTCCAGCACTCCGCGCCCCAGCTGCTTGCCCGGATGCCGGGATTAAGGCTGGAAAAGCGCCCCTGGTACAACACCGGCATGAGCAGCCAGTGGTTCTTCGTGCCGGGGGTTATCGGTAATCTCTTGACGGTTATCGTGATGACCCTGACCGCTTTTGCCATCGTCCGGGAACGGGAAATCGGCACCCTCGAACAGATCATGGTCACCCCGATCCGGCGTTTCGAATTTATTCTCGGCAAGACCATCCCCTTCTTTCTGATCGGCTGTCTGGATGCAACGCTGATCTCTTCGGTCGGGACACTCTGGTTCGAGGTGCCGCTGCGCGGCAGCCTTGCTGTCCTTGCGCTCGGGACCATGCTGTTTCTGCTCTGCATGCTCGGAGTCGGCTTGTTCATCTCGACCGTTTCCGAAACCCAGCAGCAGGCCATGATTACCTCGTTCTTCTTTATCATGCCGGCGATAATTTTTTCCGGATTTGGCTCCCCGATCAGCAGCATGCCCAAATTTATCCAGTATTTGACCTATCTCAATCCGCTGCGCTACTTCCAGACCGTCCTGCGGAGCGTGTATCTGAAGGGGGTGGGGCTTGAGGTGCTCTGGCCCCAGATGGCGGCGATGGCGGTAATCGGCGTGTCGCTCATGACGATCAGTGTATTGCGCTTCAGAAAGTCAGTTGAATAGAGCCTGCTGCAAAATGCCGATAATTACGGTGCGGTAGGCGGTGGCGCCGGTCTGGTCGTTGCCGAAGCGGACGTTGAACAGGGACAGGTCAAGCTCGTGGTCGATGATGTGGTTCAGGGAGTACTCGAAGGTGTCGGGCAAAATCTGCTTGGCGAAGTGGACGGGGATGAACTTGCCCTGAGCGTACGAGTAAGGTTTGTAGCGGGCCATGGTGCAATATCCTTGTGCTGTAGTTAAGCGGTTTTGTTGCGGGATATTGCAGTCATTGTACAGCGCTTGCACGCATAAATAAAATCGAAATTACAATGAGTTGAGTTTTTATACAGGCGCAACGATGGCATGAGTGGCGCGGCGGTTTTATGCCGCGTCCCTCTCGATGCCTTTGTTGTGCCTACGGTTTTACTGCTTCGATGGTCGCCGAAACTATATAGTCCTCAATTTTGCTTCCCGGCGCCCAGTCACGGATGAATGTTCTGCTTTCATCTTTTGGCTTGATCTGAATGTTCTCAAAACCGGTTCGATTCAACATGCCTTCGAGTTCCGGAATGGAAGATGCGCCCGTGATACATCCCGTATACATCGCCATATCCTTCTTCACGGCGTCGGGAAACTCAGCCGTGGCAACGACGTCGGACACGGCAAGACGGCCGCCGGGTTTGAGCACGCGGAAAGCGTCATCGAACACCTTCTGTTTCTCCGGCGATAAGTTGATAACGCAGTTCGAGATGATCGCATCGACGGTGCTGTCCGCAACCGGCAGATGTTCTATCTCGCCAAGTCTGAACTCAACGTTCCTGAATTCCGTCTTTGCGACGTTTGCTCTAGCTTTCGACACCATTTCGGGCGTCATATCCACGCCTATGACCCGTCCTGTCTCTCCCACGGCCCCGGCTGCGAGGAAACAATCGAACCCGCCGCCGCTTCCCAGATCAAGTACGGTCTCTCCCAACTTGAGCGATGCGATGGCCTGCGGATTTCCGCACCCAAGCCCCATGTTCGCCCCTTCCGGAACAGCATTTACATCCTCGCCTGAATATCCCAGCCCCTGCGAGATATCCGCCGCTGTCACTTCCCTGGATGTCCCACAATAGGACGAGGGTGAGCAACCGCAACCGGCGCTCCCTGATGCGGCAACCTTTCCATAATTCTCCCGAACCGCACTGCGAATCTTGTCATTATTTAGCTTGTCCATTTGTGGCCTCCTTTAAAGGGGTTATGAGCAACTCTCACCCCTATAGACGAGGAAACATCAAAAAGGACGCAAACGATCAGCAACAATTATCATCAGTCCCCGCCTTTCGTTCATAGTCACAGAGCCGTCCACTATGATCGAACTCAAGCCTGCAGCATTCAATCAGCATGTTTTTCAAAAGGGCGCGCCCCCGTTGCACCCTGGATTTAGCCCCGGACAGCGACGTGCCCTGTGCTTTGGCAACTTTCTTCTGCGTCAATCCTTTCACTTCCGACAAAATGATTGTCTCTCGATAGCTCTCGGGGAGGAGTTGTATCATGGGTTGCAAGCATTCCGACAACTTTTGTATGACCTTTTCACTGGAATCGGTTTCTGGATGTGAGAGCTGATCAGGAAGCTCGACGGTCGGCTTCTGAGATCGGAAATAATCGATGATAGCATTTCGAGCAATTTGATAGAGCCAGCTTGCCAGCTTTGTCTCGTCCTTCAGGGAAGCCAATCCGGTATGCATTTTCAAAAACACGTTTTGAAGAACGTCATCGGTCGCCGCATCATCGGCAATTCGACTTTTGACAAAGCCGCGAAGCCTTGAATGATACTCCTGCCACACTTTTTCTGATACGTTCACTATAAATCTCCATGGGCATAAACAGCGAGTTTAGCGGCTTGGCCGCTGGAACGACTGGTTGGCTTGTTGGCACAATCTTATGATCTCATGAACGTCCACGGCTTACCCTATTCTACCTGGGAGCGAAAATTGACCGTATAGAATTTGTTTCATAGTTCTGCCTAAGACCATCTATAATCTCAATAGTTCTTAAAGGATGTTTACCAACTGTAGTTTCATGGGACAAAAGGACTGCATCAACTCCTTTCTCAAATAAGTAACAAAGATGAGCCAATTCTGAACGATTTGGTAACCAATTTTCTGAGAGACTCGGTAATAGGTCAGTACCAATAATTAGTGGCTTATTTAATTCAAAGACTGTTGAGATTACTTTCTTCTGTATTTTGTAGAAATCAAAAGGGCCTGTGTCTAGGAGCAAATCACCTCGTCCTAATAAAATTGCATCAGCAACATTAGCAATTTCGCTGACGTAATTAGCTCCTTTTTTTGTTTCTATTTTTGCAATAATAGGAGGGATTGCAATATTTTCTTTGTGGCCATTAATCATAGCTTTTCGAGCATCTAATATTATGCTGGGATTCTCCACAAATGACAGAATTACGCCCGTAAACGGTGTCAATGAAATTGATCCCAACGCCTCACGATCTGATTCTGTTAATGATTGATTTTGAAAAGTTTTCCCTGATATGACAACACCACGGAATTTATCAAGAACACCATCCATCATCGAATGGGCTATGCAATAGTCATTAAATGTCTCTTTAATAATTAGTGCATCTTCGCCATCCCCTAAAAAAATCAAATCACCAACATCAAATGAACAATAATTTGAATAATTTTTCAGGCCAATTTCAGGGGGAGAGCTATCTTGAACTGCAGGGAGAGGATTGTAGTTGATCCTTAAAGGCTCCCCTTTTTTGATCTTAAACCCACGGTTATTTGTAAGGCGCATTTTTGAGCCAGGCAAATCAAGAAATAGATCCAAAAAGACTCCCTTGTCTTTGGCAATTCTATTAACTTTTTCGGCTTGTTCAGAGAGGGCTCTTAGTGTGTACTTTGAAGCTGAAAACCGGAACGCGTTAGCGCCATTGTTAATAGCGCCAGAAATATTTTCTGAAGATTTTGTAGCAGGGCCATATGTTATAAAGATAGCAGTCATTGTTGTAAATTCCTTCCATTTAATTACAGAATGTGAAGTTTATCATTTGTTGATGGTAGATATAATATTTGGTGAGAATTTGATCTGCTCTATTGCAAATATTAAAATCCATGCTAGCACAAGAACTATAGCTACCATTAATAACTTAGAAGCAATTCTTTCAGCATATGATTTAATATATACAGCTGATCTAAGCTCTAGCATTCTCATGTTAAGAAGTGCTTGAGGATTAAACGTGCCATATTCATCATGGAAAAAAGCCAAATGTGCAGCTGCCTTATCATCTGGTGTTTTGCTTCGCAAGCTAGTGTATTTATCTATGGCGTCACCTTTTCTATAATGCCAATTTGTAGGTCCACCTAGTAAAATCGAAATAGACTGTTTTACATGTCCTTTATGCTCACTTGTTGCAAATGGGCCACTTGTCCTTCGAGAGGTTAACCCACGGATACAATACAATATTGAGAACACGGACAAAAATAGCGCAACCAAAAGCAAAGAATTTTTTATATTAAACTCTGTTATTTTTAAAACTTGATGCCCTGCTATTGCTGACACAAACGACGATATAGTTACAACGGTGCTAATTTTTTCGTCTATATCATAAAGCCACTGGGAGTATTGAGAAATAAAAAGAGTTCTCAATTTTTCCATTTGAGCTATACCTGTATGTATCTGCTTGAACGATGCTGCAATCTCTGGCCAAGATCTTGCTAACTCTACGCCTGTAGTTTGAGAATTGATTATCTGATCAATCTCAGCACTTGTTACTGTCGTAGTGATTAGTATTGCAGGTATATTAGATAGTTGAGCAGACTGAATGTCTTCAGGTCTATCACCAATTGCTGCTACAATATTATATTTTCGTGACAACTCTAAATATGATTCTTTTTTATATTCAAATGATATTTGTGATGAAAATACTTCAGACTTGCTATTCTTCCTCATGATTAGTTGCTCAGATTTACATTCAATACCATTATCGTTTAGCTCTTTTAAAGTAACTTCTCTGCATTCTTCGAGTCTCGATGTAAGAAATATTATTACAAAATTATTACTAGTTAGCCATTCAATTGTTTCGCAGGCCCCAGGAAAAGGGATTGCTGAGCATTCAGTTATTACTTCAGAGGTATCTAATAAATATAAAAATTTATTAGAAAGAATATTGTCTGCTCCTAGTATTTCTGCAAGATGGTAATCATTTTTTATGTCTATTAGTTCTGCATCTATTGAAAAACTTCTTTTTAGTAGTTTTTGTTTTCGTACAGATGTGTCAATAATTGTGTTGTCGATATCAATAACAATTGTTGGTGCATTGTCATTACTGTTCATAGTACACATGTCCTTTGTATTTATGTAAACCTATAAAACTAAATTGATACTTATGGAAAATCATAATAAACCCAAAAAGTCACAAAATTAGTTTGTTCATAGAATAGCATTCATCATCTAAACAAAAGATTCTTATAAAAGAATATTGACTATATAATATTAGACCTACTTAAGCGAGCCAAATAGTCTTTTGATAGATTTTGGTCATGCATAACATTTTCAAATATTTCATATGGTTTATCGACTAATATATTGCCAATTCTTTTTTGGTATGGTGCTCCATTGTGGTAGGGGTCAATAATCATTTCTCCATCCCCATAAACAATTATACATTCAGCATTAGTTGTATATGAATGAACAACAATCTCCATCCCGGAATTTGAATAATTATCAATAAGCTTGTCCTTCATTCCATTAAGTTTACTGTTAACTTCACCGTATTTATTAATAAAAGAATTTCCATTCCCGCTTTTCATTAAACCGAAAAGGTAGTATTTTCGTATTCCATTATTTATACACCACCTTGCAATATTATCAATTTCAAAATAATTGATATTTGTTACGACTGTAGTGACACTTACATTCCAATCATTATTCACACAATATTTTACAGCAGTCTCAATATTTTCAAATCCATTTTTGTAGCCAACTATTAAGTTGTGCTTTTCTTTAAGGCCGTGAATACTAAACCTTACAGAATCTCTTTTGCTAAGAGTGATTTTTTTTTCCATAAATGCTTTACCATCTGCTGACAAAAGCACATTCTCTAACCCTATATTACTTGAGTATTCCAAAATCATGCATATATCAGAATACAAAAGTGGTTCACCACCAGTTATGCATATTTTTTTTCCTCCTGCCTTTTTTATTATTTCTAGAATTTTTATGAATTGTGCTGAATCTGTATAGGGACGATTTCTTTTAGGTTCACAACAAAACATACATTTCATATTGCATTTCGATGTGACTTTGACTCCAACCGTATGAAAAAACATCAGTGTGTTTTTGTGTTCTATCATAATATTTCTACCATGTATATTTGTTGTCAACATATGAATTAGAGCAGAACAACAAGTAATTAACTGGTTTTCCCGATAACTCCGGGGCTTAAAAAAACATTTACACAATAACCAGTTCAGGCAGGCTGTTTGCTAACCTGATAACACCACAAAATGCGTGTTAACAAGAAATCTTATAACCGCGCCATTTTGGGTCAGACCACGTTTGATTGTGGCACTTTGTCATAATCTGCACCTATTGGAGGGAAGGCTAGTCACGCAACAAGCAAAAATTCCCCCTGACACAGCCAGTCCGCCGCACAAAAAAAGCCGCTCTCGGGCGGATTATCTCCCGAAGCGGCTTGCGTTTACCTGGTTGTTGGCGGCAGGTGGTGGTACTCGGTCCCGGCATGCCCTTTCCCCACGGTGGCATTTATCTGAACAGCGAGGAGGTCAGCTTAAACAATAGGCCAGGGATTAACAAGCAGAAAGTTGTTAGAAACAAATCACTTCCCCTGCCGCGGGCCGCGCTCGTTGCCCCGGGTAAATGATCGGGGACATCCTATATTCCCCCCGTCAAGAGAAAATCGCTTACTGAAAAATATCATGTAAAATAGGGCTGTTATCTGCCACCCTGTTTTTCGAGCGCAATTCACCCTCTCCTTTCTCCGCAGGA
>Ga0172380_10000120_pt1 | contig 165842 bp, 237 predicted proteins | sample Leawe162metaG_FD_119747 | JGI IMG/M metagenome (GOLD analysis project Ga0172380, IMG submission 119747) | Leachate microbial communities from a municipal landfill in Southern Ontario, Canada - Leachate well 162 metaG | ecosystem: Engineered > Solid waste > Landfill > Unclassified | place...
CTGGTGGACACCGTGACCAGCCCGGTCTCGTCCACGGCCTTCACCGCATCCGGCCCCAGGGTGTCGGTCGCCTGCTGCCGGTCGAGGTCCTCTTCCACCGGCTCGAAGGCCTCGGCGTTGGCGCGCTTGACGTGGTACACGGCACCCGGGAGGCGTGTGATCTGGATGACCGTGGGCGGGATGTGCAGAGCCACGGCATCCCGACGACCGTCGTCCGTCGACAGGTCGGCGACCTTGGTCAGATACGAGCGGACCTCAGCGTACCCCTCGCTCTTGAGGCAGTCGAGGCACCACGGATCGTCGAGAGCCGCCGCGATCTTGAGCATGATCGACGCGTCGAGCGGCGCCAGGTCCACCAGCAGCTCGCCAGTCTTCGCACTGCCGAACTTGTCGTAGGGCAGGATCTGGGTGTTCAGGCTGTCGAGGGGCAGGCCACCCATGCCCATCGGGTAGCGGTCGATGTTGATGAGCGTGTTCCAGCGGGCGATGTCCGTGCCCTCGGCCACGCCGGGCTTGAACAGGCCGTCGCGCAGGCGCTTGCGGTTCTGCGGCCGGAACTCCCCGTTCTCCAGCATGATCAGGTCCAACGGCGCCACCTTGAAGTCGCGCACGATGAACGGGATCTGGATGTACTGGACGCCCGACGCCTTGCCCTTCGGACCGAAGGCCGCCGACTGCGGAAGGTTCGTGCGGCTGTACACGAGGATGCGGCCGTACGCGTACCCGCGCTCGGGCTCCTTCTCGTCAAAGCGAATTTCGGTTTGGTACAAATTCTCCACGTACGGCGCTTGTTTATAGAGCTCTCCCAGTATCGCTGCAGGCCATTCTGCATCGTTGACAGGAAGCTGTGCCCCCACAGCAACCTTGAAACCGCTCGACTTCTTCTCCAAGTACAGAGGCTCCATCGCGTCTCACCTCCTGCTGGTCCCAGCGTACCACGCGGTTGTTTGTGGTGAAAACCGGCAGATTCGATCTGTCATAAGACAGCTGAAGGAGGAACAGTATGCCTGGCTGCTCGCATCGTACGGGACGTCTGTCGTGGTTCTGGTGGAAGCTGGTGACCATCGGGTTCTGCGTACTGCTTGTCTGGGGGCTCGTCGATCAAGGCCTCGGGAGCCTGTGGTTGACGGTCCCCCTGCTGGTGTTCGCCGTGCTGCGGAGCTCCGAGCCCGATGAGGGGTACGGGCACCGGGTCGAAGGCGAGTAGCAACAGGCCGGTGGCCCCGTTCGGGGCGTCCTAACACCGGCTCTTTCCTTTAGCCTACGACGTTGCGGATAGCGATCGGAGGGGGAGGGGGAACGGGCACCCCGCTGGCGTCGTGCGTATGGGTGAGGCACCACTGGTAGAACGCGTCGGCGTTCCCGCAGATCGGCTGAGCCCCTGATCCAAAGATGACCTTCCCCGAGAGCTGGATGGTCGTGGCCTCGATGCGCTTCGTGCCCGTGATGTCCTCGCTGCTGTCCAGCGCGCTCAACGATGTACGGCCGCGGATGGTCTCCGTACGGTTGCCGATCACCGACTCGTCCAGCGACTGGTACTCGAGCGTCGTGGCACCGAACACACCGTCGACCGTTCCATCCTTCTTGACCGACCACTCGGCGTCCGGGTTGGCGTAGGACCCCGATGCGCGGTCGATCCCTTCCTCGACCACCGCTAGCCGCAGGACCTTGTCGTCCCCCAGCTTGCCTGCCTCCAGCAGTACCGTGGCCTTGGTGTCCCCCAGCAGCTCGTTGACCTGGAGCCGGAGGTGCGTTCCGAGATCTACGGAATCGCTGTCCGCCTCCCGTTCGCTCTCCAGCAACAAGTCGATGCCCACGGTCGACAGCAGGTAGTTCTCGCAGAAGTCGCGGATGACGTTGCGCGGGCGGAGGTACATGCGCTGGCAGAAGGCACTCGCCCCCTCCTGGATCGTCCCGCCGCGTCGGAGGAAGAAGAAGTTGCCGTCGCGTCCAATGAGCCAGTAGTCGCCCGGCAAGCACTTGGGCTTGGCGCCGGCGAACGACATCTGGTACTCGTCGCTGCCCGCCTGTGGAAGGTCCGATCCGCCACCCTGCTCCAGTTCGGTGGGCGACGCCATGAACGGCAGGTCCAGGAACACCAGGATGGTGGGCGGTGTGTCGTCGGACGGTATGGCGATCAGACACCGTGCCCCGATGTCCGGAAGACCACCTTGGCCCTCGCCAAGGAAGTGGTACATCGGAGAGCCGATCTGCACGTTGGGGTAGTCGCGGTTCTCTTGCTCGGTCTGCACGTCGACCGTGTACCGTCGCGTGTCGACGTTGGTGACACGTGCGCGAAGGATTCGAGCGGCATGCAGCCCGGACGACGCAGGACTGTTGCCCATCAGTAGGCCCCCGGCTTACCGGACAGCCCCGTGCCGAAACCCGGGGAAAACGCGATCGCAGAGAACGGGTTCAGGCCGGCGACGTCGGCCTGGTGGCCCTCGAGTGCCGCGTCAACCAGCGTGTCCTTGAGCCGCTCGTGGTGCAGCTTCGACATCCAGTCCTCGGTGAGGTCCAGCGGTGCGAACGCAATGCCCTTGAGCATCGGGCTCACCTTGATGTGATCCTTGTGGCTCTCGTTCCACCCATGGACCACGGACAGCGGGACCATGTCGCCCCGCCGCATGTGCTCGTGGCCGCCTGCGTCCTCGACCTGGCCCAGGTTGGTGATGCCCCGCACGACGACCTCGACGTTGCGTCTACGGATGCCCTGCGGCCGGTAGATGTCGTCCAGCTCGTTCGTGATCTGATTCTGGACCGCGGGCAAGCCCGCCGTGCGCAGGAGGTCGTGCATGTTGATGTAGCCCGTCGACAACGGGGTACCGGCGGACACCCTATACCCGGCGCGCACGTCGGGCGCCAGCTTAGTCGTACCCGGAACGTGGTGGTCCACCAGCTTCCCGTGGGCCTCGATGCCTACCCGGAACCCGCCGGCGGGATCCGCACGTACCGACTTGACCACCCCCTCGTTCTCCGCCAACACCGCGGCGTTCGGGATGACCTTGGGCATGCGCAGTAGGTGCTCGATGCGGTCGAACTGGTTGATGGCCGAGGACCCGGATCCCTTGCCCACGACGCCTCCACTGTTGTGCGTCCAGATACCGTTGGCGGCCAGCGTGCCGTCTTCCGTCTCGAGATCATACACGAGAGGCGTTTCCAAGAAACGGATGGGCTGTATGAACTCCACCAGTTCGGGTTGCGCCTGCTCGATGTTTTTTTCTCGCGCAGGGATACCGCCCAACTTAGTGCACTCACCCAACCAACCCACCAGGGGTGCGGTGTACGAGAACCCCACAATGTACCCTTGATGCTTGGATACCACCGGGCGTATCGATCCATCCTTACGCCTGATCTTGCTTTTCCTCCATGGGGTAGTGTTGACGTGGGCACAGCCACCCAGGCGCTCCACTATCCAACGAAGTTGCTCTGCCAACAGGGCGCTGGTCGTGCTGATCCCTACATTGTACCAACAGCTTTCTTGATTCCTCGATACCGTACCATCGCCGTCGATCATTCCAGCGAGGAAGTCACCAAGCCACTTTCGGTTGAAGCCTGTCCACCCATCAGGAAGCCCTTTATTCCAAGCGTACCGGCCGAAACAGCGCTCATAGTACGCAGCGGTCGATACGTCGTAGAAGTGCACCTTCCTGCTATCGTGAGTAACCCGCAGGCGTGGGTGCTCCTGCTTTGCTGACTGCAAGACGCGCTTTTGCAGAAACCCCTTCGGCTCGGCAATGTCTACGCCTACACGATAGGAGTACCTCGATTTGGTCACCCCGTCCTTCCACATGTAGTCGTACGACATTACCTGTACGCATCCTTCAGCTGCGTACATCCCAGCGAGCCAGCCGTCCTGTAGGGGAACACCAACCCAATCAGCAGGAGGAGGGGGAACAAGGACGGCGTTATGGGTACGACGTCCTATGGATCGTGGCTCAACTGCCAACACGGGTGAAGACGGAGCCAACACCTTTACCCGAACTCCGCACTTCCTACACCACCAACCGCTGATCCGCCGTTTGGCGTTCTCAGGTTTCGGAATCGTTCCACACGCGCAGATAGTCGGGGCCTCCGCCAACATGTGGGGGTGGTTGTCCTGGCTGATGATGAAGCCTCCAGCGCGGGTTTTGAGCATCACCATGGTTGTTCCGGGTGTTTGCTCGTGGCAAACCACCGAACGGATCTTGTTCCACTTCCCGTTGGACCACACCGACAGGTCGTCAACAGGAGCAGATCCAACCCTAGTGGTAGGGGCATACCGTTCGTACAGACGCCCCAAGGTGGTGCTCCAAACACGTTTCCTACAACGAACGGTAACTACCGTGTGCTCGTGCAGACAATGAACCGATTTCAGCATAAGCTGGGTTGATCGTTCTCCAAGCGCCTGTCCGGCAATGACCCCGATATTGGTACCTATTCCAGGGAGATGCCCGTCCCCCATCAGCCCTGAGCAGCGTTGACAGATCCCTTGCGGCAGCTTGCACTTGAGCGGGGAACGGACGACAACCGACTGCGTCCCTTCCTTCCTCCAGTGATCCACAAGCGACTGGGTGACGAGCCCCCCGGCAGCCGCCCCGGGCGCGGCCTTCGCCAGGTATCTATCGGTGACGTCCGGGTGGTCGACGGCCATCGCGATACCCTCGGTTGTCCCACAGTCGCGGGACGCCACCACGGTATCGGCCACGGTGTTGATGATCTGCTTGGAGAGGTACCCCGGCTCCCGGACCTCCTGGGTCTTGCGCATGGACGCGACACGCGCGGCCTGCGCCTGGGTCCAGAAGTCGGAGGTCGTGAGCCCTTCGCTGAACGAGTGGCCGACGGGCACCGGGATGGGCTTGCCCTTGATTCCCGCTACGATCATGGGCGCCATCACCAGCTGCTTGTACTGGTCACGCGATGGCTTGATCCCGGCCAGCGCCATCATCGCCAGCTGCGGGGGGTTCGCCGTGACCTTGTCCCAGTGCGCCTTCTCCATGGCCTCGCCGGCGTTCACCCAGATGCCGACGGTCTTGGAGTCGCGGTCGATCTTGGACAGGGTCGCCGGCAGCTTGCGGATGTCGGAGTTCGCCGTGCGGAACGCGGCGTCCCTCGACTGGGTGTCGGTGCGGAAGTCGTTCAACGACAGGCTGAAGGCCTGCTCGTAGACGTTGCTCGCGCCCAGGTTCATGACCTTCTGCGCGACGCCCGCGTACTCGGGGGCATGGGTCTCGGCCAGCTGCTTGAGGAACCCGCCAGTGACCTTGGAGTTCCACACCACGTTGGGGTCGTACAGGATGGCGTCCTTGCGCATGTCCATCGGAAGCGTGGCCCACAATCGAACGCGGCCCATGGTTGTCGCACGCCCGCCAACATTGATCGTTCCCCATTTCTGCTTGCCGGCGACAGCTGCGGCCAGCGCCTCTTCCACTGTCTTGTAGTTCGGCGCATGCGGGTCGGGTTTGATGGTCGTGGCGCGGAACAATCCGAGCTGCATTTCGTTGGTCGGCGCGTACACCGGGCGCCCGGACGCTTTGTGCAGGAGGTTGACCGACGGTAGCATCCCCCGCGCTTCTTGCTGGGCGGCCGGCGACTGGGGAACGAACAACGCCGTTTGATCTCCGTCGAAGTCCGCCCCGTATCCCGCGGCAATCATAGGGTTTATCGTTATGGACAGCCCCTTGCGCATGATCGGCTTGAGCGCCTGAATGCCCTGCTGGTGGAGCACCGGGTCCCGCTTCATGAGCACCAGCTTCTCGCTCATCACCTTGCGCAGGGACGCTTCAGCCATCGGGTCGTTCGCCTTGATCATCTGCTCGGCTTGCAGCGGACTGTACCCAACGCGGCTGAGCTCGCGGACGGTGAACGGCTTGAAGATCTCGGTGGCGATGCGGTGGGGTACGCCAACCTCATCGATGGTGATGTCGGGATCCGGGGTGATGACCGAGCGCGCCGATAGGTCCTGGCGCGGCTTGAACAGGTGCTGGAAGATCCACGCGTGCTTGGCGGTCGGCTGCGTGAACACATCCATGATGCCCTGGGTTTCTCCCCCCTGGATGCGCTTGTAGCCGGCGCCCACTCCTTGAAGCGCGGAGAGCGACGTGTACAACTCCTTGCGCAGGCGCCCACGGCTGCGGTCGGGAAGGCTCGGGTCCATGTCCTCGTACTTGGAGACGACGGTGCCCAGAGCCTTGTACGTCTCGTTGAGGGGGTCGGATGCGAGATCCCCGGTCGGCAGCACGGTCAGCGGGCGCATGGTCGGGGGGAGCACGGGGATCACGCTGGTCATGTACGCGGTCCGCGGTCGGAGACCCACCTCATCCAGCGCCTCGAGATACCGCAGCTTCCGGTTGGAGCGGTCCAGCTGGGTACCCGTCAACTTGGGGAGCTGCGCGCGGACGGTGATAGCGTCCTTCTTCACGTCCACCTGGTCGAGCATCCAACCCACGGCGTCGGACCCGGTACGGGAGCCGGGGGTCTTGGCCGCGACCAGCTTGCGCTCCTTGTCCACCGCCAGGCGGCCGCCCAGAACATCCAGCAGCTGGTCCTGGGTCATGCCGGTCAACGCCAGCACCCCGCGCTCGAAGAACGGGTTGGGGATGGACTCCGGCAGCTGGATGTGGCTCATGCGGTCGCCATCGAGCCCGCCGGTAACATGGGGGTCGAACAGCCCGCCTGTCTCCGGGATCAACTCGTGCCCCTTGAGCGTGAGGTTCGGCTTGCTGAGGGCCCCACTGCTCATGCGCAGGGTGTCGTGGTCGGTCAGCGGCACCATCTGGACGCGAGTCCCGTCCTTCTTCAGGCGGACGCCGAGCGTGTTGAGGTAGCCCTCGAACTTCTTCTGGGCAAACGTCGGTCTCGGAGGAGGAAGCGGCTGGCCCAGCTGGATGGCCCGCCACATCTCATCCTGAGACGCCATGTCGGACTTCGAGCTGTGCGCCTCGCGCAGAATGCTGCGTGCGCCATGCGCCAGCAGCGCCAGCTCCCCCAGCCCCCCGAGACTCTGCGCTCCGCCTTCACCGCCACGCCGCGGTTGCCGGTCGATATCGTACGGATACCCCGGGCCCCCGGCGCGCGCGTGGATCTTACGGTCGACCTGGTGCCGCTGCTTGAGGATGTACATGGGCCCGACAAGCGCCTTGCCCAACGACGCTCCGGTCTGGGCGTCGAACAGTTCTTCCTGCTCGTCCAGCCCGTGTTCCTTCATTTCCTTCCGCAGCAGCTCGCCGTAGTCCACGCCCGGTTGGTAGTTGCGGGTCATGTACGGCTTGCCTGTCTTGATGGCGATCTTGCCGGCCGCCATCTCGTAGACCTGGCCGATGTTCTGGCGACCAGGGATGGCGTACGGGTTCATGACGATGTCCACCGGCTTGCCGTTCTTGTCCTTCGGCATTTGATCGTCACGGTAGACTGCGCCCACGGTGCCCTTGCCGGCGTGTCTGTTGCTCAGCTTGTCAGCCACCTGCATGGGCTCTTCGGTAGCGATCACGACGTGCGCGCGGCCGTCCGGCAGCTTGTGCACACGGACGACGGTCCCCGGCACGTCCTGCTCCCAGGTCGTGGACGTGTCCGCATACGGCTTGACCAGGGACTTGGACAACCGGGCGATGGCCTGGGTCTCGGTGGTGTACTGCTGGGGGCGAAGGGCCAGCGTCAGGGGATCCCCCGGCACCACCTTCTGCCCTTCGCGCACGATACCGTCGCTGTCCAGCTTGTCCAGCTGGGTGCTGCCGTAGCGCGCCGGGTAGTAGGCGGCGAACGGCGCCTTGCCCACCTTGGTGTTCTCGTCCGGTACGAACTGGTGCCGGTGGAGATGCAAGCTCGCCAAGTTCTTCGCAGCGGACTCGGAGATGACGACCGAGTCCTCGTGCGTCATCACGGGCAGCGCGAGGAACGCCGTGCGCATGTTGGCGCCGATGGCCAGGCGCCCATCCTTCGTGAACCACGAATCCGCGATCAGCTGGCCGTCCTTCACGTGGTCGCCCACCTTGACCACGGGCTCCGCATGGATCCCGGTTCGCTTGTCGTTGAGCGGGAAGTAGTCGTAGATCTGGTGGGTGTGAGACTTGCCGGCGGCATCCCGGATGTGGATGGCGCCGCGCTCGACCTTCGTGACCACGCCGGCGACCCGGGAACTGGCCGCGGTCAACGCGCCAGGCAGTCGGTCCATGGACTTGCCCTCGGGACCCGCGGACTGCACCAGCGCCGCTTCCCGGTGTACCAACGGTACGGTCTGCCCCAGGTGGCGCGCGCTCATCGACAGGCGGTTGCCCGAGTTGTTCTGGGCGAACGGCACCAGATTCGTGCCCGTGCCCATCAGCATGGCGGCGTTGGGGATGACGTAGTCCACCTTGTCCCACGGTACGTCGGCCATGTCGTTGCCGGGGCCCGCGATGCGCACCTGCTTGTCCACGGCCTCGGGGACCTTGGTACCGTTGCGCTCGACCCAGCGCACGCTGTCCGGCAGCGCGACGTTCGACCGGTAGAAGGTGGCTGTATTGATCGGCACCATCCGCTTCTGGCGGACGTCGTACACGGGCGTGAACAGCTCGTTGCCTTTCTTGGAGACGCCGAGCGCCAGGTGGCTGGCGATGCCCACCTTCTCGCCTTCCGGCGTGTCGATCGGATCGAGGAACCCGAGGTGGCTCTTGTCCACGGCCTTCGCTTCGTCCGTGACCATCCGCGTGTCGCCGATGGCCCCGGGCCCGATGATCGTGGTGCGGCTGAAGCCCTCGAGCATCTCGACGGGGTTGTCCTGGGTCGGGATGCGGCTGACCGCGGACTCCGTGAACACGCTGGCCACCGCCTTGTCGAACATGCCGGGGTACACCAGGTGCTCGAGGTTGTTGTGGCGGTCGATGGTGTTGGTGAGGCGCCGGCGGAGACCCGAGCCCATGACCCGGATCTTCTCCCCGACGTAGTCCTCGGTGCTGAACAGGTTCTTGAACAGGATGGCGTCGCGATCGTCGGGTTCTCGCGTACCACGCGCGATGCTGAGCAGGTTCTTCGAGGCGAGGGCCAAAGCCTGTCCGTTGAGCCGGTCGACGCGCACGCCCAGCGTGTGCTCGGTCACATCAGGGCTGAGCTCCTTGGCGGGCAGCGTTTGTCGCAGGTGCTGCACCGCCACGTCCAGGGACGGTGCTTCCTTGCCCGTGGACACCCGGTAGAACTTGCGGATGGCGCCCTCGTACTTCTCGGTGGCGTTCGCGTCGTAGATCTCCTTGCCCCAAGACAGCCGCAGCGTGCTGTCGTCGACACCCAGCGCGCGCAACATCGGGAACAGCGGGATGCTTGATCCGGCGTGGTCGAACATGAAGCGGCGGCTGGTCGGGTCGAAGTTGAGGGCGTAGCGCTCGCCGCCCGCCACGTTGATGTGGCTCTCCAGTTCCCCGTTGTCCTTCACGCGTGCGTAGATCCCGGGCTTGAGGCGCCACTGCTTGTCCAGCTGATACTCCTGGCCGTTGACCAGGTAGCTGAGACGCGGCGTCAGCTTCGGCAACTCCGCTAGCCGCACATCCTTCTTGTCCAGGACTTTGCCCGACAGCTTGTCGATCAACGACAGCGTTCCGTTGAGCGGCACGCCCCACGTCTTCTCGTTGAGCTTGGCATCCAGCTGCCCACGAAGATCATCCCACGACAGCGTGTCGTCCACCCGCACGTTGCCCAGTCGAAGCTCTCGTGTCTTTCCGACGATCGGGAACACGTCGTTCATGGCCGAGGTAGCGGAGTCCTTGACTACCTCCATCTCGGAGTTCGGATCGAGGACCGCGCGCACCTTGGTCTGTCCGGGAACAGCGGGCATACCCCATACTACCCCGTGAACGGCCGTAGAGAAAAGGGGATAGGGGAATTCGGCATAAGATCATTGGTAGGAGAGTGTGCTGCTCTCCAGAAAGGAGAAGTTGATGAAGACAACGCCGGACGACGACTTGGACGACGCGCGCAAACCGGGGTAGTCCTCAGAGAAGCACCCAGGCAGCCGGGAAGCCATACGGCAACAGGGCCGTTGGCCACGACCTGATGGTTATCGGGTCCCCGACCGCCGACTGCTGATCGACGGAGAAAGGGCCTCCCTTTGCTGGATGAGCTGGAAGAGCTCATCGACGACATGCGACAACCCGGGTAGCCGGTAGTCGCCGTCTAACAACAGAAGGAGACGCCAATGCTGTTCCTGGGTGAGCTGTTCGCCGGGATCTTCTTCGGCCTCTGGGCGGGTCTCGCCGAGAGCCAAGGAATCCGGCCCCCTACGCTCAACGTCGAGCGCTAGGTCTCTGGGGAGTCAGGCAGTCCACCTGCCTGACTCCCCATTCCTCTCCTTTTTCTTTTAGATCGTGGAGAGCTCTGCGCGTGGCGGGCGCTGCTCGGGGAGCGGCTGCGTGATGGTGCCGGGTGCAGGACCTGAAAGGTGCTGCATCACCAGCCCGTGCACCTGCGGCATCTCCGCCTGCAACTGCGACAGGTACAGGTCGCGTTGCGCGGTATCCATGCCCGCCAGCTGCGAGGCGAAGCCGCGGGCGAGGGCCTCGGGCTGTACGCGCGTCCCGTCGGAGGTAACCGCTAGCCCGTCGCCCGACTCGAAGAACCGGGTGTTCGACTCGATGCCCGAGGTGGGGAGGAGATCGTCTGTCGACGGCGTGGGTTGCTCCGTCTCCTGGGGACCACCGATGCCGCCGGGTGGGGTGCTCCCGCTCATCGGCCCCTGCTGCAGGGCCTTCATCTGCTGGGCCGCCGCGGCCTGCGCCCGTACCTGGAACCTGGCGGCCGTGATCTGCGCCTCCCCCTGGGCCGTGGCCGCGGCCTTGGCTTGCTCACCCTTGATCTCGGCGTCGATCTTGGCTTCCTTCTTCCGCATGTCGGTGACCGCGTCGAACTCGAGGTCGTTCATCGCACAGACCGCGTGGCCGTCGGCCAACCCGCGATCCCACAGCGCGATGTACAGCTGGCGGCGGGTCAAGTCGTCCGCCTGCTTGAACGGCTTGAAGTGCCAGCTCTCGGGCTTCGGCATCTTGAGGTACGCCGCAAGGTGCTCGATCACCCAGCGCACCAGCTCCCGGTCGTCCTCGACCATACCGAGGCACAGGTTCTCGAGCTGCCGCATGTCGACGATGGACCCGGTGTAGTTCCCGCCGCTGAACACGAAGGATTGCGGGACCTCCATGGACGCGACGATCATCTCGAGCTGCATGCGCATCTCGGCGTTCAGCATGAGCGCGCGGCCCTCGCCGCCGATGGATTGGGCACCTACAGGCAGCGGAGTGATCGGGAGGTAGTTCGGGTCCTGTCTCCAGTGCCGGACCTCCTCCTCGACCTTGGCCTTCCAGTTGGTCATCCACACGTTGCTGAACGGATCGGCCGTGACTCCCGGCGCCTGCGGGAAGAGGAAGCGCAGCGGGATCATGTGCTCCGTCATGATCTGCTCGTTGGTCTTCATCATGATCTGGAGCTGGAACGCCAGCTTGAGGACGTTGGCGATGAGCGGCATGCCCCAGCCCTTGTGCTTGCCGCTGACCACCTGGCGCTTGATGTGGAAGAGGTTGTCGGCGCTGAACACGACCATCTTCGAGCGCTCGACGGCCTCGATGAAGAACATGGGGACCTGGCAGACCACCGCCTTCTTCCCCAGGCGGATGGAGTTCCCGAGGTTCCTGGGGATCCGGTACATGTAGCGGGTGGTGCCCGGGTAGTCGGTGTCCTCGATGATGACGTCCATCGGGTCCCACAGGTGCAGGCGCACATCGCGCGGGGAGCGGATGTAGACATCGTCGACCGTCGACGGACCGCGGTGGCCGCAGTGCGGGCAGTCCAGAACGAACTTCCCGCCCATGTACTCCCAGTGATCGTAGTTGAGCTTGGCGTCGGTGCTCTGCTTGCACTTTCCGCAAACCAGTCGCCGCTTGAACGGGTAGATGATGGACACGAAGGCGTTACCCAACGCTAGCGTGTCCAGGTGCACGCGGATCAAGAACGAGCGGATGCGCACGATGTCACACATCAGGTTCAGCCAGAAGTCGGCGACTGCATTGGACTTGCTGTGGGCGAACGTAAGATCAGTAACCGGGTACCGCGCCAGCTTGTTGATCGTGGCGCTGATGAGCGGATGCGTCCAGTAGAACATCCGGCAGAGCTGCAGCAGCTCGCGGATGGTCTGTGGGTAATACGTGTTCCCGATGTCCAGGTATGGGCTCGGGTAGCGCATCATCTGCGAGCCGGGCATCCGGCTGGCGCCCATGTTCTGCATCTGGGACAGGGTCGAATAGGTCATCTGCTACCCCACGAGCGACCCGATGGTCTTCCCGGCTTCGCCCAACAGCGTACCCGCCGTGATCAACGGAGCTACGGGTGCGGCACCCGCCGCCACGTACCCCAGGTTCTTCCCGATCTCGGACAGCGCGTGTTGGCGACGGGAGCTGTACTCCTTGGTGGGTCCGTACTCCGTCTTTCCTTTGCGCAGTTCGCGAATCGGGAACACGCCGCTACCCAAGGTCACCGCCTTGCCCAACGGTGTCTGAGCCTGCCACGCCGTGCGCACAGTGTCCAGGGGACGGGTCGCCAAGCCCTTGAGCACCCCGGGCAGTGTGTCGATACCTGTGCGTGCGGCTTCCAGTCTCGCGCGCAACGGACCGAGGTTGGTGCCGGGCTTGGCCGCGGTCAACGCGGCCTGCGCCGCCCGCGGTCCAATGTCCAGCTTCTCCAGACGCGCAGCCATCTCGGACGGGGACATGGCCCCCTGACCCGGAAGGCGTCCGGTGAGCCCGTAGTACTGGGCGTGCAGCGCACGCGCCGCACGCTCGGCGCCCGACACCGGACCCGCCCCCAGCCAGTGCAGCCCCTTGGCGGCTCCCGCCCCGCCCAGCGCCCCGATGGCTGCACCGACGGCCGCCCGCCGATTGAGCCCTGGCTCCTCCCCACGCGGCGTGGTCCCGGCTCCGGCCAACGCACCCAGCGCACCGCCAGCCAGTGCCCCGACGCCGTACCTCGGCTTCGCGCCCAGCATCCGCGCCATCTCCGCGACGCTCGACGCGGCACCCGCGGTCTTCCCGAAGAGGGTGGCCACGAACGCCTCCAGAATCATCTGATCCTTTAGTGGCATCACAACCCCGGGAAGCGGCGTTCGATGGCCTCACGCTGCGCCATCTGAAAGGGGAGGCCCAGGTCAGGCCGTAGCTGCGTGCCCTGGGGACCGGACATCGCCAGACCGTTGGCACTGAACTGGTAGCCACCGGGTGCGTACTGTGGGATCTGATACCCGCCCATCTGCTGTTGGACAGCGGACAGCATCTGTTGCTGGCCCGATTGCTGCGCTTCCTGCAACCGCTGCTCCATGGGGCGCCAACCAAGGGCCGGGTCGATCACACGGCCAGCCAACATCGGGGCGCCGAGGGACCCCGCGAGCTGCATCGGCATGCCCATACCCATGGTGAGCACGCTGCCCCCGATGCCCGCCGCCAACTCCCCAGGACCGATCTGCCCCTGACTGTACTGGTACAGCGGCATGCCCACACCAAACGCGAACATGCCCTTCTGCCAGGGCTTCATCCCCTTGTACGAACCGAGCGCGCGGTTCGCCCAGGAAGGAAGACCCGGGGTCGTGGGGACCGGGGGCACAGCACCAACGGAAGCGCCGCCGGAGGGGATCGGAGTTCCTGGAAGGTCCGCGTTGGAGAGCGAGGACTGGAGCACTGATGGTGCGGGCGTTGTTGGAGGCGGCGGGAGCGCGTTGAACGGGACACCGGAGGGCGGGGCGTTCATGTCCACCATGACCCGCGGCCGGACGTATCCCGCGGCCTCCCCACCACCTTCAAGAACACGGAGTGCGGGTGCCGCACGCTCGACGGAGCGCACCGCCGGCGCCACATCGTCCAGCGAGCCAACCGCGCGCAGAGCACTTTGCGCGGCGCCCGCCTGCTTGTACAGCACGGGGGCGATGATCGATGCAAACGCCGACAGCTTCAGCTGCTCATCCTCCGGCAGCGCGGCAAACTTCCGGTGCCAGTGCTGGATGGGTGTCGGCTCCGTACCCAGACCGACATGCCCGATCGCCGCCCTCTTGACGAAGACGTCGCAGAAGCCCGCGAGCAGCTCCCGGTTATGGCGTGGGCACAGGTCCAAAGTCCAGCTCCTTGAGTTGTGTGTTCAGCAGAGAGACGCGGTCGTTCAGATGATCCCTGGCCGCCAGCAGCCGGGCCATCTGCACGCCCATCATGTCCTCGGCCAACGACACGCTGTTCGCTACCTTGTTCTTGATCAAGGACCACATGTCCTTGACCATGGTCCACTGGTGACGGGCCAATATGTCCAGCTGGTCGCGACCGGCGCCGCAGTTGGGGCACTCGGTGAGCCCCTCGGACCACTCCACGTTCCCACACTTGCGACAGTGCGCCTCCATCATCGCGATCTCGTCCTGGATGAACTCGAGTGGGGGAGGCGCGTAGAGCAGCCCGGCGTCCAGAAACTCGCAGGCCATCCACTTCTGGACTTCGTCAGCGTACGGCATGTTGCCGCGGGACAGCTTCGCGCAGTACACGGCGTGCATGAGCTGGCCGGGTTCGGCATCCTGCAGCGAGTCGAAGTCCGGGAGCGTACCGTCTAGCGCCTGGGTGACCCAGTTGGTGACCTGCCACTCCTCGAAGAACTGATCGGTGTTGTGCAACGTGCGCACCGCCTGCAGTCCGGCGCGCACCGTCCTGCTCAACTCGGCGTGCAGTGCGAAGTCCTTGGTGATGGTGGTCCACAACGTCTCGGGTTCCCAGAGCAACCACTCGACCCCGTACTTCTCCTCAAGCAGCCGGTCGGCGGCCAGAGGGTGCACGTAAGCCGAGGAGAAGGTGGATTGGCGGGTCAGCGCTACACGAGGGGGGAGATCGGTAGCTACATGACCCGCCATGGACTCATCGTATCACGAGGAGCGCGGCGGCGGAAAGGTGGAACTACGCGACGACCGCCATCGGGATGCGGAAGCCGTGCCCGCAGATGTCGACGCGGAGCGTGGTGAGCTCCGTGTTCACCTGCTCGGCCAGCGCTCCCACGTCGAAGTTGAACGTGGTGTCGGTGACGTTGTAGAGCACGCCCGCCAGACCACCGACCTCGACGCGCAGCCCCTGGCCGTCCGCGCCGTTGGTCAGTGCGGCAGCGGCCATGAGACCCGGGATGGTCCCGGCGCCCGTGTCGCCATACACGCGGCTGGCGTGGACCAGGCCGCGGGCCGTCGTGTGGTTGTTGACCGCCAGGATCACGGCGTTGGCCGTCGTGACGCCGGCGTCGATGGCCACGCTGATGCGCTGACCGGTCACGGTGACCACGGGGGCCGCACCGACGACGCCCACCGTGTACGCGACGGTGATGCTGTTGCCGGGGGTTCCCGGAACGCGTGCCGTGTACAGAACGGCGTTGTTGGCGCCGCCCGGGTCGACGGTGAGCGCCGCGCAGCGCAGCGCGGTGCCCGTACCGCCGACGATCGCGGTGGAAGCCTGCGCCACGTTGATGACGCCCGCACCGCTGTGGCCGTACTGGAGAACCCCATTGACCTGGGCGTAGACCGCGGCCGTCGCCTGGACCGCCGCGATGACGGCGTTCGCGGTCGAACCACCGGCCGCCAGCGTCACGGTCGCCGTGTTGTTGGCCGGGTTGTAGGCCACGCCCAGACCCGCGCCGCCCTTCACGTAGACGATGCGCAGACGGTTGCCGTCGCTCCCCGGCTGGGCCGCGTACCAGTCGATGCCCATGTTCACGCCGGGGTTGATGTTGACCATCCCGCGCTTCCAGCCCGTGGGGATGAAGTTGCGGCCCTCGACCAGCACGGCGGTGGCGCCGGCACCGGCGCTGATGGTGCTGACGGACAGCCGGTCGATCTCGGGGAAGCCGACGTGCCCCTCGATGACCTGGTCGAGGTGGTCGAGCTCCTGCCAGAGCTGGTTGATTTCCCCCTGCACCCCCCGCTGGCAGTTGTCGAGGATGTGCGAGGAGCGCGCGGTGCGCTTGAGCAGACTGTCGAGCTTCGTTGCCATGATGATCTCCGTTTTTCCTTGCGGCTCCCGCAGGAGCCGAGGAGCAACCGGACGGCGACATGCCGTCCGGAACGAACCTACGGATCAGCCCGCCACAGCGGGTCGTTGGCCAGACGCCCAATGGACTGCTTCATCGGCTCGGGCATCGACCGGAAGACACCGACCGGGTCCTTGATGAATTCCTCCACCATGTCGGCGTCGAGGATCGCGCACAGCACCTTCTTCGGTTCCTTGGCGGCCATGCGCTCCAGCTGGTGGTCGGAGACGAACACCCCGTTCTGGTTGTAGATGACCTCGGCGGTCTTCTTCGCGGACAGCGTCGCGGCCCACGGGTCCTCGAGCCCGCGGTCCCACTCCCGATCCAGGCCGATGGAGCGGTCGACGGCCGCCAGCTTCTCGGCGTACTCCTGGGGGTCTTTGATCGCCGCCAGCTTGTTGTAGCCGGTGGTGTCCTTGTGCGCGCGCTTGCCCATGGTGACGCGTGACCACAGCGCCTGCTCCAGCTCACGGGCGGAACGGAAGCTCTTGCCCGCGTACTTGAGCACGGGGGCGCCCGACGGGAGGCCCATGTCCTGCTCGCGCTCGACCACCGCACACGCCACCTTCACCCGGTCGTCCACGGGGATGGCCGTGATGTTGTGGGCGAACGCGCGCTCGAGGTCCATCAGGTCACGGACCTTGTCCAGAGGATAGGTGTTGCCACCGGCGGTCTTGACGCCGAGCTCGACGAGGCGAAGGGGCGGCTCGATCTCTTCGACCGTCGGTCCGGACCACGATACGTGGTTGTCGACGGCCGCCAGCTTCTTGACGGCGTCCGTTGGTGGACGTGGGGTGCCCACAGGAGTGAGCTCGGTTCCCGTCAGGTCGGCGGTCTTCCGCAGCTTGTTCTCCTGCCGCCGCTCGCGGATCACCTTCAGCATGTCGTCCAGGCCCGCGACCTTGGTCTCGGGCTCCTCGAACTGCGACAGGCCACCGGTCGCCGCCAACTTCGCCACATCCGCGGGCAGCGTCACGCGGTAGACGTCCGCCGCCTGCAGGAGGCTCTTCGCTGCGGTCTTGACCGCGGCCGGCGTCAGGTGCCGGTAGGTCTGCGTGAGGTACAGCGCCGAAACGTAGGTGGTAGGCCCGTCGCTGCACGCGAACTTCCGGAGCGGCGGCTGCCCCGCACGCTCGATGACCAGGGCGAACAGGTCGTCCGGTGCCTGGTTGACGTCCAGGTCGGTGATGCTCGCCTGCTTGATGTTCTCGGGGATCGCGTCGCCGACAAGCGCCAGCAGCGCACCGTGGTCATCCTGGATGTCCAACGTCTCCATAATCCAAGACTAGACGCGGGCGCCGCACCGTGTCAACGCGCGAAAATAAAAGATCAAAATAGGCATAAGAAACTTGCTGGCGCTCTGCGTTTCGATTTCGGTCCATTTTTTTCGTTGACAGACCCCACGTCCAAGTGGCAGCCTCGATGGTTGCGCACCGGCGGGTCACGAAAGGAGCCTCCGGTGGCATACAACATGGAGCCGGGCACTGCCTATCTGAGCGGCCTTTTGTGGCTGCCCAAGGAACTTGTCGACCTTCGACAGCTGAAGGCCAGCCTGACGTTCACGCCCAACGCCACCAGCAAGTTGAAGAAGCAGCGGGAGCCGCTGCTGGCGTGGGCCGACGGCGTCCACCACATCGGCGTACCGCGCTACATCTGGGGGCCGTTCGACGGCGAGGTGTTCCGCAACCGGTTCACCGACTGGGGTATCCCCCTCATTGATCTACGACCGAAGGAGTTCGAGACGGTACCCATGCGCAGCCAAGTGGTGCTCGACGCCATCCGGCATGACGGCGTGCAACAGGCGGCCGTCGCCCGGCTCTTGCAGCACGACGCTGGGGGACTGGTGATCTCGTGCGGCGTGGGCAAAACCGTGATCGCGCTGCATGCCGCCGCCCAGTTCCGCAACCCGTTCATCGTCATCGTCGACAGCTCGGGCCTTCAGCAGCAGTGGAAGGACGAGATCCACCGGCACCTCGTCATGGACGATGGGTCCCCGGTGCCCGTCGGGCTGGTTGGTGACGGACACCACGACTGGGACAAGCCGGTGGTCGTGGCGTTGGTCGAGACGCTGTACAGGATGGCCAACGAGCAGACGTTGCCAGTGGAGGTGCGCAACAGGTTCGCGGTGGCTATCTTCGACGAAGCGCAGATCATGGGCGCGAAGGAGTTCTCGAAGGCCGCGCCGTTGTTCGCCGGCCGTCGCTACTGGCTGTCCGCTACCCCCAGGCGCCAGGACGGGCTGGAGCAGATGTACTACCTGCACCTGGGGCCGGCGCGCATGACCTACCTGAAGCAGGACCTCCGGCCGTCGTTCTACTTCTACCGCGTCCAGCACCGCATCGATCCCGCCGACCCCATGTTCAAGGCCCACGTCATGCTGTACAACCAGATCAACATTCCGAAGCTCCACACGTACCTGGCGGGTCTCCAACCACGGACGTATGAGATCGTGGACCTCATCAAGCAGGGGGCGGCGCAAGGCCGGAACATCCTGGTGCTCAGCGACCGTCGGTACATGCTGCAGCAGCTGCACGCACTGTTGCCGGACGCCAGCGTCGTCCATGGAGGAGTGAAGGGCGAGCAGAGAACCGTGGCCACGAACCGGGGCAAGATCCTCATCTGCCAGCTACGGCTGGGGGAGAAGGCGCTCAACAAGCAGGCGTTGGACATGCTGGTGGTCTGCGAGCCGTTCAGCTGGGAGGGCAGCTTCCAGCAGATCATCGGCCGGGCACAGCGCCTGGTACCAGGAAAGCACTTGCCAATTGTAATTTTCGTGGAAGATCATATAGGCCCATGTCTACGCACGTGCCGAAAGCTGAAGCAGTTGATCGTTTCTTGGCCACCAGATCGAGGTGGCCCCTACAGCTGGCGCTACTTGAGCGCCGAAGGGAGTGGAGCATGAGCGACGCGTCGGAGGACAAGATCGAGGCAGAGGACGTGGAGGGCCTGCCTCCGGAACTCCAGGAGCAGATGGAGGCCGAGCAGAAGAAGTTGGTGGAGGAAGGGGGCGTCTGGTACCACATCAAGACGAAGGACGGCGAGCTGCTCACCGGACGCTTCGACCCCGAAATCGAGGAACTGCCCGCGAGCTTCGGGCAGCGGAAGTGCGTCGGATTGCGGTGCGTGGTGCGCTACCTCGAGGTCGCGTTCCCAACACAGGCGCCTAGTGGGCGCCCGATTCTCCAGACCATCGGCGCGTTGCGCCCGGACTTCGACACGGAGGACCGCCCGTCCTACATCCCGCTCGACTTCGTGGCGCGCGTCAAGATGATCGACGCTGCGATCCCCGCAGCAGAGTTCATCCGCCTCAAGTTCCGTGAGGCGCTCCAGGCGGAGATGAGCGCGAAGCTCGAGAAGGAGGCGAAGGAGATGGAGGAGATGTTCCGTCGTGCCCAGGGTAGCGGGCTTGCGCTACCCGGTCAGGGTATCGACCCGCGGAACATCCCGCCACAGGTGCTGGCGAAGATGCGGGCAGCGGGGCTGTTGCGTTGAGCAAGCAGGTACAGGTCGACGAGCTCTTCGCAGAGATGGCGTCGTGCGAGAAGTGTCCCCGACTGGTCAAGACCCGCAAGCAGGTCGTCCAGGGACGGGGGGATGCGGACGCCGCGCGCATCATCATCTTCGGGGAGGCGCCGGGACCCGAGGAGAACGACGACGGATCGGCGTTCGTCGGGCGCTCCGGCAAGAGGCTGAACGAGATGCTCGCCAAGCTGAAGACGCCCAACGGGGAGCCGGGAAACGTCGACGACTTCTACATCTGGAACACGTGCAGCTGCTGGCCTGCCCAGCTCAACACGCTCACCGACCCCCCGAAGTGGGAGAACGCCAAACCGACAGCGGAAGAGATCGGCAACTGCCGACCGTGGGTCGAGCGTCTCGTGCGCATCATCGATCCCATCGCCCTCGTGTTGGCCGGCGAGTACGCGTGCCTGAGCTTTGGGCTCAAGGGCTCGATCACCAAGCTGCGGGAGAACATGCACGACGTGTTCGTGCAGGGGGTGGAGCGCAAGGTCGCGTACTGCGCGCAACCCATCTTCCACCCCGCCTACCTGCTGCGGACCGCGGACAAGCCGCAGTTGCAGAAGGCGACCGAGGACGACCTGCAGGGGCTGTACGACCGTTCGTGGGCCTACCTGCGCATCGCCCAGGGCATGAGCCCTGTGGCACCGGAAGGAGCATGAGGATGAACGAAATCGATCCGGTCGAGGCCCTGGACAGCGCGCACAAGGCGCTCAAGGACTTCGTCCAGCAGAACAGCGGCGTCGTCTCGACGCTCCAGAAGCTGGTGGAGCAGTACAACGACTCGCGCAAGATCGTGGCCGACCGCGTCAAGGCCACATCCAAGGAGTCGCGCAAGTCGGAGACCATGGGCCTGCTGTCGACCAAGCTGGCCGGCGGCCGCGCCGTCAACTTCGACGCGCTCGAAGAGATCGTCACGGACGAAGAGTTCCGGACGGTCGTGGAGATCAACTACAAGTTCCGGGGCAAGGACGGCAAGGACGGCAAGAACGCGCTGCTGGTGCTCCAGGGTCGGTACGGACACCAGCTCGACGGTCTCGAAATCGACGTCCCGCCCATCGTCTCTGTCCTGGGACCCAAGGAAGTTGAACTCGGGGCACTGGAGAAGATGCTGTGATCATCCGAGTCGTCATCCGCGCCCGTCATACGCCGGAACACCCGGATCTACCGGCGTACAGCTCCATCGAGGCGGGCGCGGAGGTGGAAGAGGCTGTCGACTTCTCTGATCAGGCGAAGGCCGCTGTTCACCTGACGTACTTGTACAACGTGGCGCGGCACGTAGCGGAGGGTGCCACACCCTATGCACTGGAGGTGTTGGACTATGTACGAAGGCGTGCTGAAGTTGGACGTGTTGGCGTTGGTGCGCCTGGAGCTGCGGATGACGTCCCAGGGCCTGACGCTGGATGCCCAGGCGGTGTTGAAGAACCGAAATGGGATCGGGCCGCCGGGGCAGGCGGGCTACTCCCAGACGACGACCTGGCCTAGAGAGGTGGTCGACGCCGCCACGACGCTGGTCGAGCTGGTGGAGAAAGCCATGGGGCAGAACCTGGGACCGGGCGGCACGACGATGACGCTGCCCCCGGATCTCGAGGAGCCGGCGGACATCGCCAGTGCCCTACGGAAGGACAAGGACCTGCAACAGTTCTGAGAAGGGAGGATCGCTTGAATCCTGAGTTGTCGATGTTGGGAATGGTGCTGGAACGCCGGTGCCTGGACGAGCTGCTGAGCGGCGGACTACGAGCCGAGCACCTGGGCATGCCCGGCGTGCAGCAGGCGTTCAAGTACCTGGTCGAGCACCGGGCCGAGTACTCGTCGCTCCCGACCCTGAGCGAGTTCGTGCGCCAGAACCCGGGTGTCATCCCGGAGCCCGCGCCGCCGGACGTGTCGCCGGCGGCCGTGGCCGCGGAACTGATCGGCCTGTCGCTCCAGCGTCAGGTGGCCGTGCAGCTGGCTGCACTGCAATCCAAGACGCTCACCACACCACAAGCCGTGCAAGAGGCCATCACCCAGATGCGCACGCTCCTGTACGACCACCAGCCGAACACGACGGTCACCGCCGGTGGCATGTCCGCTGAGCCCCTGGCGTGGTACGAACGGGGAAAGGACGCCACCATCACCGGACTCCCCTATCCGTGGCCGGTGCTCAACACCGAGACGCGAGGCATCCAGCCCACGGACTTCATCGTGCTCTACGGGCGCCCGAAGAGCGGGAAGACGTTCGAGCTGCTGCACGTGCTCAACCACATCAGCCAGCAGCGCGAGGGTCGGGTGCTGTTCGTCAGCTTCGAGATGAGCAGGAACCAGCTCATGAACCGGCTGGCCTGCATCCGGGCCAAGGTCGACTACGGACGGTTCAACAAGGGGCTGCTGTCGCCCACGGAGTACCAGACGCTGGGCGATGCACTGGCCGACATCCGGTACTCGGAAAAGCTGGGTCGTGAGATCGTGTTCGCGGGACCCGCCATCAGCCCTGCCCGTCGCAAGAAGGCGTACAGCCTGTTGGATGTCGAGCAGGCGGCGCGCGACACGGGGGCCATCGCCGTGTTCATCGACGGGCTGCTGCACGCGGCAGACGTCCGAACGGGCAAGCGAAGCCGTGAATGGACGGTCATCAGCAACCTCAGTTCCGACGCCAAGCAGTTGGCGCTGTCCCTGAACGTGCCGGTGATCGTCACGCACCAGGCGAACCGCGAAGGAGAGAAGGACGTCCCGGTGGACTCCCAGCGGGACATCGCCAACGCCGACGCCCTGGGCCAGGACGCGGACATGACGTTGCGCATCACCAAGATCCGGGCGGACCGCTCCGGCGCCCGACAGCTGCTGCTCCAGCCAACGGGGGCCCGCGAGTTCGAGCTCCCAGGGTTCCTGGTCAGCGGCGCGTTCTGCGAGGGCATGACCGACTGGTGCGAGCGCGTGGACGACTACAAGAAGCTGAAGAGCCTCTTGCGCAAGGAGGTCGACGAGGATCCGTTGGACGCCGCACGGCCGCCGACCAACAGCCTCGGTGGAGCAAGCCGCGCCGGGCACGCGGCCAAGGTGAAGAAGGACTGATGGCCGACGGGTCGGAAATCGCCCAGATGCTGGAAGGGTACGTGCGGGTCCACCGCACGCTACCCAACCGGGTCTCCGTGTACTGCCCGTTCCATCCGGTGAACGCCCCGGGTACCGAGCGTCACCCTAGCATGAGCGTGTACCTGGACACAGGTAAAGTGATCTGCTTCACCTGTGGGTACAACGAGTGGCTCGACCAGTTCTTGTCCCGTCGGGGCATGGACCGGGAGGGGGCCAAGACATTCGCCCGGGCGCTCAAGCAGATGCGGCCGGCTCGCCCGAAGACGACAGACGAGGAGGTGGAAGAGAGGATCGGTAGCCTCGCGGCAATGGTTGGCGTGTTCCAGTCCAACCTGCCGCGGAACCTGCTGAACGCCGGGTTCAAGGTTCGCACGCTGGACCGGTTCCAGGTGGGGTACGACCTCAACGAGCGCCGGGTGACGTACCCGGTGTACGACCGCCACGGAGGCCTGGTGGCGATCGTCGGAGGGGCCGTCGACAAGGATACGATCCCCAAGTACAAGCTGTACGAAGACGAAGTGGGCATCAAGCCCGGCACTGACCAGGGGCACCGAAACCACCTGTGGGGGTTCAACCTGCTGCCGCCGACCGGTCCCTACGGCATCGTCGAGGGCTACAAGGCGGCCATGTGGGTGCACCAGCTTGGGTATCCGGTGGTCGCCACGCAGGGTGTAGGGTTCACCCCCGAACAAGTGGAACTGATCGTAGCCGTCTACCGGCCCGTGTGGATCCTGTACGACAACGACCGTGCGGGCAGAGACGCATCGCGGCGGTTGTACATGCGGCTGCTCGAGCGCATGGGACCGCTGGTCGATCTCCTGAACTACGAGGACGACAATCCGGACATCCAACCGGACGACCTGAACGCACAGCAACTGGCCGCTGTTGTCGGCCAGAGAAAGGTGAGATCATGAATACGCCGTACGACTACGCGAGTGCTTCCCGGAAGTTCCGCGAGAACCAGCAGAAGAGCTACCGGGGGGACGTCAAGGGAAAGTACAACCGGATGTTCCTCGATACCATGGTCTGGACGCCGGCGAAGCTCATCCCCGGACAGTACCCGACGGACGTCTGGTACGACCCGACGCGGCATGAGAACATGGACCTTCCGTTCTGGCGCTTCAACTCCCACTTCTGGCCCGAGACCCGTACGGGCAAGAAGGGCTTCGTGATCTGCGGACGCGGACTCAACGACTTCGCGTCGTACGAGCTGTGTTTGGCGTGCATGGTACCCGATCACGACAGCGTGATGGCGCGCTTCGCGTACAACATGCTGGGCCTGCACTTCTATCACGAGCAGAAGCTCCCGCACAGCAACCCCGAGAAGGCACGCCAGGGCAAGATCATGACGAACTGGAAGCAGTGCCAGCAGACGTCCACCAACACGAACTGCCCGTTCTGCAACCAGCAGCTGCCTCGCGTCCTGGGCTACTACGGACACATCGAGTTCGGGCGCCAGGACCAGGAGGCGCTGGAGACCCTGGACGACCAGCTGGGCGACTACTGCAAGTGCGGCGGGCGCATCACCGTGTACGCCGCGGCCTGCAACAACTGCAACCAGATCGTGGCAAGCGTCGACACCAGCGGGTTGTCGGACGCCGAGTTCCTGCGCTTGCTGACCAACGGCGGCGTGTGCCCCCACTGCAACACGCGCAATCACACGTACCACAAGCTCATCCAGTGCAAGGGCTGCGCGACCCCGCGCCCGCTGACCGTGTTCGACGTGAACCTCCAGTTCCGCCGTCCCATCGACCCGGCGAAGAACAAGCCCGGGACCATCGAGGTCCAGGTGCTGCTGGGACCTGACGGCAAGCCGATGACCAGCGATATCCAGCAGGAGTACGTCAAGTCCCTGGCGGATCGCGGCATGACCATCACGCCGTACGATCTGCCCACCATCTACGCGGCGCTACCGCCTGCCTCGCTGCAGAAACGCATCAAGAAGCAGTTCGGCATCAACGTCACGGCCGGTGGTCTCGGTGCGGATCCCAACGCACAGCCGCGCAGCGGCCTGCCGTCAACAGTGGGCGCTCCTGCAACTCCCCCGGCGCCGGCGCCCCTCCCTCCGTTCCTCCAGGCACAGCTGCCTCCGCCGCAGCCCGCGACTCCGCAGGCGCCGCCGGTCGCGGCTCCCATGCCCCCGTACATGGCGTCCCCCGCGGCGTCTACTGCCAACCCGATGCTCGCGGCCATCGGCCAGGCACCTCCGGTCGAGGAGGATGAAGACGACCCCCTCACCGCCGATGACCTGGAGTAGCTGATGGAATCGCTGGGCGGGCAGGTTCCGGTCCCCGAGTACCTCGGTACCGAGCGCGAGGTCCAGGAGTTCCTGGAGTACGCCGACCACTACGAGACGTTCGCGTTCGATACCGAGACCAACGGCAAGGACTTCTCGTGGAAGGACAAGGTCCTGATCATGTCTCTAGCCTGCGGGAACCGGCGGGTCTGCCTGCCCAGCATCCTCATCCCCATCCTCAATCCGCTACTGCTGGGCGGCAAGCTCAAGGACATGCAGAACGCGAAGTTCGACATGCACCGGTTGGCCAACATCGGGATCAAAGTGGCCGACCCCATCTTCGATTGCGCCGTAGGCAGCATGCGCGAGAACAGCGCGCGTCCCCACCACGACCTCAAGTACCTGTCCAAGGACGGGCTGTACGAGCGCTACGATCCTCGGTACACCGACTGGGGGACCTTCCGCGACGTCTTCGGCAAGGAAGACCTGGTGATGGCGCTGCTCAACCCCGACAACCGCACCAAGGTCATGGGCTACGCCACGATGGACGCGTGGATGACGGGGGTGAACGCCGACGAGCTACGCCGGCGACTGATCGCCACGCCGAATCCCCTGGTCGGAAACCAGTGGGAGCTGTACAAGACCATCGAGATCCCCATGACCCGCATCCTGTACGAGTACGAGCGTGCCGGCTCGCTCATCGACGTCGACAAGATGAGCTCGCTGGCGGGTCCCCTCCAGCAGGAGATCGACGAGCAGTCGCGCAAGGTGTCGGCCCTGGCCGGGTACCCGGTCAACCTCAACTCCCCCAAGCAGCTGGGAGAGCTGTTCTTCGACAAGCTGAAGTACCCGCCGGTCAAGTTCACGGGCGGCGGGAAGAAGGGGATCAAGAGCCCGTCGCTGGACGTGGACGTGCTCGAAGCGTGGCTCAAGCTGCCGAACGTGAACCACGAGCTGGTCCAGGCGGTCCTGGACTCGCGGGACGCGGTGAAGCAGCTGGGCACGTACACCACGGGCCTGCGGAAGCAGCTCGATCCCTTCAGCCGCCTGCACACGTCGTTCAACCAAGGAGGTGCTCGAACGGGGCGCTTGTCATCATCGGCCCCCAACCTCCAGAACATTCCGAAGGCGTTCAGGAACCTGTTCATCGCCCCACCGGGGTGGAAGGTGCTGGACTTCGACCTCGAGCAGGTCGAGCTGAAGCTGGCGGCGGCCTTGTCCGGCGACGAGGTGATGATCCAACTGTTCCGCGACGGCATCGACGTCCACAGCAAGACCGTCGAGATGATGGAGGGCGTCCCGTACGAGGAGGTCAACGAGGCGCACAAGACCAAGAAGAGAACCCCTCACCAGCAGGAGCTCGAGGACGAGCGCAACGACAAGAAGCGCACGGGCTTCGGGCTGCTGTACGGGGAGACCGAGTGGAAGCTCATCACCCAGCTGCACAAGCTGCCGTCGACCGACCGTGACGAGAACCTGGAGTACGCCCGGGGCCTGCAGCGGAAGTGGCTGGACAGGTTCCCGGGCGTGGGCAAGTTCATCGAGCGGACCAAGGCGTTCGTGTCCGAGACCGGGTACGTGACGACGCTCCTGGGCTGGCGTCGGCAGCTGCCGGCGGGAAAGCTCAACTTCAATGTTCCCGAGTGGGAACTGATGAAGCAGATGCGGAGCCCCGACTGGAACGAGGCGTGTCGCCAAGCGGTGAACTCCGAGATCCAGGGGGCCGCCGCAGACCTGATGAAGCTCATCCAGATCCGCATCTGGCGTGACCCGGACCTACGAAGCATCGCGTTCGTTCCGCAGGCCCCGGTGCACGACGAGCTGGTGAGCACCGCGGAGGACAGCGTGGCGAAGGAAGCGCTAGCCCGCTGCCTGAAGCTGGCGACCAACCCGCAAGAAGACATGGGCATCCATTTGCCTGTGGACATCACGGCCGACGGCGGTATCGGCCCCAACTGGAAGGAAGCGAAGGGCTAGATGGAAAAGCTGAACGTGCAGATCAAGGCACCACCCGACGGCAAGTGCCCGAAGTGCGGGGCGCTGCTCGTCCTGGACACCAGGGACCCAGACAGCATCCCACGGTGCCCGGTCCACGGGACGGAGTACATCGAAGAGGAGCACCACGATGCAACGTAAAAAGAAGGAGAAGGAGCCTGCAACTCCGATCGATGCCCTCCTGTCGCTGCTGAACCAGGGGGACGTGAAGGTCACGCGCGCCTCGAACATGGTGGACCCCACACCGCTGCGCCGACCTACGGGCGTCGCGTCCGTGGACCTGGCGCTGGCCGGAGGCTTCCCGTCGGGCACCATCAACCAGCTCGACGGGCAGGAGGGCGTGGGCAAGGACGCGTTGCTCAACTGCCTGATGAAGATGAACCAGTTTTTGTACGGCGAGAAGTCCGGGATCTTCATCGGGTACACCGAGCCCTCAGGCTTCGACAAGCTGTGGGCGCGCAAGATGGGCGTGCGCGTAGCGCTGGGCGAGGAGGACATCGACAACTACGAAGCGTCGCTGGGCGCCAAGCTGAGTGGTGAGATGCGGGCGGATCTGCAGTCCCAGATCGGCGAAGTGCTGTTCTGCCAGACCACCGAAGCCGAGTCGATGTACCGGAAGGTGCTGCTCACCGCCAAGTCCAACCTCTGCCAGCTGATCATCATCAACTCCATCGATGGCCTGATGCCCAAGGACTTCGTCGAGCAGCGGGCCAAGGCCGGCGAGATAGCGTCCGACATGCAGATCGAGGGCGGGTCCGGGCTCCCGATGGCGCAGCTGGATACCGAGTTCGTGAAGAAGTACACCAGCGTCTGCCACCGACTGGGGGGACTCGACCGCCCGACCCTGGTGATCGTGGGTCAGGCGCGCGCCAACCTGGCCACGGGCGGCTGGCAGGCACGCAAGTGGAGTACCAAGCACGGGGCCTTCGCCCGTCGACACTACAACACCATGGACCTGCAGTTGCAGAACAAGGGCAAGCTGCCGCTCCAGGGGGAGCCCAAGGTCGGGAAGACCATCGGCTGGGAGCTCACCAAGGCCAAGCGTGATACGCACGACGGGCAGTACGGAGAGTACGTCATGTACTTCGAGTCGGGCCCGGACGTGATCTCCGATTTGTTCGAGACGCTCCGGCGCCACGACCACGTCGTGCAAGCCGGCCCGAAGACGAAGGTCATGGACCAGGAAGGGAACGTGGTGGTCGAAGCCTCGGGATCCGTCGAAGTGATGAACCGCATGCGGACCGATCCCTCTTTGTGGTTCAGTCTCTACCGGATGCTCCTCAACACCCTGCCGCGGCCTCCGCTGCTGGGACCACAGGAGAAACGATGAGCAAGCAGCTGACCCCCCCAGAAGTTGTGGCTGCAGCATTCGCGCTGCAGGTGCAGCACGAGCTAGGCGACCATTTCCTGAACCGGAACATCGACGACGGACTTCGGGACGCTGCGAAGTGCTTGTTCCGTCACGCGGTGGCTGAGTATGTGGGGGCAGATCTGCTCCGACCAGACGCCCGTGATCGACTCGATGTGGACGTCCAGTCGGGAGACAATCCGACGGACCTCGATATGCACGTGCTCCTCGACGGAGACCATGACCCGGACGCCATCAAGAAGATGGCGGATTGGAGCTACCCGACTGCCGAACAAGTGGCGGCCGACAAGAAGACGCGGGCCACGGCCTTCACAGCCGCGCTGAAGGCGCAGCAGGCGAAGGATGAGGAGCGCCGACAGCTGCGTTTGACCATGGGCAAGGCGATGGCGGACGCTGTGTGCAGCGCGCTCAACGATTCTCTAGGCCGACGAGACCTCGCGGCGATCTTCGGGAAAAGCGACGAGGCGCGGGACGTGTTCAACGACATGATGGACGAGCTGCGATCAGGAGGACCCGATGGCGAAGACTAAGAAGACCAGGCGCCCGCGCAACCACGACTACCTCGTCCGCTGGGAGATCGACGTCACCGCTACCAGCCCGAAGGAAGCGGCGAAGGCGGCCCTGGACATCCAGCGGAACAGCGACGGCAACCTGGCCCAGTTGTTCGACGTCACCGACTCCAAAGGTGTCACTACCCGCGTAGATCTGTGGGAGGGCCTGTGATGCCAACGGCTGAGGCGCTTGAAAAGGGGTGGGTGTGGTACCGGTGTCACGTCCGGTTCCCGACGTCGACGGGGGCCGCCGACGTCCACTTCCATCTGCAGGCCGCACCCAAACACCACGACCCTAAACAGTTCGAGGATGCAGACATGGCGGCTACCGCATACGTCGAAGAGCTCATCCCCTCCATCTGCGAGAACAACTTCACGACGTGGACGGTTCCTGATCCTGACTACGTCCCATCGAAAGCGATCGAGTGGTGGCGTGAGGAGGACACGTGAGCGACCCCCTACAGGAGTTGACCAAGGCGCTCGAGCTGCTGGGGCACCAGCTGGGCGAGCCGGTGGTCGTCAACAAGGCGGCGCGCAACGTCTACCGCTTCGTCAACGTGTTCGAGGACGAGGACCAGGCGTCCGAGCGATCGGCCGCTATCCACCCCAGCGCGCTCGCTGATTGCTTGCGCAAGGCGTCCATGGAGTTCGAGGGCATTCCACGGCTCAACACCGCCATCCCACCCAACGTCATGCGGGCGGGTCGTGTGGGAAAGATCCTGCACGGCATGATCCAGCGGTCGTTCGCGCGTACTGCGAAGCGCTCGGGCGTCTTCAAGTACCGGGCGGAGGTCCCGCTCACGAAGGACATGCCGGATGTGGAGCGCCTGTGTTTGGCGGGCAGCGGGGACTCGGTGCTCGAGTACAAGAACTGGCGTATCGGGCACGAGATCAAGGGTCTGGGCGAATCCGAGTACGCCAGCCTGAGCACGACGCGAGAGAAGGACCTGCTGCAGGCAAGTGTCTACCAGCACTGCCTGCAGCTGGATGCCGTGTGGTTCATCTACATCAGCCGGCGCTCGTACGAGGAGCGCCACGTCGTCGTGAAGATCCCCGACTCGTACTGGGACGCGATGCGCAGGCGTGCCAGTACCGTGCTGGGGCACAAGATGGCGGGCAACATGCCACCGGGCACCGACGACAGCTACAGCTGCGGGGCGTGCGCCTACGCCCCTGCTTGCCCTCACCCGCGGAACAAAGCGGTCCCACTGACGGAGGTGCTCAAGTGCGCCGAACGCGCGAAGACCAATCCGGGGGTCTGAAGCTAGGCCCGGGGAAGGCCACCGAAGACCCCCCACGCGAGGGCCTCCCGTACTCGATGTACGCCCAGGCCATGAGGGAGCTGGCGGCGCGCAAGATCGACCTCGATTTGGACGCGCCTTCCGACAAGCTGTTGGACTTGCCGGCCGACCTCAGTGGTAGTGGATCCAAGACCATCTTCTCCCACTACCACAACACGCTGAAGTGGTGGCAGTTCATCAGCTCGGTGGAAGCGGACATCGACGCGCGACTGGAAGAAGCCAAGGCCAACCTCGAGTACATCGAGGACCGCTGCAAGAACGCGATCCGCCGGCTGGAGTCAGATCAGGAGTACCGTGAATGGAAGCAGATCGTGGTGAAGCTGAAGATCCAGCAGAAGCAGCTGGCGCCGAAGAAGGCGTCCCTCGGCCGGCAGATGGCCATGGTCTCACGCTCGGTGGAGGGCCTCAAGACGGACTACGGGGCCACCCAACGTGGCGGGAGCCTCGGCCAGGGCCCAAGGGGCGGGTACAGGGGACAACTACCGCCGGGCCTGTAGTCCTGTGCCTGACGCTGCCCGAGATACCGGTCAGCGTGAACCGGCTGTACCATCGCACCCCCTGGGGTCCGCGGAAGAACAAGCTGGGGGAGGCGTTCGAGAACCACTGCAAGCTGGAGGTCATGAACCTGCTGGCGGCACGCGGATTCGTGGCTCTCCCGCAGAACATCGGCTGGGATCTGTACATCACCTGGTACTTCCCGAAGCTGGAGAACGCGGGGTGGCAGGAGAAGGGAACCGGGGAGCGGTTCAGCCGCAAGGACGTGGACGGCCCGATCAAGCTGATGCAGGACGCGACGTTCCGAGCGATCAACGAGAACGACGCGAGTGACATCGACCTGCACATGAAGAAGAGGGACGGACATGGTTCCGCTCGCGCCGAATTCGTGCTACAGGAGAAGGAACTGATGGCAGAACTGCCCAATACCACGGAGCTCTCGCAGACCGTGAACGAACGCGGCGCCGGTGTCCGTGTGTCACCCGCCGATCACCCGGCGCTGGTGGACTACTACGCCACCCAGCAGCCGGCGTACGGCGAGTCGCGCACGACGCCATTCGACATGTGGCGCGTGGAGATCATGTCGCAGGTGATGAACGGCTGGGAGAAGCACCAGTCGCAGATCAGGTGCCCGGCGCGTTCCGGGCGCATCGACGCATGCTATGGGTGCACGGACATGATGGTCGTGCACTGCTTGCTCAACAACCCGCTGACCACCGACAACGAAGGTCGGGCGGCCGGCCTGTTCGACCTGTGTGTTGCCCGTGAGGGCCTGCATGTGCGGCGTGTAGACCGCGAAGGAGGAGCTATGCCCGATCCAAGCATCCCCGTTCCATCCGGTTCCAGCAAGACCGACCCCCAGACGTACGTGGTGTCCATCATCACGCTGATGCTGAACCTCGAGGAAGACCCGAAGCTCGTGGTCGCGATGATGAACGCGGCGCACGACATGCTCAAGGCGCTGGGAGAGAACGCGGATCCCCCGGGCCAGGAAGCGATGCTGAAGGTGGCCATCCTGCTGTCGGACGCGGCGTCCGTCGGCTGTCCGAAGCCGCTGCCCAAGCCCCCGTTCTGGTACAAGGACGTCACGAGTGCGACGGTGCCCTCCGAGTACCGCGACGCGCTGCAGAAGGCCCAGAGCATCTACAACTACGCGAAGTCCACGTACCGCGCGTACCGCGAGCAGGTCCAGGCCTGGCAGAACGCGGGCAGTCCCAAGCCCGGGGCTGCGGCCGCGCCCGCCACCCCGGCAGCCGCACCGGAAGCCGCACCGGCGAAGAAGCGTACGACCAAGGCGGGAGGGAAGAAGGGCAAGGAGGGCCCGGAGATGCGTCCGGGCGACCTGCCGGGCGAGCCCGGGGCCCCCGCAGCGCCTCCTGCGGCGCCCGTGGCGCCCCCCGTACAGCTGGACCTGCCAATGGCCCTGCCCCCGATTCTCACGGGCGCCGTGGCCCCTGCAGCGGCGTCTCCGGCTACCCCCAAGGCGGTCACCGACGCTTCCATCCCCGGGCCCCCGGCCCCCGGCATGCCGCGCATGCAGCCCATCGGAGCCAGCGGGTCGTCCATGGTCGTCCAGCCCAAGCCGGCCGCCGTCGCCGCCGAATGCGTACCCACCGTGGGCATCCCCACGCACACCGAGCTGATGGCCGAGCTGAAGTGCCTGAACGAGCGCGTGGAGAAGGTCAACAACAACCTCAAGAAGGTGATGGCGTTCTTCAGCGAGAAGGTCCTGCCCGCCATCCGCGAGCTCAAGAGCGGGGCGAAGGATAAGTGATCCTTCGCTGCAGGTACGCCATCTTCGGAATCGAAGCCGAGGGTGACGGGCCGGTCAGCGCCGTCATCCTCGGTCCGGACTCCGACAAGATCAAGAAAGCCTACGGCGACCGCGCTCCTGGTATCTGGGAGGAGACGGTCGCCAGTCGACTGCTCCCGCACCTGAAGCAGCCGCTGGTGGTGCAGGAGCGCATCGTGCGCCGTGTACTGGGGCTGCTGGGAGTAGAACCCCAGCCCCTCGGCTACTTCTGCCCGGTCTGTTGCATGTTCCACCCATCCGACCCGAAGAAGGTCACCACCTGCCCACGCTGCCAGAGCCTACGCTGCCCGGCCGCCGGCTGCAGGTGCAAGGAGAAGACGTGAAGCGAACACCGATCAAGGCCCTTAGTTGCGCGGCCATCGACGTCAAGCCGGTGGACTACTACTGGTCCGAAGGATTCGGCGAGAAGTGGGACCTCGTGTACCCCGACGTCACGGACTGGGATCGCAAGCAGTGCATGGCGTGGTTGGATGGCGAGAACACGGATCTAGATGATCTGCTGCTGGACAAGGACAGTCCGCTCGACAAGATCCAGGACGCCATCCGGAACAGGATGCAGGAGAATCCCGATCGCTACACGCCGATGATGAACTGCTACTACCCGCTGCCCAACCTCCGCCTGAATCCCAGCGAAGCCCAAGAGATCCTGGACAACTCCTCCTGCGCACTGACCGTGGTGATGGTGGACGACGAACCGGTGATGGCGTTGACCGGTGGCGGCATGGACTTCAGCTGGGATATCTGCGGGGCATACATGCTGCTGGGGTACCTGCCGCCTGTCCACTTCCGGCTGCCTGACATGTGCCGAACGCTGACGCCGTACACGCGCTGGGTCATGGCCGGGTGCACGCGGAGCATCCGGGTGTCCATGAACTGGGGACGCAGCTTGCTCGCCGACATGAAGCGCCTCCGCGAGAACATGGCCGAGCGCACCGCGGCCCAAGCCAGCCCCAAGAAGAAGTAGCGAAAATCCTCCTATTGGATCTGGCATAAGATCAATGCAGGGAAGAGTAGTTGGCGTCCGTCCAGGCACCAGCTGACGATCCCACCTATCGGCTGGGACGCCGCGTAATACTCCGGGGTAGCTCCGGAGCCCCCGAGTCGGCAAGGGGACACCCGCCGGCATTCCGCCCACTGGGCAAGGAGGATTCCATGAGACGCACGATCATCACCGTCGCCATTTCCGTCTGTCTGTCGCTGTGCATCGTCGCGGGCGCGGCCTACGCCACGGGCATCACCGAGGGCATCACGTTCACGGAACCCGGGGTGAAGGGGGTGTTCACCATCGACGGCGAGGTCACCGTCGACGGCTCCAACCTGGTCATGCCGTTCAGCGCCGAGCTCGAGCTGATCGGCAACGGCGACCCGCAGCTGCGGTCGTTCGTGCTCGGGGAGAACGGCTTCGGGATGTCCATTCCCCGCGTCCTCCGCCCACAGTTGGCGGACGCCATGTCGGGGATCGGCAAGCTCATCGGCGACGCGGCGGCCGTCGGCGTCGGGCCCCTGCAGATGGGCTTCCACATCGATGCGCTACGCGTGGAGTTCACCGTGACCTTCCGGGGTCCGGTGGAGAACCCGTACGCGTACCACGCCGAGGTGACCACGGAGGTGGCGCCGTAGTGCGGGTCACCCACGAACCGTGCGGCTGTCGACGGGATAGCCGCACGGGGGACAGGGTGGCCGTCTGCGACCGCCACCGCGAGGCGCACATCCGCGCACGTCTGATCAACCGGGGGTCCGTCAATCACATGCAGGAGACCGCGCTGCGGCTCATCTGCAACAGGGAGAACGCGACATGACGAAGCTGCCGCTGAAGTTCCTCCAGGGTCTCAAGGCCGGCACCGTGGTTCCCGGGGAGAAGCCGGGCGAAGAGCTGGTGGTCATCGGCATGAAGAGGGAGCTGCACCTGTGGGTGCCCCCCGAGTGCCTGGTGGCGTACACCGGAACGCCGCCGACCTGCGAACCGCGGGTCGACCCCGACACCGGACGCGTCTACCAGCTGGTGACGCCCGCGCCCGGGACCTTCGCCATCGTCACGCTCACGGATCCCGGAATCCCCACCCGCGTCTACCTCATCGCTGCCTAGGGAGAAACGCCGGCCGTAGCCGGTCCTACCTCTCCCTTTTCCTTTAGTCTGAATCGTAGCCAGTGCGGTGCGGTCGCAGATATTCGCTAGATGGCTGATGCGAGGTACGCACCGCCGACCGCCAACAGCCCAGCGCCAACGATGCCGACGACGAGCCCGAACGTCCAGGATCTGTACCATGGCGTATCCTGGGCGTCGGCGAGTGCCTCGGTCAGCTGCACGACCTGCGCCTGGAGCTGATCCCGAGCGTCGGTCAGCATGGTGACGTTGAAGTCGAACCGCTCCTGAGCAAGGTTGAGCTTGGTGGTCAGCAGCTCGGTCTGGACCGCGCACGATTCGTTGGCAGCCGCCACATCCGCATCCAGGCGCAGGCGCAGTGATTGAATTCTAAAGCCCCACCTGATCGCAGTTGTGGTCTCGAACAGCTGGCCCTCGAACGGTGCCCGGTCACCCACCGCCAACGGTACGATCTGGTCCTCACCCGGTGGGAAGTCCTCGGCATTCGCCGGCCAGCACCAGGCGGTCAACACCAGGGCGATGATGAGCAGAACGGAGAACAGGCTGATGCGCGACTTGGTGGTCATGCTTCACCCCTACCCACCCGCAACAGCCACGCGTTGATCTCGCGCGGACCTTGCTGCTTCAACTCCTCATACTTGAGACGCTGTGCGGCGTTGAGGCTCTCGATGGTCGCCGCGTGCTGTTCTTCGATCTTCTTCAGCTCCGCAGCCGCCTTCGCTTCGGCCTCCGTCACCTGCTGTGCGATCTGCTCGTCATGCTTCTTGATGGCGAGGTCGGTCGCGTGTCCGTCGCTCACCACGACCGTCGTCGTTCGCCGCCGGAGGCTGAGGATGAACAGCAGGATGCCGATCGGGAACAGCATCCACTTCCACCACTTCTTGAGCCAGGGCCAGACCTTGTCCTTGAGCCAGGTCCAGAACTTGCGCCACATGGTCAGCGCCCCATCGCCGGCAGCACTACGGCCGCCGCTCGAATGACGTCGTCGTTGACCTTCTCCGCGATCTTGAAGAACGACTCACGCTGGTCCTCGGGCAGCGTCTGCGCGAACGTATCGTAGGCGGAACCCAGAGACGCGCGCTTCTTGTGCGTCTCGCGCTCCTGCCCCTGCCCCTTCACGACAGCCGTTCTCGGCCCCGGGACCGTCGACAGGTACGGGTGCTCGCGTGCGACGTCCGCGGCGTCCGCGTTCTTCGTCAGCTGCTCGAGCTCCTTGAGCCACTCCGCTGCGGCGGCCGCCGTCTTGACGGTCGTGCCCTTCAGGTACGCCAGCTTGAACGGCTCGAGATCCCTCTCGGCGAGTGCCCGGCCGAACGCGATGGCCCCCAGCAGGTTCAGCTCCTCGGCGGTCTTGGTCGGCATCTTCTTCTTCTCCGTCTTCTTTTCCTGCTTCTGACGCAGGGCGCGAACCACCCTGGTCGCCAGCACTAACGCGTCGTCGGCCATCGGAGCCAGATCACGGCCTGTTATCGGCACGCGCCCGTCGCCTCCAGGTGCCGGGCGTACAGCCCGTGGGCCAACAGGCGCCCGACGTACTCGGCGGTCTCCCGGTCACCGGCTGACGCCGTCTTCACATTCGCCTGCGCCAGCACGCTCTGGATGACGGGGTTGGATCGAGGAGCCCAATCCGCCAGGTCCCTCGCCGCCACCTTGAACGTCTCGCCGGCGATGGCCGCCGCGAGCTTCTGCTCCTGACCGACCCGCGGTCCGTACAGCATGTCCGCCAGCATGTTGACGGCGGTAGCGCCGTGGGCGCGGCGTGCTTCACGCTCGGATGAAGACAGGTGCGCCACCTTCTTCATCAGCGGAAGAGGGGGAGGGTCGTGAGGCGGAGTCGGAGGGGGAGCGGCCGCCACCTTGGTCGACGCAGCCGCTTCGTCAGCCGCGATCTTCCTGAGTCGTTCGAGCAGGGAACCCTGAAGGTACTGGGCAACCTCTTCGGCTCGTTCCATGAACTCAGTGTACCGCGCAGTATGGACCGAAGGCAACTAGCCAAAGGGCGTCGGGGACTTCGATTCGTGCTCCTGGACGTACGCCGCCCCGCGGAGAGCGCCGCTCGGGAACCGCTGCTTGGCGGTGACCTTGACCACACGTCCCTCCCAGTCCGCGGGCTTCGCCAGCATCTCGCGCTTCTGGGCGTGGGTGAACCCGGTGCCCACCACGCCTACTACGGGGCCATCGCCCCAGCTGAACTCGAAACCCCCGGCCTCCCCCTCCCTGATGCTCGGCAGAATCTTGCGGATGGTGACGTCGTGCGTCTCGGTGATGGGCGCCTTGTACGTGCCCTGTGGCTTGATCACAACCACACCCTCTCCGGTGAGGCTGTGGTGGCCGGAGGCGACATCCGCCAGCAGCTTGGCCTTCTGCTGGGGGTTCTCTGCGGTCGGCATCGGGTAGAGCACGGGAATGTCGGCGGCCAGTCTACGGATGGTGGACAACTGCGGCTTGTACGGCGCGTTGTCCGGAACGACCTTGCCGTCCTCCCGCTGCACGCGGAACCCGATGAGCCGCAGGTTCACCCCTTGATCCGTCTGCATCTGGCGGCTGTGGGGAACGGTGGCGTTGAGGATGCCGCCGATGGTGGCGCTGGGCACCGGCTTACCGGAGGAGTCACGTCCGGTGATCTCCGCGCGCAACACCGTCGGCTTGAGGCCGGCGGGCGCCACGTTCTTCCACCACTCCGGCAGCTTGTGCGTGTGCTCGATCAATCCAGTCTCGTTCTTGGCATCGCGATAGGAGAACAGCCGGACGGGTTTCCCGCCTTCCGCTACCACGATGCCATGGGCCCCGTCGATCTTGGGCTGCCAGATTTCGTCGGACTTGGTAGGGTCGAGCGCCTTGAACTGCACGTGGCCGAGAGAGGGCTTGTAGTTCGGCAGCAGTTCGGCCCAGTGCTTCGTGTGGCGTGAGGGCGTGGCGTTGTGCAGCACCCACATCCGGTCACCCGACGTCCGCTTGAGCACGAGCTGCTCGGGGATCTTGCCGCTGTACAGGTTGAAGCGCAGCTCGTTGGGTGAACTGTGGATGACCTCAGCGTCCTCCAGCCGCTGGCTCTCAACCGTCCCAGCTCCGTACGTACCGGTGGGGATCGTACCACTCCATCCGGCGTACGCCCCTTCATGCGTCGGCTGTTGAGGGGCGTAGGTCCCGGTACCCGGAGCGGGCCACTTCTTGAGCGCCCAGCTGTGCGCGAGCCCCGTGTCGGGATCCACCAACCGAAGATCTAGGTGCTCCCCGGCTCGGTCGGCGACGTGCCGCTGGATGTTCAGCTTGAAGGGCTTGGGCGCGGTAACCGACGGCAACGGCTCGTACCGCGAGCGGCTGGGGAGCCCCGGCGCGAACTCCGCCAGCTTCCGAAGATGCCGAACCCCAAGCTCCATGGGCTCAGCATAGCACATGGTGGGGATGTAAAAACAGGGATCGAAACCGGCATAAGATAAATGAGACGGAGCAATACCGTCAGCCAGCGGGCTGTCCGCTGGTCAACAGTGGCGCAAGCCAAGGAGGATCTCATGGGAGTCACGTTCAAGAACGAGAACTCGACCGCGAGGGCGCTGCAGGATCTGCACGTCAAGTTCCGGCCCATCGGCCAGCGGCGCGACAAGCTGTTGGTGCTCGACGTCCCCACGAAGGAAGCCGCCTCGGAAATCGTCGAGAAGGAACTGCGCGGCATCCCGGGCTTCGAGACCGGCAGCTGCGTCATCTACGACCAGCCGGGGACGAACTCGGTCTACGTCCAGTTCTTCACCGCGTCCATCGACGAGGCGTTCGAGTTCTGCTTCGACCACGAGGGTACGATGACCGTGGTGCAGTACGAGGGGACCGTCTCGCACCCCGTCGAGCTGACGGACAGCGTCCTGATCCGGCTGGCGGAGAAGGCGAACAAGCTGTACCGCGCCCCGGGCTTCGTCGTGCCCCCGGGCATCCCGGATGCGATGCTGCTGAAGGCGGACGTGGACGACGAGTTCGTGCAGCGGCTCGTCGCCGGCCGCCGGCTGATCGTCATCTCCAACTGGTCGGGCAGCTGCCCGCCGAGCTACCAGGTCGACGGGCTCGTCGGCAAGCTGGCGGTGAGCCGGCGCCAGCGCGCCGCCAAGATCATCGCCAGCCCGTCCGGCATGGTGGAGATCAGCTACCACCGCGCGGCGGTCGAGGTCGACGAGTTCGGACTGCGGCGCGTCGTGCAGCAGCCGGAGGCGGACAGCCGCACCTGGAAGGGCCCTGTTGACCGCGTGCCTCCGCAGTGGCGGAACGCGGCGAAGGCCGCGGTGGAAGCGGCGAAGGCCGCGGAGCAGGACCCCAAGACGGCGGGGAATCCGGTGCGCTGGGAGGACCCGATGTGGCGCGAGAAGCACGACGAGAAGCGCGAGATGAAGCAGGAGAAGGTCGAGCCCAAGGAAGCCCCCGTCGATGCCACGTGACATCTGGGACGACGTACTCGCGGACGCCCAGTCCGCGGCCGAAGATCCGCTCCTGGTGTTTGACGAGGCCGCACGCCCGGAGGACGATGGCGGCTGGACGCCGAGGAGGGATTCCCAGGGAACCTACCTGCCCGGGTCGGACGCCGCGCTGATGAGGGAGTTGGTGCTCCCGCGGAGGTTGTGATGGTCGACGAAGTGACGCTGAAGGCGCAGTTGAACACCGCGCTGGTGGTCCGGGCTCTTCAGGCCTACGCTCTCCAGCTCGAGGACAACCTGGATGCGGCCAAGAAGGTCATCCAGGACAAGAACGACCTGCTGGGCACGGCCTACTACGCGTTCAACAAGGCGGGGAACCTGCCGAAGGACGAGGTGGCGGACAAGGAGACGTGGTGCAAGGCGTACTACGAACTCGCCACCCGCTGCAACGAGGAGTTGAAGAAGACATGAGCAACAAGGACCTGGTCACGAAGATGGTGCGGAGACTGCCGATGCTCCCGGAACGCGACGAGCAGCCGCTGGACTCGTACGCGAGGGAAGTCGTCGACTACCAGGACCCCATGCCCGGGTTTTCCGGACCCGGGTCCGTGAGGATCAAGACCGTCGGCTGGTGGCCGGCGGACCGTGTCATCCGGGACTAGCCGGTCGCAAGGCACCGAAGAGAACTTTGGTCGCCGGCTAGCGGGGGCACCCGGCGCCCTGGGCCCAGGGTCGGGCTTCAGCAGGCAAGCGCCTCAAAGCACCTTGCCGGGTGCCTCCACTTTCTGTACCATCGGGCAGTTGGTCTCTGACAACTGAACGTGCAAGGTAGTTCGCAGCTACCATGTCGATGGGCGCCCGACGGTTGGGTGGCGCCTCTGGGGGTGATCGGTTTCGACACTTGGACAGCGGTGAACAGGTGCGGGCTGGGCAGGCTGCGTAGCCCATCAAACTCGCGGCAACCTCAAGTGCCAACGACAACGTCGTTCGCCTCTCGGATCGTCGTGCACCGGCGTTCGCGCCGGTCGCGGCCGCCGCCTAAACAGCGGCACCGAGCGGGGCTCCGATCCGGGTTACCGGGATCGGGCAGCCTTGTCATGAACAGGTGGCGTTACTCTCCGTTTGGTGATGTCGGCGGAGAGCGACAATCGAGACGTCTACCGGTCGCCAGTCAGCCAGCGGGCTGGCGGTCATGAAGCTGGACACGCCCGTGAACGACCTCGATCCAAAGCCAGGTGGACTGGGGTTCGATTCCCCACACCTCCACGACAGGGATTCGGGAATGCTCCCCGGGATCCCACGGTTGTTACTAGGACAACTGGTGCATCGCCTAGGAGATGCAAACAGGAGGAGCAAGGTAGATCCGCTACGGGATTGCGACCTGCAAGATCTACCGACCGAGGTGTTGGCTAGCGGCGATGCCACGCGCTTTGGGAGCGCGTTTCACCGTGGGTTCGAGTCCCACCACCTCGATCCAAACAGCAGCTGCCGCGACAGCTGACGCTCCACCAGGGACGCTTGGCGGAGATACCCCGGGACACCGTGCATTGCGGTGCCCAGACGAGCGAGGGTAAGATCGACGACGTTTTGGAGAGCCATCTCCAGTCGATCATCGTGGGGCTCATCCTAGCCCGTCGAAAGCAAAGGGCGCACTCGATGGCTCAACGCCCATGGACTTTGAAGACCGGGGACTGACCGAAGCGTTTCGGCCCTCCCCGGTCCGGCGCCCAGCTCAGGTGAGCACGGATGAACGAGCGAGGGACGGATTGGGTGACGGTTGACTGGGTGAACGACGTCTACCTCCACAACTGAGGTACCTCCCAGGGAGCAGTTGCTGACGGCGTAATGTTGCGTAGATCACCCCTCCAGATAGAATGATGAGCCGTTCGACTCGGCAGCCCTCGTCCTAGTAGTCCCCAGGGATGGCTCGATACCATCGGGCGCCACCGTTCGTGATCGCGTTCCCACGTTGTGCGACACGAAACTCAACCCCCAGAAAGGGCTCTGAGTCCAAGTTCAGCGTGGAGAAGCCGGCACCTGTCGCCGGCGGATTCTTGGAGAACCTTCAACACTCGAAACCACGAAGCGGCCCTCGGGGACAGGTCCCGGGGGCCGCTTCATTTTCGTAGATCCGGTTCCATGGCGGAGCCGGGCTAATCCGGGGGTTCCCCGGAAGAAGGAGAGAGCATGAAGAAGTTGGTGTTCGCCCTCGTTGTGCTGCTGTGTTCGCCGGTGTTCGCTCAGTGGGAGGTGCCTGTGGTCGGGTCTCCCCAGGCCGCCATCGATGCGTCGTTCGATCTGACGGGCCTGTCCGCGGCGCCCGTGGTCGACGATGCGCTGGATCCCCCGGGATTCCGGCTCCCGGCTTCCGAGACCTTCATCTGTCTCAACTACTACTCGTACAAATACTACACGTCGATGGGCGAGGCGAACTGGGACTCCTGCAAGAAACTTCTGGTACGCGACATCGGCGGGGCAGTCACCAGTCGTGTCAACGGCGATTGGAACACCGGTGCCGAGGCGTACTTCAGCGGCTCGATCTATTGGGGCTGGGTGGTGGACTCGATCAAGACTTCCGCGGACGGTTTGTACGTCTACGTCGGCACGGCCAACAGCTACGTCGTCAACGAACCGGACGTTGGTACGTGGCTGACATACCTCGACCTGTCCATCATCGAGTACGCTAGCACCGACTGTTCCGGAAACGAGACGGGTCGCTCGTGGACGGACATGCAGGACTGCGTGTGGACGATCAACGTGGCCGACGAGGACTGCACGCGCGGGAATATCGCTCAGCAGGCGTGGGGCATCGGTGACTGCGACAGCGATGAGCTTGCGATCAACGGCGACCCCGATCCGCAGGAGAGCTGCCACATGCCGGACGTGTTGATTACACCGAACACCTGGACCCAGGACACCTACCGGTCGTACAAGTACACGATCCAGGATCAGATGCTTGACTACTACGGGAGCATGTCGTCGTCCTGGGGGAGCTCGACCGGCTGCATCGTGATCCACTGGATCGTCTGATCTGATAGATAGCGCGCGGCTTCGCGTTCCACGGTGACCGCATGGGGCGGTCCCATTTCGGCCGGGCAACCGGTCAGGATAGGAGAGAAAGATGAAGGTCACGGAAGAGAACGTCCTGCATGCGCTCGGTAGTGGCCGGGCGGCCCAGGCCAGGAACCACATGTTCCTGTTGGACATGCTGCGCATCACGTCGGAGGAGCTCAGCAAGAAGCTGTACGAGCGCTTCGAGAACTGGAGCACGCTGTTGGCGTGGGCCCTCCGCCAGCGTGATCCCATGCTGTTCAAGAAGGCGTGGAGCGCGCGCGAGTGCGACGCCGCGGACATCGAGGCGGCGTTCCAGTACATGAACCCCGACTACCTCGCGTACATCGAGCAGCGTCCGCTCAGCGACGAGCTGCAGAAGGCGCTCGCCGACGCGCTGGAGCGCGTCAAGCAGCTGAAGTCGGGGCGCATCTCCTCGTTGGCGGAGCTCGAGGCGGCCCTGGAGACGCACGACCTCGCGGACATCATGGCCAACATCGTCCACGGCACCCCGCTGAACGCGCAGAAGGAGGCGAAGCTGAGCCCCGAGGAGCTGGAGATCCTGCACGGGATGCGCAGCGTGTGCCCCCCCGGCAAGAAGGTGGCGTGCACGAGCGTCCACAAGAAGGCGGACGCGCCCGCGCCCAAGCCCGAGACGCCGCCGGAGGTGACGCCGTGAGCAAGGTCAACAAGCAGAAGAGGGGCCGGGCGTACGCCGAGGGGGTGAAGGCCCACGTGTGCCGCGCGCAGAGCCAGGTGCTCAAGTGCGCGAACGACGCCAAGGACGCGGAGACCGCCACCCTGGGCATGACCAACAAGCTCACGTTCGTCGAGTTCGAGATCGCCAAGCACCGCACCGAGATCGAGAATCTCACGGCGATGCTGAAGGAGCTCGAGCCGGATATGGAGAAGCTCAAGAAGAGCATCACCATCCGCTCCGAGGTCGTGCGGAACCTCAACGGCCAGATCTTCGAGATGGGCAACGTCATCGGCGTGACGGCCTCCAAGCTGGGCGTCGACCTGTCGGCCGTCGAACCGGCCACCGAGGACGCGGACGCCCCGGTGGCCGAGGTACAGGAGAAGAGCGAGGCGGCGCAGATCGAGGTGACGCCGTGAAGGATGGCGTCCACAAGCTCCGGAGTCCGCTGCTGACCGCCAAGCGGCGCGACCGCCGGCGCCGACGCAAGGTGGATCCGTTCCTCCAGCAGCCGCGGGGGACCCGGAAGGACGGTCGACCGTGGGCGAAGAACGACGGGTTCTCGATGCACGCGGCGAAGCGTCGGCTCGGGACCGACGAGCAGTTCGGGCAGGCGGTCGGGAACATCATCATCGAGGCGCCCACGGCCCCCACGCAGAAGATCGCGAAGCAGCGTATCCGCAAGGCGCTCAAGCGCGTCTGGAACCTGCTTCGGGGAAAGGAGACGCCGTGAAGAGCAACGAGATCACCATGAACGGGAAGTGGCTGCGCGAGGAGCTCCACCGGAGCCCGCGCGTGGTGGAGAAGGACGGGAAGAAGGAAGTGGTGATCGACGAGGTCCACCGGACGTTCGCCGCCATCCGCACCAACACCCGGCGCAAGGGCGAGTCGCGCCGGGAGCGCGTCATTCGCAACGCGCGCGAACTGGCGCAGGAAGCGGGGATCACCGAGGATGAGGCGCGTGCCCGGTTGCGGGGCGGCAACCCGCTCGGCTCGACCGCGAAGTAGGCGGCGGTAACGATCAAGGAGAGGGCGGGGTCGGTACACCAGTACCCCCCGCCCTTTCCTTTAGCATCGGTAGGTGCTCGGCCAGTTCCCCTGTTGGATCAAGGTCCGAAACAACGCTGACGGTGCGCATGGTACGGCTCTTGCGGAACAACCGGCTGAGCAAGTCACGGAAGCGTCGGACCCGTCGAACGTCTTCGGGCTCCCCCAACCCCGCGGGCTGTCCGGCGTCTTCCGCTACCTTGGTCAGGTGCTTGGTGGCCTCGATCCACACGGCTTCCGGCACGCGCATATCAAGCAGGTACCGTGGGTGTGCCGTTGGGAACCGTCGGCATGTGCACAGCGGGGGACGTGGGCATGTACGCGTCGGGGGCGCGTGATCCGCGCATGAGCGTCGGCGCTTCGCCCATCGACGAGTAGGCGCCGGCCGGGAGCGTTGGGGCCGGCGGCAGCATGGTCGACCGTGTGCCGGGCACCCCGCCCGGTCGCCACTCGAGACCGTTCAGGATCTCCTCTGGGCTCCGGTTCATCACGTTCATGCGCAGGACACCGGGTCCGAACTGGGGGAGAGCCTGGATGGGCACGGACGACCCGCCGATGTTGAACGGGAGAGAACCCAGGGCGCCGGACGCGGGCATCGACGGGGCCCCCACGCGACTGAGCACGCGGGGGTCGAAGTGCGACATGGGCTCTCCCCCACGCCGCAGCGTGTCCGACAGCATGTCGAGCTCGAGTGCCTTCTCCGGGTGCGCCTGGAGCGCGGCGCGGATAGCGGCGTCCGGGTCATCCGGCGGCTTGATGGACGCGACCTCGGTCGGCCGCGCTCCATGGATGCGCGCGACGTACTCCGGATCCGCGAGGATCTCCTGGGTCGATCGAGGATCCTCAAACGTCTCGTTCGCCCCGGTGCGCATGCGCGACTTTCCCGGGCGCAGGAATCCAGGGTCCAGCTCCTCCGATGCTCGAACAACGGGGGCCGCGGCCCTGGAGAGGGCAGTCGGTGGCAAGGAGGCCAGGGGTTCGGCGACCGCCTTGGGGAGAAGGGCGGGGACCACCGTCCGCTCAAGGCCGCCTGCCGTACCCGCCGCAGCCCGGGCAGCATCGTCCGAACCCCCAAGCAGCCCCTTGAGCCACCCGAGACTCGCCGCTTCCTTCTGCAGGGCGTCCAGGACGTACGGAACCAGGGTCTCGACCAGCGACGCGCTCTTCTCCGTGTGCTCCCGGCGCAGGGCCCGTGCGTGGCTCTGGCGCAGCGCGTGGGCCGTTGCGGAGCCCGCCACGCCCCCGACACCCGCACCACCCGCGGTGATGAGGCTCTTGGCCCAGGCCGGGAGGTCGGTCTGGGACGACGCCAGGTACCCTAGACCAGCCCCTACGCCCGCCGCGGGCAGCGCGGCGATGGCCGGCGCCGTCAACAGCCGGCTGCCGGGGTACGTGCGGTGGGGGTTGGCGGCCGCCGACTCGTAGCGCAGGTCAGGACGGGAGGTCTCGAGCAGCCGCTCCTCTTCCCTCGTCAGCGCCGCCGACGGGCTCCTGCTGCGGCCTAGGAGCGCACGGGCGAAGATAGAGGACAGCGGGCCCTTGTTGGGACCCGCGAAGCTCGAACGAACGTCGGACTCCTGCATCCTTTGCAGCTCGGCGGCCGCGCTCGGGTCGCCGGCCAGCACGTCCTGAATGAGGCTGGGCGATGGGTCAGCCACCAAGCGCCTCCAGTACGTGGGGGATGAGGACCTCTACGTCAATCGCCGCATGCTTGTTGACGTGCACCGCTCGCTCCTGGCGGACAGCCGAAGCGCGATCCGGGTGCTTCCCCAGGACCCGACCGCCGCCCTTGGTGTGGAGCACGAACTTCCCGTTCTCGAAGCTGATGGTGCCCGTCTTCTTCAGGTCGGACTTGAACATGGGGTCGTCGTAGTACTTGCCATCCTCGACGATGTGATCGGTGCTGATCCGAGCCCGGTCCTGGAGGTTGGGCGTGTGCTCCTTCTCCACGATCAGGCCCTTGGCCAGCTGGTCTTGGTCGACATCCGCCGGCGTCTTTCCTGCCTCGTTCGCCTTGCCGCCGAGGTTGAACTGTGCCTTCTGCGTCGCCAGCCGGTAGGCCACGGCCTCCGCGTCGTCCGGCTCCCACCCATGGCCTTCTGCCCACTGGTGGAAGGCGTCGTCCGACGGGTTCGGGTTCCGCTGAAGGAACTCGGCCACCTGGTCCTCGGACGGCTCGCCATCCGCCTTCTTGAGGTAGGCGTCGATCGACGCCATGATAGGGGTGACCGCTGCGAGCGCGTTGGTCTTGAGCACGCCGTTGTCCAAGGGCTTCCCCGCTTCCATCATCCCCACCCGAACGTGCTCCGCGATCTCGTCTGCCGTCGGGAGCCCGGTGACCGGGTCCTCGGCGGTCTTCTTCATCTTGGAGGGGTGGGGGAACTTGGCCTTGGCCTCGCGACGCCCCTGGGCAGTACCGAACGGCTCGCCCTTCCAGGTCTTGGGGGACTTGCCCATGGCGTGTGCTTCTTGGGTCGCTAGAGCGAAGGCCACCTGCTTCCCCTTCTCCTTGCCGTACTCGGGGACCGTGGACTTCATGATCCGTTTGGCACGGTCGTGGATGAACGCCGGCAAGGAGGACCTCCTATGCTCAGACGACAGCCGGCAGGATGAAGCAGAACTGCGGAACGCCAGCCGCCAGGTCGCTCGCGGAGGCCGCCGGCCACGCGGCAGCCGCCGCACCGCCAAGCTGCAGCGGCGCCACACCCAGCAGGACCGCGCCACCCGTGTGCAGGAGCGTCGAGTGGTTGAGGATGGTCGCGGCGAGCCCGGTCGCCGTCGCGACACCCGCGGGCTCGACGAGCGTCCCGAGGGTCATGCTCGTGTCCTCGTGCATGTAGATGGCGCCGAGCGCCCCGTAGCCGTAGTCGTCCCAATCCTGGAACGTCGTGACAGGATCGACCTCAGGCTCCTTGATGCTGAAGTTCATGCCCGCCGACTGCACGACGTGACCGCCACGCCCGCACTCGATGAACGTGTTGCCGGTGCCCACGAGGCCCCAGGTGAGGCCCGCATCGTTGACCAGACCGACGGCGCCGCCGATGACGACGGTGGTCGGGTTGGTGTACGCCGTGATGACGTGGACGTCGTTGTTCGCCGGGGTCCCTGAACCGCTCACCTTGATGCTGCGCCCGACGTGACCAGCGGTGAACACGGCGGTAGCCGAGATGAACTGGGTGCCGATGGCCACGATCTGGCCGTCCGCGCCGTTCTGGATGGCGGTCGCCGAGTTGACGGCACCCTTGAGCACGTCCATGTTGAGGCACAGAACGCCGTCCTGGACGAAGATGTCGGCGCCGCCCCCGAAGCTGGCGGGGATGGTCGCGGCGTCGCTGATCTCGCCGTTGGTCCCGAGCATGCGCAGGCGGCCGTTCTTCCCGTCGATGGCCGCCATGGACACGCCGTCGATCTCGAAGGTGCCCTTGCGATCGGCGTACAGACCGAACAGCCCGACGCCCGTACCGTAGTTGAGACCCGAACAGTTCGTGACCTTGAGGCGGCCGCCGTCGCTCACCACCCAGTAGCCCGTGGTCAGACCGGCCACGTTGCCGGTGACGACGCAACAGCGGTCGGTTGCCAGAATGCCGCCAGCGTTCGCCATGTACGGAGGTGCGGTCGTGGTCGTTCCGGCATCCGCCATGCAGTAGGAGGCGAGTGCCGCACCCGCGCCCACCGACTGGATGGACTGCGCGCGGACGCCGACCGCGGTCACCGTGGCGCTCAGCGACAGGGTACCGGTGAACAGCCCGTGAACGGAGGTCACACCCGCGGTCGCCGTGACGTTGGAGCCGCGACAACCCGTCGCGTAGCCGGCGTTGACCGCATCCGCGAACCCGAACTCCTGCATGTCGTCCGGGTGCGTCCAGTCGCTGGTCCAGGTGCCGAGGCACGTGCCCGCGCCACCCACAGCCACGATGGGCTGCGCGGTGCCCGCCGCATTGCGCGCGTCGATCCATACGGCGCCGCCGCCGGTTCCGTAGAGCAGGGCCTGGTTGTAGGTGCGCAGGTTGAGCAGCGAGACGCCCTGGCCGGAAGTGACGCCGGTAGCCGCCTGCGGGATGCGCCCTTCGGCGCCCAGGATGATGCGCCCGGCGATGAGCGCAGTCGACTCGAAGATCTGCGCGGTGATGACGTCGCCGCCGACCACGAACGCCGCACGCTCGGGGTTCACGCCGCCTGCACCGAAGCGCCAGTTGATCCAGCACTCGGTCGCCGAGATGCGCTGCATGATCTGAGCGGTGGCGTAGTTGGCACCGGTCGCGTCGATGAACCGGACGTGGCGCCCTTCGTCGGCCGACGTCAGGACGATTCCGGTGAGCGAGATGTAGCACAGGTCGTGCAGCGGCACGGCCGTCGCCGGGATGTGGTCGTGGATCGTGGTGACCGTACCCGTCTGCAGCAGCGTGCTGTTGTCGAAGTCGCAGCCGATGACGATGCGCCCGAGACCCTGCTGGAGCGCGGTGAGCGCCAGGTGGTCGTCGGCGGCCCACGCACCACGCGTGTGGACGTAGGTCGTGGCGGTGCCCGGGAACAGCGCCTTCTGCGCCTCGAGCTGCTTGCGCAGGTAGTCCAGCGTCTTCCAGGCCTGGGTGTAGGACGACCCGTCGTTGTTGTCGTCACCCAGAGTCCCGTCGACGTACACCCGGTTGACCGGCGGTGCGGCGATGGCCGCCAGCGTGTCGTACGAGAAGCTCGGATCGGCGGTCCCGTTGTTCACGATGGTCGCCCACTGGATGTCCAGGGTGTAGGCGGCGGACGTCCCGACGGCCGCCGTGTTGGTCAGCGTGACGATCATGAAGCCGCCCGCGTCGTACGTGACGTCGCAGGTGATCACGGGGACCAGGGTGACGATGCTGAGCTTCACCTTGACCACCGGCTTGCGGATGTTGTTGATGTCCCGCTGGAGCAGGGTGGTGTGGGCGATGGCCGTGCCCCCGATGAGCGTGGCCGCGGTCTCGGTCCAGAACTCCCGGGTGGTCGTGCTGAGGGTTCGCGAAAGTACCATGGTTTGCTCCTTCAGGCGCTGTGCGCCGTGTTGATAGTTCCAGCGTACCACCGGGGGGTTGTCGGTGAAAACCAGGCCCGGAAGCGAAAACGAGAAGGCTCGATTTGGCATAAGATCAATGAACAGAGGAAGCTATGGATTCGCCGTAAGGGCCCCATCTCGTCCGCTTCCTCTCCGGACCGTACAGGGGACCCGTCGGGTCCCCCGGTCCGGTGAGCTGTCGGGGTTAGTCGGTTCCCCTGACCTCCACGGCTATCATCCGACAGCTCACCGGACCGATCGGCCGCAAGGCCAAAGGAGGAGCAGATGTTGAAGGTGACGTACGATGCGTCGAAGCTCGAGCCCCCGACCAAGCTCAGCGCGGTCAATGCGCTCTACAGGCTCAGAAACAACCTGTCGCTGAAGGAGTCGAAGGACATCTTCGATAGCGGAATGTTGTTCGTCTCGGGAACGGAGTGGGACAAGTTGGAGGGGTCCTTCCGCTTCGCCACCGTGACCCTGGCGAAGAGGGATGAGCGGAAGACCGTGATCCACCTGCAGTGCGTCACGGCTCGTGACGCCATCTACCAGCTGGAGGACCAGCTGCGCCACAAACAGGAGGAGCTCGCTCGCTTGATCGCGCTCAGGGACAGCATCTCGTGGGAGGAGCCCTACGGGAAGCCGCTTCAATAGCACGTGACGGCCGCAAGGCCAGAGGAGAAAAATGGCAAGCACGAAGGTAGCGCAGCTGAAGTGGAGTTGGACGAGGGTTCCTGGGTCCTTCTACGGAACGTCGGACATGATAGCGGCCCTGGAGAATGTGGGCCCTCGGATCGTCGAATGGGAGTGGCCTGGAGCCGAAAACGAACTCCCCCAGCTCTACTGGATTCCTGACGGAAACAAGTTCATCTCGGACCTTCAGAAGATGGACATCCACAAGGTGGAAGCGGCGATGGTTGCCGACCTGGAGACGATAGATTCTGGTGTGCTCTCCATCCTCGAAGAGCTGAGGGACATGCGGCTGGACACCTACGTGTCGACCAATGGCGGCCTTCTTCTACGGACGTGGAACATGCCGGCAACGGCGAAGGGAGGAAACCCCTACCAGCTACAAGTAGGAAAGACCGAGCTTGTCCCTGTTGCCACGGTTGCACACGTGACGCCGTTCGCGCTCGCGGATATCCTGGAAGAGCAACTGCGGTGCACCGGGTGGGCCATTCCCTGGATCAAATGGGAGCACGAAGACAAGTTCGACGCACGAGATCAGGTCTTCATGAATCCCGAAGAAGCGGCGCAAGGGGAAAAGCGGCGCGCGGCGAAAGCGCGGCGCGCGAAGAAGGACGCGGAAGAGTGGAAGCAGCGCCCGAGTCTTGTGTGCATCCCTGACGCGGGCGGCGTGCGGAAGCTGCGGAAGGAAAACGGTGACCTCTCCCCCGAAGCGGACGCGTTCGCGGTCAGCTGTCTGGACACCATCTGGTCGACCACGGAGTTCAGCGAGGATTGTCCTACGAACGAGCTGTTCGAGGACATCTACGCAGGGGTCAAGGAGTGCCTCGCGTCGTTGGATGCGCTGGCCAGTGGCTCGCGTAGCAAAGACAGGTGCGACAACCTTCTTTGGATCATTCTACACAAGGAGGATGTGGATCCCCTAGTACCGACGGAAAAGCGGTACGAGGACGACGCCCCAAGCAACGAAGAGGAGTAGCCATGAAGAACTTGATGGTTCTGGCGGTTCTGGTGATCGGTTGCGGTTCGGCCACGGCCGACGACAGCGATGCTCCGGTGACGGAGCTGGACTGCCACGACGCGGTCGACAACGACCTCGACGGGTATCTCGACTGCGCGGACAGCGACTGCCTGGGCGCCGAGGGCTGCAGCGAGTGCGGCAACGACCTGGTCGAGCCCGGCGAGGACTGCGAGCCCGGGCTGCCGCCGGCGACCTGCACCACCGACTGTGGATCCCCCGGTACGCGGTCCTGCGATGGCTTCTGCCGGTGGGAAGACGAGTGCGTCGTGCCGTCCGAGACCTGCAACGACGTGGACGACGACTGCGACGGCGGAACGGACGAGGGTCTGGGCAACTGCGAGTGCGACGTGTGGGTCGACTTCGAGACCGATACGGGTTCGGTGAACCCCGTGGACGCCGGCTGCGGAGCCCCCTCCAACGTCGAGCTCATCGCCGACGGCTACGAGGGCCAGGGGCTGTCCATCTTCTGCAGCGCCGAGTACTCCATTCCGCTTGGTCGTTCCTTCCGGGTCTCGGTACGAGTGAGGCCGGAGGGCAGTACCGGAGTACTCCACAGCATTCACCCGGATGGCTTCAGCTTGCGGGTGGACCACAACGTGTACATCGGGGGGAGCGCCCTTGCAGACAGCGTCGGAACATGGGCCGACGGCGAGTGGGTGCTGCTCGAGCGTGACGTGCTGAGCACCGCTAGCACGTACTACTTCAACGGGGAACCCGTCGGCGCGGACGAATGGGGCTACGGCTCCCTGAGCGACGACGGGTTCGGATTCGATGGATCCCCGGACATCGACAACCTGTGCATCCGGTACCTGGACTAGCCCAGTATCTGGGTACGAAGAAACGGGGGGATCCGCACCCCCGTTTCTTTTAGCTAGTGGGGGGATCGGTGGGGGTCTTGGCGACGATGCGCTCGGCGTACTTCTCGAGCCCGCGGGTGATGGTCTGGTAGATCTGGGCGGCCACCACGCCGGCCAGCGCCCCGATGCAGAAGTACAGGAGGCTGTTGTTCCACAGAGCGTCCGGCGGCCAGAAGCTCATGATGAGCAGGGCCAAGCCGCCCGACGGCACGCAGGGCAGGATGGGAAGCAGCGTGTCCAGCACGATCCCCGTCTTCTTCACCCAGCCCTTCTTGTAGAAGACGCCGTCCGTCGCCTTGTCGATCGCATCCAGGACCTTCCTGATGATGACGATCAACAACCACGCGCTGGCCGCGGCAGCCACAACAGCAACAAGCAATCGAATGTCCATCTCTTCCTCCTCCGCCCGCTATGCGGGCAACAGATCCACACACGTGTACGTGATTCGTATCCCTGCGATCTCATGAGCAGCAACGCCTGCGCCTGCGTCGTAGAGGCAAGCAACACGAACTGAGTACTGGTACAGGCTGTTGTCTACCAACGCGTTTTGATCAGGAACGTACGGAATCACCTGCCAGTGCCACCCCGCCCCTCCTACACCAATTCCGGGCCAAGAGCCGGCGGCCAGAAGCTCGACTCGGGCACTCGGCACCCCCGCGCTTACCGCCATGTTCGGATCCTCGCGCCGAACATAAACAAGCGGCAGTCGAGACCCGCCCCCACCGACATACCCGTTGCTGTGCCCGTACTTCACGTCAACGGCGGTGATCGTCGCACCAGCCGGAATGTTGAAAGGGAAGTCGATGGAGTCATTCAGCTCGGTAGCGTCGCCGGCACCCGCCCTGAACCAGACAGCGAAACCACCGGCGTCCTGTCCGTAAGTCCAGTTCCCCACAGCACAGGATTGCCCTTCCGAGATGACGATGTTCTGGTAGAAAGTCTTCTCGACCTCCCAACCGATGGATGTCGACGTGTCCATCTCAAGGCGTGCGGGCGACGCGAAGGTTGCTGGAGGATTGCGGTTCGTGGGTGTCTGGCGCAACGTGTATCGACGAAGGAGTGCTGGTGCTGCCGTAGTGATCCCGGCACTGAGCTCCATGAACGCCCCAGTGTTTCGGGAGAAGACGAAACCTGCGTTACGATCACCGGCGCCGACAGTGGCACCTAGCGGGTAGGCGACACCCGGGAACCCCATCCAAACACCGGCGTGCTCTGCACCACCAAGACCGGCAACAGGACCCGCCGTCACGCTGAGCTGCGTGTACACCGAGTCGTCACCGCCGTTGGCGTCCAATGAGTGGAGGTACAGATGCCGACCATTCCAGGGCTTTGCTGCTCCCGTGAGCGAAGTGCCCAAGTCGGTCGTCCACGAGGTGCCTGCGCCGTTCCATGTCGGAGCCGCAAGCGGCCCGCCGCTGACCTCGGTGTACATCTGGGAGGCGCCGTCGTAGGCGCCGGCGAGTTGAAGACCCCCGGTGTACAGCACGCGGAATCGCGGCACAACGGATGCGTCCATCGCCACGTTCAGATCACGGGGAAGAGGGGAGTTCCAGCCCGTGAAGATGTCCGACGCACCAACAGACAGCGCGCCGACCGCCGCGTAGATGTCAGTATCGAACTCGTCTCCGACAAACAGCGTCCCGCCAAACCGCCCGGCAAGCACGCCTGCCGAATCCCAGATGCCCGTACGGAACTGCGGGCGGTAGACACGCATCGTTCCGTTGTCGGCACCCAGCACAGGAACAGATCCATCGAGGTTGGCGATGTTGCAGGTGGCACCCACCCCGCCCACACCGTCAATGACGTACAGGCCGATGGTCACGCCGGCGGCCGTCGTCAACTCGATCATGTCCACGCCCAAGAGAACATGCGAGTTGGCGGGCGCCGCCCCGTAGAAGTGGGAGACGGGGAACCCGGTCAGCGTGACGGTACTGCCGGCCCACGACACGCCGTCGTCCGTCGCGAGTTCGGTGTTTAGCGGGCTGCCGAAGCTCATGAGCTTCCGGTGCATGAACCCGGCGTACGCGTCGTCCGTGTCCGTTCCGCCACCGGGGATGTCGCGATCAGAACCCCCCCGGAAATCGAAGCCGATAGTCCCGGTCATCGCACCGTCGACCGCCCTGATGAGGGCATTGGCGTAGTCGAAGGATCCCATGGTAGCCGCGGGCGGTTCGGTCACCTCGAGTGGCATCGGCAGGATGGTGGTGTCCGAAAACCGGAGCAGGTCCATGAACCGGTAGCTCGCGCCGAAAGCAGCCAGCGCCGGCGTGCCGTGGAGCAGCGCGGTCTCCACACCCGGCGCGTAGTTCCCGGACATGGAGATCTGCGGTGCGTACATGAAGTGGGACAGGTAGACGACGTCCCCCGCCAGCCAGCCCAACGCCTGCACGTCACGATCCATCGTGTAGGTCGCGGGCAGCGCGCCGGCCCAGCTGGCGCACGTGGCGTACGGCGTGGTGAGGGTCGGGTTGGTCGCCAGGTTGCGCTCGAAGAGCGTGTAGTTGAAGAACGCCTGGTAGTTCGGGGAGGCAGCCGTGCCCACGGGCGGCGCGTCACCCCCGGCAAGCGTGTAGAACTGGACGGCGGTCCCCACCACGCTGGTCATCACACCAGGAGTTCCGAACGGGTAGACCTGGGTGTTCGTCGGGTGGTTCGCGTAGACGCTGACCAACCCGGTGAGCATGTTGCGGACGTCCATGACCTGGAACGGCTGCCCGGTGATGGGATCGATGGCCGGACCCGTGGCTCCCGGTCCCCACACCTTGATGTAGTTGCTGCACCACTTCTCGGGATCCGCACCGCCGACAGCCGTCGTACCAGCGGGGCCAAGGTAGATGACCGGATCGGGAACGAAACACGCAACCACGTCAACGAGGTAGTCGGGGGCCCCACCCGACACGACGGCGGCGGACGTCAGGATCTCCAGCTCCGCCGAGTCCTTCTCCATCAGGATGTCGAGGCTGCACGCCAGGTCGTAGAGCGGACGATTGAAGACGCTGCTTCGGGGGTCCTCTCCCATACCGATAGCGCGCGTGGTGGCAACGTGAAGTCCACCACCGTCACCACTCGTCCCCGTCTCGAGGAACGGAACTCGTGTCGAAAGCGACGGCACACCGCCGGCGCGGCTGGGGGGCGTCGTGTCACCGGTGAACGTGTGGCGAGTCCGCCAGTGCAGGGTACCGAGAGCGGGGAACGGGTAGTTGGTGCGCGGCATGCGGTCCTCCTAGACGTGGATGAGATCCCACTGCACGACGACCACCAAGGCCGCTGTCTTGTTGAGCGTGGGGAACGTATCGTAGGCAATGGCCTGGCCCTGGACGAAGGCCAGCGGGGGGTTCGGGGGAATGTAGTCCAATGACGCCGAATCCGGCGCGTTGGTCCAGTAGTACATCGCGGCTTCCGCCAGCGGGACGTTAGCGTAGTCGCCACCACCGATCTTGGTACCGGTGTTGATATCGCCGACCGCGAACGTGGAGGTGAAGCGCGTGTAGGTGTAGGGCAGCGGACCGGGAATCGTCACCACGACCGGGTTCAGCCAACGGGCCCAGGTCGCGCCGTCGGTCGTGACGCGCACCGGGCGCTCGAGACCGGGCACCGTCGGGTCGGCGTCCGACTGCACGTTGGTCCCCGGATACTGGGGGTCCACGTCCACGGGCATCGGCCCCGACTGCTGGTTCCCGCCCACACCGAGCCCGATGTAGAACGGGAGGTACGGCATGTTGATGGCGGCGGTCGTGACGGGAGCGGCCAACGTCCGCTCGTAGGGACCAGGGGCCCCAACGTCCGGCTCCACATCCGGCGGCGGATCGGCGCGCACGTAGCCCGCCGTGTTGTAGGCCAGAACCTGGGAGAGCCACGTGTGGCCGTTGTCGAGGAAGCAGTTGTGCCGCTTGACGTCGTACACCCGATTGCCGAAGAGATCCTCGGCCCAGATGTGGACGTTGCTCATGATCTTCGTACGGGTCGCAACACGCATGGTGCCTCCACTATACACTAACCGTCTGCTTCAGGAACTGCCCGTCGATTCCAAGACCGAAGGCCGAGAAGTGCCGGATGTAGTCCGGCGTCATGTCGGTGTGCAGCGGCCGACGTACGACAACGAAGTACCCGCCCACCGGCGGCTGGGCGTTGGTGGTGGGGCGCACGCGAACGGTCACGTCGTTCACCCCGTCCACGCTGAGCAGCTCAGCGATGCCGAGGAACGAGCCATTGGCGTCGTAGTACATGAAGTAGTCGATGTTCGGGCGCAGCACCGACCACCCGACAGCCACAGTGTAGAAGAAGCGGGGTACGGGCGCCGCACCCCCCGCGACGCTGATCTGGTAGTCGGGGTGCGCCGGGTTGACGACCGACCCGGTGATCTCGTTGTCCCCAACCAGCGGCCCGAGGAAGATGTCGGCGTTCGCCGCGATGGGCCCGTTCGTCATCCAGTCCATCACCCGACCGACGGGCGGTCCGCGGTAGACGGCGAACCAGTCGCCCACCTGGGGCGCGGCCAGCGCCGGGTCGATCTCGACGTCGACCCAGCTGTCCGAACCGTCGTTCCAGAAGCCCGCGCTCGGACCCAGAACCCCAACGACCCGCCCCTCGGTCCGGTAGACACCGGCGGGCGTGTAGAAGATCAACCAATGCGTCGACGCAATGATGTCGGTCTGTGCAGGAATGCTCGCGTCGCAGAACTGGTGCCACGTCGCCACGTCCACCTTGATCTGGTGGTAGAAACCGGTGGTTGTGACCACGTCGATGATGTTGTGCGCCGCTCCGTAGTTGCCGTCGATGACGGTGTTCACCCCCAGTGACCAGTCCTCGATCGAGCATGTGAAGTCGTCCAGCGCCGCGCCGGAAGCCTCGTCGTCGATGTGCACCTGGTACAGCCCACGGTGATTGGCGTGCACCGGACCGAACTCGTCGTCGATGGTACCGAGACCTGTGGACCCCACGGGCAGGAGAGCGACTACCTTGTTCCATGGCGCGGGCAGCAGGTTCCAGAACGCCATGGCCGCCGCCGACGTGGTCACTCCCCGAACGAACTCCAACGTGAGGGCATTCCCGACGGCGGTCGCGTTGAGCGCGGCTGCCGCACGGAGCGCGATGGTGTACCCGCTATCCCCGGAGGTGGCCATACGGAAGATCAGATCCTCGTTCCGCGTGCCGGTTCCAGCGGTAGACACACGCACACCCGAGCCCAGCCGCGGGTAGTCCAAGATGGGGGGAGCCGCATGATCCCACAAGTGCGTCTTGAGACAGAGGGTCACGGTCGTCTCCACCAAGTCGCTGATCTCTATGGTGGTGGTGAGGCGCTGCAGCAGGGCGAAGATCGGGTAGGTGTGCGTCTTCTTGAAGTCGAGCACGAAGTTGATGACGGGGGCCACCAACGCCATGTTGGCGTAGCGCGCGTCGAGGAACACCCCGAACTTGTGGATCTTCTCAGGCTCGGTGATCACTCCGATGCTACGCAGCCCGACCCACCACTCGGGGTCGTCGATGTAGTCGAAGTACAACTGGGTGCTCACCAACAGCGCGAACCGCGGGACGCTATCGCCGATGGTGTACGCCACGCCGGTCGCCGGGTTGATGGACGGCCCGCTGCCGGTAGGGAACACGTAGCTGCGGACGACGGACGACTGGTCGGTATCCCGGATCAACATGAAGGTGCGGCCCGGCAGGAAGTCCTGCACCAGGTCCAGGATGGTGCCGGCGGCTTCGGCGTACGGCACACTGCTGATGATGCCCACCGCGCGCTCGATGTTCAGCGGCGTCGGCCCCTGGCTGTAGACCAACCACAACCCGGTCACGATGGACAGGTAGTTGCTGTCGGCCGCCGCGTAGTCCGCGACCCACGCAGCAACCCTACGCCCGAAGTTGGCCTCGATGGTGTCGCGGTTGTCGACGTGCGTGATCTCTGCCCACAGCTGTTCGGGAAGGAACTCGGCGGAATCCACCGGACCCGTACGATCCCTCACCCAGCCCGTCAGCATCTCGTTGACGGGCTCCTCGCGGTGGTTGAGCACGACGTACCGTCCGTCGCGCCGCTCGTCGACGATGTAGTGCAGGAACTCCTGCATGATCCACGTCGGGCTCTCCGGAGCCTCCTGGAGCGTCGGAACGCTCAGCACGGAAGCATCCGTCGGCAGGTAGAAGTAGCGGTGGGCGTAGGACGGCGTGTAGACGTAGTCCGCGTAGAACATGGCGGCGGCCGTCGTGCACAACTTGTCTGCGCCCGCCCCGTAGCAGTCGACGGCCACCAGCGTAGACGGACCGCTCGGGTCGGTGACCGGGCGCCGGTCGAAGTACACGCGGTCGCCCGGCGTGAGCCCTTCGGCCTTCCAGTCGGTCACCACCGTCTTCCAGTAGGACGGGATGGCCCAGTAGTAGATGCCCGCCGGAAGATCCCCGTCCACCTCGACCTCGAGGTACTTGTAGTACGGCCACGCCGGGAGCCCGGTGGTCGGGTCCACCGTCCGGTAGTTCGAGACGGCCACGATGTTGAACGAGCGCCCGCCGAGGTTGAGGATGTCCCCCACCTTGACGATACCATCGAGATCCAGGTCTCCGTCGGGAGCGGGGAACGTCGGCCCGGGGCTGAGGCGGACGGTGCGGTCGCCGACCACCAATCCGTACGTCCCGCGGAACACGTTGGAGGTGGCCGTGAAGAACGCGGGGACCACCCCGATCTCGGTGTAGCAGTCCGGAGACACGCACGTCATCTTGAACTGCGCAACCATCGGCACGGTGGGGAGCTCTTCCTCGATCTCCCGGAACTGGAAGTGCACGTTGGGGTAGCCGGCCGCCGCGAACCCCGCGTTGAGCACCGCCGGTACGTCCTTGACCACGGTGTTCATCGGCGCAGTGATCGGAACCACGACGGCACCAGTCGACAGGTAGAACGTCAGGGTGAAGGTGAAGTCGAAGGGCAGGATCAACCCGTCGATCATGGCCTGCGTGTAGCGCGTGTCGCCGAGCATCGAGCGAAGGCGGCTGACGAATACGGGGGCGTCCGCCTTGTTGAAATCCAAGCGCGGCGGGTATTCCAGCCACCGGCGCATCACGACGTTCTGCGTCGTTTGCAGGCTCTTGTCGAAGTCGATGTTCCACAGATCCTGGAGCTGACTGCCTACGATGCGCGCCAGAGCGACCCACACGTCCGTCGCCCACTCCCGGTTCTCTACCGTGCGCCAGAAGTCAGCCAGGTAGCTCCACAGGAAACCCATGTCCAGAGGCACGCGCATGGGCACCGTGGACCCCACGACGTTGGCCACAGCCAGGTCGGCGGAGCTGTAGAGCCCCGCGTCGTCCACGACCACCAACCGCGCCACGTACAACCCGACCAAGTCGGGGGCAAACGCGAAGAACCGCGTCGTGGGCCCGACGACCAGCGATTGGAGCGCGACCACGAACGGCCCGGCGTACCCGGCCGGCAGTGCCCGGTCCACGTACACGGTGTTGGGCGGGAGCGTCCCAGTGATCTCGTACTCCTCACCTTCGATGAGCAGGATGTCGCCAACTGCCACTTCGGTGGTGATGCCCGCAGACACGAAGGTGATGGAACTGCCGCCGATGGCACCTGTTCCTTCGTACACGTGCACGCTGCCCGACGGTGCGCGGACCAGCTTCCAGGCGTACGTCAGGTCCCCGTCGTCTGGGTCGTAGCTGGCTCCACCATCAAACCCGAGGATCCTGTTGAGGGGCAGGACCTTGTCGGGACCAGCGTTGGCGACGGGCCGGATGCCGGCGGGCCCCACCAGCCACGACGTGATGTGGAACAGGGCGCCGACGTTGGTTGACTCGCACATCACGCCGACGCGTGGGTTTCCCATGAACAGCCAGTCGAGGTTGGCCGCCAGGTTTCCCTCTTCCCGCTCGCCCTGGTACACGCCGTCGACGTACAGCCTGTACGCCGTCTCCCCGGCGTTCCGCACGATCTTGACGGAGAACGGGTAGGCGAGGGTCAGGATGTTCAGGAGAACCCACCCGGTACCGAACTCCCAGATGGAGACCTGCCAGATGTTGGGGCCGGGAGCAAACTCCACCTTGCCCATCCCCCCGATGGCAAACGCGCCCGTCGTACCCGCGCACCCAATGGTGACCGACGGTGCTTCGACCGCGGGAACCGGGCCCTCGACCACGACCTCCGCCACCCATCCGTCGACCAGCGGCTCGAGCGCGGCGTTGGGCACGGACAGCATCCGGACGTTGCCCGGGAACGCGGCTGCCGTCAGGCAGAAGATCTCCGTGTCAGGTCCCCCGGGACCGAGGGACGGACCGTAGTCGACGCCGAACGCACCGGCTGGGTTGGCCGCCCACTCGAGGCCCTCGGTACCGGCAACGACCCACCCAAACCCCGTGGCCCCGATGTTGAGCCCGGGGGTGAACGCCAGGGTCGGCCACTCGGGTGTCTTGGGGATCATTGACTACACCGCCCGGCCGTGGGACACTGCAGCATGCAGTGGATGAAGGACGCGGACCTGCTGAAGATGATCGAGGGAATCCCCGACGTCATCACGCCGGCGGTTGAAGCCCGCCGCCGGCTGTTCGCGCACAGCAGGTGCCCAGCGTGCGGCGGGAACGTGCAGCCCGAGGTGACGGTCGACGACATGCGCCGGGTGCGGGCCGACGAAGTGGTGCCCTGCGGCAAGGCTCGGTGCGTGGCGTGCGGCTGCCTGTTCAACGTCGACACCGGACTGATATTCGAGCGCGGCAAGATCACCAACCTTCTCGAGCCGGCCATCCCCATCCTCGGGGAGGACTAGGCGCGACGCGTCACCGTGATGTTCCCGGGCAGGAACCCCGCCAGCCGCGGGGTCTCCACCCGGTCCATGCCCACCAACACGTCCAGCGATCGATCCTTCTGATGCCGCAACACGGCCAGCCCAATGGGCGTGTCCACGTGGTCCGCGCCCAAGCCGGTGACGACCCCGATGATGTCCGACACGTCCAGCGGCTCGTTGGGGTCGCGACCCGTGATGAGGTTCTCGATCTCCGGTAGCACCACGGACTCGAGCGCGCCGCCGGCGTAGGCCACGGCGCAGTTCACGTAGTACGGGAAGAGGTGGCGGGCCAACACGGATTGGTTGTTGTCCCGCTCCTCGCGGCTGTTGAGCAGCGCCTGGGCGCTCGACACCAGTGGGGACCGCTCGTAGTACAGCCGGAAGCCGCTGCCGAACACCGTCTGATCGGACGGCGGCGAGTCCTCGGCCACCGACGTCGGCTGGAAGTAGTTGTCGATGTGCGCCCACACTTCCTCGGCCGTGGAGAATGCGGTCTCGGGATTGGTGCTGGACAACCGGTAGCCGCGGGTCCGCGTACCGGACACCGTCATCTTCTCGTCCTCACCCAGGTTGTATGAGTCGCCGACTCCGTGACCGATCAGCTCGACGTCGACGTAGTACAACCCGCCCACCCCGACATTCGCCTCCATCTCCATGGAGCTCCACCGCTGCTGCGTCGGGCGGATGACGCGGTACTGCATGCGGCAGGTGGCGATGTCGGAGGCGCTTGGTGCGCTCCCGCTTCCCGCCGCCTCGACGTACAACCGGCTGTTCACGTTGGTCCCGCCGTCCAGACCGATGCCCGCGATCTTGTACGTGCCGCGGGAGTACGACCAGTTGTTCGTCGGCGGGACACCGGCACCCAGCACACCGCCGCCGCCCAACGCGCTCCCACCAATGGTGATCTCCTCCTGCCAGCGCAGGTGGATCTTGGTGTCCAGCATGTCGTTGTAGTACGCGACGGTGTCTCCGAACGCCACGTTGATGAGGGAGGCGGCCTGTGCTCCGGTGTACGTGCTGCCCGCGGTGAACGTCGCGGTTGTCACCGTACCGTCGGTCGACGTGATCGTCAGGACCTCGTTGGCGCCCAGCGGGCCTACAGGCCACGCCACGCGTGTCGTGATGATGTCGCGGAAGCTGCACTCCACCAAGTCCCCCGGTCGAACGCCGAGCGCCCAGAAATCCGACTCGGTTCCGGTGATCTTTCCGTGGAGCTCGGCGTACCACGCGCTGCCCGCCGTGACGTACCCGTTGTCCGGGTTCTCCGTCGTCGGGTACCCAGGAATGAGGACGGAGTGAGCCGGCTGCGCTGCGACATACCCCAAACCAATACGACGGTTGGATGGATCGGGGCGGAAGACGAGGTCGGTGGACGACTCCGGGACGAAGGACGAGGCGAAGTCGCACTCGAAGTCCGTGGCGTCCTTGAAGTACACGCGCGCGACGCCCGTGGATGCCAACCCGATCCGTGCGCTAGTGGTGATCCCCGGAACGAGTGCGTAGTACCCAACGAGGCGAACACGGGTCGAGTTCACGACCTTCGTGCTCAACACCATGTCCTTCACGCCGACGTTGGGGCCGGACGTGATGTCCACGAGGTCCTTGTGGGTCGACAGGGAGACGACCGACGTCAAGCCCGACAGGTCGACATTGGCGAACAGCACGTCGCGGCTCTCCACCGTCTTCGTGTAAGCCCCGATATCCAGGTTCAGATCGACGTCAGCGGACGTGAACGCTGTGGGGAACGTGAGCTTCCCCAGCCCGCCAGAGAACCCCAGCAGCTGAAGGTACGAGCCGAACGGTCGGCAGACGAGGTGCCGGTACGTCACACCGCTGATCACCTCGTCGACGTACGACCAGAACGGGTAGGGCGACAAGCCGTTGAGGTAGATGAGGAAGTCGGTCCACCCAACAGGCGCATCCGCCTGCAGATCGTAGTTGACGTTGATGTTGTAGACGTAGGCCTCGGGGACGTAGTACCCGCCGTTGCCATCGGTGAGGTAGCCGTCCGCCGGGTTCCAGTTTCGCCAGCTCTGGTACCCCAGGCGTTCGTGCCACACCCACAAGCACATCGGCGCTGTGCTTGGGTTGTGGAGCTGCGCGCCTGTGGCCAGCGGAATGCCGCCCTCGGTGCAGATCCCAACGATCGCGCTGCCGGTCTTGTACCGCTCCCCGCGCCCCAGGTTCGTGAACACCTCGCTGTACGCACCGAGCGCCTCGCCGTACGGAACGTCGACACCGAGCAGCGTGCCGCCGGCGTCCAACAGCGACAGCTTGCTGGCGGCCAACAGCGGCAGCTCTACCGGCGTGAGCGGCCGGAAGATGCGGTAGCGGACGTTCAGGTTGGCGTGCAGGATCGTGGAGAGACGGAGGAACGAGCCCCCGGCCCCGAACGGGTCCTCTCGCAGCACGTAGTCCCCGGCGTCGACTCCCGCATCGATCCGCAGGATGTCGCCGGCCACCACACCGTAGAGGTTGAAGTTCATCGGGGTCCCGGGAGGGCCGGGGTCGAACACCGTGTCGCTGCCCGCGAACGTGGTCAGCGTCGTGCCGTCGACCCGCAGCTGCTTCGGGTCCGACAGGTTGATGTCCGTGTCGTCGCTGAACGTCCACGGCTCATCCGCCAGCGTAGCCGTCATGGGCGTCGAGAGGTACACGCTGTACCGACAGCCCGCGTAGCCGATGACCGGGTGAGCCGGGTCTCCACCAGCACCCTCGTAGTCGTAGATCACCCGGTAGTACCCCGAGGTACCGACGGCGCTGTTGAGGCGGAAGCACGCGTTGCGCAGGTCGACCATCGGCCGTCGCTTGATCAAGTACGCCGGATTGACGTCCCCCCCTGTGTCCCCATCGAGCAGGAGGACCAGCTTCCCGGCGCCGAACGCGCCGCCGACGCCCGACTTCCTCAACGCCAGGACCCGGTACTGCTCCATGTCTGCCGGAGACCGGAACACGTTCCCCGCGCTGATACCCGTCAGGTCGACCGTGGCCCATTCCAGGTTCACGTCGTACAGCCCAGCGCCCGCCAACCGCGCGTCCACCGGACCCAACGTGGTGATCTCGTCCATGTCGTCGACCATGACGTAGTAGACGGTGTTGAGCGGCTGCGCCATGACCCCGTAGCCCAACAGGTCCTCGTCGGTCAACGACGCCAGGTCGGTGGTCGCGTCCTCCGTCGTCGTCCCCATCAGGAAGACGTCGGTCTGGCCGCCGACGTGCACCACGTCACTGCGGATGACCACCTCGCCGTCCGGCGTGTCCGGCCACAGGATGCCGCCCGGGATCTCGGACAGCGTCAGCTGTGCGGGCACCACCGACCAGTAGATGTTGTCCAGGTCCGTTGGAATGACCTGGTTCTCGATCTCCACACACCGCTGGGAGATGACGCGGATGATCTTCTCGTAGAGCCAGTGGGTCGTCTTGAGGCCGGCGTCGTACCAGCAGGCGATGAGGTAGTAGCCGTCGACCGGCCCGCTGCTGAGCCCGAAGGCCGCCGTGAAGTCGGCGGGGGTCGTGGCATCGGTGAACCACCGCGTGTAGATGTGGGCATCCTCATCCGGCGTGCCTTCGCCGAACGCGCCGGCCACCGACGCGAACGCGCCGCCCGCCGGGTAGGCCAAGGCCTCAGCCTTCATCTCGCCGCCGACGATGATGTCCCGCTGCATGAGCGGATCGCCCATGCCCACCGTCTCGAGCACCCGAACGCCAGCCAGGTTGGCCAGCACCGTGGCCGACGTCCCGCGGCGCGTGCCGATGGACTGGGTGCAGGGGAAGTTCTCGATCTTCGCCGCGACGTCTTCCACCGAGTCGCGTTGCAGACCACCACCGAATCGCGAGAGGTTGGACACCCGGATGACGCGCGGCAGCGTCGGGGCACGGCTGACCTGCCCTGCCTCCACGTTGTACGTCACCCCCGGCTTCTCGGCGATCACCCGGATGTCCCAGTAGTAGAGGTCGCCGGTGTGGTTGAGCGTCATCTGGCTGGCGGTGATCGATTGGATGCCCGTCGCGTAGAACCGCAGGCCGTCAGGGGTCTCCATGTACGTCTCGGGCGTCACGCGCTCGCCGGTCGGCGCGTTGAAGTACAGGCGGACCGGGCCCTGAGCGTAACCGCCCTCGGCCGGAATGATGCCGGAGTTCGCCGCCAGATCCGAGATGGACTCGAGCGTGTGCACGCTGAGGTCGCGGATGGTCTGGCGCTGCTTGATCGTCGTGATCTCCTTGCCGAAAGGAGCCAGCAACGATTCCGAGGGCTTGAGCAGGAGGTCGTCCACCTCCCCATCCTTCTCGATGTCCACGGACGGGTGCATCGTGCGGACGATCGCCCGCTCGTACTCCCTGGTCTGCAGCTCGAGCGGGCTGGGACCGACGGCCGAGAGTATTGGGTTGATGAGCTTGGTCCAGACAGTAGACCCCTGCGTCAGGTTGGCGTCCGGGAACGCGCCGCGAACGCAGCGCAGGATCAGTGAGGTCAGTTCCTTGCTGGTCATCCTACCACCCTACATCCGCAGCCAGGAACGCCCCGTCCTGGAACGTGAGCGTGATGCGCACCTTCAACGAGACGGTCGCCAGAGAGAACTCGACGCCGTTGACGCTGGCGTCCAACAGGCGCTCGGCCATCGGCACGCTGTTGTCCTGCGCCTGCGCCAACAGAAGCTGGTCCCTTGCCTGCATCACCTTCGAGGATACCTCACCGGACACGCCCGACGCATTCTTCTCGTCGATGTTGGTGACCTGCAGTGCACGGAGGCCGGCGCCCGACGACTTGCTCCAGATGTCGGTGCCCGGCGTCGTGAGCAGCAGCTTGATGAAGCGCTGGAGCACGCGGTACTTGCCGTCGGTCAAGATCGGGCGCAGCCCAAGGTCGTAGTACGCGCGGCTGCTGCCACCGGGGTCGACGGACTCCGAGAGTACGGCGATGGACTGGATGCGCGACTTCATGGACGTAGGCAGCGTAATGATCAAGTGGGTGCTGTCGGTGGCCGCGAAGTCGGAGACGACCGTCTCGTTGACCTCGACCCTGGTGGTCAAGTCCATGCGCGTACCCGTCACTTCGATGGTCCGCGGGCTGATGCCCGGAACTTCGCGGACGCTGGACAAGTCCAGCAGCCGGCGAAGATGCACGACGCGCAGCGTCAGCTTCCGTCTACGAACCGCCATCAGCTTCCTCCGTGAGCGCCGTGTCCTCGGTGTCCGCGGCACTGGAGGACGCCAGCTCCTCGGGCGACATGCCGCGGATCTGTTCGATGGCCGAGCGCAGCTTGGCGCGCGTCGACCGCACACGCTCCAAATACGACGGGCTTCGTGGATTGGACGAGGTGCCGGCCAGCGCATCCAGCTGCTCGACCATCAGCTGCTCGGGGGTGGCCTGCGCCAGCGCCTCGGACAGCGCCGCGCTCTTCACCATGGCGTAGCCCTCGGACACCTCGGCCCGAAGGCGGATCTTGATTTCCTGCGTGCGGTTGGACTGGTCGCTCATCGCTTCGTGCTCCCCGGCCCGCCCGTCTCCACCTGCGCCAGGATGTCGATACCCAGGTCGGGGGAATCGGCGGCCGCCAGGGCGTCGGCTTCCTGGCGAATGGACTGCGCGAACACCGACGTACCCAACGTCGTACGGCTCACCTTGCGCATCGAGCGCATGAGCCGTCGGCTGTAGGAGGAGTCGTCGGTGCTGGCCGAGAACAGGTCGGCCAACCGTCCGGTGGACAGCAGGTTCAGCGCACGGTCGGCCCCTGACTCCTCGAGCGCGTCACGGCAATCTCGCATGACGGCACTGGGCGTGCCGAACTCGGCGCGGAAGCTGGTGATGGCCGCTTGCAGTGTAGTGATCACTACCGTCAACGCCGCCAGCTCGGTGCGCAGAACGGCGGCAGCCCGCAGCGTTTGCGGCGCGCGCAGGCACTCGTTCACCTGCAGCTGGATATCGTCGATCGTGGGCGCCGTGTCTAGGACCGGGAACGTGAGCCGCAGGTCCTCGTACAGCTGGTAGAGGCGATGACGGAACTCCATGGTCCCGGAGACCGTCCCCAACAGCTGTCGATCTACGCGTACGACCTTGCTGCTTACCAACTCCTGGACCTCCGCCAGGAGCGCGCCTCCGAGGTACACGTAGTCGCCGATCTGCACGCCGGCGGTCGTGAAGTCCGCGGTGGCCCCGTACAGCTGGTCGACCGTGGACACGTCGGTACCCGACGCCAGACCCAGTGCCGGGCTGGCATCAGCCCCGATGAACGCCGAGACCTCCGTGCGCCCAGTGGTTCCGTTGTTGGCCGACTGGATGGTCAGCACATCACTGATCACTGTGTACGACAAGGAGTAGGTGGCGCCGTACGGAAGGGTTGACGGCCGACGGTCAAGCGCCAGGAGAAGGCGGCCGTTGGCGTCGTACGAAACACCGGAGATCCGGGCGTAGACCTGTTGACCACGATCCTCGAACGTCAGGGTCATGCCCGCGGTGACGGAGCCCACGGGTGGCGAGACGGTGGTGGCGTAGCTGCCGGCGGCTGCCACGGCCCCCGAGACCCACGCTAACTCCACACCATCCTCGCGGATGCGCGTCACCTGGTAGACGGCCACGACCCCGGAGAACACCACGCGGTCCCCCACCTGGACGAGCGCCAGATCGTCGCCGGACAGCGTCAAGCGCGTGATGTCCGGGTACCACACGCCGGTACCGCTGTAGTTGAAGCACCCGAACGTCGTCGGCGCTGCCGGCGTGATGTACCCGCGCTTCCCGGAAGTCACGATGCGCGAGGTGGGGTACATCCGCACGCGCTCCCCAAACTGGGAGCCTGCGTACGTCTGGCGCTGAAGGAACGCCGTAACCTCCCGGCGCTCGACCGGCCTCCAGTAGACGCGCTCGGTCTTCACCAGCGGGTTGTCCAGATCCTGCCCCATGAACCCGAAGGCGTTCATCAACGCGGCGTCACCGGTGATCTCTATGTACGCGCCAATGCCCGGGTTGGGAGGCAGCGGAACACCGACGTTGTAGAGCATCCGAACCGTGGAGTAGAGGGTCACGATCGGAGGCGGCGGACCGATGACCAAGGACGAGTTGACCAACAGGAAGGGGGACAGCGGCGGGTTCTCCGGGATGGCGCCGAACACCGCGCCGACCGCCCCAAGGACCGCGGCTACCGTCCACATACCTGCGGCGATGCTGACCGCCGCCCCCTGGCGCCCGTCCACCGAGAGCCTGAACGTCCACGGACCCGGTCCCGGAACCGTATACCACCCACCAACCGGCAGCGAGATCGGAAAGTCCAGGTACAGCACGTTCGGTTGATCGGGAAGGCTGTACTGGGTGACGACACCCCCGTCAAACCCGAGGCGCAGCTGGTCGGTGACTCCGTCCAACAGCTCGTAGGGCGCGGAGATCGTGCCCACGACCGGCGCCCCGTCGCCGCTGCCGTAGGCCGTGCACGCCACGCTGGTCCGGACCAGGGTCGGCTCGACCACGCTCGTCAACCGCTCTAGCGTCGCACAGTCGGCGGCCAGCCGGATGAGGTCGGTACGCGCCTGGGTCAGCCGCTCGGTCTCGGCCTGCGCCAGGAACCGAGTGCGGATGGCGTCCACGTCGGTCTTCACCTGACGCACGAAGCGCGTGACGGAAGCCGGGGGCAGGACCACGTCCAGGTCCTCCACCAAGACGTCCAGCACGTCAACCGCGTCCTCGACCATGGACAGCTGGGCGCTCAGCAGAGGCAGCTGCGTCTGGAGCTCCGCCCGCGCCTCGGACGGCGTCCGCTGGTCCTGGCCCGTTAGCCCGGGACTGACAACCGGCGCCAGCGACGCGGTCGCAAACTCCTCGAGCTTGGTGCGGGCCTCGGTGATCTTGCCAGAAGCGGAACTGGCTGCAGCCCCATCGAGCGTGATGAGCGCCTGGTTGAGAGCCCAGGACGCCTGGTTGAGCTGCGGGCTGGCGGCCAGTGCCGGGGGCGTGTCCGCGGACAGCTGGGCGGCGGCCGTGTCCATGGTCGTGACGATGGTCTGCAGCTGACCCAGGGACGCGTTCAGCTGCGCCGACGCCCACAGGGCCACCGTGAACACGGCGTCCGCGTCCAACAGGAAGCCCATGGACACCATGCTCTGTAGGTCGGCCCACGTCTCGTGCGGGTTGCCACCGCCGCCCATACCAGTCCACTGCCGGCGACGCTGGCGGAACAGCTCGGAGACGACCGAGTCGACCTCGGCGCGCGCGATGGTCATTTGCGCCTCGATCGATCACTGCTGAAGTGGTCCACCTTCGGTAGGTCTGCTATGTCCAGGCTGAGGGCGCGTGCTCGACCGATCTCTGGGTCCTCATCCAACCACTCGCAGCACCACTCGAAGCTGCCGGGGGGCGGGCCCTTGCCGTTGTACGTGGTGAACAGCCAGAGCTGTGCGCGCTTGTACACCATCTTCGACCGTGGATTGGTGGCGTTCTTGTAGCGGACGAACTCGGCTACCGCACGTGCCACCGTGCCGATGAGCCAGTTCCTCTCGACGGATCCTGGAGCACACGCGCCGTCGGACACGCCATAGGACAGCCCCATGCGTGATGCCACGACGCTAAGCTCGTCCAGTCCGCCCCTTGGGATCTCGACGCCCAAACCCACCGCCTGACCAGCGCGCCGATATCAGGATCTACACCACCGTGATGGCGACCCCGGTCCCGATGATGTCGGGGTTGGGGTTCCTGATGATCGAGTCGTCGCGCCGAGTCAGGACCAAAGTGGTCGAGCCCGCCCGCACTCCCACGATCGTGATGCTGTCTTCCCCGGTCTGTATTGAGGCCACGGACGAATCGGCCGTGGAGTACTCGACGTCTCCGTTGGCCGTACCCTCCATGGTGACGAACGTCGAGGAAAGAACGGCAGGCGTGAGCACCACACTTGATCCGACAGCCATGGTCCAGGGACCAGGAATGTCGAACGTGATGCTGTAGACCACGGGGAACAGGAGGTCGATCAAGCTGATCGATGTACGGTCAGGAACGATGATGTTGAGCCGCTCGTCGTGCAACCCCGCCAGCTGCGCGGTGTACTTGCCGCTCCGCACGAGGTCGACCACCGCATACCCAAGCGCGTCGGTACGCACCTCGAGCGAACCCGAAACACAGCGGTTGTCGACGATGACCGGGTCGAACATGTTGACGAAGCGCAGCATCAAGTCATCGAGCGGCACGCCGCCGGCGTTGATGAAGAAGCCGCTGCACCGGCAGAAGTAGGCGTCGGTGGCCACCGGCAACACGAACACCGTCCCGTACACCACGAAGTTGTTGTCGACGCCGACCGGTAGCGGGTCGAGTACCGCGATCAACTCGGGGCTCGTGAACCCGATCCCTGTCTTGCTGCAACGCGCCTGGTACGTGGTACCCGGCGTGGGGGTGCCGATCACGTCGAACTGAAAGTAGCCGAGGGCGTTGGTCACGCCCGCGGTGATGAACGTCGTTCCCGTCGAGTCGTAGATGCGGACGGTGGACCCCACGATGGGCGTGTCGGGGGGCACATCGGACAACGTGTAGACGCGGACGGTTACGACGCCCATTAGGGACTCCGCCTCTCAGCCCACACGTAAGTTGGGCTTGAGATCCCAAAAATGTCAGGGGCCAGGGTCGGGTCGAGGATGTCGAACTCGGAGCCGCTCGTCGGCACGCGGATGCGGCGGTTGACGCTGGTGTTCTCGAACGTCACTTCGACCAGCGCCCCACGCACGAACACCGACTCACCGTACCCGTCCTCGTCCGTGTAGAAGTCGTGCTCCATTCCGAAGACGCCGTACGTGGAACGGATGCTGGGCTCGAACAGGTTGTACATGGAGATGCGTTGGTGCGGCAGCGCGTTGCCCCGCAGGTCCACCAGATGCACGGTGCCCGTGATGAGGTCGGTGCTCGGCATCTTGAGGACGGTGGCCCCCGGGAACGCCGTGGAGTACTCGCTCTGCGCACCGGTACCGGTGTGGTAGTAGCGGGTCCGGTACCAGTAGTCGCGCGACCCGTTGTGGTCGATCTCGCTGTAGTCCTGCACGCCGGCCGACAGCGTGATGCGAGCGTCCTCCCCGATGTCGTACTGGTTGAGCTGGAAACCGAGGTTGGCGTAACCCGTGCCCCCGGTGATCTCGAAGCTGGCATCGGTCCCGGTGTTCGTGGTCCACATCCGGACCTTGCCCGTACCGTCGTCGGAAGCGGTGCCCAACGCCCCCAGGGCCGTGGTGATGTCCGTCGCGGCAGCGGCCGCTGTGTACGGGTCGGCGCCCGCGAACGCCACGGTGATAGGCGACACGCCGTCGACCGTGAGCTCGAGCGTGAGCCCGTTGAGCAGGAAGGGCTCGGTCTCGCTGCCACCCAGCGTCGCCGCAATCAGGGCGGGTCCGGTGATCTCCTCCCACGGACCAAGCTCGTTGCCGATGGACCGGAAGACCTTGATCCTGTTGTACGCGGCGATGACCGTCGCGATGTCGTCCACGAACATGCGGATGGTGAGATCGGTGTTCGTGACCGGCATGCTACGACCCTATCCCCACGACCGACGGCTTCGGCGTACTAGCCGAGGGCGTTGGCGGTTGCGGCGTTGTAGAGGGCGCGGGAGACCCGACGGCAACAACCGACGGTCGCGGCGTCGAGATGGATAGCCGCGGTGCCGTCATGGTCGATCACCTAGCCCTTCGGCTGCGGCGCCTTCTTCAACGAGCAGACGCCGGTCTTGAGATCGATGGTGTAGCGGCGGATGGCGGGACCGACGCCGTGCGCGACGCCGACCTCAGCGAGCATGGACTGCTGCGATTGGCTCGCCGCCTGGATGTCCTCGTCGTACTGCTTGACCTGCGCGGACGTCTGCTGGATCTGCATCTGCAGCATCCGCGTCTCGGCCACCATCCGGCCGAGCTGGTTGTTGCTCGACGCGAGACGAAGGGTCTCGAGCTCGCTCAGCTGGATGGTATCGGGGAGTGCGGGGGCAGGAACCGGGACCGACTTCTCCTCGATCACCGGTGCAGCTGCGGGCGTGGTATCGGTCTTCTCGTCGGCCATCTTCAACTCCTTCCGCCTGTCCAGGCACCTTCAGCCTACTGAAATGACGGGGATTGTCAAGCCCTATACGCCAGTCGTATCCACGGTGACCCAGGCGACCCCGGTCCACCGCTTCGTCACGGCAGAAACCCATGCCGCACCCGACCACCGCATGTCCGGTTCCTTGATCCACACTGCACCCGTCCACCGCTTGAGGATCCCGAAGTAGGTCGGCGGTGCTCCGCCGGACTCCAACGGCAGCGGCGGGTTGGGGTCGTGGCTCGTGAGCGTCGGGGCCCAGGACCGGACGCCGTCGCGACGCAGCCGACCGCCGACGAACCGAAAGCCGTTCATCCGGCCACAGAGGTCACGGAGGCGTTGTAGGTCGTCGCCGTCGTCGCAGGCTTCATCAACTCCAACAGCGCAAGCGCCGCATCATCGAAGATGCGCGCGAGGTTGAACGCGGTGTTGACGTAGTCCTGCTGGCACACGAGGTTGATGATCGGGACCGGGATCACGGCGATTGGGTGCCCGATCACGAAGTTGATCACGCCAGTCGCCACGCTCGCGCTGCACTGCATCTGGGTCAGCGCCTTGACGCCTGTGTCGCCGTTCGCGAGCGGCGCAAACCACTGATAGGCCGGGTGGTCGAGACGCCGCACGATCGCGCTTGCATTACCAACTAGCGACGGCATCGTGCTCGCGCCGTTGATTTGATCGAGGTAGGTGCAGACGGTCCAGTTGTGCGCCGTGGCGGCAAGTGCGGTTCCGCCGACCTCGATGAACAAGAAGTTGCCTTCGGCGCTGTCTGCGGCGCCTGGAGTGACCGACTGGTAGCGCGTCGGGATCCCGGTCACGGCCTCGGTCGCGGTCGAGGCCATCGTCTTGTTCACCTGGAAGATGCGGTCATAGAGCAAGAGGTTTTGCCCGGCGACGCTCGCCTGCCCCCAGGCCGAGACGACGTGACGGGTGTCCGGGGACACGTTGTCGAAGTTGATCGCGCCGGTCGTCGCCTTGGTCGGCGACTCACCCGCCGGTGCCGCGGCGGCATTCGCGCCCGCCGCCGGTTGGTTGCCGAGCCCCCATAGGCTGTTCGTCACGCCAACGACGCCAGTAGCCCCGACCTTGTTCCAGAAGAACTCGCGCCGCTTCCCCGCGCTCGCCTCGGCGATCAGGTCGGACAAGGATGCGAAGCCCGCGTTGGCCTGCGATACACTCTTGCGCGCCCACTCGCGCGACGCGCGCTTGAGCCGCATGAGCGCCCAATCCAGGCCCGACACGAACTGACCCGAGCGGATGCGCCCGTGGAAGTCGCCGCCCTTGTGCGCCCACACGGCACCGGGAACTCCCGCCACGGGGATCGGCGGTCCGTACCAGTTGCGCATCTGCATAGACAGGTGGTCGGCCACCCCCGGCCCTAGCCAGCGGTCAAGACGAGCAGCGTGTGTCGAAGGCATTGCCCCTCCTACCTATGAGCAATCGATCCATAAGTCCCCGACACTCGGGTTTGTCGGCGGTACGGTACCGACCGTGATCTTCGCTAGCCCCGAGAACGAAGACGACGGGAGAATGCCGCCGTGAGCGGTCGTCGTCAGGCCCGTGTGGGTCGAGAGGTCGGCGTCCTTGGCGTAACTCTCGCTGTGCGCAGCGTTGTTGTGCGACTGCGGAGGGGCGTTACCGCTCGCGTCGAATCCGTGAACGCTGGAGGACAGCCCGGCGTGGGTCGCGATGTTAGCGGTCGTCGCCAACGTCGAAACGCCAGCTCCGTGCACGCCGGTCGTAAGATCCTTGTGCGCGTCTACCTTGGACTGGGCACCGGACGGCGTCTCTTTTGACGAGAGGTCGGTCACAAGGTTGGTGACGTCGGCCTGCGCGTGACCGTGCGCGGACGGCGCGTAGGTCGCGGGCGGGTTCGTCACCCCGGTCCATGGAACAGCGTCCGCCGACGCCGCCGACGACACCTGGGAGGTGATGTCCCCGCCACCGTGAGTGTGAGGAGAAGGATCGAAGGTAGAAGGCTTCCCCGAAACTCCGGTCCACGGAACAGCATCCGCAGCGGCGGCGGATCCGACCTGGGACGTGATGTCACCGCCCCCATGCGTATGGGGCGAAGGATCGAACGTGGAGGGCTTCCCGCTCACCCCAGTCCACGGAACGGCATCCGCTGAAGCCGCGCTCGAGACCTGGGAGGTGACATCACCCCCCACATGGGTGTGCGCCGATGGCGTAAACGTCGACGGGACGCCGGAGAGCCCAGACCACGGAGCGGTATCCGCGGCCAGCGCGGTCTGCTCGACCTTGCTCAAGGTGTTGAGGCTGGCGTAACCCGAGGGTTGACCCCTCTCGCTGTCCAACTGGTACTGGGTATGGGGGTCGGATTCCAGCACGTGTGCTGAAACCTTGGCGGCGCTCCCCGTGGTCGACTCGATGACCGCGTCCGTGACCTTGGTGTTCAAGTTGGCCAAGGTGTCGGCGACGTGGGACGCCCCACCGATCGCGTGCGCGCCGCCACCGCCGACCGACGCAAACGTCCCGTCGTCGCGCAGAAACAGACCGGCGGGTGTGCCGGTCGCCGGGACTCCCCCGCGCTTCGTCGTGCTCATCGCGGGCAGCCGGTCCCCGTCGATGTACCGCTGCCCATCCAGCCCCGCGTAGCCGCCCGCTTGATCCTTGTTCGCCGTATACTCGAAGCCCGTGTGCCCGGCGTGTGCCGCGTCGAGGTTCAGCAGCGCTGCATGATCCGTGACCCCACTACCGCCGCCAGGTGAATGCCTGGACCAGCCACCGATCTCGTTGCTGTAAACGAACAGCGAGCCATCGTACGTGGGGCTCTGGGTGCAGGACACCACGCTGCCGTCGAACGGCAGGAGGAACCGGTAGGCGTAGCTGGATGTCCAGAGGGAAACAACAACCGCGATCTGCTGATCGTAACCGAGGAACGAGCCGCCGGCGCCTGCCGCCACTATGAACGCGCGCCCAGCCTCCAGCGCCCCATCGTTGAGCACCGCCCAGCCGTTGCTGCGCCACTCCACTAGCGAGCCGTCCAGCCCCAGCCACGCGCCCTCGCCACCCGCGGCCACAACGTACGCGTCGCCCACGACGGGATCCGCCGGCGGCGCCTTCAGGCCGTCGTGCTTGACCGAGGGTGAGAGAATGGCAATCAGCATTTAGATCACGACAAGAAAGCGCTGATCTTGTCCACGGTCAAGTCCGTCAGCTTCTCGCGAATCCTGCCGGTCGCCGCACCGGCCCCGGTCCTGCTGTCGATGATCTTCTGGAAGTACGACGCTTCCTTGGTCAGCTGGTCCTCCAGCTTGGAACCCCACTCGTCTTCCGCCGCCGACAGCAGGTCGAGCAGCTCGTCGCGTCGCGCACGACGCCGGTCGACGACTGTCACTGGGTCACCGGGCTCGGGAACAATCCCATCGGGGTGCTGGGATTGATCAAGGGCTTGGCAGGGGCAAGCGTATCCCGGATCCACGGCATCTTCTGGTCAACCCACAGACCGGGCCCGTACTTCCTCGCAAGATCGGCCCCTTGCTCGCCAACCTGCTCGACCCCCGGCGTGATTGCCTCAGTAATGTCCTTGACGCCCTGCGTGGCGGTGTCGACCGCCTTTCGCCCCAGCCAGTCGACCCCCTCGCGGATGCCGTAGCCTGCAGCGCCGACACCCGCCACCAGCCCGAGCCCCTTGAGCAGGCTCCCCCAACCGCTCGCGTGCTTCCGCAGATTCACGCCGATGGCCAGGGCCAGCTTCGGGTTCGTGCGCAGCAGGTCCAGCTTCGCACCACCGTTCGCCAACGCCGCCGCCTTGCCCATCAGAGATCCGGGAGCCACGCTGTTGGCCACCCGCTGGAACATCACCCGGCCGCCGGGAGCAAGGACCATGTTCCGCGGCGGGACGCCCTTGGGCATGGTCGGAGCCTCACGCGGCGCCAACAGCGCCTGGGTTCGAGCCATCACCTGCCCCTGGTCCTTGAGCAGGGAGGCGCGCTCGCGGGCCGCCGAGAACTGGACCGCCTGCTGGGTCATCTGCTGCTGCGCCTGCTGGCGTACTGCGGCCTCCGAACGCTGCAGCGTGGGCTCCACCTGGGCAGAGGGCAGCTTGCCTTGCTCCGGGAGCCCTGGCTTGACCGGAGACGCGGTACCGGGGGCAGAGGTGAACTTCGGGTCGGGCTTGGCGTCGGGGGCCGTGAGGTGCGCCAGCCCGGCGCCGGCCGCCGCCCCACCGAGCGCCCCGAGTACGGTGTTCCGCTTCTTGTTGAGGGGGTCGGAGGTCGCTCCGTATCCACCAAGACCCCCGAGCGCGCCGCCCGCCAGCCCACCCCAGACCTCGCGCGGGATGTCGGCAAGAGAGAACGCCGTCTTCTCGTCGCCCATCACGCTCATGAACCCGACGACCTGCCATGGGTCGATCATGGAACCACGCTCCAGCGGCAACGCGGCCGCCTGCTTCCCCAACCTGTCCACTCCCCCTCGGATCGACTTGAGGAAGTTGTCGATGCTCATCTGCTTGATCTTCCCGTCGGTGCCCCACAAGTGGAACTTCACGCAATCCCGTGCGTCCCCCTTGCTCCGGAAGCCCAGCAGTACCTTGTGCTCGTCGAATGCCGAGTGATCCTTGTCCGTCATCTTGTCGACCACGAACACAGTCTTCGACGACTTGTCCGGGCCCACGAAGATATCAAGGGGATCTCCATCCACGCCCTTGGCCAACGGAGTTGATCCGTAGTCGACCTTGTACAGCTGCGTGTAGCCCTTGGGGAACACCTTGACGACGCCCTTGGGTCGCTCGATGTTGACGGGGATCCCAGCGACCTCCGTCTTCCGCACGGTCTTGTCGGGACCCGCGTCGACCTTGGGCGCGTCCATCAATCCACCTCGGTCCCGGGGTCGGACGGCGCATTAGGTGCCTGCGTGAGCACGCCGTATCGCTCCAGGATCCCAGCGATCTCCGCTCGCGCCCTGCTGACGGAGGCATTGGACATGTGCAGCTTCTTGGCGATGGCCTGCGCCTGGAGGATGGGTGCGCCGCCCGCACCGGTCGTGTGCTTGAACACGAACTGCTGCTTGGGGGTCAACTCGGTGGGCAGCAGCGCCTTGATCGCCTCCCAGCGGGAGGGCATGACCGCACCCACCGGAACCAGGAACTGGGTGCTCGACAGGTCCTTGCGCATGGACTTGCGCAGGCGCATCACCTGCGTCGGGCTCCAGTTCATGTAGCTGGCCAGTACCGCGTTGTCCGGTACCCGACCGAAGTCCTCTTGCAGCGTGTGGACGGCGGCCGTCATCTGCGCAATGCGCGACGCCTGGTTCTCGGGGATCCTGGACATGTTCTGCTGCTGGACCACGAACCGGTGGACCCCCTTGAGGTTGCCCCACACGTGGGTCGACAGCTGCGTGCCCTTGGTCGGATCGTAGGTCTTGACCGCCTGCGCGAACCTGTTCTCGAGGTCTGCTCGGATCGCGACGTCCGGGATGTTGACGTGTCCGGCGTACCGTCGGTAGTGGCTCTCGATCAAGGGCGCGAACTTGTCGAGCAGCGGCTCCATGTCGTCAGGCTTGCGCCCTCCGGCATCCCACTGCCGCCACAGGCTCAGGTCCTGGGTCGAGGTATCCGACATCTAGCGGATGGGAACCCCGGTCGCCTGCGCGGCCAGCGCCGGACCGAGGGCCTCGGCACCGCCGACTACCCCTTGGGCGCCACCCGCCAACGCCTGCTGCAGGGCCTCGGCACGCCGAAGAGCGGCTTCGTGCGCCTTCCGCACCAGGTCTTCCGCCGACGCGGTTGCCCCGCGGGCGGTCGACAGCATCGACAGGGGGTCCGCCGGCGGCTTCGGAGCCGCGGGGGCCGCGGGGCCGTCGCCGCCACCGATCTGCCCGCCGAGGATCCCGCCACCGAGCGCACCGCCCAACCCGCCCAGGATGGCGTTGCGCGTCTTCTTGCGAGGATCGTCGGTGGCCGCGTACCCCAGGCCCGCGCCCCCCGCACCGCCCAGCAGCAGCCCGATGAGCTCGGGGCTCAGGTCCGCCTGCTTCTCCAACTCCTCAGCACACGCCTGAATCACGATCGGATTCATCATCAGATCACCTTACCCCTGCGCGCCGAACGCGCCCAATGCACCCGTCAGCCACGGTGCGTACTGCATCACTTCCGGCGGCAGGCCAAGCTGCGGCCCCAACCACTTCATGCCGTAGTAGCCGGCCGCTCCACCAAGCCCGCCGCGCAGCGCCGTCTCCAGCCAGCTGCGGCCCGGGGCCCCAGAGTCACCGCCAGTGAGCACGTCCTGCGCCGTGTTCAACCCGGCCTGGCCCACCTGGTACGCGCCGTATCCACCAAGACCCAGGGCGCCCAGACCCAGGGCGCCTGTGCCCTTTCCGACACGCTCCAGGGTACCCATCGGCGGCATCACCTTCTGGACCGCGGCCATCGCGTCATCGAGCGACTTGTACTGACCGGTGCGCATCAGCTCCATGGCCTTCGGCAGCAGGGCTTCGGCGCTCCGCCCCCGGCCGAGGAATCGGCCGACTGCCCCGCCCATTCCCCCAATACCTGCACCGATCGCCGTACCCACTCCGGGCGCGATGGCCGTACCGATCGCGGCACCGGTAGCGGCGCCCCCCATCTCCGGGACCTTGAGCACGTTTCGCGCTCCACGAGCCAGAGACCCTGCCGCATTGCGCGCGGACTGACCCACCGCTTGTCCTGCACGCCCCACCCATCCAGGATTGAAGCTCAGCGCCGTCTTCTCCTGCAACAGGTCTTCCAGTTCGCAGAGGAACCCCAGCTTGACGAGCTCGAGCCGCTCTTTCGTACTGATCAACATCACCGACTCCCGAGACCACCCAGCATGCTGGGGTCGAAGCTCTTGAGCAGCCCACCGATCTGGTCGCTGAACCCGCGGGCCACCAACGGCGACATGCCGCCGCCCCAGTAGTTCTGGTTGAAGAGCGAGGACATGTCGAACGACTTGGGGATCGTAGGCGCTACATCCTGGGCAACCGACGTAGCAGCCGGTGCCGCTTCCTCCGCCCACGGCAAAGCTACGTTCTGCCCAGCGATCTGACCGGCCTGCCCCAGCGATGCGCCCTGACCCAGCGCCATACCACCTGCGAGGGCCGCGGGAGCCACCGTGCTGATCATGGCGTCACGTCCTACCGCACTGGCCAGAGATGGGATCGCTTTCTTGGCGCCGGCCGCGGCAACCGACCCCAGGAGCTTGCCGCCACTGGCCAACGCGCTGGTACCACCAGTGGCCAGCGCCACAGGCAGGTCACCCGCCACCCATTCCGCCGCCCGGTCAACAGGCTTGAGGTTCTCCTTGGACCAGTCGAGTGCGTCGGAACTGACGCCGCCCAGCGCACCACCGGCCAACCCCTGCCCCACGTTGTATAGGGCCTTGCCTGGTGCGGCGAGCGCGTCGAAGACCGACATCGCCCCACCGATGCCCTTCTGCCACCATGATTGGTCTGGGGCCGGGGTTTCCGCTGCGCGTGACGCAATGCTGGTGGGGACCGCAGTACCCTGTTCCTTACCGAAACCCTGGAGCTGCTTCGCCATATCCGGGGTGATGAACCCGGGAGCGCTGTTGAGATCGCCGAAGGCGCCGGACGCTTCCCCCATCTGTGACGACAGGTAGTCGGAGCCATCGCCCGCGAGCTTGAGGAGCAGCGGGAGGAGCGGACCGTCAGCCAGGAACTCCCTGGCCGCCTGTCCGATCTTTGTCTGGTCCAGCGCCGGACGCACCACGTTCCGCAGGAGAGCGATGTCCTCGATGCCGATGACGGGCGTGTCGGACCGTGCGCGACGAAACTTGTCCCGCAAGTCGTCCAGGACCCTGGACCTGACCGTGCGGTAGGTCTCGTCGTTGGTCGGCTGTTCGATCACACCCGCGCTCCGTCCGCCCGCGCCCCACCCTCGAGCAGCGCACGAATCTGTGCGTCGGCCGTGGTGAGCTGCTTGTCCTCGCCCATCGCCCGCTGCTGTTCCTGCGCCATGACCCGGAGTGCCTTGCCCGCTTCCATCTTGCGTCGCGATTCGCGTTGCGAGGCCATGGCCAGGCTCAGCCCCAGCAGCGCCCCGGCGCCTCCCAGACGCCGCTCCATGGCCTCGCGCATCGGACCCTTGGCCAACGACCCGATGGTCTTGCCGAGCCCAACACCCAGCGCTGCACGGCCCGCGTAGTCCAGCATCGAGCCGGCGCGGCTGATGTTGAACGGGATCTTGTCGGCGCCCTCCGGGACCTCGGCGTCCTCGCTCTCGCTCGCACCCTGCGCAATGGCGCCGGCCGCCACCGACTCCAGGGGTGAGATGCCTTGCGCTACCTTCTCGTGAAGCACGCGCTCCACATCCCCGCGACGGAACGGACGCTCGCGCAGCCGATCGTCAGTCCCGGGCACCGGCGGCAGTTTGCTACCCGTGCGCCCGGTCCTGATCCGCAGGTCCATGGGGTAGCTGTCGGGTGCCACGTACTTCTCCGGGGGCTTGAGTGGGACGTCAGCGGTCGCCTTCTTGATCTCATCGATGAGCGCGCCGGGCCGATAGGTGCCGGTGTGGATGCCGGGGAACGCGGTATCCGTTGCCTTGGCCTGCAGCCCAAGCCGCGGAGGACCCGGAGGCGGAGCGCCCCTCCCTTCGTGTCCGATCCGAGGAACGTCGGACACGACCTGGACAGGTGCGGAAGGCTGGTGGTGCTCCGCCTCCGGGACCACCGTGCGACCGTTCTCGGTCGTCATGATGTAGCAACCGCGCTTGGCCAGACCCCTCACGAGGCTGCTGGCCTGCTCCGGTGTGATGCCAAAAGACACGGGCTCGAGCATGGGAGCCTCCTGCTGTCTTCAGGATACCAGAAGGCTGGGGATGCTGCACAGCTATCCGGCTGCGCACCCGCGCAGATAGAGAAGCTCCATGCGGTAGGCCTGGATGATCGCGTAGCGTCTCGAACGCACGTCGACACGTGCAGCGGTAGCCGGATCAGAAGCGTCGATCCCCAACAGCGACTCGATGTCACTGTACGGGAGCAGCCCGAACAGGTTGCTGTGTGGACCGAAGGCGCGGCTGTGGAAGCCCTCCACGCCGCTGACCGCCCGATTCCCGTCGCCATCCAGCACCAGGTCGCCCGACCCGAAGATGTCGAACATCGTTGCGATCGGGCGCCATGTGTAGTTGCGGATGAAGGAGTCCACGTCGTAACCGGACGCCTTGGTGAGGGCGTAGGAATGGACCAGGAAGTCCACGGCGTTCTCGATCGTCGCACCCTCTAGGATCCCGGACATGAGCGGGCCTTCGCCGGTGGTCCCGTGTTGGACCTGGGACCGCAGCGCCGCTTGCTCTGCGGCCAGCTGCTGGCCGGTGGTCCCGAACACGTCCAGACCGTCGGGGGCGAGGATCATGATGGGATCGACGACCGACCCCACCCCGAAGTACGGGAGGTACACGCCGCCACCGATCAACCCGTTGGTCCACACGTTGCTGTACCACGGTGGGCGCAGGATGTCCTCGGCGCCGAGGTCGAACAGCTCGCCGGCCTCGACCCCCGTGTCCTCCACGACCCGGAACACGCGCAGCGTGACGCGACCGGTGGCCGTAGGGTCGTCGGTACCGAGGATGCCTACCAGCTGCGGGATGTCCCGGATGTCGGTCGGTATCCCCACGCGATCGGTGGTGATGGTTGTGATCGGTCGGTTGCGTCCGTCGTGCGGCGAGCCGAGGAACGGGAGGGTGGCGGTGGTCGTGCGCTCGTTGACCGTCGCCACGTCCTCACGCCGACGCTCGACTTCCGTCCGCAGGTTGACCACGTACGCGTCGTCCACACCGGTGTCGACCGCGCTGTCCGCGTCCATGTCCGCGGAGTGCTCTGCAAGCCGCTGCTCGTTCTCCGCCAGATCGGCTTCCAGCTCGGCCAGCGCACCCTGGTTCCGCTGGTCTTCCGCCGTCAAACTGGCGCTGGTGACCCGCCGGTGGGTGTTCCGGAACTGGTCAGTAATGTCCGTGACCTCGACCATCTCGTAGCCGTTGGGTCCCAGCTGGCCCGGGGTGTACTCGCCTTCCGCGTCGTCCTCGGGCGGCGTGCCCTCGCGAACCTGGGGCGTGTTGATCGCGAAGCACACGGTCGTCCGCCGACTGGGCAGCTGGATGAGCGCCTGGCGCTCGGTCATCGGCAGGTTCTGGTAGAGCTGGATCAGCGATTGGGTCATGGACATCGTCGCGTCGTGCGACCCGTAGAACGGGATGCTGGTACCGCCGCCTGTTCCCAGAACGGGAAGCTGGGCGATGCGCTGGGGTTCTTGGATCAACCCATCGGTATACGCACGGCCGCTCATGCCGGCCGTGCTCTCCGCCGACAGCACATCCTCCAGCGTCTGGAGCTCACGCAGCACGCGCTCGACGGCCGCCGACCGCCGGCGAACCGTGCGCTCGGAGGTCCCGCGCGACGCGGTCTGTGCCATGCGCACCAGGTCCTGGCCCATGAACTCGATCTTCTCGTTGTGCTCCCGGACGTAGGTGAGCGTGCCATCGGTACTGCAGCTCTCGCCCGTCGCGTCCGCCGTGTGCGTCAGCTGCTGGATGGTGCCGAGGAAGTGCTGGCCAGCGCGCTTCTTGATGAGCTCGAGGATGACGCTGGATTCCTGCTCGTCCAGTTCGGACATGGCGTTCGAGGCCGCCGACAGGATGAGCTGGTTGGCGGTCGTCGCCGCCTGGTTGGGCGGTGAATCCATCAGGAGCGCGGGGAACCCAAGGATCAAGTACGGGTTGTGGCGAACGCTGAAGCTGATGTTGCGGGCCGCGAACCGCGTACGGAACAGGATGAAGTTGGTCACCTGCTGGAAGTAGCGCTTCTGGTTGTTCTCGGAGGTTCCTCCACACCTGGCCTCTTCGGACCCGTACCCGGCCACCCGCGCTCCCAGGTACATCTCGCGGTCGGACATCGTCTGGAAGATGGGGACGATGCCCCCCATCAGCTCGTGGTCCATGAGGTCGTAGGACAGGCGCCCGCCACACGCCGTAGACCCGCTGGTACCCACCGGTCGATCGCTGAACAGACCGGGCGCCGTTGGCGCGATCCACCACTTGTCGAACAGGATGTCGCTGCCCAGCCACTTGTCGTACATCCGGATCATCAACCGGGTGGGCTCCTGGCCGAACACCCGGCTCTCCGACATCCTCACGATGTGATCGGGGAAGATGACGTTGGACCGCGGCGGCGCACAGAACCAGACGTCGGGTCGGAAGATGTCGCAGTACAGGTGGCTGGGTTCGCTGGACTCCGCATCGTCGTCTCGCCGGCCAGGCGGCGGCATGGAGTAGTTGGAGATCTCCTCGGCCAGTGCCGCAATCTCGCTCAACCCCGACTGGACAGCCGGATCGGGCGCCGAAGGCAACGTCGTCGAACGCCCCATGCGCTGGTACAGGGTCGCGGCCTGTCGATCAATAGCCCGTGCTTTCTCGGCCACCGGCCGCAGGCGGGCAATGGCCTCCTGGGAGGTCTCAGTGACCTGCCGGTAGCCGGCCGCCGCCAGTTCGTCGCCGGTCATGGAGTCGAGTGACTGCCGATCGTCGTCGCTGAGCGCGATGTCGTACAGCCGCCCGCTCTCCCCCACGCTCTTGTAGACGGTGTCCCCAACCCGGCTCTCGGTCACGCCCTGGGTAATGGCACCAGCCAGCTGGACGATGTCGAGCAGCGTGCTCCGGATGTTGCTGACCACGTCGGCGTACTCGGTGGCGTCGACGGATCCTTCGTCCGCGTGCTGCGTGTCGATGTCCGTGAGATCCCCGCCGATGAGCTCGTGGGCCGCTGCCTTGATGCTGTCGGCCTTCTGCACGACCCACGCCCACTGCGGACTGTTGCGCAGGAACCCGGTGTCGTACCCCGCCCAGTTCTCGTAGTTGGCGTAGATCCCCGTAGGCGGCGTGTAGTGTGGACCGAGCACGGGCACCGTCTCGTAGAACGTGTAGGGCATCAACGCGTTGATCAGGTGTCGGTAGCTGAAGTAGCGGGGAAGCCCGCGGAGAGCCACACGCCAGATGGAGCCGAAGCCTTGCCGGCGCAGGAGGCGCAGCGGGCTGTCGTCACCCCCCGCCACGCCTATCGTCTGCAGCAGACGCAGGCGCAGCGCGGCCATGGCCATGAACTGGTTCTTGCCCGCAATGATCTGCCCTTCACGCCCACGGCGCATGGAGACGCCCACCAGCTCCTCGAGCAGGTGGATGAGGCCCGCAGTGAACCCTCTCAGGTTGGGGAACGACGCCGGGGGCTCCGTCAGCTTCTCGAAGACCTGGCCGGTGTCACCCTTGAGCAGGTCCCAGAACGGGGCCGGCGTGAGGCCGCTGGCCCGACCACGGCGCCCCCCGCCGAACAGCATCCCACCCTTGCGGTCGGCCGCCGGCATGTCCCAGTAGTTGCTGGGCCCGGCGCACTGCAGGACAACGGCCATCGAGCCACTGGCGGTCTTCTGGTAGCTGCGGCCCACCACCTCGCCGACAAACGCCAGCCGGTAGCGCAGCATGTCGGGGGGGATGTCGATGGATCCCGCCGTCTCTCCCCCAGCCTCGCGCACCGCGGCATCCACCGCCGTCTCGGGAATGGCCGGGGCCCATGCCTGACGCATGGTGATCCCCTCGCTGCCTTCGGTCGCGAACCCCGTGTTGCTGAGGCTCCGCTCACCGGACGCGTAGAGGTCGTGCTCGAACAGGTGCACCATCGTACGGAACGGGATGCGGCGAGCGGTGGGCGTCGGCACGATCTGGATGGAGGCGACCGATGTCTGATTGATGGTCCCCATCCATGTAGCGGCAACGATCGGGCACTCCACGCCCTCCATCACCAACCGCAGGTGCAGACGACCGGTACGCAGACCCATCTACGGCCCCATCGGATGCGGGTAGAGGTACGGGGCGCCCGCCCCAGGATACGGGCGCGTGGCCGGGCGGCTGCTTGCGGTGGTCGCGGGATCCGAGGTATCCAGGTCGCCGTCGACCATACCCACGCCGTGCGACCCTTCCAGACCCTCGGTGTTGGCCATGTTGATGGAGTCGGGATCGTCCGTGTCGATGACGCTCCTCGCCAAGTCCCCAGCCACCGGCTCTTCCTCGTCCGCTTCCACCTGCTGCTGGTAGCGGTCCACACGGTCGAAGGGGTTGCTACGGCTCAACGGGGGAGGAGTACGCTGCACGTACTCGTCGAGGTTGAGGTTCCGGTTGCCCCGCCGACTCGGCGGATACCCGCCCTTGGTTGGGGTACTGAGCAACGCGTCGCCCACTGCTCCCGGCCGAACACCGGCCAGCAACCCGGGGGTAGAGGCCACGGCCCGGAACAGGTCCTGGAACGATCCGAACTGGACCATCGATTGACCAGCCGGAGGAAGACCCACGGCCATGGCCGCCTGGGTGGACGTCTGCTGGGCGTCGAACACCAGCTGCCGACCAACAGGCAGCCGGCTGCTGCCACCGGTGGGAGTGGCGGGGTTGGTGAAGTCCACGGTGTACCGATCAAACGGCATGAGCGCGGTGCCCACCGTGGACAGGAAGCGGATGGACGTCGCCACCATGTTGAAGTTGAGGGGCGCCATGTTCGGCTGCGCGGATTCCCGATTGGTCGTCGCCTCGAGGATGTATCCTTCGATCAACGTGCCCTCGTAGCACAGGTAGGCGCGGGCCCCCATCTCCGCCAGGCGCGTGGCGCGCAGCTTCTGCTCGTAGTTGACCCACCACTCCTCGTCCCACGGGAAGTCGACGCTGTGGATCAGGGCGCCGGTCACCTGCACCATGATCGGGTTCTCGCCGAACAAGAAGAGGTAGGTGAGGCCGAAGGTCTTGACGAACTGCCGCAGCTCACTGCGCTGGATGCTCACGCGCTGCAGCATGAAGTTGGAGTACGCAGTCGTGTGGCCGATGCCGTCGACGACGTCCGTCGACCCGCTGTCGATCAGCGAGATGTCCTGACCGTCGGCGTCCACCACCCGCAGGTGGGCGTAGGTGTCCTTGGACGCCTGCAGCCCGCGGGTTGGGCGCCGCACGTTGAAGAACACCCCGCGGCCAGCGGACCTAGCACGCTGTTGCTCGGCTACCGCCTCGAAGGGCTCTGCGCTCTGCTCGATGAAGACCGTAATGGCGCACCTCCCCTACGGAACGATCCACGACCTGGTGAGCTCCAGGCGCACACGCCTGGGGGTCTCCCCGCGGTCGTACAACTTGCGGAGGGTCAGGCTGTACAAGTAGGCCTTGCACATGTTGACCACCACGTCCTCGACCACCATGCCGTCCATGAACCGGCGGGTGCGAACGCCCACCCCGGGAACACGCAGGGACACGGCGTACTCGGTTCGAGGGTTGCCGCTGACCAATGTTCGGATATCAGCCATTACGGTGCCGGCTCCTGCGGGCTACCCGCCGTCTTGAGCGCCGACAGGGACTTCGCGTCCAGCTGCACGGTCAGCGTCGTGCTCCCCATGATCTTCGCAAACTGCGCGGCCAAGTCAGCGGACGCCCCACGACCGGCTGTCTCCGGAGAACCCTGGCCCGGGGCCGTCATCTGCCGGGCGGCGATGAGCTCCAGTCCGGCTACGTCCTTGGAACGCCCAGCGCTCCTGAGCTGCTCTTCGGTGAGCTTGCCGCCGGAAGACGCGGCGATGTCCTTGAACGACTGCTCGCCGAACATCCCTGAGAACTCCTCGACCGACATGCCGCCAGACATCATGGCCTTCTGGAAAGCGCGGGCCTCGGACTTACCGGACGTAGCGATCAACCCAGATTCGATGGCCGAGGCCATGCCCTTGTTGCGTGCGAGCGTCACCAGGGCACTCGCCTGCTTCTCGAAGGCGCCCTTGGCGTCACCCCCCACGAGCGCCGTGCCGACGCCCATCATCTCGTTGCCGAAGGCCCGGGCGGCTTTGGACACGCCTTTGCCCTTCAGCACCTCTTGGATCTTGCTGATCTGTGTGTCGCTGGACCAGCCGGTGCGCCGCATCTCCTCGGCCATGGCGCCCTGCTCGGCGGCCCCCACGTCCGCCAACCCTTGCTGCAGACGATCCTTGTTCTCGATCTTGGTGGCCAGCAACCCGGCGTCCATCCCCGTCACGTCGACGCCCGACGACCGGAAGAGGGCGCCCAACGTGGACCCCGTGGCCCCGCTCTGCAACCCCTGCATCAGCTGCCCGGCGCGCTCCGGGTCGGACTGGATGAAGTCCACCACGCGGCTGATACCGGCAGAGCCCCCCAGGGCCGCCGCCAGGTGGGCGCCGGCCGACCGGGTCAGGCCCTCGACGCCCCCCGTCTTGTAGCGCTCGGCCATGGTCGTGCCGTAGATGGCTTCGTTGGCGCCGAACGCCATACCGTTGACCGCGCGCACGGACACGGCCGCTGTCGCCGCCTTCTTGTACGCGTTCCCCAGGTCCATCGCCGCGCTCATCCCGCCGGCGTCCCTCGACCCCGACTGGATGAACGCCATGCGCGCCGCTTGCTCGTCGGTGCCTGAAGCCACAGCTCCGATCAAGTCGGAACTCGACATCGTCCCGCTGCGATTGTAGATGGCGGAGATCGCACGCTGGGCACTTTCGGACGCACTGCCGTAACCCGTGAGCATCGACTCGCGAACCCCCGACGTCTCCTTGAGCGCGTCGGTCAACTCCGCACGCACGCGTCGACCCCCGCTCTTGTCCAACGCGTACTTCGCGTAGCGGTCGCCGGCCGACATCCCGTAGAGGCCACGATCCGAACCCATGAACTCGCTGGTGAGGAAGCGCCCTTCGCTCTCCACACCCCGCGAGAGGCTCTCGGCCTGCGCCAGCCGCTCCCGAAGCTCCCCTCGATGGCCGCGCGGGGCTTCCCTGATGGCGGATCGAATGTCGGCGATACCCTGCCGGCCTTCGGTGTCCGCGGACGACTCACGGAAGAACTCCATCGCCGACTGGCGCTGGTCCGCTGTCGATCCACGACCAGAGAGCAGCGCACGCGTTCCACGACCACCGCCGTAGAGCTCCGCGCTGACCATGACCTCGAACCCCATGCCGGAGGCGCCGGACGTCGCACGCTCCAGGCGCGCCGCCATGTTTTCGGCTTCCCGCTCAAGCCTTCTCGTCATCGGAGCCAGCTGCCGCTCCTGGTACTGGCGCATCGCGTACACAGGATCGCGGGCGGCGTACCGATCAGCGATGGTCGACGCTCGGCGCTCCTGCGCCCCTTGCCGCATCCCGCTGAGCTCCTGGGCCTCCCCGATGTTCCCCATGTTCTGGTACATCTCCATCATCGCGCGGGCCTCCATCGGGTCCACGCGTGTACCAGACATCCGGCTCATCGTGCGGCCGAACGCCGCGCGTGACCGGGGATCATTGGGGTCCATGTCGTAACCGTGCTGACCCATCAGCGTACCGGCGAGGGCGATCGGCGCCATCGCACCGCCCGCGGCCATGAACTGCCCGCGCATCTCCGGCATCTGGCCCTGCCACTTGGCGTAGCCGCCGGGTCCGAGGCTGTTCACGTACTGGCTCGCCTGCCGCTGGATGTCCCCGGCGCTCATGCTGCCGGAGAGCATCTGGTTCACGCGCTCCTGGCTCAGCTTGCCCGTGGACGGATCCATCATCGCCGCCATGCTGAACTGCATCGGCGCGCGGTTCATCATCCGCAGCCCCAGCTCCTGGACGCGGTTGGACATGGCCATGGCGCCTTCGGCGCCCGTCGCGCCGTACGCGTTCTGGAGCGCTTCCTCGGTCACCAGCCCAGAGCGCACGCCGGCGCCCACGAAGCCGAGCGTGTTGCGGGCAGCCGCCGCGCCCATCGCCAGCGGCATGTGGCCTGCCTGACGCAGCATCTCCCCTTGCTGCGCGGTGTACGTCATCATCTCGCTGGGCGCCATGCCGGCGGCGGCAGCTGAGCGCATCACCTGGCGCAGGGCGGTGCCGGCGGATCCCGCGGTGTTGTAGCCCATGCCGCGCATCGCGTTCATGCCGCTCGAGACCTCGTCGATGGTCATGGTGAGCTCCTGGCTCAGGCTCTTGACCGTCGACACCATCTCCTTGAGTCGGGCACGAACCTCGCGCACCTGGGTCGTGGACTGGAAGAAACCTCCCTGCCCCGCCATCTGCGTGATCCGGGAAACGTCGCCCATGCCGAGATCACGGGGTCCGGTACCCGTCATGCCTTCCATGGTGGAGGCGACGCCGGATGTCGCCTGCTGACCGAGGCCGAAGCCCCCGGGGAGCGTGCCGCCTCCCCCCTGCACGTTGCCGAAGGCTCCGGCCGCCGCCAGCCCCATCATCGAGCGGCCCATCAGGTTGGCGGTGGCGCCGCCGACCAGCGGCGTGGAGGGCGCCGCGAACATGTTGGCGATGAGCCCCGGCAGCATGATGCTGCCCGCCAAGCCCGCCGACGTCCCGCCGCCCCCGAACAGCGCGGGGCCGCCCATGGACAGGCCGCCCATCAGCGCGCCCATCCCCGACTGCCCGAAGCCGCCGCCGTACTGGCCGGGATGCGCCCCGGCCCCGTACATCATGGCGTTGACCCAGTCCTGGGCCGACGCCTGCGGGTTGACGTCATTCGCCATCGAGCAGCCCCAGCTCCTTCGCCTTGATGTACGTCAGCAGCATGGGTTTCTCCATGAACCCCACCTGCGGGTAGCCGCGGGACACGAGCAGCTTGTTCAGCTTCTCGATCTCTGCGAGCGCCTTGGCTTGCGCCGCCTTGCTCTTCTCGGTTTCGGGCAACGGGTCCATGGCCTCAGGATAGCACAGGTCCAGGACAGAAAGGCAGACCGACGCCCGCCATTGGACGCCGGTCTTCTGTGGGACTTCCGCACCGAGAGGGCCCGGTGCACGCGCCTCATCGTACCACAGACCTCCGCCCGGCCGAAGCCAAGCGGGGTCTACCGAAAGGAGGTTCTGAGGGGGACCACGAAACGTGGTACTTGGATACTGGCTAAAAGAGAGGAGGTTGTCAAGCAGGATCGACGGGCTCGACCTTGTAGCCCAGGGACCGCGCCAGCGCCTCGAGGTGCTTGGTGACCTGTCGGTCCCCGACCTTCGCCTGGCGCAAGGACGCCGTGAGTTGATCCTCGGTGATGGTCCCCCACAGACCCAGATCATTACGCACGATGTCCATCAGCCGCTCGATCTTGTACTTGTCGGCCTTGAGCTGCTCGACGTTCCGCAGCGCCGCGGCCTTGCCCTTGAGCTCGTTGGCATACGTCTCGACCAGCTTCCGCTTCTCCTCGCGCCGCAGCTGCTTCTGACGGAAGCGGTCGAGGTGCAGCGCATGTCGCACATCATGACTCGCCACCCGGCAATCCGGCTTGCAAGTGCGGTGGTACCGATCTTCATCCGTGAACAGCGGCGTCTCCATGCTGAACAGCAGGCTAGCCATCTGCATCCAGTTCGGGTGCCACTCGCGGATATGGGGGCGGACCACCACGCGCACGCCGCCCCCCACGTACATCAGCCCCGTACCCTCGGGAACCTCTTCCTTCTTGATCAAGCCCTCGGGGCACACCCAGTAGAAGCGGCTGCAGGAGGACAGGTACTTGCGCCACTTGCCGGCGTCCACGTCGCGCTTGAAGTCCCCGCGGTCGACCTTGCACTCGAAGGCCCAGGCCTCCAACCGGGACCAGCTGACGCGCAGCGCCCAGACGTCGATGCGCCCGGTCTCGGGTCCGTGGACCGGAACCTCGTGGTGCACACGCCACGGACCATCGCTCCGCGTCAGCAGCCAGGCGTGGAGGATGGCGGAGACCCTGGCGGCCCCGCCCCAGAACGTGGGCATCAGAGCCTCTCGTACGCCGCCTTCAGACAGATGCCGCCGTCGTCTGGGGGGTTGCAGCAAGCGTCCTGATCTACGGAAACGTGTCGTGAGCAGCCTTCGCACTGAAACCCACGCATCTCGTAACACCGGTCGGTGGCGAGCTTCTTGAATTCGCTCCACACCTTGTAGCGGTACGATCGCGACGAGACAGCGCCGATCGACGTCTCAAGCCGCTTGAGGTCGACGAGAACGGCCGCGCGAAGGGGGGCCTCGTCATCCGTGCTCATGGGCTTCTGCAGCCCCTCGTCCAGCGGCGTCTCACGCCAGCGGTACCGACAGCGTGGACAACCACGCCACAGCACGCCGTCGACCTCGTCCTCGGGCTTCGCCGCCCCCGCCTTCTGCTCCTGGGGAACCCACACCGTAGTGATGAGCCCGAAGAGGAAGGGGCCGGTGGCCATGTGCTGGCCTGATGCGTCGTACCCACACTTGGGGCACGCGCCATTCGAGGCGAACGTCCTCATCGCTTCCCTCCCTTCCCCAGCTTCTCCTTCCTGATCTCCTGCCCACAGGAAGGACAGCGGCAGACACCGCCCCGACCCAGCACGGCCAGCGTCCGGCACTTGGGGCAGATGATGCCCTCGCCACGCGCCGCGCGCTCCAACGCTCCAGGGATCCTTCTGCTCTTGCCCATCACACACTCCTGTTCAGGTGGCAGCCGCAGTCGTCGCACACAATCAGCTTGCTGCCGCAATCCGGGCACCGGAGAGGACCCTCGGCGGGCAGCGCCTTGTGCTCCTGACCGGGGGGTAGCTCCTTCAGCGATCCGTCAGGACCGACCGCCGCCATCAAGCTGCGGGGGTCCACCGGGTACGGCGCCTCATTGTCGGGGATCGCCAGCGTCAGCGTCTTGACCCCTGGAGGAACCAGGATGCCCTGCTGCTGGCCCGTGACCAGGTTGACGAGCGTCGCGCGCCACCGGTACTTGACCACGACCTCGCCTGTCTGCAGCCTGGGGATCTCAACGGCGCCCATCAAACATCCTCCATGTTCAGCGCGTCGTCCAGGACCTTCAAGCTCATCAGCTGCTCCAGCTTCAGCTGCTGTGCTTGGACCATGGACTGCAGGTCGCTCTCCACCTTCAGCACGGACTTCATGTTCACCTGGCGATCGTCGATACGGATCGAGGTCTGCTTGTGCTCCTGCAGCAGCTCGCGGATGCTCGCCTGGAGGAATCCCAGGATGGCGATCGCGTCGTGCGTCGCCTCGACCTCGGACCACTTGTCCCGGAACGTAACCACGTCAGCCTCCGCGGATGAACACCTGCATGCGCTTGGCCAGGGAGCCGCCCGGCTTCAGGTCGCGCTCGATGGCGTCCGGCCCGTACAGCGAGTACTCGGGTCCCGTATCGAACTGGGTGGACGTGCCCTTGATCAGCTTGGCCTCGTCGACCGCCTTGTGGCTCTCGACGAAGTCGCGGGTCAGGTTCTGCAGCAGGCTGCGCGGCCGGCGGACAAGCACCATCGCCCGGTACCCGGCCTCCCCACTGGTCTTGCGCATGCGCCAAACGCGCTGCACGTACTCCGCCAGCACGTCGCCCCACACCTGCGCACCGAACGCGTACCACTTGTGGCCGACCTTGCGCACTTGCAGATCCTCGTACTTGCCGCCAACGGGCACCTGCTCCTCGTCGACCGTCGCCAGCTGCCCGCACTTGGGGCACATCCAGTAGAGGTTCTTGCGCAGGTCGTCGGTGAGGATCCCGTCGCACCCGTCCTTGGGGCATTCGTAGATCTCGAACGCCACCCACTCGTTCGGCTTGTCGAGGTTGACGCGCGGCATCTGCAGCAGGTGCACCAAGCCCCCAATGATGCCCCCGGGCTTGCTCTTGGGGTGGAGGTCCACCTGGATGACGTACAGGAAGGGGTCGGTGTTCCGCGCGTCGAACACCATCATCATGGCGTCGCCGATGGACCTGACCCCCTCCTTGACCGGGAGTGCGTCGGCAGACGTCGGCTGGATCAGCGACGGCTGCTCGATCACCGGCATCTCCTGCGTGGGGCTGTCGGAATCAGACATGAGGCCTCCCTGGGTACGCCACGGGCCGTAGCGTACTCGACAAGTACAGGGGGTGCGAGGGCGCCCCCGACTTCGTGGTCTTGAGGGCGTGTAGCTCCTTATCGGCCTTCATCATCGCCTTCAACACGAACAGGTCGCGCTGACGCCGTACGACAAGCGCATGGCAGCCCCAGGCAGCGACAACGAACTTGGCCTTGGCGATCGCTCGCGCAATGGCCCGGTCGTTGTACGGGCCGATGGGGTCTTCCGCCGTCAGCAGCTTGCGAGGATCTGTCGAGCGCAGCGCGAACAGGTTGACGACCTCCATCGACGCGAAGCGCCACGCACGGCTGTACCCATAGCACCGGCGAACGGTAGGATCGAAGTCCTCCTCAGTGGCGGTCGAGGGGTTCAGCATGATCCATAGGATGCGCCCAAAAGACGCCTTCACGTTGTCCCAACACCGACCCAGGGTGTAGCGGTACACCAGGTCATCGGAGTACGTGGCCCAGCCCATGCCGTCGACGGTCCTGCGGGTGATCACGTGTGCTCCTCTCGTTTCGGACAAGCACTGAGATCGATGGGTGGAACGCAGTTGTTGGAATCCGTGATGTCCTGCGGAAGGAAGTGGCGACAAGCGATGCACTGCGCGAAGAACTTCTCCGTCCACTCACTACCAATGAACCCAACCACATCGTAGCCGTCAGGGATCTCCTCACCCTCCGGCAACGGGATGCCTGTCAGGTTGCCGCCGGCCATCAGTCCCTGCTCCTCATGCCGCCGGCGGTCAACGCCGTGATGGTGGCGTCCGGGCTACTGGGCAGCGCCGCGGGCACGCGGTACTCGCCGCCCGCTGCCAGGGAGGCCATGGCGTTCTCCGCCTGGATTCTGGCACGCTGGGTGACGGCCACGCTCCGGCACTCGGCCATCAAGATCGGGATGGCGGGCTCCGTGGCCACGATCCGCCAGTTCCACTTGAGCTGGACGTCTGCCTTCATGCCCATCGCCGTCTTGATCGGGTAGCGGACGAGGTGGTAGTAGCGGCTGAAGTCGATGATCCCGGGGTTGTGCCCACAGGCGATGAGCACGTTGCGCATCAAGGACCCCCAGCGGTAGGTGATGTCCTTGTCGCTCTTCACGCGCCCGATCAACGTGACCTGGGCGCCGTTCTCCTGCGGCGGCAGCTTCAACTCGAACAGGCCGGTCGCCTGCATGATCTCGATGAGTGGTTGGACGTTCATTATTTCCTCTCCAAGACCAGCCCGAAGTCCGCGTCATCCACGACACCCTGGAACCGCCGACCCCCGCACATCACCACGCGCCCCTGGGGCAGCACGGCTTCCCCCGAGGACCCGCCCAGCGGCACCACGGTCAACCCGTATACCTCGTCGAAGTACGCCGGAGCATCGATCCACGCAGCGTTCCCGAACAGCTCCTTGTAGAACGCGTCCCGGTCCCACACGCAGACGTGCGTGGCCCAACGCTGCCGCTCACGAAACACCTCCCAGCCGAAGACCACCCCTTCGCGCAGGGACCTAGTGGTGTACGTGCGCAGCTGGAGCTCCATGACCCGGTTTCGCCAGATCGTAGGTTCGTCCTTGAACTCGAGCGCCTTGACGTCCAGCCCCTCGTCGTGCCGGAAGCGGATCTGCGGGCCTTCCTTGTCCGCCGTGATCCGGATCTCGTAGACGCCGGTGGTAGTGCTCAGGATGCCGACCAGCTGCTTGAGCTGCTCGGTGCTGATGAAGCGCCAGCTGGTCTCGACTCGACTCACACGTCCTCCGGGTCGAAGAAGTGCGGGTCGTTCGCGATCTCGTGGAGCACGTCCTTCTTGCCTACCGGCAGCTCGTACACGACGAGCTTCTGGCAGACCATTGGGTAGAAGCGGCGGTCGTCGACACCCAACCCCCAGTCGTTCGGCTTCAGGAGCGACCGGCTCAAGAACACCGCCGTTGGCTCAGGAAGGATGCTGTTCGAGACGCCTTTGCGCCCCACGTTGACAAGGAAGTAGACGGCGAGCCGCGGACCGCCGGCCTCGAAGTACACGTAGCGGTTCACCCCGTCGAGCCAGAACAGGTTGACCCCGTCCTCGGCGCCCTTGAACGGCTTGTGTGCGAAATCCTCTTGATCCACGGCCGTCTCCTCGCTCACGATGCCACCTCCTTCACCAGCGACAGCTCACTCTTGGCGCGCAACGCCGCGTACAGCTCGGCCAGCGTACAGGTCTTGCCGATCGGCGGTAGGTCGTGGGACGCGCGCCAGGCATCCGCGTCCACCGCCGGCAGCGGCAGGAACTCGACGTTCGTCATGCACCGACCAGGTCGAACAAGCGCCTTGTGCAGCTTGCTGATGTCCTCGTTGGTCGACAGCACCAGCAGGATGCGCAGGCCGACACCCAGGATCCCATCGACCAGGTTGAGCAGCCGGCCGAGACCTTGACCGACCATCAGCTTGGAGTCGGCGGAGATGAACTCGTCCACGTCCTCCATGAGGAAGACGCGGAGGATCGACTCGCGTTTCTTCGCCTTGGCCACGTACCCTGCGTCGAACTTCTCGTCGTCCGGGCTCCCATCCCCTTCCTTCATCAGACAGGAGTGCAGGTAGGAGGCGCTGCCGAAGAACTTCTCGGGATCCGAGACATAGGTCACGTTCGCCCACTCGGCCCACTCACGCGCCAGGCTCAGCAGGAAGTGGGTCTTGCCTGTTCCCGGAGCACCACGCACGATGACCGCTTTGCCCGCACCGTGATCCCCACGATACGCGACCAACCGGTCGAGCTCCTGGACCGTCTTGTGCGCGTAGTTGGATCGGATATCTGACCACGCCTGGGCGGTCACCAACCGATGATGACGGGACACGCCGCCGTTGGCTTCGGCGACGAACGTCATGTGCACCTCGTCGTGCTTGACGGGCGCCGGAGGCGCGGATTCCACGAACCTCTTCGCCACCGTCCTCGCCACTTCGCGCTTCTTGGCCCACACCTCGATGCCGTAGACGACGGGGTCTTCCGAAGCCAGCATCCCATCCACGTACGCCACCCACCCGGGGCCGAAAACCGCAGTCGCGCAGGTACCGCCGCTGAACAAGATGCGGCCCTCCATGCGTCCTAGCGCTTCAATAACGTCGTTGAGCGGGCGAAGGGTGGGTGGGGTCCGCGCACCAACACAGTAGGTGTAGCCCTTCTCCATCGCCCACGCCGATATCTTCGCTCCGAAAAGATCGGCGGATCCATGCGCGTACCGCTGCAGCGGGTACTTGTACCAGGGCTGTACGCGCATCTCACTCCTCCCCTGAGGTGCACGACGGAGCACTCGGTCGCACCTTCGCTGGTGGCGGCCATCCGTACTTCTTGGTGATCGTGTTGCACAGGGCGTGGCGGTACTCCTTCCCGGTGTTGAACCCCTCCAGGTAGGCAATTCCTATGGCCCCATCCGCGTTCAGGGTGTGCGCGTCGAAGTTGGTCATCCTGTTGCTGGACCCGTCGATCCAACCATCGAGGTGCGCACAATACAGAGCACGCGGCGTAGCCATCTCACACCCCCTTGGCCGCCGACGGGTCACGACCGCCGTACGACACCTTCAGCAGCCCGCGGAGGAACTCCTCCAGTCCGTAGATCTTGGGGTACTCGGTGCAGATGGTGTTGATGATCGCGTCGTCCATCATGTCCCAGAGGGACGACGTGACGTCCTTCACCGTGGTCCCCGGCGGGATGACCTGGGAGAGCGCCACCTGGATCTTCAACCGCAGCTTGGCGTTGGCCCCCAGCCAGTAGGGGAGCCACGCGAACCTGAGAACAGGCTCGCCTTCGTGATCAGGGTTCCAACCAACCAGGTGCATCAGGTCCTCCTACTCGGTCCACCGCATGAACTCGACGCTCTTCGCCTTCAGCGCTTCCCGTGCCAGAGCGGGGGCGTCCACCACACCATAGGCTATGGACTCGAGAACAGCTTTGTACAAGGCGTCCTCGAGTTCGTGGGCCTTCGGATCGTCTTCCGAAGCCAAGGTGCGGATATCCTCCACCAGCTGCTTCACCGCGTCCACCGTCAGCGCCTCAGGCACGACATCCTCCTACGGTACATCGCGGTCCAGCTGCTCATCGGGGTGTCCCTCGATGACCATACGAACGGTCTTCCCATCTTCGGCAGTGGACGACACGCTGTGCGCTCCCCAGCGTCCCGCACCCCAGTTCCCGGCGCGCACGAACACCTCGGTGTCGAGGTCGAAGTCCCAGAGCATCTCGATCAGCTCTCTGATCGACATCCCGTGTGCGTCCTTCTTCGGGTCACCCTCGGCCACGACGTCCTCCTACTCGATCTTCGGTTCCTTCTCGCCAGGTTCGCACTCGATCACCGCGTTCGCATCGATCGCATGCAACAGGAACCAGCGCGCCTTGCCCTTCCACTGGATGGCCTTCTGGGTGTTGGGCAAACTGGCGACGGCCGGGTAGATGACGCGGGCACCCACCGGAGGCATCTCGTAGCGCACAGGCTTACCCTTCTCCGTCCCCTTGCCCCAGCCGCTGCCCACCCGGTGGACGGTGCCCACACAGTTGCGTACGCCCTTCAGCGTGCTGGTGTCGGGCAGCACGATGCCGCCGGCGGTGACCGACGGCAGCTCGTCCTGCTCGACGAGCATCCACGGACCCAGCGGCCGGAGGTTGATGGGGTCGAAGCTCCGCGGCTCGAACACTCCGGTGATCTCCACTTCCATGGCTACGCCTTGCTGTACACGGTGGCCGGTCGACCACGGCGCCCCTCGCGCAGCGTCTTCACCAGCTTGCCCTTCTTCGACAGCTTGAGGAGCAGGGTGCGGACGCGAGCCGCGGACGATGCCCCCTTGAGCCCCAGCTTCTCGGCGATCTCCTTCGCCGAGAGCGGCTTCTTGAGCGCGACCTTCAGAACCGCATCGATGTCGAGTTTCACGTTGTCCTCCTTCAATCCTGGGGAATGTTGACGTCATCCAGATCCGGCGGCAGGCTCTGGGTGCCTGCGGGAACGATCTGGATCGTCGGAGCTGCGGAACGACCGACCGCGCTGCCCGGGGGATAGACCACCGGCGGCGCGATGACCGTGCTTCCGGGAACGGACCCCTGCTCGCGCAGCATCTTCTCCGCGAGTCGACGCTCGGCATCCTGCACCAGCGCCTCCCCCTGAGCCGCCAGCTCGCCGGGGATGCTCCCCTGGCCCGGGGTCGGGGGCAGCACGTGTTGCTTCTGGAACACGGGCGCCGCCTGCTTGGGGGGCGCCTTCTGCGGGGCGCGGGGCGCAGGGAGACGCGCGTTGATGCGCTCGGTGATCTCGCGACCAACCGGCACGAGGTCGGTGAGCGTCAGCAGCATGTCGGGGTTCATGAGCGGCCGGATGAGGAGACCGCTGACCTCCTTGCCGTCGGCGCCCTTCGCCAGGAAGATGAAGGTCTCGACCTCCGCCAGGGTCGTGACCTGGTACTGGCTCCAGTCCAGCGGCCCGCTCTGCCGCTCGAGGGCCCGCATGCCGGTCTGCAGCGCCAACACGGGATCCGTTCCACCAATCACAGTATCCATGGATCTCCTACCCTTCCCCTGCACCGAACGCATCCGTGCGCCCGGAACCCAGGACACCAGGGGCCAGCACCGACGCCGCCTGGGGAACAGGCTCGGGTGCCGCCGGAGGACTCTGCACGTGCGTCACCACGTCCTCCGGGACCGCGGTTGCCGCAGGCTGGACCAGCTCGTCTACCAGCTGCGGATTGAGCAGTTGCTTGAGCGTGTCGATGGTGGCGTGCTGCACCAACATCGGGATCGGTTGACCCTCGGGCACGAGGTAGTAGGACTTCTCCATCGTTCGGAGATCTACCAGCTGCACCAGATGACTGAAGTCGACGGCGACCTTCATGGGGCGTCCTCCGTTGCCGGCGTGGGACCAGGGGCAAACAGCGCGTCGAACGACGCGGCAGGCATGCAGCTAGGGTTGTTCCACGCGGAGTCCCCCCACACCAGGTAGGCGTCGCTGTCGAGCCCAACGAGTCGAATGCGCACCGCGCGCACCTCCTCCTGCTTACCCTCGGGGTACATCCGATGGTACACGCGACGCTCCAGCGGGATGCCGTCGGTTGGCGCTTGCTGCAGCGCCGGAGCAGCCATTAGCCGCCCCACGAGCGGCGACACGGCGGACGCGATGACCCCGGCGTTGGCGCCCACGAACTTGATGGTGTTGGTCTCGTGGGCCTTCTCCGTCTCGTTGACGAGCCGCAGGAGTCGACCCAACGGAATGTCGTCGCGCAACAGATCGAAGAGGAAGCTGAGCCAGCGCTGGCTCATCCGAGCGCGGAGATTGAGGGTCTCCTGAACCAGAATGCGCACCTGCGCCTGAAGGGCGTCCTCGTGTTCGCTCATGGCCTCAGATCTCCTTTCGGCATCCGCGCCAACCGCTCTTGCTCCTCGACCTGCGCCCTCCGACTGCTGTTCATCATCCGCAACTCGGCGTAGATGCCCTCCAACGCGGCAGCCGTTCGATCCTGCGCGTTGTAGTTCGCGAAGGCAGCTTCGCACGCGTTGATCGTCTCGTCCGACACCCCAACGAAGCGGCAGAGGCGGTGGGCGCTGATGAGGTGGCCGTCCTGCACGTCCACCAACACGTCCCCGTCGCGCTCCAGCGTGTTCTCCCCCAGCCCCACGAGGCGTGCGGGGGGCACCACGCCGGCGAAATCTGGTGGGCTACCCCCGCCGTCGACCATGCGCGTCACGAAACCCTCGACCATCCCGCCGTACGGCATGCCCCACAGCTCGCGCAGGACAGGCATCAGGACGTTGCGCACGGGGATCGTGACCGTCAACGACTCACCCTCCTTCGGGCTCGATGACTCCATCATGGATCTCCTTCATGAGCATGGGCAGCTCGACGGGCGCCGGGGGATCCGCCAACAGGATGTTGGTGGCCTCCACCTTGTCCTTCAGGTTCTTGGGGGCCAGCGCCAGCAGCTCCTCGTGGAGCGTCTTGAGCACCAGCGTCACGATCTTGACGGTGATCCGCTGCAGGTCCTCCTTGCGCACGCGGATGGAGTACTCCTGCGCGAACTCGAGGATGCCCTTCGCCACCCCCCGGCCGACGTAGCTCGACAGCCGGTGGACCATCCGCTCCATGACCTTCTCGATGATCATCCCGTCGCGCGTCACGGCCAGGCAGTCGGCGCTCGGCCCCTGCCATCCGCAGAGCAGGCACTTGGCGGTCAGCGCGATTGGGTTCTCCTCGAGCTCCTGGGACCGGCATCGTGGGCAGACGTTCTTCACGCGATCTCCTTCGCCGCAAACGGGTAGCGGCCGGGGTTCGATACGCGAGCGGGGTCCTTGATGTTCTCCATGCGCGCGTAGACAGGGCTGAAGCGGACATCCCACCGGCGCTCCCCGAGGAGACCGTACAGGAGAACCGTGAGGCCCCCTGACTCCGCGAACAGCGGGGGGTCCTTGTACGGGTGATTGGGGATCAGACGCCCCATCAGACGTGTGACCGTCTCGATGATGTCGTCGACCGTGGGAACTACGCCCTCGATCAGGTCGTCACCATGGAGCACCGACCACTCCCACTTGAACAGCTGGTAGTAGGGCTGGGCGGCAACCGCGAAGTCGCGGACCATCTGCTTCTCGGCGTCGGTCAACGGTACAGTGTTCACGGCCGTTTCTGCATCCATGGTCCTTCCCCCTTCCACGCGTCCTCAGTCGTGGAGATCTCGATGACGTAGCGAGAGAACTCCTGCGCCCGGCGCCGGAGCTCGTCCTCGAACCGCAGGCGTTCGGTCTCCAGCCATGGCGTCAGGCACTCGGTGTATCGCCGATACGCACGGCCGGTTGCCTCGAAGCCCTCGTTCGACCCGGGCCCCGACAGGATCGCCTGCACGATGGACCGCGTCTTGGCGCTCTCCGCCAGATCCTTGTGAGCCGATACGAGCACGATGACCCGCCAGGCAGCCTCGGTCGTAAGATCCGAAGACGAACCGGGAGGAAACCCGATGCGCTCGGCGAACGCCGTGGCCGCGGCCCAGCCCTGACGGGACGTTACCCATTTCCCAACGACCCCTTGCCCACCCCGCGCGTGGCCAGCTGCGCACGACGCACGAACCACGCGTAGTTGATCACCAGGTCACGGACGAGAGACATGTCGCGGGTGCCGATGAACTTGACGCGCTCGAGCATGACGGCCATCCGCGTGTCCATGTCCTTCTCCAGGGGGCTGGGGATAGCCGGCAGTTTCTGGTCGTTGATGCTCACGACCGAGGCAGCGGCCGTCGTGACCAGCAGCCCGATCTCCCCCTCCGCGTCGTTGCGGCTGTAGGAGTCGGTGATGATCCGGCGGGCGAGGAACTCGTCGTCGGCCTTGACCTTGCGGAAGGTGACCCACAGGTCGAAGGGCGTGAGCCACATGTGGACGCGCTGCGTGATGTCCATCCCCGTCATGAACCCCGACCAGTTGATCGGCTCGCAGCGCGCGTCGATCTCCTTGCGGCGCTCAGGACTCGACATCCACCAGATGTCGCTGATGAACTCGTCGTCGCGCGCCAACACGGGGTTCGCGCGGAACTCCATCCCGGTCATCGCCACGCTGTTCATGAACGCGTTCGGATCGACCCCGGACTCGGGCTTCTTCTCCTCGACCTTCTTGGCCGCCGGCTCCTCGGCCCGCGGCACGTCGGGGTCCCCGAAGTCCAGGGCCGACGGCTGCTCGGGAATCTCCGGAGTCGGGGGCGGAGGCGCACCCATCTGGATGCCGCCACCGGATGGCACCTGGGTCTGGTCTCTCGCCGCCACGAGCTGCTGGAGCAGCTGCGGGCTGAGGCCACGAGGACCCAGGGGACCCCCGGCGCTCACCTTCCCCTCGGGCGTTCCTGGAATCAGCGGCGCCACGGCGGCTTGCGGCTGACCACCGGGCGCGCGGAGCGGTCTGGACTCACGACCCATGCTCGACCTCCTGTCGTGTGCGGAACTTCTTGTCCACCCACGCGCTGAACTCCTCGGGCGTCTTCGTGCGCTTCGCCTCGTACCACGCGTCCCACTCAGCCTGGGGGGACGCGAGACATGGGGATTGGGCAGCCTCAAAGAGCGACCGACCTAGATCACGACCACACTGCTCCATGGCAGGGTAGGTTCCTGGAGCAGCTAGCTTCTCGAGCAGCTTCTCGTTCACGTACTCTCCCTCCACGGCAGCCGGTCCCGATGCTTGTGGATGAGCATCCCGGCGTGCAGTGTCAGATCCATGACGTTCGTTTTTAGCTCGTAGAAGCGGGGCAGGTGCAGGAACACGTTGCGGGTGAACACCGGGTCTCCCTGCACCCACAGCTGGTGCTCCCCGAAGATCGCCAGCGTGCTGCCGTCCTGTAGCACACCGTCCACCCACAGGCGCAGCGCCGGGAACAGTGCGTTGATCGGGGCACGTGGTCCGTAGAGAAGGTCGAAAAGCTCCATGAATGCGCCGGTGTACTCGACCTCAGGCACGACGTACATCGTGCCGGCGGCGAGCCCTTCCTGCGTCGGGACCTGCTCGTCGATCGCGATCGACGCACACCCGACCACCACCGTCTCGTTCTTCTCGTTTGACCACCGCAGTAGCATTACGACCAGAGTCTTATCCAATGGACTGAACCCGTCAAGTATTTTCGTCCGCGAAAACCCCGGGACGAAAATGGCATAAGAGCCATGAACGGGAGAACCCTGTTCTAGGAGGAGTAGCGATGGACCATTTTCTGCACAGGGACATGCCGTACAAGAAGCTACCGTTGTGGCTGGTGGCAGGGGTACAGAACTGGATCGAGAAGGGGGTCTATCCTGGTCTGTTCCTGATGAAGGTGATCGAGAACGACTTGATCGGCGCTGTCAACTACGCCGACTGCTCCAACGAGAAGCACATCGTGAAGATCGCCAAGTGGCTCTACACGTACGCCCCAAGCGGCTGCTGGGGGTCCAAGGAGAAGGTGAAGAAATGGCCAGCACTGCGCAAGAAGCTGACGTCCGTACGCTCCCTGTAGACGGATGGGTAGTGGGGTTCGACCAGACGGCCGACTGGAACCTAGCGCCGGAGGACAAGCCATGGATCAAGGAGATCCGGGCGGTCTACCTGTTCGACCGCAACACAGTGACCTACTGCTGCGAGGTCACACCCAGCTACTACATGCGGTTCTGCTACCACGCCTTCGTGTTCATCGACGGCACCCCGGACGAGGTTTGCTCGCGCATCCAAGAGCAGTACGGAACCGAGCCGCAGGACGACTGCTACATGCACCATGCGGGGGTCGACAGGTTCATCGACGATCATCCCGAGTGGGTGCACCACACGTCCCCCGAGCTGCCGGAGAGCCTGTCCGAAACAGGAGAAGCGTTCGATGATCTGTACGAATGGTGTTGTTGTAATCCACCTTTGTGAGGAGGAACCGATGAACGATCATCCCCATCGCGAGTTCATGGAGCGGTACTTGCCGGATGGGGTGGAGTACCCGGAGAACCTCGTGGCCGAACCGCTGGCGCTGGACCAGTGCTCGGTGTTCGTGTCCCACTCGTACCTCGATGGGTTCATCAACTACGTGAAGATCGTCAGCGCGTGGTTGATTCCAAGGTACAACACCAAGGGGGAGCACGGGGAGTACAAGATCCAGATCATGGACCCTCCGGGCAGCTTCAACTGGGTCGAGAAGACATTCGTCGGAATCCAGTTCTACAAGCTGGTCTCCAAGAATCCAAGGGTCTTGTGTCACACGAAGATCAGCTACTTCGGGGATGACGTGGCGATCCTTGGACGCGTGCCGGTGAACGAGGAACACGGAACAGCGACGCGCGAGTACGTGTTCTTCTACTACGACTGCGACGTGTCGGACTGCATGATCGGAAGATTCCTTACCGAGAACGCGGAAGAAGAGGTACTCCAGCGATTCAACACGTACGCCGAGTGGCTGGGTCGGCAGAAAGCGGAAACATGGGAAGACCCGTTGATCAAGTCCTTGCCCATACCCCCCGCGGCATTCCCCGGGTGGATTTCGTGGTGAGGGTCAGATGATCAAGCAAGTATGGTTCTGCGACTACTGCCACGCGCTGGGCGTCGCGGTCTACGACGGGAAGGGCGCCCTCGGAATGGGGCAGTGCATCAGGCACCAACACGCTGCGGCCAGCCCCGCGTGCGTGCACGACGTCAGGGTCGTCAACACACCCTTCATCAACGAAAGCACCATCCTGTTGAAGGGTGAACTACCGGAGGAAGAACACTACGCTGACGATCGACCGACAGGTGGCTGAAGGAGGAGCCGATGAGCGATATCCAAGCAATGATCCATTTGCCCGATCCAACCGACAAGCACGCCGCCGTGTGCTCCGCGGACATGCGCATCATGTGCCACAACACCGGAACGTACGACGAACGAAGTGGGGAGCTCACGTTCCGCGGCATGTTGCCGTCAGACGTCGAGCAGCTCATCCTCACGCTCTCCAACGCCAAGGAGCACGCGGAGAAGCTGCTGGAGGGGATGATGAAGCTGGGGTTGATGGACAGGCCATGACCGTCGACGAGTTGATCGTCGCCTTCCACCTGTCCCCGTCCTCGGCGAGCGCCCTCCTCCACCGGCTGGAAGCTGCAGAGCAGTCGGGGGACTACGAGGACGTCGATCGAGCACTGGACATCGCAGACGAGTCTACCGAGGGCTTCGGGGTTGAAGCGCTGAACCTCGAGGGTCTCTGGCATCCGTACTACTGCAACATCGGTCTCCTGTACGTCAACCAAGGAGACCCCTACGACACCACGATCTGGTACGACACGCGTACGCGCAAGTTCGGTCTTGGATCGTGGGGTGACTGGTACGAAGCCCACGAGCACGATGAGGAGGAGGAGATGGGAATCAAGGAAGAGCCCGGGAGCTTCGGGGCGCTGGCCGAAGAAGGCCTCGCCCTGGTGAAGGAAGGCGAGAAGCTCGTCGAGACGCTTCAGCATCAGCTGGACGGGGTGACCGATCAGCTGCGTGCGCAGCAGTCGATGACCGAGCGCGCGCTCAAAGTGGCGGAGGACCTGGTCGCCGAGCACAAGAGGTGCGCAGGCAACCTGGTGACGTATCGCGCTCGACACACGCACATGGCCGCCAGCCTGGCCGCGGACCTGGTACGCGCCAGCCACTGGTTCCAGCTCACTCCGCTGCCCGAAGGTCACTTCGACTTTACGGTCAAGAAAGAGGTGGGCGCCATCGACATGCTGCGCGCCTGGGGCGCCGAGGAGGTCAAGGAGTGCGTGGAATGCGATCGGAGGTGAAGAAGTGAGCGAAGGACGGGTATTCGCGAAGGACCTGGGGGAGTACCTGGGGGACATCAACAAGTGGGTGGCTGCCCAACACGCGGACGGCGGCGTGGCCATTCGCTACGCGATGCTCATCCGCGCGAATGTAGCGGAGGGTGAGATACTCGATGGGCTGTATCGAGAAGAGAAGCGGCTGGAGACCGACCATCAACGGTGCTCGCCGGTGTTCGACGAGTGGCTGGCGCTGACCGCACGCTCGGCGGTCGCCGCCGCCATCCTGTCCACGAGAAAGAAGCTGGACCTCTTCCATCAGCACGTCGAGCAGATCAAGTACCTCTACCCCTACAACTGGCCGTCCTTCCCCCCTGTCTATTCCATGCGCCCTTGTAGCCGACTCGACTTGGCTGACGCGCTGGAGACCATCCTGTGCTTCCACAAGCGCGCCGACGAGACGCCAGTCGGCACCCTGAACCGGATCCTCAACGAACTCCAGGAACTGCGCACGGAGAAAAAGGAGCGGGAGCAAGCGCCTCCTTGCTCGTTGATCACGTGCCTCAACAACACCGGAGCGCGGTGCTACGCCAGCAGCGGACCTCGCCGGCCGAACTACGGGAGCTGCCCGTCACACGAGACCCGGAAGCGCACGCCGAAGAGTACGCTCAAGGACCCGCACGAGAATCCAGCGTGCAACCTCGTCGGCTGCACGTACAACCAAGTCGGGTACTGCGGCTACTACGGGGTGGTCGATACATGCCCCGGGGACCACACCTGCCCCATGTACACAAGCCCGGCGTGCTCCTTCATCAACTGCGCCCACTACTTCCGCGGCCGGTGTGGATACTGCGGGAAGCGCCCGGTACTCCCCAGCGACGCCCGCTGCGTGGTCTACACGTGCCACAAGGGGCGCAAGGGCAAGGACGAGAAGCGTCTCACGAAGAAGAGCAAGGCGACCAAGCGCGCGAAGAAGAGCGCGTGAGCCGTGGAGCGGACGAAAAGGCTTGACATCGATCGGGCCTTGACCTAAGGTCCGATCTGAAGGAGGAGATCGGTGGACTGCACACACCCCAACAAGAACGTCGAGGGACAGCGAACGGAGAAGGATGCGCACGGTGTGCCGCGGACGGTCCGCAGCTACTCGTGCCCGGATTGCGGGGAGGTCTGGACGGACCGCACCGCCAAGAACAAGGAGTCAGCGATGAGCAAGCCGAAGGAGAAGGCCGCGACGAAGCCCGCCAAGGCCGCAGCGCCCAAGCCCGCCAAGAAGGGGGCCGGCGACGAGATCAGCGCCAAGACCAAGTCGGCGCTGGCCAACCCGAACTTCAGCGTCGGCAAGAAGTACGAGCAGGAGTACACCTGCCGCAAGACGGGCAAGGTCACGACCTGCAAGATGGAGTGCCGCAAGGACGGGTTCTACGACCAGGACGGCAAGCGCTGGGACACGCCCTCCGCACTGACCACGGCCTTCGCCATCAAGTACCTCAAGCAGTCGGAGAAGGTCCGTCGCCCCGCTTCCGCGTTCTTCTCCAAGTACCAGCTGGACACCGCGCAGATCAACACGCGTCCGGACTGCAAGGACAAGAAGACGCCGAAGCCCAAGGCCGCCGCACCCAAGGCCACGGCCGCGCCCAAGCCCGCCAAGAAGACGGCGCCGAAGGCTGCTGCGCCCAAGCCCGCCAAGAAGGCCGCGAAGCCCAAGGCCGCGAAGCCCAAGGCCGCGAAGGCTGCGACGCCCAAGCCCGCCGCCCCGGCTCCCGCCCCCACGCCGGCCGCAGAACCCGCGGCCCCCGCCGACGACCTCACGCCCCCCGAGCTCGACGACTAGCCCAACAAGGAACGGGGACCGCCAACCCGTTTTCTTTAGCTGGCGTTCCGCTTACGATCTACTAGACGCGTCGGGAGACGTGAACGGATGACCCTCTGTGGTGCAGGCGAAGGAATGGAGCGCGGGCGCGCAACGAAACAAGCAGGTAGCGGATCCCTATGGAGCGTCGACGGCCCCGGCTCCAACCCAATCAGCGAGAGCTCGGGTTCGGCGGCCGCAGGCGCTTCGTACACCAGGGGCCAGTTCCCGGTCACCGACCCTGTAGCCACCGTAGACACGTTGGCCGTAGTCACGTACGGGTGCGGGATGCTGATGTAGTAGATCCTCCCAGTATACCAAGGGCTGTGGTACAGATCAGTAGCCGTGCTGTCGTAGTTGTCGACGAGCATCAGGCCTTGCGTTCCTCGCGCCGCTTCAGCTCGTCGGTGACCATGTTGATGTGGGCGCGTGCCTGAACCAGGAGCCCGTCGACCAGGACCTCCACACGACTCCCCGAGACCCTCCGGCAGAAGGATGGGTGGTTGGGCTCCCCACCCTGCCACGTCGCTTCCACACAGATCTGGGCGTTACCGAGAACCGACGCCGGCGGTACGTACTCGATGAGCTCCAGGGTGATGAAGTCGCGGGTGATCGCTCGGAACGGGTGCCCGGAGTGCCACTCCAGGTCCTTTGACCACTCGAGCTTCGGTCCAGGCTCCAGATCACGCTCCTCCACCACTGCCAGTGCTCGAAGCAAGGGGATCTGATGCCCCTCGCAGTAGCCCGGGGTACGCCGCGCGCGGTCGACCCCATCTTGGATCGCTTCGGTGATGGAGCCGGCCGAGAACCCAAGGAGCACCACACCTGCCACAGCCTCGGTCAGGTTCTCCCGACCTCCGAGGTCCGAAGTACGCTCCGCCAACCCCCGGCGCCGGTCCTCGCTCGACTTCTCCTCCGCCCAGTCGTGGATGGCTTGCAGGATGTCGGCGGACGTCCGGTCGTTCAACGTCAGGGTGGTCTTGTCGGTCGTCTCCGACCAATCCCGGCGTTCCGTACTGTAGCTGTGATACGCGGTGTTCGTGATGATGCAGTACTTCGAGAGAATGCTCATCATCTTCACGTACGCTTCTTCGGCCTTGGTCAACGACGGAGCAACGCTCATGTGTTTCCTCCTAATCCTGGTACGTGGATGCAATTGCCACGCGCCACCGCTCAAGCACGTCCATCAACTCCGCAGCCTGATGATCGGCCAGCGTGAGCGACTCCATATCGGTGTTGTTCGCCCAGTCCCCCTGCTCACCCTGTCCCTCACGATGGGAAGGGAAGTAGTCGTTGACCGCCTTCTCCGTGAGCACGCCACGCGCCATCAGCGCATCGTGCAGCTGGATGTATGCCTGGTGTTCGTCGGTCATTTGCCCCTCCACCATTTCGCCGTCGTGAACACGTGGCCGCACGACGGGCAACAGAACTGCTTCGTGATCCGCTGCTCCTTCAGCACCTCGACTTCCGCGAGCGCGCTAACGTGCAGCGTTGGGTGCTCCTCCCCGTCCTCCAGCGTCTCCAGCTTCACGAGGCGCCGGGCGGGGACCACCATCATCCTGAACACGACGATCGCCTTGCATTTCGGACAACCCCAATGGCCGTGCTTCATGATCGCTCCTTGACTTCCGTGACGGACGTTGGGGTTCGCTGCTCTACCGGCGGAGCTACACGAGGGTAGCCGGGGAACGCCGGTGCGTACTCGAACCCACGGTCCAACCACGGGTAGCGGTGCCAACCGATGTCGAGTTCCTTCTGCCAGACGTACCAGAGATTGAAGTCTTCCTTGGGCACGCCTTTTCTTTTAGTCCACGTCAGGGGTCAAGGCAAGGGATTTCGTCCAGCATTCGATCCACGAGCTTCGACGACAAGCACATCCAGAAGTAGGAGGGGCCGGTGAACAGGGTGCGCAGGTGGGCGCGGCTGACAGGGTACCCGGCGGTGCGCGCGCAGAACGCCTGCTCCTTGTACGCTTCCAGCTCGAACACCGAGCGCAGCGTCAGGCCGAAGGGCAGGCAGAACAAGTACAGCAAGCTGAACACCACGTACCCGACCCAGAACAGGCCAAGGCCGCAGCGCTTCGACTGCTCGAGGTGCACGCGCTCATGCTTCAGCGTGACCCAGCGCTGGCCGTACGTGTCGTGGTCCCAGGACTCCGCCACGTATAGCGTCTTGCCGAAGGTGCTGTGGAACCGGTGGAGGAAGTCCAGGTGACCCCAGGTCAACGCCCACAGCACCCAGTGGATCACCTTGCAGAAGACGCTGTTACGCTTGGGGATGATGGAGAACCTGCGAAACTTGTCCTGCACGTCCTTCAGCTCAGCGAAGAACCGATCCTCGAAGTTCATGTACCACCTCACGGCTGCGCGCGGAACACCGGTTGGGGCTGGGGCTGAGGAGCGGCGCCCTGGGGTGTAGGCGCCTGGCTGATGAGCTGCTGACCCATCTGGGACGCGTGGAGCACGCTGAGCAGCTGGCTTGCGGCACCGCCCACCGCCAGACCGGTCGCCGGGTCGTTGCTCATCATGGCGCCCAGCGGGGCACCAGCCAGCATCGCGCTCATCCCGTCGATCTGCTTGCCGTCGGCCGTGTCCTTCTTGGCGCGTGCCGCACCGCCGATGGAGATGCCGGCCATGATCGCCTTCATGCTGGGGCTCAGGGCCGACGCGTTGATGTTCTCCCCCTGCCGCTGGCGGTTGATCACCTCGCGGTTGGTCACCGCACCCATGCCCGCACCCAGCAAGAAGCCCATGCCCATGCTGTGCAGCCGGCTACCGGAGGGTGCGGTGAACAGCGCGGCCAACGCGGTGAGTGGGGCGAACAATAGGCCTTCGATCAATCCAGCGGACTTTTCCATGGCGGGGTCCGTCCAGCCCGCTTCCTTCGCCACGACCCACGCGAGCTCCCGGCCGATTTGATCTGCGGTAGCGCGGTCCATCAGCACACCTTCCGGCGAACCACTCCCGGCTGCACGACCTCTTCTCGAATGAGGTGCTCGGGGATCCTCATGCTCTCGATGAGCTCCTGCTTGCAGCGCTCCAACTCCGCGTTCAGATCGTCGACGCGTGGATTGGAGGGGGGCGGGATGAACATCATCGCCTCTCGCCTGACGCGCTGCTGGACGGCCTTGCGCTGCTTGAGCGGCATCACGCTACTCACTCACCACCACCCGCGCATCCAGCCGTCCGCGGGGGCTGACGTACTCGAAGTCGTTGCGCGTGGCGTGCACGACCCCGGCCATGACGTGGCTGGTGGGCGCGCACACGTAGCGGATGGCGCCTGGTGCACCTGTGGTACCCGTGATCCGAAAGTGGGCACCGTTGATCTTCACCCGGTCTCCGACGATAGGGGGATCCGCCAGATCAGGGGCGTCGCCGATGCCCACGTACCAGCTGGAGTACGTGTCGTTGCCCGCACCATCCCGCGTGCAGACGGTGAACTTGATCTGCGTGCCTGCGGCGTACCCGCCTGTCCGCAGCAGGGTGAGGACGCCAGTAGCCGGGTTCCAGGTACTCGACGGGCCATTCCAGTTGGCCTGGAACGCGGCACCCGTGTACACGGTCTCGGTCGTCACCACGCCCAGCGCCGTCGTGAGCTCGGCGGTGACCGTGCGCAGCGTGAACGCACCGCCCAACAGGTCGTACACGGTGCACCCGAAGATCTCACCGACGGGGTGGTTCCAGCGGCCGGCGGCATCGGTGGGCGTCATGGCGCGGACTCGGTTGGTTCCCAGGGTCATCTCTTCCTCCTAGCGATCGAAGAACGTGTCCAGGTCGTACCAGCCGACGGTACCCGTACGGTCGGTAGTGACCTCGATGCTCACGGGGTTGGCCGTGTGCGCGGCCACCGACGCCTCGACTTCCTCGTACGTCCAGGGTGTGGTGTACCGCAGCAGCGTCATCGTGCTCTGCGGCGGGAAGTCCCAGTCGCCGGCCGCCATCCGTGCGTTGCCGTCACGCCACCGGATCATAAGGAACTGGCGGGTGAGGGGCGGGGTCTGCGCCAGCTCGATCCTCTCGGTGAAGTCGCGGATCGCAAAGAACAGGTCCTCGACCAGCCCGTAGGCCTCCGCCCACCCGACCAGCGTCGTGAACTGCTCCTCGCTGAGTACGACGTTCGCCATCTACCGGCTGCTCCCGAACAGCGGCATGCGGGTAGCGGGCGGCTGGGCGGCCGACTGGTTGCTGTTGGGCGTCACGGGTCCAGGCAGCTTCATCGTGGCATTCACGCTCGGCAGCTTGGGGGCCACCATCTTGGGGGCCGACGTGCCCATGGCCGGGATCCCCATGCCGCCGGCGGACGGACTTGGGGGCCTAGGGACTCCGCTGATGCCCATGGCGTTACCGCTGGCCGCCGCCTTGAGCGCTGCCCACTTGTTGTAGAAATCCTCCCAGATCATCCCACGACCGGTGTCCGTGGGGCCCATGGACGAGTCGCCGGTACCACCCATGATGGCGGTGGGGCTGGTGCTCGAGCTACCGGGACGCGACACGAACCCCTCCAGCTTGAAGAGGTTGCCGTAGTTGGGGCCGACAGGGATCGCGGTCTTGAGCATGGCCGCCTTCTGAACCGCTTGCTCGGACGCCTCCTGCTGTTGCATGGAAGCGAGACGCTGCTGGATGAGCGAGTCACGAAGCTGCTGGTACTGGTCCTGCTTGCCCAAGAGGTCGACGGCACTCGACCGCTGCTTGGCCTTCTCCCCGCGATGGGCCAGGGCGCCGACTGCCCCTCCACCCACCGCTGCGCCTCCCAGCGTGGCTGCAGTCGAGCCGCCGGACACCAGGTGGGCCAGGATGGCACCGGCCGCCGCCGCCGGCAGCCCGTAGCCCACCGCGGCTCTCGTGGCACGGTTGGGGTCCGTGGCCTGGCGTAGCGCCTGGACAGCCTCCACGTTCTCCCCCGGCTCCCGGTAGATGGGTAGACCGCCACCACCGCCCGGGAACATGCTGGTCACGGCCAGCGCCAGCTCCGGGGGCAGGTGCTTCAGCTTCGCCGCCATCCGACTGCGGCGCCGCACCATCTCCTCGTCCTTCCGTGGCAGGTCCACCACGTAGTCCTCGAGACCCTCGGCGAGCTTGGAGAAGAGCAACCGGTCCCTCACGTTGAGGTTCGGATTCATGCTTTCAGCGTACCACAGGGCCCGCTGCCCAGGGAACCTAAAGGAAAGGCGGGGTCTCCCCCGCCAATCCTATGCCCTCGCGTTGGCGCCCACGACACCCTCCGACTCCTGCGGGGGTACGGCGTTCCCGACCAGGAAGATCTGGTCGGTCTTGGTCATCGGCTTGCCATTGTAGATCGGAGCGATCACGTAGTCCTCGGGGAACCCCTGGGCCAGGAACAGTTCGTGGGGTTGCAACATGCGCATCCCGATGTCGGTGATCTGATAGGGCTCCCCGTGCACCATCACCAGCCCGAAGCGCCCCTTGCCGGTCACCGTGTGCAGGGGGCTCCGAAGCCCCTGCCACTGACCACCGCTGCTGTAGTAGTGCACGAGGAACGCACGGACCTGGGCCAAGTGCCCACCACCCTTGCCCCCTCCGCTGGTGACCGTGGGCAACGGTGCGTTCATGGAGCTGCCCACGGCCGTGTGGTAGAGCTTGGAGAGGAAAGCCACGCTCAACGCATGGTGATCCTTGGCGGTCACCGTGCCTATCGGGCGCCGGAGGTCGTGACCCACGACGCCCCCGTAGTGCTTGGTCATGAGCGCGGCCACCAACCCGAACCTGTTGCTCTGCGTGGTGACCGTATGCAGCGGTCGGGTCACCGGAGCTCCCTGCCGACTGTTGAAGTTGTGCTCGACGAGCGTCGGGGCGACCAGCGCGAACTCCCCACGGTGTGCACCGGTCACGGTGCGCAGCGGGTCGTTGATGCTGTGCACCCGGCTATCCCCCTGATGGGTCAGCGGCACGATGAACGGCTGCGCCGCCTCGATCACGTAGCGCTTCACGCCTTCAGCGATCCTCCTCATCGTGGCATCCGCCAGCGGCCGCTCCCGCTCGAAGATGCTCGGACATGGGATGGACCAGTCGATGATCTCGGCTGCTGCATGCCAGGGCTCTGTTCGACCTTGACCGTGGGTAGGCTCGGGCCACACCAAGGGCTGGTGATCACGGCGCGCGATCATGAAGAGCCGCTTGCGTGTCGTAGGCGTACCGTAGTCGGCGGCCACGAGAGACCGGAAGTCGATGGTGTACCCCAGATCGCTTAGAGCACCCGTCCACTGGCGGAAGGTCTCCCCCTTCAGCTCCTTGACCGGTCTCTTGTCTGGACCGAGAGGTCCCCAATCCTGGAACTCTTCGACGTTCTCCAGCGCGATGACTCTCGGGCGTACGTGACGCGCCCAGTGCACTACCACCCAAGCCAGCGCCCGGATCCCGCTGTCGAGCGGCTTTCCGCCCTTGGCCCTGGAGTGGTGCGTGCAGTCGGGGCTGAACCACGCCAAGCCCACCGGTCGACCGCCGGTGGCTACCTTGGGGTCCACGGACCAGATGTCCTCCTGGAAGTGTTTCGTCTCCGGGTGATTGGCCCGGTGCATGGCGATGGCCCGCGGGTCGTGGTTGATGGCGATGTCCACCGGACGGCCGAGGGCCGCTTCGATACCTGTCGAAGCGCCCCCGCCGCCGGCGAAGTTGTCGACCACCAGCTCGCCCTCGAAGCGCGCCCTGATGATAGGGGGTCTACCCATCCCTCACCCATCCTTCGCTCACTTCTGGATCAGCGGTCACTCGACGAACTGCTCCAGGAACTGCTCGACCTCAGACGCCAGCTTCCCATCCAACAGCAGGGCCAGCGCGTGCGGCTTGCTCCCCTGCATGGCCCTGTACAGGACGTGCTGCAGGGCCTTGGTGTCGGTATCGAACGTACCACCCTCGTCGTCTCTCTCGATCTCCATCACCCCGGAGGCGTTGAACAGGTCCCAGCCCTCACCTTCTGCTGCGTGATGGACGCTGGCCAGAAGCGCGCGGGCGCCCTCCTCGAGCTTCGCGCGCCTGGTCTTCCGCCCTTCCTGAACCGGATCGCGTGCCTTGACCATGTTTCCTCCTATACCCACTTCACTGTGATCTCGTACTCCACCTCGTGCGACTCGAACTTGAGCACGCCTGCCTCCAGATCCTCGAAGTACAAAGGCTCCGACTCGTAGACGGGCACACCCTCGTCATTGATGCTGATGTAGACGCAGTAGTTGTCCCCGTCCGACACCAGACTAAACAGCGCAGTGCACCCGTCGTCCAAAAACACGCTGTCCACAGATCTCGAGTCATCCATGTACACCACCGACGAATCCACGGGGACGTCGACTGGAGCGGGACTCGCCCCTTCGAGGCTCGCCCCCAGCAGCTTCTTCCAGACCGCCGGCAGTTCGACCTCACCCTTGATCGATCCGAGGTCCTTTCCACAGTGCGGGCAGACCGTACGGTAGCCTTGGGTCATCGCTCCTCCTCCAAGAGGTCCATCAACTCGTTGAACTTCGCTCGAACTTCGGCGTACCGCTTGTCGTGCTTGTCCATCTCCTCACCCCCACAGTAGTCGTTCATCCACTCGCGCATGTTCTTGCGCATCATCACCCAGAAGGGGCGGAGAGCGTCAGCCGCGTTCTTCCCTTCCCCGAACCGCTTGAACATCTCGATGAGGTGGTACAGTAGTTGATCAGACTCGAAGGCGGCCGTGGCCCACGACCGACTGTCGTCGCTCTCTGGTTCGTGTGCTCCGTATCCACCGTTTGCCCGAAACCCCTGCTCGGCGACGAAGTGCTCGAGATAGTCCGCCGCCAATCGGTAGCGAAGAAGCGAAAGAGCCTGCTCGTCCATCCGGTCCTTCGGTGGGAGTACCAGCACTGACTGGAGGAACACCCGTTCAGCGTCGTCGATGTACCGCACGATGGACTTTCCGCTGTACAGCACGTCCCCCAGCACACCATCGACGAATTTGACGGTCACCGGTACGAAGTACACGTCGTCCCCAAGCTCCCCGAGCTTGTCGTCGTCGTCATAGGGACGATGGATCAGCGTGTCAAACTCCACCAACCCACTCGTCGGTTTTCGCTTCGTCATTACTTGGCGCCCTCGATGGCGTCAGCGATGTCCGTCAACCCTTCCTTGATCCCCATCGTGAGGCCCTCGATGGCCCCGATCTCGGTGCCGTTGTCTGACACGGCGCCCGCGTGGCCCAACAGCACCAGGGCGTGCGCCACGTTGCACAGCCCATCAGCGATCATCATGGACGAGGCCAACTGGACCCTGACACGGACCAGGTCAGCCGCGTCCATGTTGTCCGTGCCCGACACCTCGTCCAACGCTAACATGGCGTTACCCAGGTAGTCGCTAACGACATCAACGGTCAATGGTTGGTTATCTTTGTCGATCATTGCGTTCTCCTCTCTTGACCCGCTGCCCGCATGCCGGGCATCTCGGGTGGTCGTTCAGCCAGTAGCGGTAGCCCTGAAGGCCCCGGCGCTCTCGACGAAGCACACCGGTGTCGGTGAGCGACCTTATCACGCCAACGAACAGCGCTCGGTTCCCGCATTTGTTCAGGGCGTGCTCGATCGTCGACGCGGAGCACCCCGGGTACCGCCGGATGACGGTCAGGATCGAGCGTTCCATTAGATCCAGACGGGAGGTCGTGTGGCGCTCCCGCATCTCCTCCAACCGCGAGTCCCCGGCCAACGCGTACACGTCGCGTACCCCGATCTGCGCACGACGCACGCCCTTGCCCTTCAGCATCATGGGCAGCACCACGTCCACCTGCGACGGATGTGACACCCGCTCGCGGAGGGCCAAGGCGCACTTGGGCCCCGTATCGAGCTCCCTGCGCACCTCGTCCTTGGTCAACTCCTGCGGCAGGTAGCTGCGCCGCGTGGCCTCCTCGTTCATGGGCAGGCAGTACGCCACGTTCACACGCTTGCCCTCGGCGTACCCCACGATGGCCACCGCACCGGCCTTCGCCTTTCGCTTCAACAGATCCTTGAGCACGAAGTTGTAGGTGTAGTAGCCCACCACGCTGTGCGCCAGCTGCGTCAACGTCCGGTACACGTGGCTCCGGAGGCATTTCTCGATCTTCGGCCAGAGCACACGGTCGCTCCACTTCCCTCGACGCTCCGCGGCATCCGTCAATCTGATCATTCGTCCACCTCCACGTCCTCCTCGATGGTGTAGTACTCGTTGACCCCGCGGTCCACGTACATCGGGGACTGGTAGGTGTCGAAGTACTTCTTGATCCGCTCCTCCTTGTCCTCGATCAACGGTTCCTCATCCTCGTCGAACAGCTCGAACCAGCAGTCCTCGCAGTACTGGGCGATCGCCTCCCGCGCGCCCTTCAACGTCCTGTTGAGGAACACCAAAACCCCAAGTCGGTGGTGGATGGTCACGACGCACAGCTTCAGCGTACTCGCACTCGGCACCTTGCTCATCTCACCTCCCTAATGCCCGCCGGCCGCCATCTGGAGCGAGCCGTCGAGCGTCGCCTCAGCCTCCTCTTCCTGAAGGAAAGCCCGCCTCGTCAAAGCCACAGCGCGGTTCAGGCGCCGGCGTCTGTCCTTGGTGAACCTCGAGGCTTTCCAATGCTGGAGGAAGGCACTTGGTGTCTTCCAATGGTAGTACCCGGTCTCCCCACAGAACTTCATGCCGATGAACACCTGTTCCAACTGCTGCACGTCCTTCACCCCACCCGGGTAATCCGAGTCGTAATGTCGACCATCCAGCAGCAGCCACGCGTGGTTCTCCTCGATCTGGGTCCGACAGAGGACACCGCCCACCAACCGCTGCGCGCCCATGGCCCACAGCCAGCAGTGCCCGTAGTTGATCAGGTCCTTGCTGATCCCGAACGCCTGCTGGAAGTACTTGGTGTACAGCCTGAGGCCCTCGCGGACTTCCATGATTCTCACGTCCTCTTGTGCGCGGCGATCCAGGCATCAACTTCGTCGGGGTCCTTGCAGGTTGCCAGCTGCCTGCCCGGGTTCACTGCGTTGATCATCGGGTGTTCGGCCCCGATCTTGTCCACGTGCTTCCACAAGTTGCAGATGCGGAAGGTGGAGTCCTCCTCGTTCCACCGCACCCAGTAGCCCATCAGCGCCCAGCGCAGGAAGTCCATCTCGATGCCGGCCTCATGCGTCTCCTCCTTCGGCGCGATGGTGCGAAGTGCGCAGACGACCTCCCGGCGCGAGAGGACGAGATGAGACTCACCACGTGGGGCCTCCAACCCACGCACCGCGTCCACCGCCGCCTTCCTGCAGTCCTCCCATCCGCGCTGGTAGGGAGTCACGGGTGTCGTTTCCGCTTTGCCGCTCTTCGCCTTGAAACATTCGGCCTCGGCCACGAGACTCGGATCGAACGTCAGACCTGCTGCGATCGTCCGCTTCTCGCAGTCCTTCTTGTACGCGCATTCACCGCACGTCGACATCATGTCCCCCCTTCCTTGCGCTTGCCTGCCTCGTGCAAGGTCAACGCCACGCGCTCCAACGGGTTCGCGTCAAGGTGATCTTCCTCGATTGCCTTGTCCAACTCGGTCTCGTAGAACCGCACCAGCTCCTCGCAGAGAGCGCGGAGGTACACGGGAACGACACGACGGAGCGTGACGAGATCCCCGCGCCAGAGGTCCGACACCTCGACGTTGTTAGCAATCGGCGCCCCACGGTCGAAGGTCAGGGTCAGCCGGGTCGGCAGTGCGTCGCGTTGGATCTGCATCACTTCGCCCCTTTCGCCCGGCGCTCGGCTGCGAGGCAGGCGGCACACGGACGCACCTCGCCGTTTCTGCTCGTTCGCAACCACCGGTTGAATCGTCCGCAGTATCGGCCAGACTTCCCGGTACGCTCGTCGGTGCGTCCCCATTGGGCATCGCACCCGAAACGCAGTCTGCCACCGGCACAAGGGCGCTTCACCCTCACACGCACCGAGCCGTCCATGATCGCTACGTTCATCGCTGGCCCTCCTTCACGACGGCGCGGGCTACGTTGCGCCACACGTTGCGCCGATCCTCGGACAGCGCGACCCACATTCCGATCCCGTGGTAGGCGTCGCACGCGGCCTCGGCTTTGTCGTCGGCGTGTAGGGCCACCTCCGCCTCTTCCTTGGCGGGAGGGGCGGAGAGTGGCTTCTCTCCGCGCCACGTCAGCCCGGCCTCAAGGTTCGTGATCCCGGCGTACAACTGCGCCGCTGGCAGCACCCGTCCGGCGAGGTTGTGGATGCCATCCCGAAGTCGAGCGTAGTCCGCGTAGTCGTCGCAGGCGCGTGTCTCCCCCGCGGCCTCCGTCGCCTTGGGCACGTCTTTCAAAGCGTCCATCGCCTTCACAGTGCGGACTACACGACGCCACACATCCCGCTCTGTTTCAGTAAGCATCCCCCATGAGGTGCGCGGACAATTACCGGACTCCACATATGAGAGGAACGCGGCCCGCGCCACAACTTCCGCCTCGGAGGATGTCGGGGGAGATGGTCTTGCTGATTCTCCCACGACGCCGATCTCGCCTGGGTCATCGCCATACTGGACGCTGAGTGAGGCTCCGCAGCACGGGCAATGCACCTCCGCAATCACCTCGCCTGGTTCGTGGCCGTCCTCTTGGCAGAAGCACTCGATCTCTTCGTCCTCCGTCGCCTTGGGCGCGAGGGCGGCACGGGCGATGCTGACGCACCGACACCGCGCCTCGCCTTCATCCGTCGCCGCAATCTCCCGCAGCGCCTTCTCCGCACGGGTGGCGCTGGACTCGGCGGAGGTAGCACGAGCAAGGGCCCTGTCGAGCGATTGCGTCCAGCCCTCCGCTTCTGCACCCTCGCAACTGAGGTGGTGAACGCGACGCAACAGGGTGTCGGCTTTCTCGGCTTCGACGTCACGCCGTCGCACCGCCTCGTCCAGCTTCCGCCGCAGGTCGGCGTTGGCGGCTTCCAACTCGGAGATGAGCACGTGATCCTCGCGCTCGTGAGCCTGCGCGTATGCCTTGTCTCGCTCGGCCTCCAACGCGGAGCGGGGAACGAAGTCCTCGCAGGCGTCGAGCGTCGGGTCAAACGGCGAATCGGGACAGCGCGGACCCTTGGTGCATTCCACGTCACCGCAATCTCTGCATTTCGGCATCTCTACACGCCTCCCTCTTGTGTGAACGTGGCGGCGCTGGCAGACAAGTCGGCATCGCGGGCGGAGAGTCGCCGGATCTCGGCTCTCAGCTCCCTGAGTCTTCCGGCGATCTGTGCCCTCTCGTCATGCACCGCTTTCCTCTTGGCGGATTCCCTGCGCGATCCGGTAGGGTCGCAATCGGCGCACCCCTTGCAGTACCCGACACACACCGGGGGATCCTCGGTCCACGTCATTTCACGAATGGCACCGGGCTTGCCCGGCTTTCCACCGCATCCCCATTCTCTTCCGTCCATCATCCCACACTCCCTTCGCGTCTCATTCTTCCTCCTCCTCGACGCACGTGTACACGTAATCGAAGTCCCCGATGCCGACGGCCGCCAACTCCGATTCGCTGATGACGTCTGTGAACTTCTCCCCTCGACCGCCTTCGTCGTGCTCGAAGGCCAGCACCGGCCGCCACCGGTTGCCCGCGGGGTCCTCGAACACGTCGTCCACGTCGTCGTCGACCAGCTTCAGGCGGTCCTCGACGAACATCGACGCGGTCAGGGTCACGGTCACCCAGCGTCCTTTCGACTCAGCCATGTCCGCTCCTCAGTTCTGCACGCACCTGTTCATGCCACTCCTTGTCCCTCTGCCTGAGGCGCCTGTTGAACCTCCGATTCAGGGTGACGATCGACGCATTTCCCAAGACCATCAGACCGAAGACCGTGATGCCGAGCCACAGCTGCTTCAACCCAGCGGCGACCTCCAGCAAGCACAGCCCGATGATCAGTACAGCCAGCGCTGCGTTCAACGAGCGCTCCGTACCGTCGTCCAACTCCCGCATGATCCCAGCGGTGTGCTCTTCCAGCCGGCGCTCCCAATCACCGTCACGCATGTCTCACTTCCTCCTCTGGAGCTTCTTCACCGCCGCGGCCAGCTCCTTGACCTTCAGGTTGTGGATCTCGATGGCCCTTCCGAAATCCTCGAGCTTGCACTTCCCATCGATCACCTTCTCCGCCAGCTTGAGCAGCTCCACTCTCGTGAGCACCACGCCGGAGACCGCCGAGCAGTGGGTGAGGTGGGCGGCGGCCTGGCCGCCGGTGTCGAACGGCTTGTCGCATCGGGGGCAGTGGTACTTGCCATCTGCTTGCAGCAGGTGCTGGCCCCCCTTCCTCGGTGCCGCCGCGTGCCCCTTGATGATGGCTACCAGCTCGTCCACCTTGGCCCAGGGCCACGACCACTTGTTGTTCCACCCCGACTGCTCGCCTCCCGGCAGCTTCCCTGCGTTCAGCAGGCGCTGCACCATGTCCCTCTTCGCACCGGACAAGGCGACCAGCGTGGTGACCGTGGCTCTCGCCGGAGGCTCTTCCAACTTGTGCGCCTGAGCCTCTGCAAAGCGCATGAGCTCCTGCTGCTTCTCCTTCGAGAATGGGCCGCACACCTCGTCGATGAACAGGACGTCACCGGGCTTCGCTTCGGGCACCTCAGTCGACTGCAGCTCCTCGTGCTTGGCCACCTCTTCCGGTGTCGGATCCTTCTGGAACGCCAGCTGCTCGGCCAGCGGCAGCGGCTCGCTGTTCATCTTGGTGGATCCGTAGGGTACGGGCTCCGCTACCCAGTCCACCAGCTTGAGGCACTCGTCCTTCAGCATGAGCGCCTGGGCGATGACCCGCTTCTCCACGATGGAGTCCGTGTGGTCCTTCACCCAGCCGTTCAGCAGCACCACCTGGTCGAGGCCGTTGCTGGTCGGTGCGCGGAACCCGAAGAACCTGCAGTCCGCTTCCTTGAACGACCACAGACCCTTCCCGTCCTTCGTCAGCGGCGCCAACCGGAAGTGGCTGGCGGCCTTTGTCAGGCCTTCGCTGCACACCTGGCGGAAGACGTGGTTGAACCGCCCACGGATGGTCTCCGTCATCTTCTGCCTGAAGTCACGCGCCGGGCTCCTGCGGTTAGGACGCACGTAGACGAGGATCTTCCCCTTCTCCCCTGCGCGCACGGACTCGAGTACGCCTCTGTTGTCAGTCATCACGCGCCTCGCTAACTTCGCAACCACGCCACGTTAGATCAACAATGGTCCGTGAAGCATGGTCGTCGGGGCTAGTCTCCCGCGCTTCATACGGCCAGTAGCAGCAGTAGCCCTTGTGCCCCGTGCCCTGCACAACGTCGCAGAACCCGCACGTCCCGCATGTCCCAGCGCGCCTCTTGGGCTTGTCGAACAGGCGCTGCAGATTCTCGGTGAGCAAAGTGAAGCACCACAACGTAGCAACAAAAAGCAGGACCCAAACAGCAGATTCCATCTCTTCCTCCTCAGCGGCTCACGTGGAGACGGGCCAGCGGGTGCTTCTGACACCCCGCGAAGATCCTCCGCAGGAATTCACGAGCGGACTCGAAAACCCCCCAGCCGTTCTTGGGGTTCATCGCTTCGTACTGCACGCGGTTCATCTCGTTGTCCATGTGCCCCATGGCGCGCGCCAAGATCTCGACGCACTCCCCACACGGCTTCCCGTCGAGGTCACCCAGCCACATCTCCGGCTCGTTGAACGTACCGGGGATGGCGCACGCCCACATCCGTGAACAGTTCGAGGTGTAGTTGCCGGCGTCGAACGCCTCAGCCTCCTCGCCGGCACCGGTATCAATGTATCCGCCTACATTGTGGCTCATCTCACCCTCCTGAACTCGTCGCATCCCCGCCCACCACCGGGGTGCGACCGGATGCGCTCGAGTACCTTGTGGCCAGCCACCAAGGATCGAACGATTCCCCTAACCACAATCTGGTTCATCCACACCGCGCGCTTCGGACCCATGGCTGCGGTGATCTCCTTGAACGTGCGCCACTCCGTACGAGACAGCACACCCAACACATGCTTCTTCGTCCACGCCGCCCACTCGGGGGGCGGGTTCGCGTCGTGCTCAGCCATCTCAGCCTCTCTCCAACAGTACGATAGGGACGACGGTCCCCGGCGTGTCCCCCTCGAAGCAGAGGTGGTCCTCGGCGTCATCTTGTTGCTCGTGCGGCCCACAGTTGGGCTCCATTCCCTTCCACTCGTCCAGCTTGGCGTATGTCATTGCGCAATGCTCTGGCTCTAGATCGGTAACCCCCAGTTCGTAGCTGCGCACCATGACTCTCGTGTCCGGTGGACACGTCTGGAGGAACTCGATCAGCTCCTTGACCATCATTGGTCCTTCCTTTTCGCGAAGGCACTGGGTGACTCGACCCAGCACGTCTGCCCGTAACAGGTATCCGGGAATCCGGGTTCCAGGTCACAGCTTCCATGATCTCCGCAGGTCGAGCACCGACGATTCTCCACTTCCCTCTCCACCAAGCACCCCTCCTTCGGTTCAATGGCGAGGAACGGCTTCCTCCTGTTGATCCATAACATCGCTGCCGCAATCACAACTCCGGCGAAAAGCGAACCGAGAATGAAGCTCGGAAGCCACCCCATCTCATCACCTCCCATCGGGCGGGAAAAGGCGGTCGGCCTCGGTCGGCCATATCCGTAGACATGCGTTGCGAGGCGATGTGTCGAACCTGTTTCCTGCGGCGTGTTCCCGGCAGTACAGACGCTTCAGTTCGTCCCGTTGCGCTTCAAGCTCGGCAACGCAGGCTAGGGCGGCGTCCCGCTCTTCCCGTGCGTCGTCGCGTTCGCTCTCCGCCCTGCTCCACTTCTCGACCATCGCATCATGATCCGTCTCGGTCTGGTCCAGCTTTGCCTCAAGCTCGGAAACGCGGGCCAGGGCGGCGTCACGCGCCTTGATAGTCGCTGTGTGCGCGTCATATTCGCGCTTCCACTCATCTTCCAAGTCATTGCGCCGTCGGACAGCAGCGGCAAGGTCGGCCTCGGCCTTCGTCGCGCGCTCGGCCAGCGCCGCCATGCGCTGCTCTCCGATCTCGTGTAGGCGGCGAGCCTCGGCAAGGGCGGCCTCAGCCTCGGTGGCACGAGCCTTCCACTTGTGGTTGTCCTGCCGCCATTCATCGCGGTCCGCGACCATCTTCATGCGTTCGGCGTAGTCCGTGTCGGCCGCAGCTTCGTACTCCGCAGCCCTCTTGTTCGCCGCTTCGAGATCGACTCGGAGGGCACGGATCTCGGTGTCCTTCTCTCTGCACCGCTCCTCGTCCCTCGTCAGGGGGTCAGCCATGGTCTTCTCCCTTCGCTGTGGGTTCCTTCGCTGTGGGTTGGTGGGGCACCACTCGTACGTCGATCACGATGGTCCGGTACCCACCGATCTCAGGGCTCCACGGCATGAACAACGACGGTATCGCACATCCGAACATGGACTGCTGCTCAGGTGTTCCTCTCAACTCCGTTCGCTTGCGAAACGGGTGCTCGTGCCGCATCAGCTTCAGCGCCGGCAGCTCGTCCTCGTAATCCCATATCGTGCGCCACACGTCGTCTGTTCCAGGACCCTCCAGCGTGTCCATGGACCCGTCATCGTGCGTCACCTCGATCCTCACTGCCTTCCTCTCAATCCTCACTGCCTTCCTCTCAGCCATCGTTCTCCCTCTTCAGCTCGATACCCGCCATGTTGATGAACACGCGGAATGCGAGCTCAGCGGCGGCCGCGAACGCGTTTGCTGCCGGCCAGCAGATGGACGCCATGCCCTTGACCTCGGGGTCCGTGGAATCGACAGTCAACGCTAGATCCTTGAACTTCGCGGACGCAATGTCGCTGACCATCTGGAGATTCATGGCGATCTCCAGGATGCGGCGCAGAGCCAGCACCCGGTCTTCAGGCCCCATGGCAACATCGTAGAGATCCACCGCAGCGTGCAGGTCCCCCCGCTGCATCCACGCGTAGTACTCGTACAACGCGTCCCTGATGACGGGCGTGCTGTACGCCTTCATAAGGCATCCACCACGCGGATGACCTTGCCGTGGAAGTCGCCCACGTCATGCTGGCGGATCCTGCCCATAGCGTACAAGGAACTGATCATCGCATCCCCGAGCTCCACCATCATCCCGTTCGTCAGTGGCGTGTACTGCTCCCCGTCGATGACGAAGATGGACTGAAAGGTCAACGACAGATCCTTCGGCACGGGGGCGACCGGCTCGTGCATGCCGGTGAGCCCGTTGTACTTCATGGGCACCCCACAAACCCGGCATGTCGGAGGCGTAGCACCGGGACCGGTGCTCACCACCGGGTGCTTGCAGCCCGCCGGTTCCTGAGACGTGACCGGTACGTACCCACGACCGTCGAACTGCATGACCACTCCACAGTACTTGCAGGTCTTCGTTCCGGGACCACCAAGCACCACGGTGTGCTCGCAGGGCACCGGTGCGAGACGCACCGACAGCTTGTCGGCCGCCTCCTTGAGCACATCCAGGTCCTTGCCCACCGACGCCCGCAGCTGTTCCAGCTTCCGGTCGACGGTAGCCGCTCGCTCCTCGGCCTCCCGGATGCGGCGGCGCCACGTGCAGTACGACTCGATGTGGCGCTGGGCTTGGTCGTGGATGACGGTACGCAGGGCCCGGTTGTTCGCCAGGGACAGGTCCAGATCACGAGATACAGAGGTCGCGCGCTCCTCGGCGGCTTCCATCCGCCTCTGGAGTACGTCGTCCACGATATTCTTGATCCTACCTTCGTTCTTCGCCAGCAGCTTCTTCGTCCCGTCGTGCAGATCCTTTTCGCCATTCCACCCGAGCAGGCGAGTCTTGGAGATGCGCTCGGCCTTCTCCAGCGTGTCGAGCACATCCTGGCGTCTATCCTGCGCCCGTCGCTCAGCGATAAGCGCTGACTTCAACTGCGTCTCGAGCTCCGCCACCTTGATATCCCGCTTGTTCAGTTCCTGCAGCAGGTCCTCTGCGCGCTTGCGTGCGTCGTGGTAGGCCGGGGCGTGCACACCACCGAACAGGCCCTGCGCCTCACGCAGCTCAAGCCGCAGCTTGTTCCGCTCCTCGATCAGCTTGAACCGCTCATCCGTGGACGTCTTGTTGTACTTGATCATCGTATCCCGACAGATGAAGGCGGAGCGTGCGGTTCGCCGCCACTGGTCGAGCTCCTTCATCACGCGCTGCGCTTCGGTCACCACGCCGTTTAGCTCGTGGTACTCCGCCGGATCCCTCCCGCTCAGTACCGCCCAGGCCTCTGCATTGCACCAGCGCTCGGCTCGCAACGCGTCGTGCAACCCGTTGTTCGCCCAACACATCGCCCGATACTGATCCCTGAAGTCCTTGTCCTGGACCAGGTCCGTACCCAGTTCGGCTTCCGTCATGGCGGCTGCCCGCTCGTCAGCGTACTTCAAGTCCCCCGGTCCCGGCCCGACGATTGCAATCCACGCCTGGCGCCAGGCCGAACGCTCGAGCTCCGCCTTGGCCAACTTCTCCCTCAGCTCGGCCTCGATGGCGTCCCTCGCCTCCAGGCACTTGAAGGTGGTGTCATAGTCCTCGTACGCCGCCTTCAGCTTCCTGTTCAACCTGGCGACCTGGCTGACCAGCTCTTTCTTGGTACTCCCGCTCATCTCTTCTCCTTTGCCTGTGCATCCTTGGTGCACACCGCGCACACCATCAGCCGCGGGCTCGAACTCGGGCGCCTCTTCCTGGTGACCCACAACTCGTGCCCGCACTCCAATGTGATCAACCAGCGCAGCGCGTTCATGGGGGACTGGCTGACGCTCGCTACCGCCTTGCGCATTCCTTCCTCCTCGACACAGCCACTCGATGACCGGCGTTGCACACGTCCAGGAACGCTGCTAGATCCCGCAGACAGCTGTTGTTGAACTGTGTCAGATCATCCGGCACGAACACGTACTGGCGCCAAGTGCTGCCCCAAGCCACATGCCCCACGAACTCGGGCTCTTTGCTCTTGTTCGTGATGCACCACACCCGCGTCTTGCTCCGTGTCTTGCTCTTTGTGATCTCCTCGGTAGCGAACAGATAGTCACCGATCCTCCGACTCACGGGTTCCTTGCTAGCCATGTCCCTGCTCCCTCCTCAAATCCAGCAGCTCGTTGATGTACATGTCGACCTTCTGGACCGTCGACTTGCGCTCGGAGAACTTGGATCCTTGTTCGGTGATCACGTAGCTCCTGACGGCGTCCGACCACTCCACGATGAACCCTCGCCGCCGCCACTTCTCCTCCCAACTAACCGCGTCGTCGGGCTGGCAAGGATGGTACTCGGCACCCGGTGTCTTCCTGCATTCCTCACACTTCGGTCCGAAATGCTCCAGGTACGTCAGGATCATCCACTCCTCGCGCTCGATATGCACACGGAGCGGACAGTCTTCGGGGTCGATGTTGTACACGAAACCGTAGCGGTGGGTGACCGCGATCTTCAGGCGCTTCGCTTCCTCCTCGTAGCCCGAAAGCATCAGCGCGCCGCGTCCTTGAAGTAGCGACTGCCCTCGGTCAGCCCGGCTTCCACCATCCGCACCGCTCGATCGATCTCCTTGTCAACAGACGGTCCTTCCACCCTGGCGCAAGCCTTCTCCCAGGACAGCCCCAGCTCGATCTCCACTATGTCCTCGCCCTTCAACCGGTCGCTGATGTACATGTACGCTCGCTGGAAGATGCTGTAGCGACGGAACCTGCCCACGACCCTCTCCGAATCCGTGATGTCCGAGGTCTCCACCAAGAACGGCGCCCACTCCTTCTCCGTTCTCGGTAGCGGACCCTCGAAGTGCTTCTCCTCCATCACGGCGTCACCAGCTCCCCGCCGTTGTGCACGTGGAACGTGTCCGCGTACACCGAGCCTTCGACCACCGCCATCTGCACCAGGAGCTTGTCCTTGTACCTGATCACTGTGATACCCCCGCTCTGGGTGTAGGTGCAGACAGGGAAACCCACCGCGGGGTCGTGAATGGTCAACGCGAGGAGCATCAGGTGCCGGGCTTCCTCCGCGATCTGCGCGGCCGTCGGGACCCCCATGCCGCAGGCATCCGGCGTCACGATGGCCCACTTCCAGCCGAAGTGCTTGTAGTAGGGCTCGGCCACCTTCCCGAACTCCTCGGACATCTTGATCTCGCCGTCCGTCAACTGACGAGTAGGCTGTTCACCGTACATCGCACCCTCCTATCGTGAGCACGCCGTCCACGGCGGCCACGACTCTCTCTGCCAGCGCCTCGTTCCCACGGCGCCTGAAGTGCACACCGTCTGCCGTTCGCTCGAGACCCTCGGCCAGCTCCATGCCGTCGATGAAGTACCAGTGGTAGTACTCGGGGTGTGGGCGGCTGGCGATGGCCTCCTCGGTCCACCTGTTCCGCTCCTCCGAGTTGAAGGGACCCACCCACACCAGCTGCGTGTCGTCTCCCGTCAGTAGCTCCGCCAGGAGATGCACCCGGTCCTTGTAGTGCTCCTCGTCGCTGAAGTCGTTGGTCCCCAGCATCACCACGACGATCTCCGGATGGTATCGATCACCCAGCCGATAGCAGCTCTCGTTCAGGCAGTGGCGGGTCGACCACCCGTTGTTCGCCTCGAAGTACGCGGGCTCCCCACGCCCAACGAACACCGCGGTCAACAGCGGGATGAGGCCCTTCAGGATCGAATCACCTACCCACAGCCAGGTCATGCACCATCCAACCTCTCTAGATCCTCCGCGGTCGTCATGTCGATCTGAAGAGCGATGTAGTGCCAGTCGCAAGCACGACAGAAAGCACCGTTCTCCGTGAGATAGGTCTGGTGCCCTGTCGCTCGAAAGTGAGCATCGGCATCCTCCTTTGCCATCTTCAAGGAGCCGAAATCGGTGCCCGCCATGTCTCGTACTCCTTTCCCGCGGCGTCGAGATCGTCCGTCGACCTCATCCGCGGCAAGCTGGTCAGGAACGACTGACCATAGGCTTTCTCCGTCAGCCGCTGGTCCGCCACCACGATCAACCCGTAGTCGGTGGCTGTTCTGATGAGGCGGCCGACACCCTGTCTGAACATCACCACGGCTCTCGGCAGCATCTGCCGGAAGAACGCGTCGGGTGATCGATCATTGAACGCTGCGATCATGGGATCGCTCATGTTGGGGAACGGCAGCTTGTCGATGAACAGGGCCACCAGCGAGTCGCCTGGTACGTCCAGCCCCATCCAGAAGCTGTCGGTGCCCAGCAACACCGACGTCTCGTCCTTCCGGAAGGCGTCGGCCAGCACCGTGCGTGGTGCGTCCTTCTGCTTCATCACCTTCTGCGGCAGTACCCCCAAGCGGTTCGCCACCTCGTTGAGGTTCTTGTAGCTGGTGAACAAGCCCAGCGTGCGGCCGCCGGCGAGCGTGATGAGGCGTCGGAGGATGTCGGCGCTCACCGCGGGGAACTCCTGGACCCTGGGGTCCACCGCCTCCTTGGGCACCACGAACCTGGTACGCGACCAGAAGTCGAAGGGCGTGTCCACGACCAAGCCTTGCGCCGCTGGCGGCACCCCCAGCTCGTCCCGGATGAAGTCCAGGCACCACCCGCCTACGGCCAGCGTGGCACTCGTCAGGACCACGCTGGTGGCCATACCGAACAGGTTCTCCTGAAGGACGCTGGAGACGTTCAGCAGCTTGCCGTGGACAGCCCCCGTCTTCTCTAGCCAGCAGACGACGTTCGAGTCGTTGAGCTTCACGGCTGCCACGATGGCGTCCCTGTGGCGTGCCGCGCCTCTGCGCACCGCACCCCACTTGGCCATCAGCGTCCTGCCACACGCGGTGAGCTCCATCTCGGCCGCCGTCCGCAGTACGTCCTGCAGCGTATCCACCAACGCGTTCGCGTTGACCCAATCTGGACGCCGCAAGTAGTTCTTGTACGACCCGCTGTTCGCGTAGTCCTTCACCTGGTCGAAGAACTGGGCAGCTTCGTAGTTGAGATCCGTAGCCAGCTGATCGTACGACTTGTCGGCCCGCGACAGGTTCCTGGCCAACCGGCTGATGCCGCGCTTGGACGTGGTGAACCCGAAGAACTCGCGGGCGATGTCCGCGGCCTCGTGCGCCTCGTCGATCACCACGTACTTGAAGGGCGGGAGCACCATGTCGTCCCCCGTGCTCATCCTCACGTTCACGTGGGCGAACAGCATGTGCTGGTTCGTGATGACGATGTTCGAGTACTGCGCGCACTCCTTGGACGCCAGATACCCGCAGTCCTCGGCATTCGGACATCTGGGACCCAGGCAGTCGTCCATGCCCGCCGTGAACAGGCTCCACACCCAGCCCTCGGGCTCGAAGTACAGCTCCGCGCGGTCCCCGGTCTTCGTGTCCTTCGCCCAGGCGATGATCTGATTCGCCTGGTCCAGCTGCTCGGGCTTCAGCTTGTTCAGCACCCCTTCCTTCAGCGCGTGGTGCATGTGGTACGGGCAAAGGAAGTTGCTGCGACCCTTCATCAGGTGGAAGGTGAAGGGCTCGGGGAGGATCGACGCAAGCAGCGGTAGATCCTTCTTCACCAACTGCTCTTGGAGCGCGATGTTCGCGGTGGCCACGACCACCCTGTCGTTCGTACTGAGCGCGTGGTGAATCGCAGGCACCAGGTACGCGAGGGACTTGCCGATACCGCAAGGACCCTCGCAAACCAGGTGACCGCCGGCGAACGCGCGGTCCACAGCCTGCGCCATCTGCACCTGTCCCGGTCGCATCTCGTACGCCGGGAACTTCTGCGCCAGAAGTCCCCCGGGACCGAAGACGTTGTTGATGTAGTCACCCACAGATTGGATCCTCCACTTCCGACACTTGCTTCATGCAGCTGCCCAGGTACTCGGCAAACGCGGACAGCGCCTGCACCTTGGCCTCGACGAGGTCCTTGCACCCAGAGTTTCGGGCGACGCCTACGCCACAAGGAACCACAGCACGCACCTCGTAGTGCCATCGCTCTCCGATAGGGGCGTCCCAGCACGACAGCCGGAAGATCCCGATGTCGAGGTAGTGCACCCTCCCACCGTCGAACACCCACCGGCGCTTCTTCTCGGCTTCCGCCTTCCTACGGTCCTTGGCCTTCATCTCACCCCTCCTCAGGTCGTCCCCCCTCCTCAGGTCAAAAGCTAGCTGTGAGAGCTCGTAGTCGACGTCATTCCAGGTGTACTTGGGGTCGATGTGGTAGAAGTGTCCGTTGCAGTTGTCGTCCTCGCACAAGTAGAGCATTCCACGCATCACGAGGCGGTCCAACTGCTCCGTAGTGAGCTCCAGATCCTCGCCGTTCTCAAGAAGCGTGGCTACCTTGTCCGGCATGTCACCACGTCCACAGGACGCTGCCCGGCCGCGTGTTGGCGTGCCGCACACCTCGGTTGACCTGTGGCTTGAACGGACAATCAACAGTACACGAAGCGTCGGTGCACGAAGGATGGATCATGCAACGCTCCACCTGTCCCGGTGCGTAGCGGGGCTTGGGGTTCTTCGCAAACGATCCGTAGCAGAAGCGGTAGTAGTCGTTCACCATCCCGTGCGAGACCTCAGCGTCTCCCGCCAGGACGTCCGTGCGCAACACACGTTGGCACGTGACGTTGAGATACCGCTGACGCCGCCTCTCGACCAGGTGGTGTACGGGGGTGTTCCCCATGGCGTACACCAACTGCCGCGCGAAGATCCGAACGCGTCCCGCGTGCGTCTTCAGCGCATCACGGACGTGGGGGTCGTACCCGGACTCGGCCAACGACTCAAAGCACTCTTCGACCAGATCAAACAGCTTTTCCATCTACAGCTCCGTTCCATGCGTACTGAAGTACGCCAGCTTGACCACCTTGGCCGCCCTGTGCAGCCGCGACTCGAGCGATTGGGCAGCCGACCGGCCGTCGCACGACACCGTGCTCACCAGCATCACCGGTCGACGGCCACGGGTGTACTTGGCTCCCTTGCCTGCGTTGTGCTGATCCACGCGACGCTCCACGTCGTTGGTCACGCCGGTGTAGTAGGTACCATCGGCGCATTCGAGCAAGTAGACGAACCAGGTGTCGTCCATTGCTCACGCCAAGTCCCGGGAGTCTCCGATCCACGCACCCTTCACGCCAGTCCCCCGAACGTCAAACTCCAGGCCCACAGGATCCTTGCACCGGGACACGCGGATACGACCCGTCAACCTGGAGTAGGTGTCCGGGGGAATGTGCGCAACGAGATCCCGGACAATCCGAATGACTGCCGCCACACGCTGTGGATGGTCACCTTCCACCAGGTTCGGGACGTCGGCCGCGACCTCGGCGAACTTCACGAGCGCGTCGTTGAACTGACCCCGGATCGCAGCCCGATGCTCCTTCTTGGACCGATCGACATCCTGAACGAGGGTCCCGATGGTCGTCGAGATCGAGGGCGTCGACAGGCGTCGAATGTCATCCAGCGCTTCGTGCAGCTGGCGGACGATCTCCATACGATCGGGCTCCGTGAACCGGAGGCGCGGAGTCACCGGGAGGACGTAGTGGTTCGCCAACCGACGAAGGTCGATATCGTAGAACCGGCAGTCGCCGCTGACCGAAACTGAACTGCTGTCGCTCATCGCCCACTTCCTTTCATCGCGGTGGCCCCCACAGCACCGATCCTTCGTGCCTCCGCTGGTGTGAGGATCATAACTATGCTGTACCGCTTGGCGACCTTATCCAACGCCGCCCCTCGCGACTCGGCATCGATCACCTTGACCTTCTTGAGCAGGAGATTTCCACTGTAGATGCACGCCACGAAGTTCTTCTTCATCGTCGTCTCCTTCCCTTCATCTGGCCTTCCACCAGACTCTCGACCGTCGGCTCGTCGATGGCGCCCATCGATGAAGCCGCCAACAGCATCGAGGTGAGCGCCATCTTGCCGGACACGGAGTGCTTCTTCGGCTCCTCCTTCTTGACCAACGGAAGATCACGGATGTACCCGGTCTTCCCGCAGTCCGCGCAACACCACACTTCGTTCCCGCTCTTGGTCAGGTCCACCGGCATGCTCCTCGCGCTCAGCGCTGTGGACTTGCAGCGGACGCACTCCTTCACCCTGTTGTTGAACAGGAAGTTTAGGTCCTGGTCACTCACCTTGGCACCTCCGGGTTCTCCACGCACGTCGTACTCCACCAAGGGGTCTCGCTCATCACGTGCGGTTCGTCATCGCCGGGGTAGAACTGCATGAGATCCCCATCGTCGTCCTTCCTGACGAAAACGGGCCATACGTGGAATCCGTCAGACCCCCAATAGCAACCAGGGTTCGCGGGCGGGGTGCGGAGCCATTCAACAATCATCAGGTTCCTCCGGCGCTTCCATCGGGCTCTCCGACCACCATGAGATGTCGAGAGGGTTGATCCGACCGCCAAGGGGGGTGAACATGCGTGCCTCCCCGTCACATATAGTGACCTCAGCCACCTGCATGCTCCCCGTATCCCGGTCCACCAGCCAGTAGTGGCCGGCGGTCGTCGGCTGCTTCCTGGTCCAGCCCATGGGCTTGGTAAGATCACGGATGATACCATCCGCGATCTGCTCAGTGAGGTCGATGGTACAGGTCTCCAGATGCAGGTGCAGGTACTCACGCAGGACTACACGCCTACGATCCTTGTTGTCCAGCGCATCCACCCGGATGACGAGCGAGTCCCCCGTGCTCCTGAACTCCGTATGTGGGTCACGAAGACCCCAGATCTTCTGCATGAACGCGCTGTAGTTGAAGCCCCTCATGTAGTCTTCGGCCCTTCCGGAACAACGACAGGCTTCGTGCTCCACCAACGGTAGTAGCACAGGGGCTCCTCGCACTCGTTACCGAATTCGTCAGCCTCCCCCACGCTCCCGACATACTCCACACGCACCAAGCGAGGCCTGCTGTTCCCAACCGTGGCCCAGTACACCCCGTCAACGGTCGGTGGTGTCTTCGTCCACACCACGTGCTGCTGGTGGTACAGATCTAGCGCCAGCTTCAGGCCTCGAACGGTACCCTCCCTGATCGCTGGAATCCGCTGGAACTCCACACCACTGATGTAGTCGGATCCCTCGTCACCCCGTCTCGCCACCACCGTTACCAGGCTGCTACTTCCCTCATAGTCGAGGTACAGATCCGCGTTCCCGGGAGGGTCCTGCTCCTCGTCCACGAATCTCCCCAAGAACACGCAGTGGTCGCAGTCGTGTTGGAACTGCGGCTTATCCATCGATCACTTCCTCCTTGTGCTCCTCGAGCATGGGCAGCAGTTGCGGGGCGTTCTTCCCGAAGAACCGCTCGGACATCCTGGTCTTCAGCGCGTCGCCGACCGTCGTGTGGCCGTCGACCATGATGAAGGCCAAGAACTCATCGTCCACACTTGAGATCCCGGAGTCCACCGCCTCCAGCTTCGCCTTGACCACGAGCGCCAGGCACCGCCACATCTGGCGGGTGCCCTTCTCCCTCAACTCGGCGGCCACCGCCGGGTGTCGCGCACGACCCTGGGGTGTGGTGACGTAGTCCTCGATGGGCGGCAGCTTGATGGAGATCCTGATGGAGCGCCCGGCCATCGTGAACCCGACGATGCCCTTGAGCGGGGTCTCCGCGAAGATGAAGTTCTCGGCGCCGTACCTGGTCACTGTCTTCTTGATCTCGGAGATAGACCGGTCGGCGCTCACCTGGGTGTTGCTGGCGTAGCGCATGCGTCTCCCTTCTGCATGGTCGAAACCATTACATCCTTTAGGTCCGTCGTCAATGGACGTTATTCGGGGAGCAGCGCGGCGCGCACAGCCTGCATGCGGGATTCCATGATCTCAGCGACCTTCTTCTCGACCCGCTGGTTCACGACGTACTCGATCTCGTTCTCAACGTAGTCCTCGACCGCCTGCTGAATGGTCACCATCAGATCGGCCAGAGGTCCGTTGTACTTCTCCTCAACCTCCGGTGCCCGGGTGATGGTACGTGCAGACGGCACAACCGACGGCCCGATCTTCACCTTCAGGTCATGAGCGAGCGCCTTGCTGGATTTCCTCGACCCGTAGAAGATGGGTGCCCGACCGCCGTGGTCTCCCGGTGACCCCTTCCGCCTATTGATCACACCATCCTTGGCCAAGCCGTCCAGCAGCCCACGGACGTCGTCCGCCCCAACCTTGAGCGCGGCACCCACCTCGGCGGTCGAGAGTTCGTTCCCCCCTTTCACCAGGACCTTCATCACATCTTCGCGCGTCAACCCCTGCTTGTTCTTCATCATCTCCTCTTCCTCTCCCTCGAGTCCTAGCCCGAGGCGCAGATGGTGTACGCATGCCGCGTACTCGTCGTTGTCCTCTACCTTGTAGCACTGAACAGGCGGCTTCCGGTTCATCCACTGCCGCACCAGCTTGCCCAACCGGCTCTTGGAACTCGGCATCGCCCCCTGGGTCCAGCGATCGATGCGTGTCTTCTCGATCGTGCGGGTCATCGGCTTGTCGACGGTACCGACACCCCCACGACTGGACTGGCCGAACAGCCGGATCAGCTCCATCTCCTCCGCGATCACCTCCGGTTCGCGGAGCACGTTGTAGTCACGAGCGACGGTCATAGCCAACCGTCTCATGGTTCTAGAAGAGCGTCAACCGTTACCGTCCAGGAAGTCGACCACTTCGTCCCAACGCTTCGCAGCATCCATCAGCTGGGCACGGTGCGCCTCCTGCTCGTCCAGGGCGGTCGTCCACCGATCCTCATCCCGGTGCTCCTTGACCTTCGACTCGATGAGGTCGGACATGACCTGGGGATCGAGAGCATCCAGCTCCCACGACTCGTCGCCGTACTCCTCCTCATAGCTGTCGAAGCGACTGTCGGTAACTTTGGCAGGGTTCGGTGGCGGATGGTACTCATCGATCTGGTCCATGTTGAGCGCGATGCGATGGACCTCGACCGACGACTCGAACAGCGCCAGGCGATCGGTGATGTCTCGAGTCATGTCGATGCCGCTGGGGTCGTGGTCCCCCAGGTGCAGGATGATGGTCTTCTGTCCATGGTTCTCCACCTGCAGCAGCCGGCGGGCGCTGCTCCACATCTCGGACTGGCTGGTGTAGCCCCTACACGACAGGTACGGCACGTACAGCTTGCTGCACACCTGGCCCACGATGCCCGCCAACGCTTCCTTCTCGACCCACACGTAGACCCTGTTGTCCTGCGTCAGCCACAGGTCCCGCTTGTAGCTGGCGGCGGCACTCCGGATGATGTCCGCCGGGTCGTCCCACGCCGGGGGCGTGACCGTCTCCCGCGTGCGGTCCTCGATCGCGTTCCAGTCGATCAACCCAGCCATGCGCCCGTCGTTGATGATGCCGCCCAGCCGCTTGTAGGACTTGATGGTATTGGGGATCAACGCACGGGACACGAACGCGTAGTACAACTGGCGGAGGGTCAGGCTGAACCCCTTCTTGGTGTACTCGTTGATGATCTTCTCGGCCTGCACGAGGATGGCCAGGGCATCCGCCCCGAACTTGTGCTCGACGTACTGGATCTTAGGCACGCTTCCTGCCCTTCTTCACCAGGGGCGCCGCGGGCTGCTTCATCATCGTCCGCCTCGTATCGAGCTCCGCCAGCAGGCTCGTCAGCGCTTCCACCGGCCCCTCTTCCCCTATACGCCGCGGCGCGAGGATTTCCACGAGCTTGTCCAGACGCTGCACATGTTCCCCAATGTCGTCCGGCCAGTGCTGGGTCACCGCGAAGAACAGCTCGGACCACGCACCTTGGGGCACCGCCGGCACCTCGTCCATGACCTTCCGCGCATCGCGGCGTGCCGAATACAACGACAGGAGCGTCTGGTGCTTCTCCTCGTCCAGCGAGCAGCGAACCATGGACGTCGTGAGCCGCAGGTAGATGCTCTTGTCCTCCACGTCCCCGGTCAGCGCGTAGTTCTCCAGCGGCTTGAGGGACTCCGTGATGTTGATCCCGCAGAGGTACCCGTACTGGTTGTGTGCCCCCACCTGCTGCCGGTTGAACATCGCCACACGAAATGCGGCCTCCAGCGGCACGTTGTGCTTGAACGCCCAGTTCGTGATCTCCGGGACCAACGCAGCCAAGGGCTTCTTCCAGAAATGCTTTCCACTCATGGTCTCCTCTTGTCTCCTTTCCGGATCACCAGCCACCGGTCACAGGTGTCAGCGACCCACGTGAGGTACTTGGCGAATCTCGGGTCCCCATTGAACAGCACCTTGAGGCGCTTGAACAGATCAGTCTCCTGCTGCTGGTACCCCGCGTACAGCTTGCAGTGGCGTACCTGCTCCTCGGCGAGAAACGTGGTCAGCGCACAACGCAGCGCGGGCAACCGCGTAGTACGCAGCTCGCGGATGTCCTCCTGGATCGGTTTGATGTCCCCACGATGGCTGTGGTCCTGGTGTGCGGCCAGCCAGTAGCGGACCATGAGCTTCTGCAGCTCGAACGGGTTGTCCATACGCGGGGTGAACAGCTTGACCGCCTGCTCGAGCTCCTTCAGCGTGATCCTAGTCATCGGCCCGGTACCTCCTCAGTGCAGCGAGCAGCCTCGGCGCTGGACCCCCGTCGCCCTCGCCCAGCGACGACGGCCAGCCCTTGCTCTTCGCCCACTCGAACTCCTCCTTGGTCAGCACCGCGGCTACGGTACTGATGTGCATGTCGCCCACCTCACCCTCGGGGCATGCCTCGCTGTAGGCGTTGGCCAACCTGTAGCCGGCCAGCTCGTCCTTGTACACGTCCTCCTCGGGCTCGAGGATCTCCCCATAGATCAGCAGGTACAGGTCCTCGCTCGGCGCCATGTAGTACATGCCGGGCGCCAGCAGCCGCTGGAACTCCTGGATGTTCTTGTCGGCGGCCTCCCGCGCCTCGTTGATGACCGCCACCATCTCGTCGAAGGACCCGCACGGCGTGATACCCATCTACTCCTCCAATCCCACGCGCTTCACCGCGCCGCTGTCCATCCGCTTCAGCTCCTCGGGCTCGATGATACCTTCGCCCGTGCGCGACATGATCTCCACGCACCCCGGCTCGCAATCCTCGAACCCCAACGTCCCCAGAATGTCACAGGCCAGCATCGGACCCTCCCACGTGTCGTCCGGGTCCCTACCGGGACCATCGTCCTCCATCAATCGCCGCAGCAGCACGGCCATCGACCTCGAAGACACCCGGCAGTGGAGCTTGGTGCATAGCACGCGCTCCCCGACCATCCGCGGTACCCACTCGTAGCTGTCCACGTCCTCGATGTAGCAGGCCTCCAGGTGGCTGTCGATGCCTACATTCACGCAGCGGATGACCGCCGGTACGCCTTCCCCCACCAGCTGCATGGGGTAGAAGCCGCCACACTGCTCGTCGACCGCCTTCTCGATCTCGGACGCCTTCAACTTGTCGCTCATTTCTTCTGATCCTCCACCGCGGCCTTCGCTTCGCGCACCGCCTCGACGTAGTCCTTGTCGAGGGTGAGGTGGCTGATCTGTTCGGCGAACAGCTTGCAGATGGCGTGGTGGTTCTTCCACTCGGTACCCTCGCTGTTGGCCCGGGCTTCATCACAGATGGCTTCCATGGCCCTGGCAAACGAGAATACGATCCCCGATAGGTTGCACGCGCTCTGCGAGTCCAGCGCCTCCTGGTAGTACTGGGGGTCGATCATCTCTGCTTCCTCTCCTTCTCGTACGCCCGCCGGCGAACGGCCTTCCGCTTCTTCTTGGGCATCGTGACCGCCAACAACTGGTCTTCGGCCTTGCGTGCCTCACGCATCGCCCACTCGAGGTCCTCACGCGTCGGCTCGTACAGAGGCTCTCTGTTCTTCTCCCATGGCCCAGGCGCCCACACGCGCCCGTTGTACGACAGGGTGGCCACTTCCACCCCATGGTCGTCGACCAGCACGCATTGCCCCAAGTTGCCGCCACCCAGGTTCTCGAACTCGATCCACTTGCGGAGCTGCCTGGCCGCCTGCGAAAAGTCAGCGACCTCCACCCGCAGGTCTGCGCACAGCGGAGCGAACTGCCCGAAGTCGGGGTTGCCCACGCACTCGGCGAACAGCCGGTAGGGCCCGGGTGGGACGCTCACGTCTCCTCCGGCCACGTGATGTCGTCGCATGTGATCACCATATACGTACCGAAGTCCGGTGTGACCTCCGAGCCCACATCGTAGTAGAGACCCTTGAGGTTGATGGCGCGCGTGTCCAGCAACACCGAGAGCTTCTCGAGCTGCTTGAGGGTCACGCTCTCCGACTTCACCGTGAACTCAAGGTGCACACCATCGAGGTGCACACCCTCGATCTTCCCGAAGATCTTCTCGATCTCCTTCATTTGCCCTCCCTGTGCACTCGCATCAGCTCGTCGATGCCCTCGGGTGCCAGCTGCTCCAGACACGCGACGGCCACCGCCGCCACCTGCACCATCTCCAGACAGAAGTCCAGGAGGCTGAACTTGTCACGCTGCGCGAAGTAGTAGGCCCACTTCGCTTCTTCCACCTCCTCTTCTAACGTCCGCATCCAACGGGCTGGGGAGCGCTGGCTCTGCTGCGCCAGTGGCCCCCACTTGTGGTCCTGGTACCCGCGCTCGATGTTCACCGCGCGCATCACCTGGTGGAAGCGGCTCAACCCGCGCCTGTTGCGCGCTCGTCGAATCTCGCTATCCAGCTCAGACAGGCCTATCCACCGCTGGAGGGGGATGATCCCGAACTGCTCGTCGATCCACCTACGCTCCACTACCCACCTCCCATGCACGACACGATGTCCGGCCACAGGAAGATGATGAGGGCAGCTGTCCCGATGGCGCAGAGGGTGATTGCCGTATCCCAGCGCACCTTGATCACCCCTGGTCTCCGTACACGCAGACCCGCGCCCCGCCCTTGGGCAGTGGCGTGATCTCCGCGGTGCACTTCAGGTACTTCAGGATGGCGGCCCTCAGCACCGACTCGTCGTGCATCGACAACTCCGTCAGCTTCACGTTGATCGGCAACGAGGTGTCCGACGGCTCACGACCCAGCCAGCGGTACGCCGTCAGCAGCTCGTCGTCGGTGTACCCGTAGAACGTGCTCTTCTTGCCCATCACTCCCCTCCCCAATGCTTCCGGTACTTGTACGGAACCGGGTACAGCGTGTTGATTTCATCACGCTCCTCGTTCGGGCCGTCGGGCACCATCGATACCGCCGGCTTCTTGTTCCTGGGCTTCCTGCGCAGCTTGACGGCCTCCACCTCGGTCGATGGCACGTAGTCATCACTGCCCTTCCCTCGTATCAGAATGAAGCGGTCGTTCTCCAGATGGGTGTCGGCCAAGCGCGGATCGCTCTGGCGGATGTCCTCCTCGACATCGCACGCATGGGTACCTGCGGGAGCTTCAACCAAGAACGTGACCTCTCGAACCTCGCTCACCGTGACCTTGAAGTAGCTCTTGCTCATTCCTTCACCTTCTTCTTGATCCCCAGCAGCTTCTTCGCCGCGCGCTCGACCTTGAGGTACTTCCGCGCGGCACGCAGCTCGTGCTCCCGTACGTGCCCGTTGTCCATCACGGTCACGGTCGGGCGCTCGGAGTCATCCGACATCTGTTCGATGACCACTTCGCCGTCCGATGCGTAGAGGTGGGCCTCGAACATCCCTGGCTGGCTGCCGCCGTGGTAGGAAAGGAAGGGGATGCCCTGGCCGCGCAGCTGGCGCAACTCGCTAGCGTTCCCATAGTTCGCCTGCTCGCAACTCAACTCGATCCACGGGTCGCCCTCGTCCTCCGGCTGGATGTACCCCATGTCCTCGAACACCTTGCGATCCTTCTTCAGACACGTGACGCGCGACCACACCCACTCGCTCATGTTTCCTCCTCTCGAAGCAGCACCGACCCCAGGGCGTCCAGCTCGTTCAACAGCCGGTTCGCCCCCTCACCGCGGTACCCGTAGAGCCGGTCCATCGCCAGTGCGTAGCGCTCTTCCTTGATCTCCTGACTCCCGCCTTCCATGACCCAGGTCGGGAGGTCCGCCATCGGAACGTCAAGGATGTTGATCGGGAGCATCACGTTCCCGTCCTTCGTTGCTCATCCACGTCGGTACACCGCTCTTGTACCGCTCGATGATCGACGGCCGAACATCCTCCCAATCGGGTTCCGGTTCGGTCCGCGGGATGAGGGGGCTCACGTAGGCCCCACGGAAACAGCCGGGGCTACCTCCATCGTCGTGGAACGAGATGGCCGGCGCCCAGTATTCGCAACCCGGCGATCCGATGCTGCCCATCGTCTCCACGTCCTCCGACTCCATCTCGCACTCGTTCAAGAACTCCTCGAACTGCTCCAGGGTGAGAATACCGGTCCACTTCCGATGGTGGCCCTTGGTCCACGGGCCCTCCAGGTAGTCGTACTCGTACTGCTCGTCGCCCTCCGTCTCGTCCCAGTTCTCGATATGCGGAGGGGCGTGCCCCTCGATGTTCTCGTCCTCCACGCAGTCGGCAGAGTAGATCACGCTGAACGACCAGCCGGCCATGTCGAGGTCGACCGTCGTCCCATCCTTGCGCACGTGATGCCAGCGCTTGCTCATCCTGTCTTCTTCTCCTCTTCCTTGGACTTGAACGGCCAGAGCTTCACGCTCATGTCGGCTGCCCAGCTCTCCAGCGTCTGGCCCTCGTCGGGGCACGCTTCGGCCCCGCACAGCCCGCAGTAGTAGTGGGCGCCGTCAACATTCTTCTGTTGGATCGGCTCGCTCCCGCATCCGGGACAAACAAAGATCACTTCATCCAGCGGCACACCCTGCTCGTAGGCGTGGCTCCACATCTCCACCGGCGGATGCTCCTTGAGGTAGTACTCGGGCTCACCCCTCCGGATGGTATCCCAGGCCTCCGACGGCTCGCTCGATTCGTAGGCCCAGGCGTGGCGCACATCGTCAGGTCCCGTGCACCCGCCCCAGTTGTCGATGGATACCCTCACCCCCTCCGCAGGCTCGAGCTTCTCGATGACCTTGCGGGCCGGCGCGTGGTTGATGTTCTCGGGCTCATCCCAGTAGTTCCATCTCTGGCACCGCAAGAAGCTGGCGTAGGACTCGATTTCCCACTCGTCCTCATCGGGGCCCGTCGCCCCCTTGTCCCCGTGCTCCAGGAGCTCCTTGAGCTGCTCCAGCCTGTACTTGGCCTCCTTCTCCATGTAGTCGCTCATGAACTCTTCGTCTTCCACGCACGCCTCGCGCACGTCCTTGTGGAACGAGTCCTTGCCCCCGCGGCGGCTACCGAGACCCTTGAATCGCCACAGCGCCGGGTGCTTCTTCATCGTCTCGACCCAGAACTCAAGGGGAACGCCCATCACGTCACCTCCAGGATGTCGTGGTACTTGATCTCCATCACACACGGTTCGCTCGTGGTGCGACCAGCAGGAACCCAAACCAAGAGCACGTCCACGTACCCCGGGGTGTACTCGTACACACCCAACACCTGCCCCGACGCTTCTCCGATCTCGGGGTCCCCCTCTATGGAGGTATCGCGTGACCGGAACTTCACGTGGTCACCAACCGCGACTTCATCCTTGGGCTTGGCCATCAGTCCTCCTCACTGTCCTCGAGATCATGTAGCGTCATCGGTATGCGGTCGAGCGCCGAACACGCGTCCATGTACGCGTCACCCAGATCAATCCACTCGGGGTCTCCCACCGGTAGATAGTGGCCCTTGCGATTGACCAGGACCCCGCCGGTAGCCTCGACGGTCCCCACGAGCTTCTCGAGCGCCGCCAGCGCCTTGCTGTAATCCATCTACTCCTCCATCAACAACGCGATGGACTCGTTGAAGTCTGGGTCCTCACGAGGGTCCTCGACCAGCTTGACCCCATTCCTGTAGGCCACGAGGTCCCCCCACCCTTGGATCCCCTCACACAACTCCACCAGTCGTTCGGAATCGCACTTGTTCTTCGACCAGACCGTCAGCGTCGTCTTGTAGAGACCGTTGCCCATCACTCCACCCGCTCGATGGATCTCACCGACGTGAAGTCGATGCACCTGTCGGGAGTCTGCCGCTCCAGGATGCACTTCACGGCTTGTTCGTAAATCAGCGCGTAGGGAGTGGTAGGTCCTGCTTTGACCTCGCACGGGGCCAAGCACCAGACGTGGTCCTTGTACATGACCGCCACCTCCACCCGGTAGCTCACCGCCCCCGGGCACCCAGCGCATTGGTCGAATAGCGCGTGGTCGCTCATCGCTTCCTCTCCTTCCTGAAACACGGCTTGCATCGCAGGTAGTAGTTGCGGCGCTCGTCGAACCCCAAGCACGTCTTCCACTGACGCGCGGGTCGACCAAGCGCTAGCAACGCGCAGGCCCCAGACTCCCTGATCATCAACGGGCACGTCAACGAACAGTGGCGGGCGTCGATTACCACGATGGGCACTTCGTCGATCACGCGCTTCTGCGTCATGATCCGTACTCCTTCACGCACCCAGCAAGCCGAATGGGCCGACCCACGTCGGCAGACGCCACCCCGGGACCTGAGCGCTGAAATTCCAGCCAACGCCCGCCGAAACACGTACAGCAGTACTTCCCGCTGGCGTCCAACCAGATCGCGCCGCACGACGAATCCCTAGACCAGCTGCAGTACCGGCCCTCGAAGCGCAGGCACGTCAGGATGTCGACCACCTTCTCTGTCATCCCTACTCCTCGTTCCTGGCCTTCCGCTGCATCTCGTACAGGTAGACGTAGTACTCGCCGTTGGTCAGGCGGTACGCCGAGTCGCGCAGGCGCTCGAAGTCCCTCCCCGATACCGGCATCAGCGATTCCCACGCCCCCTCATGGGTGTTCTCGTAGCACACGTCGTACGACTCACGGGACGCCCGCAGCACGACGTCCCTCATCCGGTGATACAGGTTCTCGATCTCGGCCCACCTGGAGCCCAGCTCGATGTACAGGTCGGCCGCCCCCGGCTTGGTGATCCACTCACGCACCCGCGGCCCGATGCCCATCGCCTCCGCTCGCTCCTTCACCGGCAGATACTCCGCGAGCAGCCGCTCGTACTCGACTCGCTTCTCGGCGATCTCCGCTGTCGCCCGCGCCTGGGCCTCAGCGAACCACGCGCCGAACTCCACCTTCTGCGCGTGCATGTTCAACTCGTACTGGCACTGCCGCAGTTGATCATCGTCGTCGGGACACGAGGGCGGTGGTGGGCACCCCGGCTTGCCCTCGCAGGTGTCGAGCTGTTCCTGACATGTCACCAAAGCCGTATCCAGCTCACGCATGTGCGGACCGACCGCGCCCCATCCGGCGCGGCACTCGTTACGCTCGGCCGTCATCACCTTCAGGTCGTTGGTCAACTTGATGTTCACTTCGTTCTTCCAGAGCGCCACCCCTACAGTGGTTACGAGGCCTACCAGGAGGGTGATCATCAGGGTGATGTGGAACTTCCGATCGGTCTTCAAATCCTTGATCTCTTCCTCGAGTACTTCGGTGCGTGCGTTGTCATCCATCTTCGTCCTCCTTCGTCACGCACAGGCAGTCCTTGCCTAGTACGTCGTGTGCGTAGTCCGCGAGTGCGTCGCAAAGGTTCTGGAGCCCCTCCAGCGCTTCTGCCGCCGGCAACCAGTTGAAGACGTCGGGCGCCTCCACCAACTGCCGCTTCTCCAGCGCGCTGACCACCTTGGTCAACCACACACGCTGCTCCCTGAACTCGGGACCGTCGATCTGCTTGAGGGTGTCGTCGGCCGACTTCCACTGCTTGCCGAGAGCCACGCTTCCCTTGATCATCAGCGTAGCCTTGCCGAGGACCTCGTAGTAGGCGTTCGCGTGGGCCAGCGACTCCTTGTCCGCGATCCCAGAGGTGCCGACGACAACGATCGGCGTGAACCCATACGCGCGCAGCGCTTTCTGGCGCACGAGGCGCTTGTTGTACGCCGCGAAGCACCACGCCGTGCCTTCTTCGTCCGCCTCCTGGACCCCGAAGAACGGAGTGCCTTTCGCGGCGAGCTCATCCAACCGGTCAAGCGTGTAGATACTACCCGTGGTCGCGAGCGATGGCGCCCCGGCAATCTCCACGGCTCCCTCCTCCTCGAAACCCGCTTCCGCAAACGCATCCCGGTCCTTCTCCCGACAAGTGATCTTCATCCAGTAGCGATCACCCATCCTTTTCCTCCTGCTGCGCGTAGTGCTCCAGGAAGGCGTGAAACGCGTCGTCCGCCTGCTGGTTCTCGATGTACTCCAAGCACAACGCCAGCAAGAACGTGTCCGACCATTCCTGTCGCTGCTGGATCTGTTCGGCGATCTCTGCTGCCGGCATCTACTCCTCCTTCCCTGCCACCTTGAGCAGCAGCTTCCGCTCGATGGCCGCGGTCTCGATGTGCACGTTCGTGTGCTTCGGACTGCATGTGAACCACGCCATGTCCTCGTACACATCCATCTCGTCAACCTCCGAGCGACCAATGGCCGCTTCCGGAAGCTCGAAGCCGTCGGAGATCTCGATGTACGTGTCGTCGCTATCCGGGAGCACCGCCAAGATGTAGGTCACCTGCTCGTCCGTCAGTCCTTCGCCCTCCAAACTGAAGTACGTGACGAAGTTCTCACCCCAGCACCCGTGGAATCGAGTGCCCTTGGCGCTCTCTAGCCGCACGAACTCCATGCGTGCCAGCAACAGTTCGGCGCGCTCCTTGGTGAGATTCACCAAGGCGTACGCACACCCACATCGGTCCCCGAAGCTATCGGAGGTCTCGCAACTCAGGATGAGCTTCACAGGATCACCAGCGAACCAGGTACTGGGCCCAGCCCGAGGCCCTTCGTGCACGGCCACGTGATCTTCCCATCCGGCCACCGGACACCGAGACGGGTGCCGCAACACCCCTCGAGCTGACAGCGACGGGTGGTGCCCGTCGCCAGCCCATAGCGCTTGCCGCCGCGGGCGTAGACGCGCTTCTGGATCATGTCGAGCCCTTCGCCGTGTTGACCACGCCGCCCACCATCAGCCGCAGGGTCTCCGCGACGTTCTTCGCCTGCGCGCCGTTGACACAGTAGAACTCGAACTTCTCGGTGTGCGCGAGGTCCTCGACCTCTTGCTCGACGTCCGGCGCGTCCTTCTTCATCCCGGATCGGTAGGCCTCGACGTTCAACTTGACCACGACCCGGATGTCGGTCCCCTCACGGATCCGCCCGGGAGTATCGAAGGACTCCCCGCAGTGGTCGCACTCGTACACCTCGTCGCTCGTGTCGTCGTCGATCTCGTCGAGTTTGACGGTCTCGTGGTCCGCGTGGAACTCGTACGAGCCGTTGGGCTCTGCCACGAAGCACCCGGGACGCGCCGTGGGAACCCGAGCGTGCATGATGATGCGCGAACCCCCACAGCTAGGACACCCCATCTCGATCTTGCGCTTGTTGCTCGCCATGTTCGCTCCTTTCAAGACCGGTCCCACGCAGCGGTGTCGACCGGTAATGCTTCACCCTCGTTCCACAGTTCCAGATCTACCTCGTACACGTCGTCCAACCCGAGGCTCTTCTTCTGCTTGTCGGCGGCCGACCAGTCGATGGACGAGAACGGAATGCGGACAACAGCCTTCCCATACCCCTCCCGACTGTCATCCTTGATCTTGACGGTGATCTTCAGGAACTGCTCCTCGTCGAACTTGAAGCACTCCAGGCACCGGTCGACGTCGTTCCCGAAGTCCTCCAACCGGATACAGTCGATCAGTTCCTGGCGCTGGGACGGGAGACCGCCGTGCAACAGGATATGGTCGGGCGCCTGGTGCATCTGGCCGTCTTCTGCCTGGTAGCGCGCCGGCATGAACGACAGAGCACCGAACGCGCTGGAATCGAACACATGGTTCTCGTACACCGCGACGCCCGCCCGGTCCTTCAACCAGGTGGAGAACAGACCGCGGCTTCCCTTTGGCGATTCGTATGGGCGACCGGGGTGCTCAACCACGGTCATCCTCGCGACTCACCATCTCCTGCTGGAACTCCTCGAAGTACGCCTTGTCGTCGGCGCCCTTCGGCAGTTCGACCTTGAGCATGGCTCCGGCGACGTACTCGACGACCAGAGCGGGTCCGGGGCAGATGTGCATGTCCTTCACATCCCCCCAATGCTCGATCATGCTGGTTGCCGTCAACGCCGCCTTGAGCACCCAATCGTGATCCACCTTCGGCTCCGGCGGCGGCCATGCCGCATCCCGCAGGTTCTTCCACGCCTCACGCACGCTCGCCGTGAGACTCGGCATCTTCCCCGAGAGGTTCCCGGTGTACTCGAGCAGCAGATTCAACGCGTGATCCATGACCTGGAGTTCCTTGGTCGGATCCGGACGCTTCTCCTCGCTCATCGCTTCCTCCTTGCGCGCGGCTTCACCGCAACGCCTGGCCACAGCAAGCCCAGCGGCAGTTCGTGCAACGCCGGGGGCTTCAGGTTCTCTTCCTTGATGATCTCCGGTAGCTTCTCGATACCCGTGTGGACGGCGCTCGTGATGAGGCCCACCACCAGGGGCAGTGGACCCACCGCGTAGTCCCAGCCCCACAGTTCCTGGAGCCGGTGGTAGACGGGCATGGTGCCTCGCAGCAACTCGGTGGTGGCCATCTCCCCGGGTCGTGTGCCCTTCAAGATCGCACTGGGCGAACACCCGTGGTCTCGGTCGGTGTACGTCCACACGTAGTACCTGCGACACGCTAGCGGCCGGTACGCATAGACCGTACACCGCCCATCCTCGAGGAACTGGCAAGGGACGTTCTGCGTGAACCAGGCGCCGGTGGTTGACGCCATCTGCTCCCGTCCACGAATGATCAACTCGGAAGCCCCTGCGCGGCCATCCCACTTGGTCCCCGCCAGGCCCTTGGTCAACATGAGCCCTTCGACCACCGTGATGTACACCACCTGCCGGCAACACCAGGCGGCGGTGCATTCACGGCATGTCGACTGCTGCTTTAGCCGCTCCTCGCCCTCCTTCAGCAGTAGGCGGAGGACGTGATCAGCGTTCTCGTAGCTGTGCTTCATGACCCGTGTGGTCTCGAGCAGCCGGCGGTAGAAGCTCAGCTGCTCCCACTCCTTCTTTGACGCCACGCTCAACTCATTCATCGTGGGGCTCCTGCTCTACGCCACCGTAGGATCCGCCGGAGGTACTCAGGGCCGTTGGACAACAGGCTGCTGCCCGTCTTCTCCCGCCACCGACGGAACACGGCGCTAACGTGCGTCCAGTTCACTAACGACCTGTCGACCGTCTCCACGTTGCCCACCAGCCACGTGACACACAGCCGGTGGACAACCTCCTCCAGCTCGCGGGCGTACCCGCAAAGCACGCCGTTCTCGTTGACGTACGCCCGCCCCTGAACCAGGGACTGCGGGAGCTTCCCTGGCTTCCCGTGATGCAGCAGCTGCTCCTCCATCACCAGGCGCGTGACGGCCAAAAGATCCGGGATGCCGACGTCCAGCCGGTGGTACTTGGCCATGGTCGGAAGGACCTGGTCGTCCAACGCCTTCATCAACATGGCTCCGTGCTTCGAGCGCAGCCACTCCGCGGGCTTCATCAAGTCCTCCGGAACTTCCCGCCTTCGGCCCACGCGCAACGGCACGTCGGGCACTCGCGCCACTCCCCCTGATCCACCAGCTCGGTGGCGCAGAACGGGCACTCGCCGCTCCTGTAGATCTCGTCGTCCGTCTTCCGGAACAGCTGGATCATGGACGCAGCGAGGTACGTCTGCCCGTCGTCCTTGTTCGCAAACACCACGAAGTCGGTTCCCTGCTCCTGGTCGGCGGAAGCATCCATCTTCGCCCCGTGCTCCCGCAACATGTCGTAAAGGTCGTAGTCCGCGGCATGCAGCGAAATGTAGTTCCGCAACTCGTCCGCCGCCGGCATAGGCACCGGAATCAGCTCCGGCGTGTCCCTGCTGACCGGTGGATCGATGAGCTGCTGCCCGGACAGCTGCTTGCCGATGACCTCGATGTCCGTGGCGTTCGGCAACAGCCCGTAGACCCCGAGGTGCGCACCTTTCTCCGTCTTCTCGTAGCTCGCGATGGCCGCGCGTTCCTCGCCGTTCACCACCACGCGCATCAGCGCCAGGTGCCCATCCTTGGCCGCCGCCATCATCATCTGGAACACGCGGAGTTCCGAATCCGTGATCGATGTGGTCATCGCTTCCTCCTCGTCGTTGGCGGCGCCGGCGACCGCTCGTCCACCCGGAACTTCTCCAACGTCTCCAGCGGCAGGCTGCGCAGCAACTGGTCGAGCGCATAGTTCCCCTTGATCGCGTCGTTGACGTACAGGGTGAGCCCGCACCCGCTCAGGGCCGTCACGCACTTGCCGTCACCCTCTCCGTCACCAAAGGTCACCATGGCGCCGTTGGTGCTGGCCGTCAGCCACTCGCCCAGGGTCTTCGGATTCTTCACGTGCAAACTAGGCATCTACTCCCCCGCCTTCCGGACCCCTGCGCGCGCGCTCATCACAGCTCTCGAGAACGCGTGGGCCGCCTCCTCGACCGTATCCCCGAACCCCGCAATCCCCTCCTGCAGATCCGCACCAAGCAGGAAACACCACTGGTCTCCGTCAGCCGACAGCTTCGGCTTGAACACCTCGATGGGCCACAGGTTGTGGAGCTTCAGTTGGTGGTCCGACTCGGCCCGAGCCGCTATGGCCTCCGTGCGCGCCTTGCTCATCATGTCCTCAGCTGCGTTCATGCGGTATCGGGACGCGATCCTCTCGACCCGCTGCTGCTCTTCATCGCACATGCTCACCTCCTAATCCACCGCCATGGTCTTGCGCCCAGGCTTGTCCACGACCATCTGGTCCAGCACCGACTTGACCTGCTCGAGGCTGGCGGTCACCGCCTTGCGCATCTGCGGCGTGTCTCGCAGATCGTCGGCCTTCACCCCGCCCAGCACGCCCTTGCACTTGGCGACCAGCTCCGCCAGCTGCTTGTCGTCGACCACGTTCCGCGGCTCGAACATCTCGAGGTACTCGGTGAAGTTGGTGACCAGCGAATCGCGGAAGACCTTGGGCTTCCCGTCGCCGTTCCCCTTGAGGCGCTCGACCATGTGGTCGACCAGCCCCTTCAGACCCTCGCGCATCACCTGCTGGATCTCCACAGCGGCTTCCGCCCACTGCTTCTGGGCCTTTTGCTGCTCGCGAGCGAACAGCTCGGGGTACGCGTCCTTGAGGGGCTCGGATACGCCGGCCGACTGGAAGCTGGTGGTGAACGCGAACGCGTCGTGCACCTCTGCCACCGGCAGATAGTCCTTCTCCGCGAACAGGTCGCCCAGGCTCTTCTTCGCCTCTTCCTTGGCGCTCTCGTACACCGCACAGAACACCTCGACCAGCACGTCCCGCTCGATCCTGAACTCCTCCATCCGCGCGTCGACCTTGCCCACCTCGCCCAGCGGCACGAAGTACACACCCTTGCGGCGTACAGAGGGCAACGCGCGCTTGCCCAGGTACGAGTGGATCTTCCCATCCAGTTTCTTGATGGCGTCCAGCTCCGGACACGTGAGCAGCGACTTGGTCAGGCGCAGCATCTTCTTGTCCGGGGTCGAGTCCACTCCGTCCTTGTCCTTCGCCTGGATCTTCACCTTGTCCCCGTCCACCTTGCGCTCGGTTCCGAGACAGGACAGGGACAGCTCGTAGAGCACGGCCTTGTGCAGAATGTTCGTATCGATCTTATCTGCCACGCTTCCTCCTATCGGACGCAGACGTCCGTCTGTTGTCGGATCACACAGGTAGGCGCCTCTGCCGGACAGCAGAGCAGGAACTCGGAGCGAAGGTCGAAGCACGATTTGGACGGCCACTTGCCGATCGCCTTCTCCGTGTAGTAGCCCGATGGACACGCGAAGGGCCCGATGGCGGACTCCGGGAAATCAGTCACCGACACCGGAACGAGCCCGTGGTTGAGCATCCAGATCTCAGCCTGACGCGCCGACTCCTTGTTGCAGCTACTCGTCAGGAAGCTCAGACACGTCAACAGGATCAACATTACGAGTGGACGTACTCTCATCGACACCCTCCTCCTCGTCCAGGTCCTGCGCCTCCTTCAGCGCCTCCTTCTCCGTGCGCACCTTCGGCGCCCGGTAGTCCTTGGGCACAGAGATCCGAGTCAACGCGCCGTCAACCAGCAGCCTCACGGCCAACACCTCGTCCGAGACCTCGGACGGGATGCAGCTGCGGGCAGAGGCCGTCACCCGTTGCAAGAACTGGAGCAGCTCGTCGTCCGTGCAGTCCACCGGTACGCGTCGGCGGAGGCCCGCCATCAGATCGCTGTGGATCTGCAGGTAAGCGATGCGCTGGATGGCACGGCGACCCCGCGTCCAGTCCCAGGTGAACACCGGTCGGCCGTCCAGCATCCTGGTGTGGGCCTCGACCACCGGCGGCCACCGCCAGATGTCCTGGAAAATGCGGAGCATGACCTTGTCGTCGATCATAGATCCTCCAATCCGTGCGTCCCGAGGAGCGTGTAGGCGCCGTCCGGCCGCAGGATGACCTCGACCTCCGGCAACCCCTCCAGGTCCCGCGGCGTGTACCGTCCGAGACACGTGACCTGCTTGTTGCTGGACCCCTTGAGTCCACCACAAGCCAGCTCCTTCACGAACGGTCCGCTGATCAGTATGTCGACCATCGGCAGGATACCGACGTACTTCTTCTTGGCACCCCGGAGCTCCTTGTACGTGTACCCCGTGTACACGACGGTCGTCAGATTGCTGGTGATGGCGCCTACCAGCAGCGACCGCAGAGACTCCGGCTGATCCATTGGCTCGCCACCGGAAATCGTGACGCCCTCGATGCCATGGAGATCCTTGCACTTGACCAGCCACGCATCCAGGTCATCCACCGGAACCAGAGCCCCACCCTTCGGGTCGTGGGTCTCCGGGTTGAAGCACCCGGGGCAGTGCCTGCTGCACCCCTGGACCCAGATGCCGGCGCGTTTCCCCGGGCCCAGGACCCGCGCGCACTCGACGCGCGCATAGACCCGAAGGCTTCTCACGTCTTCAACCTCGACACCTGGATGTCCTCCTGCTGGTAGTACTCCTCGGTTGGCTTGCTCGTGACCTCCACACCAAGGATCTCCTCCAGATCCTTCAGGATCTTGACGCAGCCCTTTCCCTTCACGCCCGTCACGTGGGCCTCGACCGTCCCATCGTCCTTGAACACCAGCTCGATCTCTTCGCGCTTCATCGCATCCTCACCATGGCCACGTGCTCCCCATCCTGCTGCTGGTCCAGCGTCGACATCCGGAAGCCCTTGGCCACCAGCCCTGGAAGGACGACCCGCTTGTTGTAGGCCGTCGTCAGCTTCTTCATCCACTCGTCGTTCAGCTGCTTCCCGCCATGCCGGTCGTAGTCCGAGATGACGGCCTGGTAGCAGCCGTCCTTCAGGCAGAAGCCGACGTCGTTGGACATGCCGGACACGTACTGGCGGCGGACGATGATCTCCGCCTTGTCCGGTCGCGGCTCGCCGTTGTAGTCGTACAGCGTCTGCGGTGTGTCGTGGACCTCGACCTCCTTGAACTGGAGGATCAACTCCGCGACCAGCGCCTGACGGTTCCTGAACCGTGTTGCGTACGTCCCGTACTTCGACAATCTACACCTCCATCGTCTTGCGGCCGTCGCCGCCCTTCGGCATCTGGTAGCGTTCGCCGGTCGACGCGTCCTTGAACCCGTTGGCCTGAGCCAGTTCGCGCAGCGCCAGCAGCTGTCGCGAGCCGGTGACCGCGTACGGCACGATGTCCTTCGCCGCCTCCTTGAGGCTGATGTCGTAGCGCCAGGCGCTGTTGACGCAGTGCTCGATCTGCGCACCCGTCCAACCAGCCGAATCCGGCAGCAATGCCTCGTCGAACTTCATGCCCTTCTGGGTCATCTTGATCTTCCAGATGGGCAGCTGCTCGGACTTTGACGGAACATCGAAGAACAGGACACCCAGCGTGAAGCGCCGCTGCAGCTCCGGGGGCAGGTCCCCCAGACTGTTGCAGCTGCCGAGGAACAGCTGGTTGCTGTTGGCGACCGCGTCCATCATCTTCAGCCCCATGCGCATGGCTTGCTCCGAGTCCCCGACCCTCGAGCTCTTCATGGCCCCGAAGTCGATGTTGATCGTTGGGATCCCGGCTTCGTTGCCTGTCGCCTCCGCGAAGAACGTCTTCGAGGCGCCAGGCGCCCCGATGAAGATCGCTCCCTGAGCCTTGCGCTTGGACATGTGGGTGAGGAGCATGGTCATCTGGTCCTGGGTGACCCCGGTGTTGTCGCCCTTGAATCCGGCCAGCGCCTTCTCGATCTCGTCGATGAAGCACACGACCTTCGGAGGCTCCTTGCCCTTGAGCTCCCGGCGGAAGTAGGCCTTGGCCCACTCGAGTCCGCCGATGTCCTCGTACGTGTGCGTCGCGTCACTGATCGACAGCCCGGGCGTCTGGCGGATGAACGCCTTCTTGCGCGACCACAGCCGGCCGAGGTCGAAGAAGTTCATGCCGTTCTCGCTGGTGCGACCGAGGTACAGCACCTGCTCGGCCGCGAACTTCGTGAGCCCCTGAACCGCGTCCACGACCCTCTCGCGCTCGTCCTCATCCCGCCACTTGATGCTTTCGTCCTTGACCACCTGCTTCATCACGCTCTCGATCTCGAATCGATCGGGCAGCGGCTCGTCCTCCAGCAACACGTCGTTCGCCAGCTCCGGGGGCAGGGGGAGCACCGGACCCAGCAGGATGAGCATCCGCGCATTGTTCTTGAACGGGTCGCGGAGGTTCGAGATCGCCTGCGGGATCACCTCGCTCATGCGCAGTATGTTGTGCGCTCCACGCATCACGAGGATGTCGTTCTCCTGGAGCCGGGGAGCCATCGAACGGAGCAACGTGTGGGGGTCGGCGGACGCCTTCAGGGCCTCGGGGTCCGAGGTCAGCGGATGAACGCCCTCCCCGATCATCCGCAGCCCGTTGGACACGTCCCAGTCGAACAAATGGTAGTCCCCCATCTGGTCCTTGAGTGACTCCATGGCCTTCACGATCTCATGGAGTGTGGCGATCTGGTCGGGCGTGGTGATCCCCAGGATGGGGACGGCCCGCGCCTTGGCCAGGCGCACCGCATCACGAATGCTCATTCGGCTTGTCCTCCTTGTCGATGGGCAGCGCCATCTGCGCGTCGTGATTCTGCTTCTTGCGGGTCTTCGATCCCCCAGCGATCTCTCGACAGCCGTTGAAGTATCGGTTGGCACGGTCCAGCAGCCGGTCGAGAGACCGGGCCGTCCACGGCTTCGGGTGAACCGTCCCGGGCCTGGGCATCGAAAGGCGCACGTCGTTGCGCGCCATCTGGTAGTAGTACCAAGTATCAGGCGTCTGACTCCGAAGTAGCCCTTGGCGCATCTCGAGCACCGCCGGCGTACGGTAGTGCACGATCACGCCAAGGAACAGCTCCTCGGGATCCAGCTTGTAGTAGGTCACCAGGGGTGTGGACGTCTTCCCTCGACCGAGGTGGAGGATCCGCTTGTTGTAGGACCACCCGCCGTTCACGGTGACGAATCGGGAGAGCTCGTACTCATCACGGAGTGGAAGGGAGGGGCGCCAGTCACTGAGATCTGTTGCCTCCGCTAGCCACTCGTAGGCGCTTCGCCGCCCCTTAGACCCTACCTTCTTGTAGAACGGATGGACGTGTTCGTCGAACACCTCACCGAGAGTCGCGTACTTCGTCGATCCAACCTCGTACGCCAGCATCTGGTAGCGCACACGGAACGGCGGTACCTCCGGAAGGTGGAACACGAAGTCCGAGTTCACCGGGAGGTTCCGCGGGTCGTCCAATCCGCCGCGAAACACGTGCGGCATCTGGCACACGAACTCGACAAGATCCAAGTACTTCAGATCCGGAGGAACGTCGAAGTAAGGGGGAGGTTGATAGGTGCTGGGAATGTCACGATCGTCGTCCTCCGCGTACAAGGACAGCTGCTTGGGCACCTGGTCCACACGCTCCACGGCCGAAGGAACTGGCCGGGTCTTCTTGGAGCTCAGCGAGAGCATGAGGTCCGCGTCGGCCACGTCCGTGGCAAACAAGATCTTGTTGTTCTCTGTGATCGTCAATCGCATGTAATCTCCTCCAGCGCTTTCCGAGCGCTCTGGATGATCAACTGCTCCGCGTCATCCATGTTTCGTTTGCCGTGGCGCACACGCTCATGCACCACGCCCACTGCTTGCTTCAAGTCCGCCGGCAACCAACTGTACAGCGGCATGATGTGGGCCTCGAGCAGCCGGGTGTGCTGGTCCCTGATCACGTACAGCGGGCAGAGCGGGTCGTTCATCCCCTTGAGCGCCCCCTGGTACGCGCCGTAGTCGGCCTGCTCGTTGCCCGCGATGCCCCGGTGGCCGCGGACAAGGTCGATGAGCAGCCCCTCGATGTGCACGCCGTACATGCGGATGGCGCGAACCAACCATCCGTAGACCCCCCAGTGCCAGGTACCATCGATCAGCTTCAGACTGTACTGGGAGTCGGTGTACAGCGTCACGTCGTCCGATGGCTTCACGCCCAACGCGTCCAGCGCAAAGTGGATGGCCAGCAACTCCGCCTGATTGCTGGTCCCGTGACCGCCGTACGCGCGGCCGAGGACCAAGGTCCCCTCGACGTCCGCCGCGTACGCCAGCCCCATGTGCCCCGGGTTCTTCGGATAGGTCGAAGCGTCGGTCCAGATCTTCACCGAAGGGCCCTCGGTTCGGCCAGTGCGCGTATCAGCTTCACGTCGAACGCCTGGTGGATGTAGACCAACACCGAGGTCTCGCGGCCCTGGGCGACCAACGGCACGTATCCGAAACCCGCCATCCACCCAGCCATCTGCAGCGCCAATGTGGTCCTGGCCACGGGCACCAGTACGCCCTGGAACCACAGGCGCTCTTCGCCCTCCAGCTTCCAACACGGGAGCACCTTCTCGTCCTCCGGGTAGTGGGCTATCGCCGGCCTGTGCGCCAGCTGCGCGTCTCCGATCATTACCCAGCCCACTTGACCCGCCTCCTTCGCGGTAGCAGAATGGGGGCATGTCGGACATCAACGCAAGCCTGATTTCGAGGACCACGGAACGCGTGCGCAGGATAAGCGCCGAAGCCGGCGCCATCCTGGCGTCGTTGCCTGAGGCTGTCGCCTACAGCCTGATCAGCGGGGTACCGAGCCCGAGGCTGTTGACCATCGGGTTGTTGGCGGCAACCAACCGGTGCCCGACCGTGGTCCTCAGCCGCAATTTCCACATCCCCGAGTCCTGGGTCGTCGCGCACCGAGACCAGTGTCTTCGCGCGCTCCGCGTCATGCCGAGTTGAACGCGCGACGCCCCCAACTCGACCTGAATTTGCCCGTCTACGAATGACCTGACGCTTCATCTGCTTTATCTTCACCGCTCCCACCGTCACTTTCCACAATGGTCGTCTACATCTACTGCATTGAGATCCAAGGAATGTCACGGAAGGTTTTCGGCTGAGTTTTCCGTAGCTGCTCGTAGAGCGGGGTGTACTTCACCGCGGCGCACGCGGCCGGGTACAGGGGGGAGTCCGTGACAAACGGCAGCAACGCTTCGAGCCGTGCCGGCTCGTCCACCACCCACGGGCCGAGAAGGGACGCAATCAGTCCGTCCCGCAGCGTCGGTGACTTCAGTAGGTGTTCGATATGCAGTTCGCTGTACACCGGAAGGAACGGCGCGTGAGATGCCCCAAAGAACGACAGTGAATCGCGACCGTACGCGCTGCACAAACAGTAGCGAGAGGGGGTGTCCAACCACGGGCTGGATAGGATCGAAGACGGAGGAGGGGGTTGACTGGGGTGTCGGTCGTACCCGCAGTACCACATGAGGACGTTCAAGCACCGGTCCCGATCGTTGTACACCACGTGCGAAGTCAGAACGCGCAGAAGCGCCTCCCGAGGGCGCTCCTTGCTCAGCGCGAGCAGCGGAAAGAACCACTCATCATTCCCAACACGCGATGCAGGAAACAGGTTCCTGTAGTAGTTGAGCCCCTCGAACGCTGCCATCCACGCAGCCTCGTCGAACAGCGGCACAGGGATCACGTAGCGGTTACCCTGTGGCCGGATGTACTGGCTCATCGTCGAGGGGTTGGGCTCTGCCCAGGAAGGAATAGGGCGGTGCCCACCCTTCCACAAGTAGGGCCATACAAAGCCACGTCGGAACATCAGCAACGCGGCAAGCACCTCAGGCTCAGTCTTCAACGCCCGGAATGGCATGTGCTTGTCTACACGCAGAAGATCCAGCTCCCCCCCTCCGTAGGGGGTGGCCGCCGCCTTCACGTCTCCGAGGACACGATCGAGCACAGAGCCGCGTCCAGCTGGGGATCCCAGACCGCGCCTTTCTCCAGCTCCTTCCACACCGCACCTCCTTCCGCTAGCCGCGCGCTGACGCGCTTGGCCCTCTCGTTCTGCGCCGCTAGCCAGTTTCGGATCAGACGCGGCTCGAACTGCTCCTCGGCCAGCAGCTTGTACCGGTTTCCACCAAGCCCATCGGGCTCGACCAGGTAGAAGCCGGAGGGTGTCAGGCTGGGGGGTGGAAACATCAGCAGGGCCATCGTCGGTTGACGGACAACCGGCAGCCGGCTGAGGTAGTCGGGCGGGTTACCCATGCAGCGGACTCCTGCCGCGACCGCCTGCCCAAGACCTTGGGGGGAACCCACCCCTCGACAACCACCCATCGAGCGCGATGACCAACTCCGCCAGCCTCGCGGCCTTCGGCAGCGCCACGTCGGGGTCCACGTTCTCGGCGCACACCAGCGCCTCCGCCAGCTCCAGCTGCTCCTTCAAGTTTGCGTTGGGATCCATCTACACCTCCTTGAGATCGGTCGCCGGTATCCTGAGCACCCGGCCGAATGGTGGTTTGCGATAGGTAGTCGTCAGCCACAGCACGTCGTACGGTGGATTGCGATCCGGATACTGACCGTCCGCATCCGTCATGTAGACCAAAAGCTGTGGTTGGCGCTCGAGCTTCTCCACGGCCTCGAACACCGGTCGAAAGTCCGTGCCCCCGTAGCCCTTGACCGCCTGCGTCAACAATACGATCTCGTCGTCGGACACCTCCTGAAGATGGACGAGTGCCTGAATTGCGGCGTCGCACACGTACACGTCCACGTCGTCCACCAACCCCCTCAGCCCACGGAACTGGCTGAGGCACAGGCGGATGGGCTCCCCCTTCATCGAGCCCGAGCTGTCGAGGGCCAGCACGAGATCGACCGACGACGGCGCTCGTCCCATGGGCGGCACCGGGATGCCCATCGCCCAGTAGTGAGGCACGAGTCGATCAAGCTGCATGCACGGCTGACCCACGTGGGTCCCAACGTACTGCACTAGCTCCTCGCGCCACAGAACGGTGGGCTCCGAGAGTGATCCGATGATGTCCTGGAGGTTCCCCGGGAGACGACCGGAAGACAGCGCGGTGAGGACCTTCGCCCGGACGACCTCCGGATGCGCCGAGATCCGTACCTCATCCACGGACTCGATGGACGACGGGTGCTCTCCCAGCCAACAGTAGATCTTGGGTAGCGTGTCGACCCCTTTCGCCTTCAACGATGAAGCCAGGCGGTCCCTGTCCACCGACAGGGGCTCGAACGCCGATGGCACGTTCTGGTCGGCCTCGATCTCCATGGCCGTGCGCAGCCGTGGAACGTCGGCGGCCGTCGTCCAGGGTCGCGTGTGGTGTAACAGGATGTGCATCAGCTCGTGCGCCACCAGCCACAGGAACTTGCGGGGGGGAAGGTCCGTGGCCGAAGGGGAGAACAGCAGACGGTCGCCGTCGGTCGCCGCCCACACCCCTGGCGGCAGCTTCTCTGTGGTCCACGGAAAGGCGGTGGCCAGGTCCCCGTACCCCGGGTAGCACGCGACCAAATGGGTCGCTGCCCACTCGCGGACGTCAGTCAAGACCGACGCCCGCCTGCAGCCGGCCGAGGTCGGCGAACGCGTCCCGCACGTGGCTCAGACCAGGGGTCTGGGTCACATGCTCCAGCACCTTGAACGCTCGCTTCCGATCGATGTACACGATGTCGCGGATCAGCATCGTGGCGAAGGACCCGGAGATGTAGCCCAACACACGGCCCAGGACGCCGGCGACGTACTCGATCGAGGAGCCCTTGGCCCCCGACCACCAGCCGCGGACATGGGCGCACAGACTGTAGCTCATGGCGTGGATCATTGCGTCCCTCACACCCGGATCCGCGTCCTTGACCTGGTCCGGGAACGAGGGCGCTACACCCTTGATGATCGACGGGAAGTCGATGAGTCCATACGTCCGGAGGTAGGCGACGAACCTACTGGCGAGCACCGTACCGACTTCGCTCGCGCACACGCTGTGCACCATAGGATCGTCTGGACGCAGCTCCCCGCAGTACAAGGCCAGGTCTTCCGACGCTCGGTGCCAGCTGCGGGGGGTTCCGTACGCCATCTCCCCCTTCGGTATCGTGCTGAAGGCGTCGGGCTCCGACTCGAGGAACGCGATGATCTGCGGAAGAATGCCGGCGCCGAACGCCCAGTTCTTCCACACCTGGAGGTCCGCGAGCACGTAGTAGTGGATGAAGCGGTTGGCCAGACCCGCGGCCAGCTGGATGACGCCGCCCGTGTCGTTGCCCACGAACACCAGGAGCCACCCGGGACCCAGCACCGAGTCGTTGAGGCGCCGCTCCGCCGTCAGGTCCAACGCCACATTCTGGATCTCACGCTGGGCGTGCGTGTAGTCGTCGAGCACGTAGAGCCCACCGCCGCGCTCCGGGATCCCAAGAAGCGAGATACGCGCCGGGTGATCGAGCTTCCGGCGCTTCCCCTCCTCCTTATCCATCAACCCGCAGAGCTGGATGTAGTCGGTGGTCACCAGGTTGTTGCGCTTGTAGCCGGTCGCCAGCTCGTCGGCCACCGCACGGGTGACGGACGTCTTGCCTATCCCCGGTGGACCGTGAAGGAACACCGCGCGCTTCCCGCGCAGCGGCGACCTGTAGAGGACACGCAGGCGCATCGCCAGCGCGTCCAGCGCGATGGGCGCCCCGAACAGGTCGCTCACGTGGGCTTCCTCCACGTCAACCGAGCCCCGTAACCGTTGGAGATCAGCACTTGGTGCATTGCTTTCCGTACGGCTTCCTTGTCCTTCAGGTCGACCTTGTCCTTCACGTACCGGACGTACAGTTGACGGGAGACACGACTGAAGCCGACCTTCCGCTTGCGCTCGGCCGCCTTTCGATCACGCTCGGCCATCGCTTCGATGGAGAGCGTCACAGGCTCGCTCACCCACTCGCCCTTCTTGTTGGACTCCTCGCTACGTTCACGATCCCAGTGCTCCCCGAGCTTGAAGGGGATGCGCAGCAGGCCCTGCTTCACCGGCGGCTGCTTCTGCAGCTCGTGGAGGAAGGTCCCAGAGAGCTGCCAGTGGTCCCCAATCCGGCGGGAGAAGGCGATCTTGCGTGCACCAAGAAGGTGCTCGAGGGCTTTCTGACGCCCGGTGGCCCGACAGAACGTGTCCTTCGGCGAACAGAAGGCGAAGGCGCAGTCGTAGAAGACACGCGGGTCGTCCCCTGTCTCCTGCTCCACGGCAATCGCCTGGTAGGCGACGGTGTACTTCCAGGCCCTGTTGCCGCCGAACGCGACTCGGTGCGCGTAGCGGACGGGTGCGTCCGTGATGAGCATGGTTTGTACCATCTTCTCTCCCATCTTCTGATCCTTTCTACAGCGTGTCGACCAACGACTTCCGCAGGTACTTGGCCAGACATTCGATCATGAACTTCACGTCCTTCTGAGCGTGTGCGATGCTGACACGCATGAACGCACGATCACCCCGAAAGCCTTTCGCCTGAACGGCGCGCAACAGCAGGGAGCCGAAGAGGTACTTCTCCTTCACGTGGCTGAGCAGATGGTCCGTGTGGCCGCCCATGGCGTCACCTAACGACTGCCCGTCCTCCGTGGTCATGAGGCAGTACCAGCAATCACCACCGGATGGCGCCGGCCATTCCTTCGTCTCCAACTCCTGCCGAACGACCTTGAGGAAGGCGTTGATCCGCTTGTCCATCGCCTTGCGCTTGCGGCTATGCACGTCGGGGTTGGGCGCACCGGTCACCCGGCCATTGCGGTACAGCACGATGCCGTCGGTGAACAGCCAACGAGGACTACCGGCAGTGGACTCGATGTACCAGGTCCTGTTCTTCGTGTAGATGGAGAAGGGACACCGACCGCGGAGCACGTAGTTGTTCAACCGGTCCTTCGTGGTGGGCGTTCGGAAGCCGCCGGCGTGTAGCGTCAGCCGCTTGTTCTTCTCCCGGGCGATCACTGTGCCGTGGAGTCGCCAGCAGGTCGACCCGTCCTTGTCGACGTACTTGACGGTGTTCAACGCGAGCATCTCGACGGTCTTGGGGTCTACGCCGTCCTTGGCCAGTTCCTCACGGAACCAGCGGAGGCCGTGCCTCTCGGCACCGTACGCGGAGAGGGTCATGAGGGAACTCCTTTCACCGACCGATAGGCCGTTCTTTCTGAGTGCGTTCCAACTACAGCATTACCTGAGCCAGAAAAGCTAATGTACCGGTAGTATCTCTGTACCGGCAACAGACATAGGGTCGTCCGCAGACCCCAACGTCACCCCACCTATTACACCAACAACCTCAATAGGTTATCGCTAACCTATCGACTATAGAAAGTAACATATGTAAATAGGTAGAGTGGAGTCAGAGACTCGGACGTCTTGTCTGTTGCCGGAAAACGCTCAGTAATCCACTTGTACAGGTACGAAGACAAGTAAGCGTCAGGGAGTGACGCACCCAGAAACCTCGACCCTCAGACCTCCTCAAACGGCCACCTAGGCATCGACTTCACAGGCAGTACGGGTGACGCAGGAGTGTGAACGCCGGCTTCACCCATCCGAAGCACCTGGTAGCTCGGCGGTAGTCGTCCCTTGCCCAGGCCTCTGCCTACCTGCACGTAGAGCGCGTCACGAACCCACAGGGCGTTCTTGTTCCGTCGAACTTGCCCGAGAAGATGCAGCCGGTTGTCTCCTAGCTCAGCGACGATCACGGTTGATGTGTACCCCCGCATGTTCTGCGCCACCGTCACCCGCCCTTGGGCAACCTCCAACGTGCTGTTGCGCCAATGGTAACGACGCGTCCAGTCAGCGCTGCCCTTGGCCAACCACAACCCCAGAAAGTCGAAGACGGCGCCATCCTCTCTGAAGATGTCGCGTGTTTTCTCCTGAAGATCCTCAACGGCTTTCATACGTCCGCGTGCCTGCAGGAGCGCGATCAACTCGAATGGCATGCACGGCACCCCACCGTAGTCCTCTAGACGCCTTCGGGTTCCCAACCGCCCTCTCCAGAGGGTCACCAGGTACCAAAAGTGGCGGGGAGGACGCACCCGAATCGGAACACCGGCGGCCAAATACTTGCCCCCGGACATCCTACGGATGAGCACGTCCTTTGTCACGCGAAGATCCCAAATCGGGCGTACGGGATCCAGCTCCGCATACCCCATCCCCCACTTGAGAAACAGATCCATATAGCCTTTGTACGTCGACGCTCGAGGTACGTCCCCTGACGTGCCCTTGTCTTGCTCCATCACTACTCGAACACCCTTTCCGGTACCTCCCGGATCTTCACGACTTCAACCCGGGATTTCACCACAGACGTCGTCCCGAACTTCCGCACTTCCAGGTCGGGGAGGAATCCACGACCCTTCGCCCTCCCCAGCTGGATGTAGATCGCGTCCCTCACCCACAACAGCGGTGGGTTCCTCCGCGCTTGGCCCAACAGGTACAGCACCCCTTCCTTGTAGTACGCCACGTGATTGGTGGTCGGATTCCCGCGGATCGTCCGCCCAAGATCCAGCGCCATACCTTCGGCCTGGATGCGGCAATTCCGCCAGTAGAGGCCCTCGCATGAGGGTCGACCTAGCTCCGCTACCCAGCGACCGACAAAGTCGAACGCCTCCTTGTCCTCGACGTCCGCGAGCAGCCGGTGGCCGTCCTGTATCCCCCTGTCGAGCAGCAGGGACTTCAACTCGAAGCCCATGCACGGGACCCCACCGTAGTCCTCAAGCCTCGTCCGCGTCTCCAGGCGCCCGGCGAACGCCGTGACGAGGTACCAGAACAGGCGGGGGGCTTGGTGGTGCGCCGCTACGCCCACCGGGTTCAACCCGCGGTACAGCACGTCGTGCGTCACCCTCAGCGGCCAGTTGCGGCGTGTCGGCTCGAGGTTGGTGGCGCCTCCCGTCCACTTGTTGAACAGATCGAACAGGCTCACGTACCGTGTGGGCAAGGACCGTCCTCGAATAGGAGGCGGAGGAGCGCGGCGCTGTCTATGCCCCTATCCCCTGCCTCGACCGTCGTACATTCGCCCCCATGCTCCTTCAGCACCTCCCTCAAGCACGCCATGCTGCACGCGTGGTAGGACATGAAGTCGTTGTGCGCGTAGGGTTCGGTGACCGTCACGCGGAACCCGGGGTAGTCGCCGGCCGTCGTGTGCGTAGCGCCGCACGCATCGCACTGGGCGACCGACGGCCCCACATCGTGTCCGCACTTCTCGCACTTCGGGTGATCAACCCAACTCATGTACTCCCCCTCCTTGATGGGTGGGTGTTCTTCCTGAACGGCGCGAAGTTCGACATCTGGGGGCGCTTGCAGGTGCAACACGTCTTCGTCTTGTACCCGTACTCAACACCGCAGTTGGAGTTTCGGCACTCCTTGCACGAACCTTTGGGTGTGATCACATCGGGGACAAGACCCACCAACGCGAACAGCGCGTTCAGCTCCTTGGGTGTTGTCTGGAGACCTGTAGACACGAAGTCCCACTTACCGTTACCCCGGTAACCAGGGTAGCCCCCCTGATCGTCCCACCTTGTTCGCTGGAGAACACTCCTGAGAGCCTGAATACCTCGGTCCACTTCCCTAGATTTACTCATCCGTCTCCTCACACCGGCTTTGCCGGTCGATTTGTTACGCACCTCGGTGGTGGACCTGGTCTCTTCCGCTTACCCTCGTACCACTTGAATAGATCCGCTTCCCTCTCGACCTTGTACAACGGGGCGTAGTCCTTCAAGAGCTTCGCCAGCTCCTCGATCGGAGCGTCCTTGGGAACGCCGATGCGGACCACGGGTCCCTTGATGAACACGTCGAACGTATCGCCGTCCACCGGCTGAAGAAAGAGGCTTCTGTCCTCAGGTCTCGATGCGGGACCTATCTCTACCAAGTGGATCTTCATCCCGCCTCCTGTCCGTGGCGATCACGGAGCCAGTCGATGGACTTGTAGTTCAGCCACTCCAGATACTGGCTGCCGCAATGCGGGCATTCCCAGGGCCCAGGGTGGTCGGACCACTTGTGGCCGCACGCGCACTTGTACACGGCGCGCACGCTCGTCGGGGTTCCCCGGTAGAGGAGCGCGGAGTCGCACCGCGGGCAGTACCAGGCGCCTGGGTGCACGTCAGTGCAGTAGCCACAGCTACGGCAGACGTACTTCACCCCACCCTCTCCATCGGGGTCTCGAACCTGGCGATCTCGACGTCCACCTGGTCGTTGCGCAGTCTCCTCGAGCGCTCCTCGTACACGAGCTGCGCGGTATGCAGGTTGTGGGGTCCACCCTCGATGGCCCAGCGGCGCCGCCGGCCGGGGGTCCGGTTCTTGGGTGACGACACCACGTAGTACGTTTCCACGATCAGCATGGATTCAGACAAAGGACACCGTCTCCACCCCGGGCTCGACGAACAACGAGATGTCCTTGCCGTCGGGGTCCGTCAACACGCACGAGAACTGGTTGTCCCCGTAGATCATGTTGCGGGCCTTGGTCGAGCGCTGCCGATCGCCATAGCGGTCGGACACCCACGCGGCCAGCGCAGCCAGCGCGCTGCACGCGAGCTTCGCGCCCAGCGGCGTGAGCATGGCGTCCCTCAGTTCGTAGATCACGTAGTTGTGGTCCATGCCTCTCCTTTCGCGTAGGACGTCAGTCCTTGATTGCTCGAAGCCTCATCTTCTCCCACGGTTCGTTTGGGTCCAGAAGGTCGAAGACGTCGGACCCGAAACAGTGGTCCTCGCAGAGGCGCGCATAATGATCAATCAGCCACTTCCTGGCGTCTGCATCGGACTTGAACGGGCCCACGGCGTGGCTGTTGCCGTAGGCGTCGGTCCACAGGGCAACACTCTGCATGTCCACCTCCCTCACGGCATGTTCTTCACGCGCTTCGAGTAGTCTCGAACATCGACGATTCTCGAGCGCTCGCATTCTCTGGCACACCACCGATTGTGCGGACCGCCCATGAGCGGCTTGCGATCGGCGTTCTCGATGGTCCCCGGATCCTCGGGTGCATCACCAAGCTCGTCATCCGCCAACCACTCGATGTCGTCCTCATCCGTACTGAGCTGGGCGGTGGGTCTGTTGTCGAGGCCCCACGCCTTCAGACAGCGACCGTCGCACACCAGGAACACGTGCTTGCCACAGAACTGGATCAACGTGGCGAACGGCTGACCGGAGTACGCGAACATCAGTACTGCCCGATCTTTGACCGGAAGTGCGGGAACTCCTGGGATCCCCATGCGTAGCCCGCGACCACCGCTGCGGCCACGGTCATGGGGTCAGGCGCTTTCCTGGCTTCCTCCGGCGCCCCGCATTCCCTGCACAGCCCACGGCCGTCAGCGACGCGCACCTTTCTGCAGTACGGACACGGCGGGCTCCACTGTGGAGTAGAGAACACCGGCTTGCTGATATGATCCACTTCCACCTCCTCGAGGGCCACAGGGTTCACGGTGCTGGTCGCCATGGCGCGCGCCAGCCAGCTGTACCCGGCGTGTATCACCTCGTGCGTCTCCTCAACCACGCTCGGCACGCTTCGCCTCCTTCTTCCGCCAGCGCCGGCGGGCGGCGGCCGCCTTGACCAGGAGCGCCCGCTGTTGGATGCAGTCCTCGTACCGGCAATTTCGCTCCTTGCCGAAGACGGCGAACTGCCGGTTGCAGACCGGGCATCGAGCCACCCGCTGGGGCTTCATCCGCTTGCTCACGAGATCGTCGAAGAACCCCATCACCAGGTGTCCATCGGCCGGTCGACCATGCGCGACCAGGCCTCCGCGTACTTCATCTGCAGCGTGGTCAGCGCGTCCAGATCCGGAGGCAGGTGGTTCTGCACCGCCATCCGCACCATCACCTCGGCGGCTGCTAGCGTGTCGCTCGTCGCGTCGTGCGCCCGGTTCAACCTGACGCCCAGACGCGCCGCCATCTGCGCCAGCTTCCGGCCACGTGCATGGGGGTACAGCCCACGGCTGAAGATCAGCGGGTCGATGGTGTTCCTCATGGTCATGGGCAGCGTTCGTCGACTTCCCGTACGCTTGAGCGCCGCTTGCAGCATCCCCACGTCGAACGGCGCGTTGAACGACAAGAACACCTTGCCCAGGTGGAGGATGTCGAGCACCGAGTCGATGCACTCACCGATCGTGGGCTTTCCCGCCAGGTCCTCGGGCGTCAGGCCGCAGAACAACGCTTGCCCCGCGGGCAACGGGCGCGCGGTAGAGAACAGCGACGTGTATCCCTCCATGTCGCTCCACGATTTCCCCACCTCGTACTTCACGATCGTCAACTGGACAATCTCGTCCACGGTCGGGTCGAGGCCCGTGGCCTCCGTGTCGAACGCAAAAATCGTGGCACCCATCCAGTCCAATGATCACCTCCTAGACATACGCGCTTCAGTACCAGGGTTCTTATGACCAAAAGATCTATGCTTTTTCCTTGCTTTCCGTCCACCCTGTTTCTGGTATACTCCAGGACGTGGCTGACCTCAATCCGTTTTCGCGCGAGTCGATCGAGTCAACAGCCTTGGGACCGTTCGCCAAGAAGCCGATCGATACCGTGGCGCTCGGCCAAGTGGGGCCCGACGATGTGGCCATGGACGTACCGCTGGCGACCGGTCTGGGGTTCACACCCGAGGAGGTCCGCCGGCAGCTCGACCATGTCCCCGGGTTCTCCGAGGTCCTCGAGCGCCCGGAGGCCGACACCCTACGCCAGTACCTACAGGGTAGTGACAAGTACGACATGGAGACCCTGAACCGGCTGGTCCTGAGGCTGACGGACGACGTGAGCAGGGCCAACCGGTCACCCAAGACCCCCGAGGCGCCCAGGCAAGCGGCTGGGCCTGTTGCGCGTCAAATTCAGAGGGTGCTGCCGCCGGAGGAGCCGGACCCGAGTATCACCGTGCGGGACACCGGACCGTGGTGGTTGAAGAGCTAGCCTGGACCGACTGGACCAAGACCTGGAATGACGACCTGCTGCGGGGATAGACCGCCGGCCGCGAACCCCTGCAGATTCTGCAGCGCCTCGTTGAACACCCGCGGGCCTTTCTCCGCCAGCCGGAACTGGTTGACCCACGACGGGATGTTGGCCGTGCTGTCGCGTAGCGTCCAGGAAGAGGCCTGGGAGAGCATCGGGAACAGGATCTGCTGAAGCACCCCACCCTGCCCCGGGCCGATGCCGTGCCGCATGAGGAAGGCGTCGGCGATGCCCGCGACCTTCTCCTGCTGCAGGTGAAGCAGACGCCGGATGTTGTTGGCGGTGTCGTACTCGTCGGCCAGCCACGGGTTCATGCTCACTCCATGCGCCCAGCGCGCTTGACGCAGATCGCTCCATCATGCGGCGGAGCACAGAGCGCAGGATGATCAGTGTCGTGGTGTGCGCAACCAACGCACTGGCCCTCGCGCAGTTCGTAGCAGCGGTCGGCCAGGTACATGCGGATGACGTTCATGAACCCGTAGCGCTGCTCAGGCGCCGGAAGCCGGTCGACGTACGTGTCGAGTGCGCGAACGAACGCCTTGCCCTCTTCGTCCATCTCAGTTCCGCAGCAGGGCGATCTGGTTGACCTGGACCGGCTGAACCCACTCGAACTGCACGACCACCGACTCGGTGATCGCGTTCGACGCGCTGTCGGTGAGCCAGTTGTGGGACGGGATGACGGCCGACTCGAGGTAGAACGCGCCATACGTGCTGTTCTCGGAGTCCTTGATGTAGAACAGCAGCCCGAACTGCTGATCGAAGATGTCCGAGCACATCGCCAGGTACACGTTCTCGTAGCCCGGCGGCACGATGACGTCGTGCGCGTTGGGCGGCGAGACGTTCGTGTCGAACACCGACGGGATCTGCACGTCCCCCAGCAGATCGCTGTAGTAGGCGTAGAGCAGACGGAGGAGCGATGGACCGCTGATGTACACGCGGTTGAGCATCAGCTGCTGCATCGCGTGGCCCGGCAGCCAGATGCTGCGCCGAGAGCCCATCTCGAAGATGCGCAGGAACGCCTTGTTGCTGACGATGTTCGTGCTCTGCGTCGTGCCGATGGGGTACACGACGCGGTTGGCCGCCGTCTTGTCGGTCAACGCCGC